>Ga0126341_1000050_pt1 | contig 24140 bp, 16 predicted proteins | sample OrbTmetagenome_FD_97057 | JGI IMG/M metagenome (GOLD analysis project Ga0126341, IMG submission 97057) | Coral microbial communities from Florida Keys, Florida, USA - Orbicella T D metagenome | ecosystem: Host-associated > Invertebrates > Cnidaria > Coral | place: Florida Keys, Florida, USA... | reverse complement strand
TCTGACCCCTTTTTATCCTTTTTAACCCTGACCCCTGTTTTGTGCGTTCGTAGTGACTGACATTTATACGCCACTGTCTCGCGGTCGGCTCATTCTCACCGGCCCGTCCATGAGTTGTCTATGTGTTGCCCGCAATTTACCGCCAACGACTCAATCCGACGACAAAACCCGGACGTAACCCTCGGAACACACACCAGGGAGGAGACATCATGTCCCCATTCAGAAAGCTTCTGGCATTGCTGTTACTGCCCCTCGCGGTCGCGTGCAGCGACTCCAACGACAACAACGGCAACCGCCCCGCGGAGCTGCGTGTCACGCACGCCTCGGCGGACGCCCCGGCCGTCAATGTCTACGTGGATGGCGCCCTGGCGCTGGAAGGCGTGGACTTCAAGCAGAGCTCCGGCCTGCTCGAGTTTGACCCGGGCACCTACTCGGTCGAGGTGCGCGGTATCCTGCCGGACGGCTCGGAGGTTTCGGTCATCGGCCCCGTGGACATCACGCTGGAACGCCGCATCCGCACCGACATCATCGCTTTCGGCGACCTCTTCGACGCCGCCGGCGGACTGAGTATCGCGCCGAAAGTACTGGACCCCGTCGACATCGAGCGCAACATCGACGACGTTCGCGTGAGCGTCATGCACGCGGCGCCCGCGGTGGGCGCCGTCGACATCTACGTCACTGAGCCGGGTGCCGACCTGGCTTCCGCTTCCCCGATCGACGCCGCCTTCGGCGACGCCGCCGGTCCCGTCTCCCTCGAGGCGGACACCGATTATCAGGTGCGCATCACCGCGGACGGTTCGACGGTACCGGTCTTCGACAGCGGTACCCTGAGCTTCGCGGCCGGTACGGAAATCGTCGTTATCGCCGTGGAGAACACCTACAAGGTCGGTGGCAGCCCCGTGACACTGCTGGTGGCGGGCGCAGAGGGTGCGTCAGAGGTGACCGACGTGGCGATCACCGCCGCAGTGCGGGTCGTGCACAATTCCGCCGACACGCCGCCCGTGGATGTGCTCGTCGACGGCGCAGTAGCGCTCGACGCGGTACCCTTCACAGGCGCCAGCGCGTACTCCGATCTCGAGGCCCCTTCGGGCACCTACAACGTGGTCGTAGCGGCGGACGCCGACAACAGCATCGCGCCGATCGATATCGACGTGGAGTTGGAGGCGCCGCGCAGCTACACCGCTATCGCCATCGGCTCCTTCGCGGACAGCAGTGTCGAGGCCCTGCTGACCGAGGACGAGCGGCGCAACATCGCCACCGCTGCCATCGTGGAGGTGATCCACGGTTCCTACCTGGTGGCCGCAGCCATTCCCGTGGACGTCTACCTGACGACGGACGGGGTGATTGCAGACGCGGACCCGGCGATCAGCGGCCTGGCCTACGGGGAGTCCACGGGGCAGATCGCGCTGTCTCCCGGCGACTACTGGATCACGGTGACCGCGGCGGGTGACAAGTCCGTCGTCGCCTTCGACACCGGCGGCACGCTGGCACTGGCGGGCGACACCAACTACACCATCATCGCGCGGGACCCCTCCGCCGAGGAAGTGACCGGCAGCCCGCTCATCGAGGTGATCCTGCTGACGGACTGAATATACGGGCCCGCTGATCCAGTGAGCGGCGGGCAGCGTAGACAGGGGTAGATGGTGAAACGGCATCTCCGTTGTAAGTCGATTCCCTGTCCCATCCAGGTTGATGGCCCGCCGCCCCCGGCGGGCTTTTTTTTTGCGTCCACGGGGCGGGAGAACGGCTAGACTGGGAGGCAGGAGGTCATCCATGGTCGCTGTGCTTAAGGGCCCCTGGAGCCAGGGGGAAATCGACGAATATCTCACCGAGGCGACCGTGCCGCTGCGCCTGGCCTGCCTGGGCGGTGACGGCTTCCCCCGGGTGGTCTCCGTCTGGTATCGCTACGCGGCGGGACGCCTGTACTGCGTCTCCCACCGGGACGCGCCCCTGGTGCGCCTGCTGGAGCGCGGCGACAGGGTCGGCTTCGAGGTATCGCCCAACGAGCCCCCCTACCGCGGCGTGCGTGGGCAGGGGATCGCCACCCTGCAGGACGGCGCGGGCGGCGAGGAGCTTGCGGGTCTGCTGCAGCGCTATCTCGGCGGCACCGACTCGGACCTCGCCCAATGGTTGTTGTCCCGCGCCGAGGAGGAGACGCTGATCACGGTGGAGCCGCTGCGCCTGTTCAGCTGGGACTATTCGGCGCGCATGTAGGGGCGGCGCGCCCTCCCGTCAGCTCACCAGTGACTGCAGCAGGGGCCCTGCCGGGGTGCGCAGGCGCAGTTCAGCCATGTCGTCGGCGCGCGTGTCGCCCGGGTTGACGATGGCGATGGATTTGCCCAGCCGCGCCGCGTGGCGGCAGAAGCGGAAGCCAGAGAACACCGACAGCGAACTGCCCAGTACCAGAAGTGCGCCGGCTCGCTCGAGGGCGCGCCGGCAGCGCCTGACACGATGGCCCGGCACGTTGCCGCCAAAAAAAACCACGTCGGGCATGAGGTCGCCCGCGCACTCGGTGCAGCGCGGGGTCACCACGGCCTCGACCATTGCGTCGGGCACATCCGCATCGCCGTCCGGCCGTGCGGTTCGGGAGGCGGGCGCGGTGAAGCGATTGTGCGTCGCGAGCAACGCCTGTACAGCGTCCCGCGTATAAAGCCTCCGGCACGCGAGGCAGCGCACACGGTCCAGCCTGCCGTGCAGGTCGACGACCCGGCGGCTGCCGGCCCGCTGGTGCAGGCGGTCGACGTTCTGGGTCACGAGCAGCTCGACATGCCCCCGGCACTCCAGTTCCGCGAGGGCCAGGTGCGCCGGGTTGGGCCGGGCGTCGCGCACCGCGGGCCAGCCGAACCATGACCGCGCCCAGTAGCGCCGGCGCGAGGCCTCGTCCTGCAGGAACTCGCTCTGCTGGATGGGACGGTTGTGCTGCCACCGACCTCTGTCGTCCCTGTAAGTCGGGATGCCGGACGCGGCACTGACGCCGGCGCCGGTGAGAACCAGCACGCGCCCGTGTTGCTGCAGAAAGGCCTGCAGTTCCCCTGTTTCCCGGTGCAAGTCCATAGTAAGACCATTATACGGTCCGCGTACGCCTGGGGATGAACGCTTTGTCGCCGCGTGGCGTATAGTTAAGTACAACGCGGGAGGGTAGTATGCAGGTTCTGGTCACCGGCGGCACGGGCTTCATCGGCACCGCGCTGCTTCAATCCCTGGAAGCGGACGGGCACCGGGCCCTGGTTCTCACGCGGCAGTCCCTGGCAGACACCCCGTCGCGGCGTTACGTCGCGACACTCGATGCCATCGATGCCGCCGAGTCCGTGGATGCGGTGGTCAACCTCGCCGGCGCCTCCCTGGCCGGTCACCGCTGGAGCCCCGCCTACAAGCGCGAAATCAGGGACAGTCGCCTGCAGACAACAGCGGCGGTTGTGGCGTTGTGCAAGCGGCTCGACTCGCCGCCCCCCGTGGCGCTCAGCGCCAGTGCCATCGGCTACTACGGTCACCACGGTGACGAGGAACTGGACGAGGCGGGTGCGGTGGTGCCCTGTTTTTCACAACAGCTTTGCGCGGACTGGGAGGCGCAGGCGCTGGCGGCGGCCGGCACGGGCGCCCGCGTCTGCCTGCTGCGCCTCGGCGTGGTCCTCGACCGCGACGGCGGCGCATTGGCGGAGATGGCGCGCAGTTTCCGCTTCGGGGTCCAGAGCTGGATGGGCTCCGGGTCCCAGTGGCTGAGCTGGGTGCACAGGGAGGACGTCGTTCGCGCCGTGCGCCTGCTCCTCGCGCGCGACGATCTCGCCGGCCCATTCAACCTGACGGCCCCTGTCCCGGTCACTGCCCGGGAGCTGGCGAGAGTCCTTGCGCGGCACCATCGCACCGTAGTCGCCGCGGGTGTACCGGGCCCGGTGGCCCGCCTGATGCTGGGGGAGATGGCCGACGAACTGTTGCTGCGGGGCCAGCGCGTGGTGCCGCGGGCACTGGACGCGGCCGGCTTCGAGTTCCGCTACCCCGACCTGGGCGCCGCTCTGGCGGCGATCTACGGCGACTAGAGGACGTTGCGCAGCTGCAGCGCGTCCGGGTAGGGCTCGAGAAACACCTGGTCGTTGATATACGCGTCGGGATGGTCTGCAAAATAGTGGCGCAGCATCGTAATGGGCACGACGAGGGGGATCTGGCCCGTGCGGTAGTCGTCGATCAGCGCGGCCAGGCGGCGGCGCTGCTCGTCCGGGATGCGGCGCTTCAGGTAGCCGGCGATGTGAAACAGCACGTTTGCGTGACTGCGACGCGTGGCGGGACGGGCCAGCGCTTCCATCAGGGTTTGAATGAACGTGTCGGCCAGCTCGATGACGTCCCGCTTGCCCGCGTCGGCCAGCATCGGTCCCAGCGCCTTGGAACTGGGCACGTGGTGCGCCATGACCAGGTACTTGTGACGACTGTAGAACTCGATCAGCCGGTGGGCGGTAATACCGGCCGCCAGCAGCCCCTTCCATTCGTGGTAAACGCAGACCCGCGTGACAAAACTCTCGCGCAGCCCGGGATCGTTCAGCCTGCCGTCGTCCTCCAGCGGCAGCAGCGGGTCGGCTGCCGCGAGAGCGGCGGCGAAGACTCCGTCCTGGTCGGATGCCACGAAGTGTCCGGCCTCGGAGTAGCGCTTGACGCGGCCGTACCCGCAGCTGGGGCTGCCCTTGACCAGGATGTAGCCGCACAGCTCCGGGGCCAGTGAGAGCACCTGCCCGGCGTAGTCCCGAATGGGCGCGGTGTAGTCGTGGGCATGGGTCTCTACATCCACCACGCGCACGTTGTCCTCGTCGCCGACCAGGTGAATGGGGGGGCGCGGCACGCCCAGCCCTATGCCCATCTCGGGGCAGAAAGCCCGTGTCTCGAACTGGTCGCAGATGGCGCGCACGTGCGTGTTGGGGCTCTTGGTCTGCCCGTTGTAGCGCACTGCGTTGCCCGCCAGGCAGGAGCCGATCCCCACCAGTGGTCTGCCGATCTCCCGATTAGCCGCGTCTGTCATTCGCCACACCTCCCCTGCGCACGTTAAACCGATGGCCGCCGCACCACAAGCGGCTTCCCGTATCCGCGGCCACGGCGTGGATACGCCTCCCGACCGCGGCTGACCAGGCTCGGGGGCGGCTTGTCCAGCAGATTTGCGGGCAGAAGCTGGGCACAGTCATCCGCCCCGGGCCCCGCTGCGTATGTATTGCCAGACACACAGGAGGAAGTCATGGGATCGATACAGTTGCAGCCCCGGCCGCTCTACGGCATCGGCACGGTGTCCCGCCTGACCGGGATCAAGCCCGACACCCTGCGCATCTGGGAGCGCCGCTACCAGCTCGGCGCCAGCCACAAGTCCTCGTCCGGCCGTCGCCAGTACACCCAGGGAGACCTCGAGCACCTGCAACTGGTCGCCGCCCTGGTATCCAGCGGTGCGCGTATCGGGGAGATAGCCTCCTCCGAGCGGCGCACGCTTGAAATGATGCTGCGCACCCGCGACGACGCATCCGCCGACGGTATACCGGACCCCAAGCCGCGCGTGCTGTTCGTGGGGCAATCGCTCTGTGACTGGCTGGAGGAGCACCAGGGGTGCCTGGTGAATATCGACGCGCTGCTGGCGCCGTGCAGCGTGGCGGAGGTGGACGAGACGCTGCTGGCGGATATCGGTGAGGTGGATGGTGCCGTCGTGGCCTGTGGCGGTCTCACCGCGGCGCGGCTGGCGGAACTCGATGAGCTCTCCCGCCAGGTGGGTACGGACAATGTGCTCGCCCTGCACCAGTGCAGCTCAGAGCGCTGGCGCGAGGCCCTCGAGGACCGCGGATACGGGTCCGGCGAATTTCCCCCGGACCCGGCGTTTCTCGCGTTCCACCTCACGCGCAGCGCTGCTGAGAAGGCTGCGGGGGCGGGCAGCGGCAACCTCGGCGAGCTCGTCCAGGGCCGCCCGCGGCTGTTCACCGAAGCGGAGTTGTCCGTCGCCCGGGACCTCGGCGGCGCACTCCCGTGCGAGTGCCCCCGACACCTGACTGACCTCGTGCGCGCACTGGCCACCTTCGAGGAGTACTCGGCGAGCTGTTCCGTGGAGGACTGGCGCGACGCGTCCCTGCATGCCTGCATGTACGCCTACGCGGGGCAGGCCCGCTGGCTGATGGAAAAGGCCCTGGGGCTGGTGGTGGAATCCCACAGCGACGAGGCCGCCGCATGAGTTAACAAGGGGTCTGACCCCTTTTTAAGGCATTTGTCTTGCGATCGCCCCGGTAGTATGATTTTGCCTCCCGGGGCCGGTGATGTTGCGCCCGTTCCCGGGGCGCCGATCAACGCGCCGATCCCACGCCTTGGGGGTGTATCGCCATGCTGCTCCGCTTCGTCCTTGCTATCTGCCTGTCTGCCCTGCCGCCGTTCGCCCTCGCCACACCCGCGCAGGACGCCGGCTTCTTCTACGGACATATCGCCTCGGACGGCAAACCCGTCAGGGGCGCCATGGTCACGTTCTTTCACGGCCAGCCTGTCCACTCGGTGAGCGTCTTCGCGGACGAACAGGGCCGTTTCCTCTCGCCCGACCTGCCCTGGCCCGAGGGTTACACGGTACGTGTGCGCCGCGCCGGTTGGAAAGACGTGCTGCTGAAGGACCAGTCGCCCGCCACCGCCGGACGCTGGCTGGATGTGGACATGGAGCGCATCGAGGACGCGGCTGAAATGGTACAGCAGTTGCCCAGCAACTACTGGATGAACCTCGTGCTCGAGGAGATTGACAACCGCGATCACCTGCTCGAATTCAAGATGCAGTGCACCTACTGCCACCAGCAGGGTTCACCGCTCACCTCGCGCCGCCAGTACTCCCGCGAGGAGTGGGCGGAGATCATCCGCGACATGGCCAAGCGCAGCGCCATTATCAGTCATAGCCTGCGCGACGTGTTGCCCGACTACTACCTCGCCGCCTACGACGAGCAGAATGTCCTCGACAAGCTGCCCCGCTACGACGGTGAGGACGGCCCGTTGCCGGTGCCCTCGGAGGAGGTGCGCCGCGCGGTCGTGGAGGAGTGGGACCTGGGCGGTCCCCAATCCGGCCAGCACGACATGATGGTGTACCACGAAGACGGCTCCATCTGGAGCGTGGACGGACCGATGGACACGCTGCACGTCATCCGGTTCGACAAGAACCCCTCCGGCGAGCGCAAGAGTTACCTGATACCACGTGGCGACCACAAGCCCGGGGGCGTGTACTGGAAGATGGAGCGCAAGAAGGACAAGAACGGCGTGCAGACCTACCTCGCCCCGCACTCCCTGCAGACGGCGCCGGACGGCGTCATCTGGCTGACCCTCGCCTCCGGGAACCAGCTGGCCGGCTTCGACCCGCAGAAAGAGACCTGGGATATCGTCGACCTTGAGGAGGGCGTCAACCCCCACACCCTGCGTTTCGACGACCGCGGCCGGCTCTGGTACACCATCACGGCCACGAACCACGTCGGCATGTTCGACCCGGTGACCCGGGAACAGAAATTCATCCGGCTGAAATTCCCGGACTTTACCACGCGCCTGATCACCTGGTTCACGCCGCTGTTCCTGGCCAACGCCGACCTGTTGCAGCTGGAGGACCGCTCGGCGGACATGGACGGTGTCACCATGCCCATGCCCTACGGCATCGATATCCATCCCCTGGACGGCAGCGTCTGGTTCAGCCAGCTCAATATGAGCCACATCGGTCGCATCGACCCCGACACCTTTGAACTCACGTCCATCGAAACGCCCTTCATCACACCCCGGCGCCTGCGTTTTGACTCCCGCGGCAACCTCTGGGTGCCGAGCTACGCCGAGGGCACCATCAACCGCTTCGACACTGCGGCCATGGCCTGGAAAGAGAGCTACGTTATCCCGGTGCCGCCGGTCGGCAGCGAGGTGCCCTACGCGGTGTTCGTTGACAAGGCGACGGATCACGTCTGGATCACCGGTACCCAGAGCGACAGCCTGATCCGCTTCGCACCGGAATCGGAAAGCTGGACCGTGTATCCCCTGCCGACCCTGGTCACCTACACCCGCGAGCTCGACATGGACGCCGGGCGCGGCGTGTGGACCTCCCACTCCAGCAGCCCGGCGTGGCACGTGGAGAGCGGTATACCGAAGGTCACGCGTCTCGACCCCACGGGCGCCCCGGATATCGAGGGCTCCGGCCTGTTCGACGGTACGCGACCCTCGGGGCCGGCGCCGGTGGCCGACATTGCCCGGCGCTGATCACCCGCCCCCCCGCGCTTTGAAATCTCTGCTCCCGGCCGCGGGCCTGTTCTGTGTGCTGGCCACGCCCGCCGCGGTCGCAGGGGAGGGCGGCTGGCCCGTACACGGCGGGGACGACGGCGGTCGCCGCTACTCGCCCCTGGAGCAGATCGACACGGACAATGTCGGGCGATTGCAACTGGCGTGGGAGTACCGCACCGGCGATTCCTCCGAGTTGCTCGAGAACGTAATCCCCAGTTCCTTCCTCGCCACCCCCGTGCTGCACGACAACACGCTTTTTTTCTGTTCCGGCCTGGGTCGCGCCTTCGCGGTGGACGCGGAGACCGGCGAGGAGCGCTGGGTCTTCGACACCCGCTCCGACATTCGCGGCGACAGCACCGGCAAGTGTCGTGGGGTGACCCTGTGGCACGGCGACCGGCACCTGCCCCGGGGCGCACCCTGTCGCTCCCGTGTCTTCATGGGTACACCCGACGGGCGTCTCGCCGCCATCGACGCGGAGACCGGGCGCGCCTGCACGGATTTCGGCGAGGACGGTTTCGTCGACCTGCGCCAGGGCATGGGCGCTGTGCCGCACAGGGAGATGAGAATGACCTCGCCGGCGGTTGTGGTCGGCGACAACGTCGTGCAGGGCGCCATGGTGCTGGACAATGAGCGCATCGACTCGCCGCCCGGGGTGATCCGGGCCTGGGACGCGCGCACCGGGGGCCTGCGCTGGGCCTTCGACCCGGTACCTCCCGGCGCACCGGCGCCCGCCGAACTCGGCGCACCCCCCGACCAGCAGTACCACCTGGGCACGCCCAACGCCTGGACGCTGCTGTCCGCGGACGTGAAGCGCGGCCTGGTGTTTGTCCCCTTCGGCAGCCCGGGGCTGGATTTTATCGGCGGGCATCGCCGTCGCGACGGCTTCGACGTCGATCACTACGCGAACGCGGTGGTGGCGTTGCGCGCGGACAGCGGGGAGGTCGTCTGGTCCTTCCAGGCGGTGCACCACGACCTGTGGGATTACGACCTGCCCGCGCAGCCGGTGCTCATCGACATCGAGCGGGACGGCGCGAGCGTCCCTGCGCTGGTACAGGCCACCAAGATGGGTCACCTGTTCATCCTGCACCGGGAGACCGGCAGGCCGCTGTTCCCGGTCGAGGAGCGCCCGGTACCCCAGACGGACGTGCCCGGGGAGTACACCGCCCCGACCCAGCCCTTCCCGACATTTCCCGAGCCGGTGCACCCCCACGGCATCACCGAGGACGATGCCTGGGGCTTTACGTTCTACGACAAAGCCGCGTGCCGCGAGAAGATCGCCGCGGCGCGCAATGAGGGTATCTTCACGCCGCCGACGGTCGACCGCTATTTCATCCAGTACCCGGGCGTCGCGGGCGGCCAGAACTGGGGAGGCCTGGCGTTCGATGCGCGCAACAACGCCCTGGTGATGCCGCAGAACCACGTCGTCACTCACAACCGGCTCATTCCGCGCGGCGAGGCGCCGCCGGACATCGCAGGCAACGAGATGGGCGGTTTCTCCCCCGCCCGGGGTTCCCCCTATATCGTGCAGCACGAGATCCTGCTGTCGCCCTTCGGCACGCCGTGTGTCGCGCCGCCCTGGGGCACCCTGCTCTCGGTCAGCCTGGAGAGCGGGAAGAAGACCTGGGAGGTGCCCTTCGGCACCCCGCGTGACATGGTGCCGGGCCTGTCCTGGTTCCCCTGGTTCCCCGCGCTGGGCTTTCCCTCCGCCGGCGGGCCCCTGGTGACCGCCGGCGGGCTGGTGTTTATCGGCGCTTCGCTCGACAACTACCTGCGGGCCTTCGACGCGGCGGACGGCCGCGAGTTGTGGCGCGCCCGGCTGCCCGCCGGGGGGCAGGCCAGTCCCATGACCTTCCTCGGCGAGCGCAGCGGGCGGCAGTACGTGGTGATCGCCGCCGGCGGTCACGCCTACATGCGCACCGACCTGGGCGACAGCCTGAGGGCCTACCGCCTGGGGGATTGATGCTTGCAGAGCCAGTCTCCGCAAGGACTTATTTCAGGCACCTGCCTTGAATACTGGGGTCTTATCTGTCATTCTGGTGCGCCGCTTCCCGGCGGGAAACGCGGCTAGACCGGAGCAGCAGCGAGAACTTCCCCCTTGAACGCCTACGCCCAGCCCACAAGCCCGGAGGACCTCCTTACCCGGGGGCCGATCGACCCGGTGCGCGACCCGTACCGGATCTACCGCCGCATGCGCGAGAGCGCCCCGGTGGGACGCTTCGGCGATTACTATTACATCTCCACCTTCGAACTCGCCGCCGAGGCGTTGCTGGACGACGCGACGTTTTCCAGCAAGTCCAACAGCCCCGAGTATCCCGGTATGGGGATGGTGTTCGGCAGGACCATCGTCGGCATGAACGGGAAGGAGCACCTCAAGCACCGCAACCTGATCACGCCGGCTCTGCGACCCCGTGCCCTGGGCGAGGATTTTCGGGCCATGGCGCGGGCGACGGCGGACCGCCTGATCGACAAGTTCTGCGACGCGGGGCGCGCCAACCTCGTCCCGGATTTCACCTTTGTTTACCCGCTGACTGTGTTCGTGCAGATTCTCGGCCTGCCCGAGAAGGATGTAGACGACTTCCACCAGTGGGCCATCGACCTGACCCATGTCGCCGCTGACCCGGAGCGCGGTCTGCGCGGTTCAGAGTGCCTGCGCAACTACCTGGGCCCCGTGGTTGCGGACAAGCGCGCGCAGCCGGCGGGCGACCTCATCTGCAAGCTGATCGAGGCAGAGGTCATGGGAGAGCGCATGACCGACGAGGAGATCATCAGCTTTCTGCGCCTGCTGGTGTCGGCGGGTGCGGATACCACCTACCATCTTCTGGGCAACGCGCTTTTCGCGCTGCTCAGTGATCCGGAGCTGATGTCCGCGGTGCGCACCGACCGCGCGCTGATCGAACCGCTGCTGTGGGAGTCCCTGCGCTGGGAGTCGCCGGTGCAACTCGTCTCCCGCGCGACGAATAAAGAGGTGGAAATCGGGGGCGTGACCGTTCCCGACGACACAGGTGTCATGGTGCTGCTGGGTTCGGCCAATCACGACGAAGCGGTGTTTAAGAACCCGGAAGTATTTGACATCAACCGCGACAATGAGCGTTCGCTGGCATTCGGTTACGGGCGCCACTACTGTGCGGGCAAGGATTTCGCCTTCGCCGAGGCTACGATCGCACTGGATGCCCTGTTTGACCGCCTCGACGACCTGCGCTTTGACACGGAGGTCGAGGAGGAGAGTTACATCCGGGGAGTGGCGTTTCGCGGCCCCTCGCACCTGAAAGTAGTTTTCAGCGCCTGAGCGGCGCGGGGCGTATCGCACAGGGAACGCCCGAGAGGAGACAGGATGGAAGAACTGGACACGTTCCGCAAAGAGGTCCGCAGCTGGCTCGAGGAAAACTGTCCCGAGAGCATGCGCATGCCCATGCAGACCGACGACGATGTCTGCTGGGGCGGCCGCAATTTCCCCTATGTCAGCGACGACCAGCGGGTGTGGCTCGAGCGCATGGGGGAGAAGGGCTGGACGGTGCCCGACTGGCCGGTGGAATACGGCGGCGCGGGCCTGGACCGGCGACAGGTGAAGATACTGCAGCAGGAGATGGCGAGCCTCGGCTGCCGCGCGCCGCTGACCAGTCTCGGCATCATCATGCTCGCCCCGGCGCTGTTCAAGTTTGCCAGCGAAGAGCAGAAGCTCGAGCACCTGCCGAAGATTGCGCGTGGCGAAATCCGCTGGTGCCAGGGCTACAGCGAGCCGGGTGCCGGCTCGGACCTCGCCTCCCTGCAGACCTCGGCAGTGGACAAGGGCGATCACTACCTGGTGAACGGCAGCAAGATCTGGACGTCCTACGGCCACCTGGCGGACTGGATCTTCTGCCTGGTGCGCACGGACCCCGGTGCCCCCAAGCGCGACGGTATCAGCTTCCTGCTGTTCGACATGGCCAGTGAGGGGGTCAGCACATCGCCGATCAGGCTGATCAGTGGCTCCTCGCCTTTCTGCTCAACGTTCTTTGACGACGTGAAGGTGCCCAAGGGCAACGTGGTCGGTGAATTGAACAAGGGATGGACGGTCGCCAAGTACCTGCTGCAGCACGAGCGCAGCAACGCCGCCGCGCTCGGCAAGAGCCGGTCCGGGAAAAAGCAGACACTGGACCAGCTGGCGCTGGAAACGCTCGGGGAGAAAGACGGTGTGCTCGCCGACCCGGTGCTGCGGCAGAAGCTGGCGCGGTTCCAGATACGCGAACAGGCATTCACACTGACCATGCAACGCGTCGGCGACGAGATGCGCGCCGGTGCCGACCCGGGTCCCGCCTCCTCCGTACTGAAATACTACGGTTCCGAGACCAACAAGCAGCGGCGCGAGATGATGTTGGCGCTGGGCGGCATGGATACACTGGGCTGGGAGGGCGAGGTGTTCGACGAGGGCCGGGTGGCGCGCAGCTGGTTGCGCAGCAAGGCCAACTCCATCGAGGGGGGCACATCGGAGATACAGCTCAATATCATTGCCAAGCGGGTCCTGGGCTTGCCGGATGCGTCCTGAGGCGCCGGAAGGGAGTTGCGAACGATGTCACTGGCACTGAACGAAGAACAGATCATGCTCAAGGACGCCGCGGACAGTTTTTTCCGCGAGCGGGCGCCGGTCAGCGCGCTGCGCGCACTGCGCGACAACGCGGACGAAACAGGCTTCAGCCGCGACCTGTGGCGAGCGATGGCGGACATGGGCTGGCCCGGTGCTTTCCTTCCGGAGGAGTACGGGGGTATCGGCTGCGGCTTCACCGAACTGGGCGTGGTCCTGGAGGCCGGCGGGCGCACACTGGCTGCCTCGCCGCTGTTCGCCAGTGTCGCGCTGTGCGCCAGCGCGCTGCTGCTGGCGGGCACCGAGGCGCAGAAGTCCGGGTACCTGCCCCGGATCGCCAGCGGCGACCTGCTGATGGCGCTGGCCGTCGACGAGGGCCCGCACCACCGCCCGCACAGTGTGGCCACGCGCGCCGAACCCGGCAACGACGGCTACCTGTTGAGCGGGCGCAAGGCGCATGTGGTTGACGGCCACGTGGCGGACGCGTTCATCGTCGTGGCCCGCACCTCGGGGGAGGCGGACGAGGCCACCGGGATCACCCTGTTCCTGGTGGATGCGGGTGCCGGCGGCGTCGCCGTGGAGCGGCGCATCATGGTGGACAGCCGCAACATGGCGGAGGTGCGCCTTGAGAACGTGCACGTCTCGCGCGCGGACGTTCTCGGCGAGCTGCACGACGGCGCGGCGCTGCTGCAGCAGGTGCTGGACCGCGGCAATATCGCGCTCTGCGCCGAGATGCTTGGTTCTGCCCGGGAGGCCTTTGAGCGCACCCTGGAGTACCTGAAGCAACGGGAGCAGTTCGGCGCCATCATCGGCACCTTCCAGGCGCTGCAGCACCGCGCGGCGATCATGTTCTGCGAGCTGGAGATGTCGAAATCGGTACTGATGAAAGCCCTGCGCACCATCGATGACAACGACGGCAGCCTGCCGCTTATGGCCAGCCAGGCCAAGGTGCAGGTCGCGGAAACCCTGCGCCTGGTGTCCGACGAGGCGATCCAGCTGCACGGCGGCATCGGCATGACGGACGAGGAGGAGATCGGCTTCTTCCTCAAGCGCGCCCGCGTGGCCCAGCAGCTGCTGGGCGATGAACACTACCACCTGGCGCGGTACGCGTCGCTGCGGGGCTACTGATACGCGGGTGCCAGGGCGCGCCCCCCCCGTTACTGGGCGCGCATTGCCTGGTACAGGTCGAGCATCGGTTGCTGGTTCACCGCCACCAGGCCTTCTCCCGCCCGGTCGAGGTCGAAAGCCAGCACCATCACCAGTGCAAACGTCATGGCCAGTGCCAGGTTGGCGATATGGATACGCCTGTTGCCACCGATCCCGAACTGGAAGCCCACGGCAAACATGGCGACACTGGACGCTAGGATCAGTGCCAACCACATGGCCGGGGGAATCCGGTAATAGGTGCCCAGCACAACGCGCTTGGTATGCAGGTTGAATACGTCGTTCAACGACCTTGCGAAGAACGCGCTCAGTTCGGCCTCGCCCGGCTCCTCGGCCAGTGCCTCGACATGGGACCACATCAGGTCCTGCAGGACTCTCGCGCGCTGTTCCACGACACTGAGCCTCTCCGGCTGGCCGTAGGCGTAGACAATGCCGGCGCGAACCTGGACGTAGTCGCGCAGCAGGCTGCGAATGGTGGTGCGATGCGGCTCCGCAATAAGGTTGGCGCGAAGATACGCGGTTTGGATGGCGGTCACATCCTCGAGCAATGCGGCCTTGCGCGCATCGAACCTTGTGTTGGCAGACCCGAAGGTGAGTGCGATCACGAACGCCATCATGGCCAGTACCGCCCCGGCGACCGTGGCGATGGGCGCGAGTTGCTCATCTTTCACATGCTTCCTGTTGACCCTGCCTAGAACGAAGCCGATCTCGATGGACAGGATCGCGATCGCCACCATCGCGGCGAATACGATGCTCAGCGGTGCGGAGCCCAGGTCATAGATCAGGTCTTCCACCGGGCCGGCAGCGTCGCGGGACAGCGGCAGGATGACTTGCAGGTCCTCCGGCGACTGCTGATCCAGCGCCTGTCTGGCTGCTGCCAGGAGGCCCGTATCCACCGCGGCCGCAAGGTCGACGTCGCCCTCGCCGGCGTCGCGCGCCCAGGCGGCCGCACGCCGGAGTGTTTCGAAATGACGATCTTCCAGGGCCAGGCTGATCCCGGCCGGGTCGGTGGCCGAGAAGTTTGCATCCAGCCGGGCGGCAACCAGCGTCTGCGGTGTGTAGTCCAGGCGGGTGTCCTCGATATACCAATCCATCGCCTGGTCCGGTCGCTGCGCAAGGTAATACCAGGAACTGGCCAGTGCCATCAGGAATTTTACAACCGCATCCGGCTCCCTCTCGATAAACTCGCTGGAGACCGCGATCACCCCGAGGTAGCGCCCCGAGGAAATGCTGCGCGCCAGCCCCTCCGTTGCAAAGCGTGAAATCGACGGCTCCCAGACCACGGCCGCGTCGATGCCCTGCCACCCGCCGTTGCCCCCGGCCTCGACCCGGCGACGAATCTCGAGGATATCCAGGTCTTCATTGATGACATCCCGCCCGGGATCAAGGCCGGCGGCTTCCTGCTCCCTGAACGCATTGCGGTGGGCGACGGAACCGAAAGGGCTGGCCACGACCTTTCCCTCGAGGCTTGGTATGTCATGGATGGGTGAGTTCGGGGGTACGATCGTGCCGACGCCGTCTTCGAACAGGCGACCGACAATCTTCCACTTGCCCCCCCTGGCTATGAGATTGATGGCCGGCTGGTCCCCCGAAAAGAAGACGTCGAGCTTACCCGAGAAGGCGGCCTGTACCTGGGGTTGGCCGTAGGAAAACGGTACGAAGACAGGGCGCAGCCCGTGCTTTTCCATGACATTGGTGCGTTTCAGGATCTGTACCACCTGGCCCTGCGTAGCCGCGGGAATCTGCCAGCCGATACGAATGGGTACATGCGACTCCCCGGCCTGGTCGGCGAGACCGGGGGTGGTGAGAAATCCCAGGAGAGCCAGCATCGCGAGCAGGCTGGCAGGGCGTGTGAGTGTCATCGCGGGGCCTTTGTCCGGACTATCGCCTGGTGGAGCATAGTACGCGCTGTCACGACCCGAATGCCAGTTCAGTTGTCGCGTACGGCACCCGATCGGCCGCGCCGGCCATCACTCCTCCAGGAGATGGTTCTCCGATTCCCCGGCGAGCACGTTCTTCAGGATTTTCCCGGCCGCGTTGCGCGGCAGCGGATCACTGCGCAGGTCCCACTGGCTGGGCACCTTGAAGGCGGCCAGCTTGCCCGCGCAGTGGGTGAGCAGCGCGTCAGTATCGAGGGTGGAGTCTTGCGCCAGTACCACCGCGGCCTTTACCTCCTGCCCCCACTCGGGGTGCGGTACGCCGAACACCGCCGCTTCGATCACGTCGTCGTGGCCCTCGAGACAGTGCTCGATCTCCACCGGGTAAACGTTTTCCGCGTTGCGCAGGATGAGGTCGCGGGCGCGCGTGTTGATGTAGAGGAAGTCGCCGTCGAAGTGGCCGATATCGCCGGTCCTCAGCCAGCGGTCCGGGGTGATGGTCGCCGCGGTGGCCTCCGGGTTGCGCCAATAGCCCAGCATCACGCAGCTCCCGCGAATACAGATTTCGCCCTGCTCGCCGGGTGACACCTCGTTGTTGTCCTCGTCGCGGATGCTCATGTCGATGCCGGGGAACACCCGACCGACGGAGTCGGGGTGTTCCAGCAGAAGTTCTCCCCAGTTGTGCGTGCCCACACCGGTGGACTCGGTGAGGCCGTAGCCGACCGCCATCTGGCCGCCGCTGCCGGAGAAGTTGCCGGTCATGCGTTCCTGTTGCGCCTTGGAGGTCGGCGCGCCGCCGGAGCCCAGGCGGCTGACGCTGGACACGTCGAATTTTCCAAAGTCAGGGTGATCCAGCACCCGGGCGGCCATGCTGCCCAGTGAGGCCCATGTGGTAACTCTCTCGGCCTCGATGAGCTGCAACACCTTCGTCGGGTCGAATCGGCCGAGGGTCCACACGGTTTTCATGCCGACCCCCAGGCTGGTGATAACACCGGTGAACAGCCCTGACAAATGGAAAAGCGGTGCGGAGAACAGCCCGCAGTGCTGGGTCACCCCGTCGCCGGACTTGCCCGCCTCGAGGTCCATCATCAGCATGCGGAAGCCGCTGAATACGGTTGAGGACAGGAACGTGAGCAGGCAGCGGTGGCTGATCAGCGCCCCCTTGGAGCGGCCGGTGGTGCCGCTGGTGTAGAGAATGAGGGCCGGGTCGTCCTCGGCAATCGCGCAGTCGGGCAGGGTGTCGCAGGCCTCGCTGTAGAGCACCGCGTAGTCGTCCTCGATGGTAATGACGGGGCAGGACAGGCTGTCGTCGGCGACCCGCGCCAGGCGCTTGCGGTCGCCCACCAGTAGTTTGGGCTCGGAGTTTTCCAGGCCGTAGAGAATTTCCTCGCGCTGCCACCAGCCGTTGAGCCCGACGCAGATGGCGCCGAGACTGACCGTGGCCCAGAAGGTGATGATCCACTCCGAGTGGTTGTCCGCCAGGATCGCGACCCGGTCGCCCTTGCCCACGCCGTAGTCGCGCTCCAGTGCGCGTGCCACCGCGCAGACCCGGGCGTGATGTTCCCTGAAACTGAGGCGCGTGTCCTCGCAGACGATGTACTCGTTGTCCGCGTGGTTGAGGGAGTTTTCCACCAGTTCGCGCAGGGAGCGGTTGCGGTCCTTGAAGACCTTGATCGTCTGCCCCAGCACTTCCTCCTGCACCACCTCGAAGGCGCCACCCGGGCCGACCAGTTCCTGTTCGATTTCCGCGACTGACTTCAAGTGATAACTCCCGATTCAATGTCCAGGCAGGCTGTCCGGATCGCCCGGCGCCTGCAGCAGTTCGATACGCAGGCCGTCGGGGTCGGTGACGAACACCGCCCCGGTTCCCCAGTCCTCGTTGGCGATGCGGGTGCCGTCCATGCAGTTGCCGCCCAGTTTGTCGATGTCAGACACCACGGCATCAAGATCGGCGACACGAAAGGAGAGGTGGGTCAGCCCGACGCGATTCATGGGGCGGGGTGCGTCGACGGCCCGATGGCCGGCGTCGGGATAGTACAGCAGCTCGATGCGGGTACCGTCCCGCTCGAGGTAAACCGCTTCCAGGGCACCGCCCTCGATGTCCAACAGGCGGGCGGAGTCCTCGCCGCTCACCGTCAGGCGCGACAGCTCGGTAAAACCCAGCGCATCGCGATAGAAAGCGACGGAGCGTTCCAGGTCCGAGACACAGATACCTATATGCGATAGCCGCTGAACTTGCATGGTGCTTTCTACCCCGGGCTTACCTCAGGCGACGATGTCGCCGAGCTTGCGGAAATATGCGGCGTCGGCCTCCGGCAGTACCGGCGGCTCCTTGCCCACTGCGTAGCAACCCAGCATGATCTCCGCGGAGCGCTCAATAATTTCCACCATGTCGGCGGCGCGGCGCAGCGTGCGCCCGCCCACGATGATGCCGTGGTTCACCAGCAATGCCGCCCACTCGTCCTGCATGGCCTCTGCGACGAGGTCTGCAAGCTCCGGCGTGCCGGGCATGGTGAACGGAATCCTGGGGATGTTGCCGAAAAAGGCCGCCTCCGTGGAAATGGGCAGGAAGGGCAGGCCCGCGTTCGCCAGGATAGTGGCATTGGGCGCGTGGGCGTGAATCACCGCCGTGGCCTGGGGTTTCACCTCCAGTATGCGCGTGTGCATACACCACTCCGAGGAGGGGGAGCGCGCGCCGGTATCCAGGCTCTCGCCCTGCATGTTGATGCGCACCATGACCTCGGGTTTGAGGTCGCCCTTGAACAGGCGGCTGGGCGTGATCCACACCTCGTCCTCGGTGTCGGGTATGCGGACGCTGATATTGCCGCCGGTGGCAGTGATGACCTGCGCCTCGTACAGTTCCTGCATGATCTCGACGAGATCTTCGCGCACGTCGCCTTTCTCTACCGCAGCCGTAGACGCCGCTACCGCGGAGCCCGGCCGCGGTATGGATGCGAGGTCCCCCGGGTCGCCCACCTTGTCGCGCGCGGCGCTGTAGAGTCGGGCCATGTCGTTGTTCATGTGCTGCAGGGTCATGGCCTTGGCGGCGTCGCCCATGAAGGAGATCTCGCCGTTCATCGCACACTCCATCGTGTCGATGGTGCCGGTAAACATGCCGTCGAGAATCTCGCCGCGCATTTCCAGTTGCACCTCCGCGCCGTGATCCGGGGAGCCGAGGCCACTGGCCACCTCGCCCCGGTTGAGATGGAAATAGAAGTCCAGTCCCAGGTCATAGGCGTTGAAATGCAGGGTCACGTCATTGTCCTTGCTGAACTCGAGCACGTCGGGGTCCGACGACAGGCCGGCGCAGAATTCCCGGAGGATCTCGCGCATCCTCTCGACGATCTCGTCGGGGGCCGTGGCCCGGGAGGCCTGTTCCGCAGCGTTTTTCTTCGCCGCCTTCGCGTCCCGCTGCAGGTCGGTAACGGCCGGCCCGCCCTTGTCCGCCAGTTGTGCGAGCTGCGCTTCACTGGGTTCTGGCCGCGCGCTGTCGAAGGTGAAACTGTCGAGGGTTTCCGGGTTCAGCACATTGCGCGGCCTTTCGCCGCGCAACAGCTGCAACAGGGCGCTGGACACGCTGTCGCCCTGGTGGGCGGCGACCTCTTTAGTATTGCCCGCCGAGTGGGGTGTGGAAATGACGTTGGGATGTTGCACCAGCGGGTGATCGAAGCCGGGAGGCTCGACGGCGAAGGTGTCCAGCGCCGCGCCGGCGAGGTGACCGTCCTGGAGCGCGTCGACCAGCGCCTGCTCGTCGATCAGGGCCGCACGCGCCGTGTTGACGAAAAAGGCCCCCGGCTTCATTTTCGCGAATTCGTCCGCGGCGATCATGCCGGTGGTCTCCGGTGTCACCGCCGCGTGCAGGCTGACGAAGTCGGACTGCGCGAGCAGGGTGTCCAGGTCCACGAGCCTGCAGCCGGCCAGCGCCGCCTGCTCCGGGGTGAGGAAGGGATCGTACACCAGTATCTCGCACTCAAACCCCGCCAGGCGTTTTGCCACCGCGCGGCCGACGGCGCCGCCGCCGACGAGGCCGATGGTCTTGCCCCACAGCTCAACGCCCTGCAACTGGCTGAAGGCCTGGCCCATCTTGCCCATGTTCCCTTCGGTCACGTCCTCCTGGCGCAGGAACTCGCCCGCCGCGGGCAGTTTGCGCGCGAGGTTGAGCATGAAGCCCACCGCGAGGTCGGCGACGGCCACCGCATTGCGCCCGGGCGCGAACAGCACGGGTATGCCGAACGCGGTACACGCATCGACGTCGACGTTCACCGCGTCGCCGCGACAGGCCGCGACCACGCGCAGGTCCGGGAGCTGGCGCAGGGCCTCCACGTCCACCACGTCGACTTCCGTCACGAAGACCTGCCGATCGGCCAGTGCGGATACCAGGTCGGGGCCGGTCAGCAGGCGCTTCGATTCGCGGAAGCTGGCGTACTCGACATCCATGGCGCCGCGCAAGGCGTCCAGCGAGGCCTCGTCGAAAGAGGCGGATACCAGCGCGCGCAATGTCCGGGCCGGCGTGGCGTGGGAGGTCTCCGCTCCCTCGGGTTCGCGCAATACGCGCGGCAGCAGGTGGTCCACGGCCACCGGGGCGGTGGACTGCGCGGCGCCGGCGCGGAAGCGTCCCCAGGTTTCGTAGAGCTGTTGATTGGCGGCGGCGAGCTCCGCGCTCGGCTGGAAGCGTGCGCGCTCCCTGCTCAGTGCCGTGCACCCCGCCTCAAATGACGTGAAGTTGCCCGCCGCGACACCGGCGCAAATCGCCGCCCCCAGTGCCGTGGTCTGGTGTGTCGCGGGCACCGCGATGTCGCGACCGGCGACATCGGCCAGGAGGGATGCGAAGACATCGCTGCGCGACAGCCCCCCGCACAGGGTCACCGCACCGGACATACCGGCGGCGTCGAAAACGCGCTCGATGTTCGCACGCAGGGCGCAGGCGCAGCCTTCGGCGACGGCGCGGGCCAGGTGGCGCCGCGGGGCAGGGTCGTCGGCGCAGCCCATGTGGGAGACGGTGAGGTGGCCGACCGGCATGGTCGGCGACGCCATGTCCATGATCTCCGCGCCGAAAGTGGAGAGCATCCCCGCGGCGCCGGGTTCGGAACCCGCCGCCTCGGCAAACAGTCGCAATTCCGGCTGGGGTGCATCGGGGTAGAGTATTCGCGCCATGGTGGAGATGGAGTAGCCCATCGGCCCGCTGCTGCTCTCGAGGACCCACCGGCCGGGCACGACATGGTGGGCGGTGAGCATGGCGCCGGAGGAGTCCCGCACCGGATGGTCGACAACGAGCTGGACCGGCGCCGTGGTGCCACCGACCGCGACGCAGTGCCCCGGTTCGAGGGCGCCGCTGCCCAACAGGCTGCACTGGGTATCGCCGCCGGCCATGCCCACCGCTGTGCCCGCACTGAGTCCCAGGTGTTCAGCCGCCTCCGCGGTGAGTTCGCCGAGCCTGGTGCCGGCGTCGATAACGTCCGGAAAAATAGCGTGTGGCAGGCCCAGCTCGTCGATGAGGTCCCAGGCCCACGCCTTCTCGTCCACCCTGAACAGGCCGGAGGCACTCGCCTGGGAGGGATCGATAGCGCGGGCAGCGCAAAGCCTTTCCCCCAGCCACTCGCCGAAACCGTAGACGGTGGCGATGTCGTCAAACGTGTCCGGGAACTGGTTCTTCAAAAAAAGCAGGCGCGCGCTCGCGTGCAGGGGAAGGGGTGCACCGCCTGTCAGTTCCAGCACGGCGGGACCGAGGCGTTCGGCAATCTCGAAACACTCGCCGGCGGCGCGCGCGTCGTTGTTCGGCACGGCGAGCACCGCCGCGCCGCCCTTGTCCACGATCACCGTACTGAACCGCATGGCGGTCACGGCGATGCCGGCCACCTGGCCACCGTCGATACCCGCGGCGGCGAGCGCGGCCCGGGAAGCGCTGCCCACGCCCCGCCAGGTCTGTTCCAGGTCGAGATCGAAACCGGTGCCGAAGGTACCGGGCGCGGGGGTAACGGGCCAGGGGCTGGCGCTGTCGGCGAGTTCCCCCGTCGCGGAATTCACCAGCAGGCAGCGGACTCCGCTACCGCCGAGATCGATGCCCATCAGCCACGGCTTGTCCATGAGAGAAATCCTTGAAAGCCAGAAAATACGTGGGGTTCGGCGGTGCCGGATGATGTCGCCCCAGCACCGAGGCGCGGGCAATATTATCATCAGACAGCTGTCATATAAAGATAGTCAGCCCACGGGCCATCCGCTATAATTTTGCCCAGATTGTCGGAGTACTCCGCCCGCCGTCGCACAACCCCCGCAACTACGAGGCCGCCCCATGAGCGCAAGAATCCCACTCCCCATGCCCTTCGGCTGGTTCCGTGTGGCGGAATCGAAGGACCTGGCGGCAGGGGAGGTGCAGTCCATCCATTACCTCGGCAAGGATTTCGTGTTGTTTCGCACCGAGGACGGCGAAGCCAGCGTCATGGATGCCTACTGCCCGCATCTCGGTGCGCACCTGGGCTACGGCGGAGAGGTGGTCGGGAACGGCATACGCTGCCCGTTCCATCACTGGCGCTTCGACGGCAGCGGCGCCTGTGTCGAGGTGCCCTACGCCAAGCGCATTCCCGACAGGGCGCGCATCGGCACGTACCCCACTGCCGAGAAAAACGGCATTATCTTTATGTGGCACCACCCCGACGGTGTGGAGCCCCATTGGGAGGTGCCGGAGATTCCGGAGCTCACCGCGGAAGAGGGGTGGCTGGATATCGTCTACCACACCGCGCGGGTGCGCAGCCATCCCCAGGAGATGGCGGAGAACGTGGTCGATTCACCGCACTTCCGGTACGTGCACGGTACCCCCGACATCCCGGAAAAAACCTTCACTTTCGACGGCCACATCATGCGCGCTTTCCAGGGCCTGACATTTACTACGCCGAACGGCGAACTCAAGGGCAGTGTCAATATCGAGTCCCACGGCGGCAGCATCGGCATCACGCGATTCGAGGGCATCGGCGAAACGCTGCTGGTGATCACCGGCACGCCCGTGGACGAGGAACTGCACGAGTCCATTATCCGCTTCCGTTTCCGGGTCCTGGACGGCGACGAGGACACCGCGCGCGCCCTGGGCGAGGCATTTATCGCCGAGGTAACGCGTCAGCACGGGCAGGACGTGCCCATCTGGGAGCATAAGAAGTTCCACGAAAACCCCGTGCTCTGCGATGGCGATGGGCCCATCCACCAGATCCGCAAGTACTACCAGCAATTCTATCCGGAGCCGGCCTGATCGCGCGCCGGGGGAACACCCCGATGGCACCGCCGAGGGAGACAGCGTTGTGAGTAACGACCCCTTTATCTGTATAACCGCCGACGCCCACGCGGGCGCCTCCATCCAGACCTACCGCGAGTATCTCGACCCTGGATACCGGGACGATTTCGACGCCTGGCGCGGCAGTTACAAGAGCCCGGCGGTAAAACACGTCAGCAAGAAAAAGGAAAAGAACTGGGATTCCGAGATGCGCCTGACGGACCTGCAGGGGGACGGCGTGGTCGGCGAGGTGATTTTTCCCAACACGGTGCCGCCGTTCTACGACGAGCCCTTCCACGTCTCCCCGCCGCCGTCCGCAGAGGGGTTCAGGTTACAGCTCGCGGGCATGCGCGCCCACAACCGCTGGCTGGCGGACTTTTGCGCCGACGCTCCCGCGCAGCGAGCGGGAATCGGACTGATCCACCTCAACGACCTCGACGAGGCGGTGAAGGACGTGGAGTGGATAGCGAAGAACAACCTGCGCGGCGGCGTGCTGCTGCCGCTGCCGTCACCAACGGAGACGCACCTCGAGCCGCTGAACAGCCGCTGCTACGACCGCCTGTGGGCGGCGATCCAGGACTGCGACCTGGTGATGAACCAGCACTCGGGGCAGGGCTCTCCCTACTACGGGGACGGCCAGGGCTCCAAGGCGCTGTGGGCCATGGAGATGTCCTTTTATATCCAGCGCGGCTACACCAACCTCATCATGGGCGGTGTCTTCGAGCGTTTTCCGAAACTGCGCTACATCCTCACCGAGTCCGGCAGCGCCTGGGCACCGAAACTGATGCAGCAAATGGACGCGATGTACATGGCCTGGAAAGCCGGTTATATCGGCGAGATAGACACCTCGAAGGACCCTGCCCTCGAGGAGTTGCCCAGCTTCTACGCCAAGCGCAACTGTTGGTACGGGGCGAGCTTCCCCTCCGTAGCCGATGTGAAAGGGCGCCATACCGTGGGCGTGGACCGCGTGCTGTGGGGCAACGACTACCCGCACTACGAGGGATGCTACCCTTACTCCCGGGAAAACATGCGCTTCGCGTTCTCCGAGATCGAC
>Ga0126341_1000049_pt1 | contig 24310 bp, 7 predicted proteins | sample OrbTmetagenome_FD_97057 | JGI IMG/M metagenome (GOLD analysis project Ga0126341, IMG submission 97057) | Coral microbial communities from Florida Keys, Florida, USA - Orbicella T D metagenome | ecosystem: Host-associated > Invertebrates > Cnidaria > Coral | place: Florida Keys, Florida, USA... | reverse complement strand
CCGGATTCTTCTTAGAAATGGATGCAGAGAATGGGAATGAACTGGCTTGGACTAGAGTCATCCTATAATTATTAATGAATTTTTACATTTTATTCTAGTTTTATTAGTATTAGTCTGTTGGCCCAGCATAAGGAAGCCAAGAAATTCATTCTAATATTAATGGCCAACAGACGTAGGGGGAAGACTTTAATAACAATTTCATCTAGATTTTTAATTACCAATCCCTCTTTCTCTAGGACAAATATTTATTTTGATAATAGCTTTCTTTCTAGCAGTAACCAATAAGCCTTCATGCCTTTCGGCCGTACAATAAGCTCTAGAATTACTAAAATTATTATATTTTCTTGAGTTATGAGTGTAAAAGTCTTGTTAGAGCTTCTGGTGTCTTATCAAAGTTATATTGTGTTTTATAGGTTTATTTGGGTAATTTATGGAAGGGATTACAGATTTTATGTTTATTTCCGTCATTTTAAGGGATTCGTCTCATTAAAGTCCAACAGATTTCATGCCCCCAGAATCTATTTTATTTATTAGAAATCCGTAAAAATCTTTAAAAATCTCTTATTTTTGGTGGATTTCCTGTTCTGATTGGTCCCTTCCGGTCTCTCCGTCCAGCATAATCTCTTGTCATTGTCTACATCTTGGCTGGTGAATCTAGGATTAATTTGTAAGTGCCGTGTGTTAGTGTCTTCCCATTCTATAATCCTACATTCTGTGTCAACTCTTAGGCGTCAAAGGTGAAACCCGTGTTAATACTGTCAATCTTGGAAAGGAGAGACGAGAGTTAATTGGTTCCTTTGTGGTTACTCCCTCTGGCCCAATTCCTTGCACATTATTATTACCTTTAGTGGTTGGCCAGGAGTAACCCTTAGGAGCCCAGGCGTAGCCTAATAGTCAGAAAATAAACTGTGAAAATCTTATTGTTGTTAGCCCCTCCGCTACGCCCCGGCTCGGTTCCCTCGCCCATTTTCTTTGGAAGGGAGGGAGGGGCTAGTAATAATCAATAATCTTTTCCACCGTTTGTATCGCCAGCAGCCCCTCCCGGTAAGATAAGACACTAAAAGTTATATTTTAATTAATTTTATTATTATAGAGCTAGCGGAATCCCTCCTATCTTTACACTCGTTTCCTAGATGGGACCATATAATTCCAGATAAATACAGATTAATTTTGATGAATCAATGATAATTCTTTAAGGTGTATCCTCAAGATCTAGCAACAACTGATAATAAATAAGATAAACCTTGGAATCGATAGCGAGAAAGCGTAAATAAATAAGAAATTAATAATATAAATTCTGGGTTCTTGCAAGCCACTTGGGAGGCATACAAAAGTATATTTTATTGTTTTATGGTAGGGTTAGGGTCTTCCCGCATGTTGGTAGGACCCAAGCTGGGCACAATAAGGTAAAGATTTTAAAGAAAATAGCTGATATGAATAGACGGTAGGCCCACCGTAAGACACCCAAATCTCCTCCAAAATTCCTGTAATTTTAGTGTTTATACCGCCTTCTAAGGGATGAAAGGCTGGTGCAGAGAAGGTGAGTCCAGATAATATTGGTTGGATTAATAGACGGGTGGTGGGTATGATTGGCCATTCAGCATAAAATATAATAAATATAATATTAATTCCCACCAGTCTACCGTCCATTCCGTAGCCTCATAAGATTGACCACCGGTATCTAGCCTGGAAAGGAATTATGAGGATTTAATGATTAGATTTATTGTCCACTCATAACGGTCTAGGAAAGGATAACCCCATATTATCTTTGTAATTATCTATAATCAATCCTCGGTTGTGGGTTCTTCTCTCCACTTACTTAGGAAGGCATAAAGACAAAAAGTATACAAAATAAGATTAAAAAGTAATTTTATTGGCTCTTATAAGACAAAAAATCACTCCAAAATCAAGAAAATATAATAAATACACTAGCCTTGGCCGCTACGACAGGTTCTCCACATAGGCTCGTCTACTCCTTCGTCACTTTATTGTCTTCTGGTGGGCCTCTCGGCCGAATTAATATTTTATTTTCTTTATCTTCATTATTTCTTTGTCTTATCTTCATTATCAGTATTCTATTTTCTTATATTTTCTTATATTAATAAAGTTATTTTAGGTGGACCAAATTTATCTTGTCTTAACTTAACTTTCCAATCGATTGAACCCATAAATAATATAAATAAAAAATATACAATTTCCTGTGGTTGTCTCTCTTATATTCTTGTCATTATAGGTGGCCAAGGTAAGGTCTATCAACAAAGGTAGCAAACATAACAAGATAATTCATTGTCTTTGCCTTGGCCACCCATGTAGAAGCATAATATGATTCTTGTATGACCAATCCTTCTTTATCCGTAAAAATCTCCTTTGGGTGGTCTACTTTCTATCCATTCAGGCTCTTACCACCGTTCCGTCCTCTAAGGCTTACATCAGTTTACATTTGATTTTTACAGGTACTTCCAATGGATTTTATAGGGATTTTTATAAGCCTTTTGGCTGCTACATCAGGTTCCGGGTACGTGAGTGGGAATAAGATAGGAAAGAAAGATTAATAAATTCATAATTTACGAGTTTCTTTTTGGCTTTTTCTAGTAATAATCTCTCTTTCTAACCAATAATATCAGGATTCTTTAGGCGTAGAAGGACATGGAAGGTAGAACCAGACATTAAGCTCCTAAAGAATCCTCCAATAATATTACTTGCCATTCCATCCTTAGCTGGTAAACCTATAGGCCGAGGACCGTATCTTACAGTCAAGAGCCAACATAAAATATCAACTTTTAAGCGATTCTTCTCGGGAAGGTTCCATCTTGGACATGCCGTCGCTACTACTGATTCACTTCTATGGGATATTAATGGTCACTCACTTTGTTTACGGTTGGTGCTTAAGGGTGGAAAGGATTAGAGATTAAAAGTCAAAGATTAAGTGTTTACCTCACCAACCGGGCTAAGGAACATTATGGATTTAAAAGTCATTCTATGTACACGAGACCCTATAAATCCATTCTAAAGTTATATTTTCTTTCCCTTTCAAGCATAATGAAGGAAACGAGTACCTGGTAAGGATAGGAGAATAAAGAAGTGCCACCACCCCGGTAATAATTCTTTTAATATTTACAGGTAATTACACCCTCATGATCATATCCCACCAAAGGTAGCAAGAACCGACCGTAAAGAACAAAGAAAACACAATAATCATACAATCGACCGCCAGTGAAAACAGCTTGGATTCGTCTCATTTTATCCGGGTTTCCACTGTGACTTTATCTCTAAACCAATAGGGGCCACGCTATCTATAAAAATCTAAACTAATTATCAGTAAAAATCTATTTATAATTCCTTTTGTATCTGGTAAATATTATATTTTTAATTCTTTTATCATATTATTACCTTTGTTTTCATTAATAAAAGTATAATATTGGGATCATAAAGGCATCTTGCGGCTACGGTCTCTCCTTCGGCACGCATACCTTGTAATAAAATAATATTAATAATACTTGGAATCGATGGACAGGAACCCTCAACTGTAAGGCAATAGAATGACAATATTTCCTGCTTTTGTAGGTGAGAGCTATAACAAGATAATTAATAAGACAAAGAATTGGAACTTAGTGGACGCATCATGACAATAAATAATAGAATTAAATATGTGAAGATAAGATAATTAGATTTTTAGATTAATCGTGTTACAAGGGCCCTTCCATCTAGGTTTATTTGGTCGTCTCTTCCATCTCTTATAAGGAACTGGAACCCTCTTGGGTAAGGGTATCCTAGGGTAAGAAATGACAAGAAAATAAAGTTATTGTATGGGGTAAAAACTAGTGCTCAGTGGATAGAAGGAGAGAAAACTGTAGACTTTTCCATTATAAATAGCGGGATTCCTTAATAATTGATTCACTTCTAGACGATTCAATCTTAGATTTCCTATCCATCAGTCGCTAGAACCCTCACAATCTTATATTTTTATATGTAATGTCCATTCATTATGGGTTCTAGGATAAGAGATAAAACCCGGGACTGACCTTTCCGGGCTAATGATTACCCAAGAAGAATTCTATCTTTAAAGTGTTTTCTTCTGGTGTTAGAGGCTTATGAGTGGTAGCGGGTAAAAATACTATAAATTTGATGGTTTCCTTGGCATTCCTTCTTTCATTTTACCTTTCATTTCTGGTATGACTTTATTAATATGAGAAGAATATTTGTATCCTCTGGGTCTACCTGCGGCACTTTTACGGATGGGTTACTAGCCTAGCAAGGGACTCTAAACCAAGAATATTAATATTTTAAGGGATTATTACTCGGTTAGCAGTGTTTTGGACCAATCAATAAGCTAAATTTCTTATCTTTCAGGGACTTGGCAGCGCTAGGAAGAGTCCAGAGAGATTGGTCGATAGAAGCGCTGCCCACTGATTTCCTTATGTAAGCTCTAATAATAGCGGTCTCACTCCTCATGTCTTCCCGGCTTAATCTTGTGTTTATAGTAGGTGGTGGACTGTCAATTAGCAAATAATTAAGAAATAATATTGTCTGGTTACCTCCACCACCTTAATGATTCCAGAGAATTTATGATAATATTTGCTTGAGAGAAAGGTAAGAAAGGTAAGGCCAATGAAAATAGGATTATAAAGTGAATCCAGACTGGCTAGCACCCTTTGGTAACCATAAATACGATAGGAAATTGGAAATTAATATGATATTTTATGGACTGACCACACAATCTAAGGACAAAATTACCTAAATTTTTTGTTATTTTAGTGTTCCTCCAGACAATTCTTTATGGTTGGGTCCTATCTTCTGCTTATCTTTTCCATCCATGCCGTAAGAGGTTTTCCTTTTGAATCCATATACTTGGACCCGTATTCTGTAAAAATCTTTACCTTCCTATCGTGTCCTTCGGGTCCAAGAGTTAACAATATTTTAATGAGTTTTATTAGGTGAGACAAGGGATTATCCATCTAAGATCAAATGTTGCCTACTGCTTCATAATGGATTTATGCTCCTAGAAGCTTTCCGTACCAACTTGGAGTGAACATTATTTCCTTAGGAGTTAACAGGCTAGGACTTGACCCCAGAACCAGATTTAAAAGGTAAAAATTCCTGGATATTTAGTGGATAAAGCGGTTTATAGTGGAGATTTAATAAATAATTTTCTATTAATATTATGTCCTGGCCAGAGATTATAACAAAGAAAATCTTATATTTCTATAGTTTATTATGGGAGGCATTACTAAGCAAAGATTACATTTTTAATATATTTTTACTGAATTATTTGGTATTATGCCTCCCATTATAGAATTTATTAGTTGTCTTTATGATAATGCATTCTTCCTTGCCTTTACACAGCAATAAACAGACAACCGTTGGGCACTCAGAATTAATAACCATAGAATCTAGCGATAAAAGTATAAAATTATTATAGTTTTTACTGGCTTCCTTGTACCTATCCTCCCATAATATAATCCATTTTTAAGAAATTATGATAAAATAATAAAGATAATGGGATTTTTAATGATAATAATGGAAATCTTATAAGAAAATAATGGGAGGAAAGTGGAAAAAGTGAAGAATTTTGTGGGTAACGGGGCTCTCGGCCATTGTGTGTGATTGGTGGTAATGCAAGGGCTAGAGCTAATAAAATCCATTAAATTTGGGATGTCACTTTCCTATCATAGGGGCTCTAGCCCAATCATAAGATAAATATTAATAATAAATAATAGAATTACCTGTGGAGTGAGCCCTAGAAGAACCCATATTAATAATCCTGTAATCATAGTATTTGGTAAAGAATTTTATGATAGAAAGATTCACGCGCCAGTAACAGTATTATCAGAAATTAAAATCTAATCTTTATTGACTCGGCAGCCATTTGCAGGAACTTCCTTACGCTGCCGGTGCCGTGTCCTTGTCCCACAGGTTTCATTGAATCTTCCTGTCACAATCTCTGGTTTCTCCTATTGGATACTGGCGGTTTACTCGTTACACCTAGGAATCGGATGACCTCTTGGATGCTCTTCATTATCTGTTTATCCTAGTATAATCTCTAAAATAACTGATAATTTTGGTAATATCCTGTGCTCCTAAGATTCATAAAGATTAAACCTTATGGTACCGTCCCGTGTTTCTCCAGATTTTTGAGTGATACAGTGGCGAGGGATACGAGAGAAACACGGGAGGGAACATAAAGTCATTATAGAATTACCTGTAACATAAAATCATTAAGCCTTTCATGCATACAAAGCCTCACAAAAGATTCTAAGATTTGTACCTTCATGAGGCTACCACCAGTTCACTTTCTTATCAGCTTCTTACACACCAGTCCCTTCCATTAATCTCTGGAATCGCGTAATTATACAATATATTTTGATTTTATTATTATTTGTTGATAGTGGGAATGGGTTTATTAGTGTTTTCCTTGGCTAGTTACAACAGGTTCTCACTGGCGGTGTCCATATAGCCGTGTAAGTGAACCAAGATACCAAAAGACTCTTAGGACACCGCTAGACAATATACTTACAAAATACTAATAAATTCTCATATAAAAAGCTTTGTTAACAGGAAAATTTAAATATATTTATTGTCTTGGTTGATTCTCATCTTACACGGCGGACAAGGAATCATACATTTTATATTTATTTTGAAGGGTCCATCACTTACAATCCAATAAGAAAATAAGATATTATATTGGAGGGGCTTACTAGGACTTCCATTCTCTCCAGATTCCCATGACTTTATCCTCTTCATGCGCCAAGATGGAACAGGCTACCAAGATACAACACTTTTCTACTTCATGAAGGCCCGACTCTTATCATCAAAGAAGTTCCACGTAATAATCCGCCTGTCGGGCCCATGCTATCCTTAAAATCTTTAACAATGAAAACCTTATATTTTCTATACCTCATAACCAATCCTAACTTTCCTACTGTAAGTGTAAAATATTATCAAAAAATAACTTAATTGTGTGATCCCTTGGCACGCCCACGCATAATAGATTTAGCCCGCTGGCGTGGCAGTGAGAGCCTTATAAATCCCATTAAAAAATATATTTTATTTAGGTTCATTAGGCTCTCACCCTCACTTACACCCCAGGCACTTATTAGAAACCAAAGATTACAGATAATTCTTTATGAGAGAAGTGCCTGGGAAGATAGTATACGCCCAAGAAACCCTTCAAAAATATTATATTTTATTAGTAATTTATGGGTTTCTTGGTTCCCCTCCGTCTCTAGGAGCAAGGGACTCTGACCCATCTGTTTCCATTCATTTTTATTGGATATTACCTTTACACTCCTACAAAGAACCTACAATCACCCGAAGGAACAATGGAAACAGAGGGCCGTCCACCACTAGCGCTCACGTATAAATCAAAGAAATTCCTTGGCATTTAGTGGTGGACGGGGTCTAACAGCTATTATTAATCTCCAAAATTAATTGGTTTTTTATGCATGCCGGGAACCCCAGGGGGGAATTTTGGAGATTAATGAAAGTAAATAGCTGTTATGGGTGAGGAAGAGAGAGTGAAGGCACCTAAGAAAACACTTTAATGACTTTTCCTACGGTTGGGGTGCCTTCACGCTCCCTTCCTGCCCTCCCCACCCTCGCTTCTTTCACTCGCGTGTTCCTTTGGGTCACACACAAGAGACTACCGAGGGAGCGTGTGAGTGACGGTGGGCCCTACATCATGAAGAAAGTAAAAATAATGGATTCTAATAGGGCCCACCTAAGAAACACATTATTTCTATGATTCTTTTTGACAGCGCTTTGGGTTCCCCAAACTCAGCTGCCAAGGAATATAGGAGGTAGCGGCCAAAAGTCTCTTATGCGTCCCTCCATTAATCCTTTCGTGTCTAGTGTTGTCCAAAGAAACCCATAAAAAATAGTTTCTTGGGGAGGACAACACACGAGACCGAAAGGAGGGATGGAGGGGGGAAAGGTCCTAAAAAACCAGAATATTTGTCCATAAGTGACGAGTGTAGGACCTTTCCCCACCATACCATCCCTTCCACCCACTTCGTTACCCAAATAACCCAGAAATAATTAAGAAATTTTACATTTTATTTGGGTTAATAGAAGTGGGTGGAAGGGGCATAAGACCCAAAAGGGTTACCCAAAATATTCCCAAAAAACTCATATATTTTTACATTTTAAAGTTATTTTGGGTCTTACTTGGCCTTACAGCTCTTAAGTTTTCTATCATAGAAGCGGTCCTACTACCATTCCCTTTCACTTACAATCTGGGACCTGAGATATGGTTGACCGGTGCTCTGTTTCTATAATCTCATATTATTATAATTTTATTAGTGTAGGCTAGTAACCGGTTCTCAGTGCCCAAGCTTGTGTGATTTTATGTTGGAGAGACCGTGAAGCAGGAATATAAAATAGATTTTTGCAGTTATTTTTGGTTTTATAAGTCTCTCCAACGGAATTTTATGATGAAGAAGTGTAAGCTGGGCACTGGGAACCGTCTAGAGAAGTGATGGAAGTCCTAGGATTATCTAAGAAAAGTCCAAGATTAATAAGTCCCTGTAAAGGAAAGTCTCAGCAAAGATAGAAAGCTTTAATGGTTCCTGTTATAGAAGCTTATCCTAGTGGTGGTATAGTGTGGAATGCTTGTAAAATCTATAATTAATATTATTTCTTTTGTACCTACCATTCCACACCATATACTAAGAAATAAGAATTATTAATGGGTTTTACCTTCATGCTGCCTCCCTCGTGAATCAACTTTCCTTCCGAAGGAGGCTACGCTACCCACCACTACTATTAAAAACTCCTAAAAATGGAATTAAAATTAGTGTTTTCAGGACTTATATGGCGGGATAATGTCAATCTTTTGTCTTAATCTTTGGGCTAGGAACCTCATGCCACACATTATTAGTAAAAATCTCATAAATTTGTATTAACTTTCCTTTCCTTTCGGTCCAGATAAGATAACTTTCACCTCTAAATTTACTGTTATACCTTTTTAATCTTATTATCTGTGGAATCTATATTTTATTCCTAATGTTTCTTCTTAGGTGACCCACAGGCAAGACTAGAGACTGATGAACCAAGATAATAAGATACGACAAGATAATGCGTTATCCAAGTTAGACCGCTAGCGACGGCAGGGAAGGCGTAATTAACAAAGAACCTAGTAAAAATTATAATAAATTATTGACTCCGGGACGCCTTCCATGCAGATAAAACCAATAAAATTACTATTGTATCTTGGTTCCTCCTTTGTATCCTATTGTCAGTGTAAAACTCAGAGAAATATACTAAAAAATACAAATATACTAGCAAGAACCCCTTATACCCAAGATAATATCATACAAATTAAATATAGATTTTACCTTTTCCTCCTATAATAATACAATAAAAACAATATAAATAGAAGAAATAATATAATAAAATCAAAAGCCGTAACCAGATAATAGACCGTCAAATGTAAAGATAAATATAATGCATGATAGGATTGGATATGAGAGCCGAGCGAGATGGTGAGGGTTAACTGGCGGAAAGATATACCAGATATTATATAGGGGAAGATAGAAGTGAGTTGACGGGGCAATAAAGTTATTCTTGATCCATCTTTTGGTCTGTTCTTCCGCTGCTTGGACGTTAACCACCAAAGGAAAATCATAGGACAGGTAATAAATAAAAGGCATTCAAGAATTATTTAGTAGAGAATTTTAAGGATAACTGGCCCAAGGGCGAAGAGATGAATGAAGAAATACAATTAAAATTATATATTTTGTTGATTATACCGGGTACCAGAATACACTTTCCTTTTTACTGTCGGGTACTCAACTGCTAGGTAACCAATATAAATCTATTAATTTCAATAAAATATTATGTGTTTATAGGACTCGTCACGGTCCATGAATTCTCAGTGGCCTTATTCTTCCAAGATAAGTTTCTACTTTCATGTCCTAGTGTACAAGCATAATATGATTCTAAAAGTCCAGGATTTCTTTATGAGTGAGGGATACTAAAGGTAAACTTATTAAGGTCTTCCACGCTAGGCGTGAGAGCTAGGACGCTATCATAAAGGTAAGAAAGGTAATTACGGTTGAAGTCTCTGAGTTCTTGTCCCATCGCTCGGGTCCACCAGCATATAAAACCTAAAAAGATAATTTATTTGGCTGGTAAACCCTTAAATTAAGATACAAAAGATTATGGGAGTAGGACTGGCAAGAAAGAAAGAAAAATATATAATTTTATTAGCCCAGTCTGGTGGATAGTGTGGGGCCAGTGTGTTGACGGTCACGAGAAGTGTGCTTGGACTGGCCCCTACCTACCTCGGGATCATATTGTCTTGCCTTTGTTATCAGGGATTTACCTGCCGAAGGACCCAATTTTGGCTTAATTATGCCTTACAACCGCTGCATTCTAGTCTTCATGGCTTATTTAAGGATTTCTGCTATTTATTGGTTCATTCTAAGGGCTCTCACTATAGAAAGAGATTACAGGTTTATTAATAGTGGATAGTGTTGGTGAGAGCCCATTGGTGGATAATAATTCTGAAATTTATGAGTTTATTTCCTAATGTAAGCTTCCTGCCCTGGTTGGTATGGACCCGAGTACCGGAGAAGAAAGGTAACTTATGATAAGAAAATTAAGGTTTACCCAAGACAGGCCGGCAAGCTGCATTTAATCATAAAATAAGTCTTCCTGGGGGCTTGCCTGTGAGTCAATCTTGTCTTTCCTCTACCAATAATAATACAAATTAATCATATTTTTAGAGCTCCCAAGGTAATAAATTAAGGAATCTTGCCAGGAACGGAGGCTAGACAGATAAAATCCTTTATTTTTATAGTTTCATTCCCCTGCTACACTTCACTCCAGCATAATATCATTCAATAATTCCCGTCCGTTTACCTTTATCATCCATGATTCACTCGTCATTTATTCCTATAATCTCATATTAATATTCTCTTACCTTCATTATTCCTTACCCTTCAACATTAATTATTCCATAAAACCAGTCGGATTACAGTAAAAACCAGAAGAAATTATGATTATTAACAGAGCTTAGGACAGATACGATAGAAAACCTTATAATATTTCCTGCTTTTGGTGGGTAAGGTGGGACCATGAAGGGACAATAAAGTTCAAAGATTTTCTGGAAAGTTAAGAGTTTTAGGGAATGGCCATAAAGCAGGAAATAATCAATATAAAATTCTTATTGTTTTACCTGTAATATTTTTGGAAGCTTACGGCTGCTTCTACTCTCCCCACCTATGGAAGGCTTCTTGCTAGAGATTATAAGAGAATCATACACGAATGAAGTGTCCAATGATAGGAATAATGGATGGATAATAAGAAAAATATATTATTTTTATTGTTCATTTGTCTTTCTTATACCTTCCATCGCCCTCTAAAACTCAACTATAAAATGATATTATCTTGCAATTTATTATTATATTTTCTGTATATATAGGGTCTTGTAAGTTAAATATCTGGTTTAAATTTCCTATCATATCCAGTCTAAATAAATATTAAATTCCATATATTTTATGATTGTAGCTGGGCTTTTGGCACTTATAAATACACTATTTTTATAGAATTTAATGTGAGGATTCCGCCGGTTAGCATTCCAAGGACACAAGCTTCACTGCATTCTATTACCATTCCCCCGTAAAAATCATTTTAATTAGAAGATATAGCGGGACGCCCATTAAGCCCTTTCCAGTTATTATGAGGAGCCAGAGCCGGTGCTAGAAGGTAGAATACTGTAAGGTGGGAAGCCAGAAGGAATACTGTCGGACTTTTTTAATCCTATCTTGATTCACTTCTCTCTTCCTCTGTTATGGGCATACAATTTCTTATTGATTATGTGGTAAACCCTAGAAGGAGAAGACCTTACCAAACCTAAAGACTGTTATGTGGGAAGAATGAACCCTCAAAAGATAATTTTATTCCTTGATTTATACGCTCGGTTGGGTTTATTAGCAGGATCTTGTGATAGAATTAATATGTGGTTGAAGGTAATCCTATAATGATGAAGCATAAAAGGAAAAAACTGTAATATTTTTGGAGATTATTCCATAGATGGTGGGGGTAGCATCGCGGAAGCCTTTTGGGTAGGGACCACTATAAACTCAAGAAAGAAGATATTATTTGTATAATCTTTGGTCTGTTAAGGAAGGTCCAGAATGCCCAATCGGTGGAATGAATCTTCAATCGACCATCATCCGTCAGCCCTATTAACTCCTAACTTTCCTCACCAAAGATTGTTCACTCGGGGATATAGATGGGCTGACGTAATCCAATCAAATAAAACATTAAAATAAAATCATAATATTGTATTTGGATAAGATCTGGCGTAATAATCCTATCTTCTGGGTATTGGTCCCTTTGGTCCTATCGTAATTCAATTTTTGTGCCATCTTCTCAGGATTCAATAAGCATAAAGTCTTGTATGAGGATAACACCAGCTGTAGAACCTAGCATAAGATTTCCAGCTCCATGTCCAACTTGTAACCTCTTCTACCCGTCTGTGGGATCGCTTAGAATGGGAAAGACAAGATTATATTTATTGGAGGATTTCCCACAGACGGACTAGGAATGCATTCAGAATCTTATCTTGGAATCATATTATCCGGTACAGCCTAGTATAAGATCATGAAAGTCATTGGAAGTACCTGTAATGCCCTCCAAAAACATGAAAAATTAACATTAGATTGCACCGCCAAGAGGCCCAACAAGGGTAACAATAGAAACAAAATCCATAAAAAATTATCTATTTTATTGTCATTTTCACGGATTTATCAGGATTTTTTATGGATTCCATCATTCCTTACCTCAGACCCGGGTTTTACCTTTTAATGCTGCTTACACCGGTCTGCTATCTTTAAAATCTTTTATTCTTAATATGTAATCTTCTTGGACATACAATCTCTTCTACAACCGAGTCTAGCATATTATCATTCTTGTATTTATTACTTGGATATGGAACCGGCGCTAAGACTCTTTTCTTTCCTAATCTTTCTACCGCTTCACCCTGAATCCTTGTACCGAGAACCACACAGGACCTTACAAACAGCTTTCTATCCTTTCACCCATTGACTGTCACGAGACCTTACTAAATAAACTATAATATTTCTTATCGATGGAAGCCCAGGAAAGGATAATATAAATATAAATTTTATAGTAATTCTTTGGTTTCTTATGCTTCTTTATGATATTACAAATTAAATATCTTATGATAGTATATAGGATTTCATTAGGAAACTTGCAATTTATTCTCATTTTCTTAAGATTTTATACATATTATTATGGTGTGTTCTTTGCAGGAACTTTCCAGGATTAATAGTCTTCTTTACGGGCCTCGTCTTCTATTTCTATAGTTTATTTGTAAAATCCCCTATTTTTCCACGTTAGAATCATATTATAAGTTATATTTTTATATATTTTTACAAGCCTTTCTAGAGATAAATGTGGACTTTTATGGTTACCAAAGCTTAATCTTGAGTTTAAATCTCTTATGCGTCCCATGTAAACCTTAAAAATCCCTTGCACGGTAAGACTGAAAGATTTATAATAGAATTCTTTTATGAGCTTATACCCCTTACACCTTTCCGTCCTTACAAGAGCTCGCTAATATTTATTTATATTTATATTATGGAAGGTCCTAGTACACAAAAGGCAAGGAAGAATGAACCCGCCAACCCATCTATCTTCTGTGAACCTGTCCTAGTAATCCCCTCATAATCAATATAAATTTCTTATCTTTCTAGGTTTATCTTATAGAGACAAGGGAGAACCAATCAAGAATTCTTATTATCGGTTCTTCCATCCATGCCGTAACCAATTATAAATATATTATTATTATTAATTTTGGGTATTTATTGGGGCTAGAAGGTAGATAATAAGCGTGGAAGGTACAATTAATAAAAATAATTCCATAAAAATCACTTCCAATATCCCAAAATCTCCAACCAATCAGCCATCCGTCAGTTCCTTCCTAATTAATCTGGGTTTTACCTTCATTTCCTACTACCGTCTCTTAGAAAGGGATCCCAAGGCAAGTAAAAAGATAATATTGGCAAGGGCAAGAAACACATTATCCGACCCGTAAATATACTAAAATAACAATAAAATATATGGATTTCCTGGTATTATCTGCATTCAGCCGCCGTGTTTAGGATAGAAAACTGTAGGATGGGAAGATTAATCCAAATAACTTTCTTAATTTCTTTGTTTATCCTAGAATCACCTTATAAATACAATCCTATGGTAACCGTCACTCAAAGATAAAGTCAGTCGGGAGTAAGCAAGAACAATAAGATTCTATCCAAAAAGTTCCCAGAATTTTCAATAATTTCTTCTTCATTTACTAATCTTACAGGCAATTTACTCTCATAATTCCTTTCCACCGCCATGTTTGCCTCTCCCTTGACCATACAGTAAATTCCCTGAAATCTATAAAAATCTTCACCAGTTATTAATAATTTTATGATATTTTATTAAGCGTGTCTTTGCTAGGACATACAACCGACCAGATAATTCAAGGACTTCATTCTACCTGCATTCTCTTGTATTTTTACTAGTCATATCCTAAAAACTCTTTTATTTGCTCTTACATTGACTTCCTTCCCTCTTATTCCAGGAATTTGTTTGATTAGGAGGCATAATATGATGTAGACCAAGAGGATATGGATAAGGAAAAATAGAATGGTAAGAGCCCCGAGTCTATTGATTCTTCTCTCCAAGGGTGACCGGTCCTATGTTATGCTAGAAATCTTTGCTAACGGAAGGGATAACGGAGCCATGTAAGCTGGAAATATCAATAAAATATCATTTATAATCTGATGGTCCATATTCTATAGCAGGAATCATATTATGTATAAATTCATTATTATATTTGGATATTATTGTTCCTTCTTGACAGGGTAATCTTATTGTATTTTCTAGGAATAATGAATTTATAAGAGGATTTTATAGGAATATTAAAGGCTTGTCCACTACGGGAGGCCCTCATCTTATGCTTATTAAGTGACTTTATTAATAGATGATCATTAGGCGAGGCAGTTGACACAGAGAATTGATTGCTTATTAATAATGCCTCGCCAGTTATAATCCTTAGTTACGACTGATGGATGAACAATAACCAGATTATCCATGCAGTAACCAGGCGTCCAGATAACACAGGTCCATCATAGACTCGTGAGTTACTAGAAGGCTCCACACGTTTCTTCCTGTCTTACTCGGGACTAGATCTGGATGAAGAAGACACATAGATTTCATAGATTTTTTACTTATTTAAGTCTTCCTGGACCATCCATTTCTCCTAAAGAAAGCCCTTAAAATCTATAGAAAAGCTAAGTTAGTAAGCCCGCTGGTAAGGACATGACTGGTAAAGAAGAATGCATAATGGTCCAACAATAAGATGCAGCGGGCGTAATAATCACTCAAAAACTCTGAAAATAGTCTTTTGGCGTCCTAAGACTCTCCCTCCAATTAATAAAAAATATCAATAATATTCTCTAAAAAGTCAACCGTAAAGGAATTCTATGAGACCAACATGCGGCTGTAAGACTCTTTTCTACTCCTTCAACCAACTGGCGTCCACCTTATATCTCCTCATAAATGCTGTGTCCCGACCAATAGTTTAATCCCGTTATGCCCTTGTGCTCAGGTAATAACCGTCTATAATCCCAAGATAATATTTTCTTTATTATATGTCCTCGCTAGATAAACTCCTAAAAAATCTCTGAGTTCTTGTGCCTTATCTTGGCTTCCTAATTAATCCTTAGACTTCATATCCTTGTCTTGTATTTATTAATGGTTGGGAGCAAAGGAATAACAATAATAACCCAATAATAACTATAAAATTTAATAATTAATAAATATAGTATAGATTTTATAGTTATAAGGGGTGATCAGAGACAATAAGTTCCAAGAATTTTCTTGTGTGACCGGGTGTAGGCTAGTAGCGGAAGGAAGATTAGGCTGTAGGTTCCTGCTCCCTCCGGTCGGCCTAAGAATTCTCGCAAATTGACCCTTACCTTTCGTCCTTGGACATGAGTTCCTTAATATTTACTGGCCTTTGATAGCCCTTCTGTTACGCGATTAATCATTCAAGGAATTTCCTGGCTTTTTCATTTATAATTAACTGTCGAATCATAAGCTTATACCGGATTTTGGATACTCTCCTCACCTACAATAACCTTTCTATCTTAGTATATGGATGTCACCTTACCACACTATAAGACCCTTCCTGGCTAGTACCAAGATGATCCATTCTCTCTCCCCAATAATCTCAAGCATAAGAGGGAAAGCTGGGTAACAATGGTAACAGAATTCTATCGGAGGGACGGTTACAAGACAATGAGTTCCTTTGCTGGAGGAGTGGTGACTAGGTGGGGACTATTAACAAATAATAATTAATAATGGTGTCCTAGCACTCTTTGGCTCTATAATCTCTAAAACTCTTGTAAAAAACAGATTAAAAATGTAAGTTTTAGCGGGTTTTCTGGGTCCATTCGTCTTCTCTTTATCCACCTTTCGCTTGCCACTTTCCAATCAGTGATCCAACTTTAACATCCTATCCTTCCCCACTTACTCTTCCTCTTTTCTATGAGTTCAGCTTGTTTCTGAGGATTGTGTCCCAACTGTAGACTCTAAAGATAAAATTCCTTTTAATTTCTGTAAAATCTTCTCTAAACCAAATATTATTTATATAATTCCTTATGGGATATCCAACAAAACCATTTCCTTTACCATAAAGCCAGAAAGAATATTGTTAGTTCCTTCCCTGGTATGTCCTAACGGTTTCCAAGATGGATTATAAAAAGGGAATGGTAAATAGATTGACAAGAGCATGAAGCCCAGTGTAAACGGTTAAACTAAGATAGAAAACTTCAAGATAATTTTCCTTCTTTAAGGGATAAGGCCCCGCATGATAGGAAAGAAAAGTCTACCAGAAGATAGCGGGATGAAGGGTTTTACCGGTAATCGCTAGTAACTCTGGAACAAGAATGACGGCTAGATTCAGCTTCTTACCACCGAGAAAGGGAATAAGCTTCAATAAATCTTAAAAATTAAATAAAATAATGATGGACAAGAACCAGATTACCTTTGAGCTCTAGTAAGAACCATAATAACACAGCAAATAATTATAGAAAACTGAAGGTTAGTAACTCCGTCTCAAGGAAACAAGCTTAGGACAATAGGAAACATATAAATAAATATTAATAATGAATTATCTTGTGATTAGTACACACGGCGGAGAGAAGGTTGACCACTGATCATAGAGGAATGAACTCCTGAAAACCCTTGGAATCCTATGTAAGGAAACAAAGGATGACCAAGAGCCAGACAGGGAGAAGAGACCACAGGATTCTTCCTAGACAGATAGGCCAGGCACCGTAAAGTATTTTGGAAGGGCCGATTAATCCCGTAAGTAATAATAAAATTGGGATTTTATAGATTAATAGGGCTTGCCATCATCCCATCCGACAATATAAATTCATAATTTTATTAGCTGTGTTTGGGGATTCCTTGGACTTATCTTTCTAATTCTTCCTACAGTATCCCATCACTCATATGACACAATAAAATAGATTTTTTAATTGAATTTATTATAATATCCTGTATACAATAGAAAGACAATAAATAAAATAGTTGTTGAAGGAAGGGATATAGCGGGGACTTCTTCATGAGGTGAATCAGTGCTTACCAGGTGGCCCCTACATCATATTATCTTATACGTGCCATCCCTTCTTCATTCCTTTGGGCCAAAAGAATTACTAATAATCATAGAATTGAATGGTTACCAGGCCCGGCCCTTGACTTCTGGTGTGACTTTATTGATCAATAATTAATAGAAGAAAATAGTATTTTATTGTAATTCTTAGGTTCATTCACTCGTTCAACCGTTAACCAATCATGAAGGCTGAAGAGGGTATACCTGGCAAGGAATCCTATTATCATTGAAGCTTCCAGGACTCGTCTGCCACGGCCGTAAGGGACAAGGAAACAAAGGTATTATTGAATGGTTATCCTAGTCTCCTTTCCCATAGAATTCCTTTATAATCATTCAGCATATTATCCGAGAATCCAAGGTAAGAACTCTTGTAACCGCTGGTAAGTCTTCAATAATAAAGTCACTAGCAAGGAAGGAAGGGTCCTAGAAGACTTCAATCATAATTTCCTTTCTAATACTTACCACCTATACCCAGACGAGATAAGAAGATTATATTATTTGTATATTATTGATTATTACAGGTCCTTCCACTCTTATTCCGGTTCATTGTGTTTTTGAGTTTTATGAGGGAATGAACCGGTGCTAGTTAGTGATTACAGCGGTCTCTCACTAATAAATACATAATATGATCACGAGCCAGTCATTCCTGTCATTATTATATGGCTTTATAGTGGATTTTATTAATAATTATTTGATTTTATCTTGGAGTGACTTTATTTCCTTTACTTTCTTATACCTTCCAAGACTCTTAGTACCGTTCCTGCTAAAGAAATCTCATAATTTATTCTTATTTATTTATATTTATAGGTGGAGGCCACTGCATGAAAGAGGAAATAGAATGTGAATATAGTGTGGCCGGCTTATTAATAGGAGAACTTGGGATTCATTAACTCTTATTATAGGTTTAATTATTGGTCTTCTGGTTCTCCTTTCCCTTCCTTCCAGGGTCTTCCTCCTTGCAATGGATATGGAAAAGCTGGAAAGGAGAAACCAGTAATTATTATGGATTAGGAGGCTGGTGACCAAATCTAGAGCTTATAAGGTTTACACTAGGCGTATAAGGCACTTTCACTCACAACAATAAGATAAATAATAGAAGAGAATCAATCAATAAGAAATATTATAAGAGAATTTACATTTAATAGTAAATTTAAGGTGAGTTATCCTTGTGGAGGCTCTTAAGAAAGGAAAGTTTATAATTTTTTATCTTTATAATTAATCGGTTTGGTTTGGTTTTACCTTCCTAATCCCTCCTAACACTTCCCTCGATTGCAAATTAATTAGAAGATTTATTCCCGTGGCGGAGCCAGTGTGGAAACAAAGGTAAGATTTTGGTCCAAAGGAAGCAGAAGAGCCACTAAAATACCATTAAAAACTTGTTAATTTTAGTGTTTTAGGTGACCAAAGAGTGAAGGTTTCTACAGATAACGGGTAAAGGGAGAGATAAAAGTGGATAAGGACAATAAGATATTATAGATTAAAAAGTCAATAAGAAACTGATGGGATCATTCATTCTAACTTCTTTGAGTCATTGGTAGGCAAAAGAACCTATAAAAATTAATTATTTATTGTATTCCTTGGGGCGTAGCCAGCCAAAAGACTGGGAAAATCTCATAAAATAATTGAAATTTCTTGGGTCATATCCTCTGTTACTAATGGTCACCACTGGGCCCTCCCTTCCTCCGGTCCTCCCAAATAAAGCTTAAATTGGTTCCTGATTGGGCTGGAGGTAACCGCTAAGACACTAAAAATAGTAAAATTTTGCATCTTAATTCTCCAGAGTTACCTCCAGATCAAGCATCCGAATGAAACTAACGCCTATTATTATTGCTTGATCCTATTACTACAGCCGCCTAATGATCACCCATTATTTTCTATCTTATACACGGCGGCTGGTCCCTACAAACAGGGAAATAAACCTCAAAAACAAGGAAATGTAAACCCTAAGGAAGCGTCAAGAGCCTATATAATTCTAAAATTAATATTAGATTTACTTGGGTGTTATCAGTCTTCTCATCATTCTATTCACATTTTATTATTGTTTTTACTTAGTTTATTCATTATATTTCTTATTAGTTTTGTCTTAATTATCTGTAAACTTTAATAATATTTTTAAGGAATTATAGATTTAATATCTGATATCCTTGGCTGGGCTTTCTCCAATATTATCCTCTCCTACTAAAGCCCAGCTATAACCATAAGATTTAGCATAATTTTTTAATGACTTTATTAACCGGTAAGGATTCGTCTCATTAAGGTTGATCCAATTCTTGAGCTTATGTTGTTACCGGTGGCTCCCCTATAGGCTACACCAACACTCGATTGTAGGAAATCTTATTATCATTACCAAGAAATCCATTAATCCTTAACTTTTTATTCCCTACAATCGCCAGTTAATCTTTCATTTTTATATGCATTATCTGGTTTTATCTTTATAGTCTATTGGTGAAGGGATCATTAATATCATTCCTTCCACAATAAAACCAGATAATGAATCCTGAGATAATTTTGGATAGAACTTTCTTAATAATGGAGGGTCCCAACATAAAATCACTGAAAAATCCTTAAATATTTTCATCCTTTAGGGACCCTCCAAGCCAAAGATTTCATTTATAATCTTAAGGTTACAGTTTTCTCTCTTCATAAGCTTCCAGGACTGATTATACCTTGGAGGAGAGGATATGTAAGACCAGAAACCTTTCAGTTTTATTAGCTCTCATCATATCCTCTGGTCCTAATCTTCCTAACTTTAAGCTCTGATCTTATCCCAGGTGACACAGAAGGCTTGTTGGTTTCAATCATATGTCCAGTCTTTGGAGGATACATTGGTGGAAGAAATCTATTAAAATGAGAAATAAAATGAGATTTTCTGAATGAATTCTGGGTGTATTTGGACATTATATTAGGTTTTTGAATGGATTTCCTGTCGCAGTCCAATGATTTTCTGTTTATTTTGGCTTCCAACAGACGAATGAATGAAGGTATATTGGTGGGTTGGTGACTGATAATATTGGAATAATCTTCAATCGGATGACCCATAGTGTGCACCAACCCTAAGAAGTGAGGAAGGAACTAAGAAATAATTAATTTATAATGGTGGACCCTATGGCACACAATAAATAATAGATTTTAAGCGGTCCCAAGGGTGGCACACCAGTCACTTACACCAAGTCAGCCCAAAGAAGATTGTAAGCTGGGAGGCCCTATGAGTGAACAATAAATACAAAATATTTATCTTCTGGTACCCTTTTCTACTGGTCAACCTTCTCGTCCTACATTGGGTCACACTATGGTCCCACCTTACACACTGCGGCTGAATGGATTTATTTAATCTTATTATTTATGGGGGCCTCCACTCACTTTATTCCTAATCTTATGGCTCCTTTTGGATGAAAACAGTCTGGACATAACCTAGAAAGGGAAATATATTTATTAATTTCCTTTCCTAGCTTACTTGTGATTACCTTTTGGATAAGCTTTTCATCTTCTAGTAAACCCACAGGAAAGGATTCTCTGGTAACCGGTTATATGGTGTCTTTTCCTCTCGCAAGCGGGTCTAATAATCATAAAACTTCAAAAAACTTAATTATTTTCCTATTTCCATTATTTCTTTAACTTATTATTAATTACCTTTCTTATCTTATACCTTTCATCCTTCTGCTGGGTCTAAATCTCATATATTTTAAATCTTATCTTACAATCCATTACAGGTTCCTTCTGTGGCAAAGGATTTCCTAGTTTATTTCTGGAGTCGGTTCTATCTTCTATGAGTTCATCAATAAGGGGTGAAGGTACCAGGGAATCAATCTTTTATAATCTTTGATAAGAGTCCTTAGGTAATTAATAGGACAATAAGCTAGCGGCATTCTATGATTAACCATTAATATTCAATAAAAATCTTATGAGAGGAATGCCGCTAGTGAATCCATTAATATTAAAATATAATTCATTAATTTTTATTATTTGTATCTTCTTCTTCTACCTCTCACTACCCTCATATATAAACTCTAAAATTCTTAAGTTTTTACCTTTAGTATCCCGTATTATGAATGAAGAACCTGTAATTTTAGAGTTTCTGTGGCCACTTATCACGCTACCACCATCATATACTAAGCCCCCATCAGCCGAGGGACGCTGGCGCTACCTAAGAAGCATAGAATCTTGTCCTTCTATAAGAGAAAACCCTGTAATAATATAAATTCATTATATTTTCTGGTGTTCTTTCTAGAGTTTTATTCTGTAATCCTAAGGTCTGTCAAGGCAAAAGCCCATATAAAATAGATAACCTACAGTAAGTTTTGTTTAAGAGGCTTTTGGACTTACTAACCACCAGAATCTAATGTTGAATTTAGGTAATTTATGGTGAGATTTCCTAGGCAATGACCAATAATAACCAATATAAATATAATTCCTTCTGGAGTCACGCATAATGCCATGGAAATAATCTTAATAATAGAGGATTTTACAGGTACTTACGCTCATGAATGGAATAATTTAATGGTATTTTCCCTGGATATGAGGTAAGAAATGAGGATTCATGAGCTTAAAGTCAGAAAATAATCTATAAAATCTATAGTTTTTATCGTTTCTAAGGCTTGGCAGTGTATTATCAGTCCCTCTTCGTCCAATATTTATGGGTTTTTAGGTCACCAATATTCCTTTCCTAAAAACCCTTAAGGATTAATGAATTTATGATTGAAAGGCTAGGAAAAGAGAATAAGAATATAATAATAATCATAAATTCTATAATAATAAGGGCTTACCAACCGTTCCTCCTAACATAAGGGGTTAATGCTGCTTCCACCACTCCTCACCTCCTACGAATGAACCTTAATAACTCCAGAATTTGGAAGCAGCTGATGACCCATCCCGTAATAACACCTATAAAATCTCAATTATTTCAGGATTTTTAAGGCAATGGAACCAAGATAAGAGATTTTATGAGGTGTTTTTAGTCATCCATATCCTGTAAATAACCTAAGAAATACAATATTTTCATGTTATTTATGTAAGGGCAAACCAGATATTAAGCTTATGATAGTAGGACCAACCTCCCAGTATTCTCGTTCACCAGACCGCAGGAACCTATTGTAGTCGCTACCTCCCAATCATTACAACTTTAGGAAAATATTATTGTTTTTTACATTTATTGACTGATTTTACCGTGAGATTACCTAATAAAGATAAATTTTATTATTTATTTTGTGTATTTCCAAGGAATTTTATAGTTATTATTGATAGGCCAGATACGCTTAATACGATAAGAAATTTATAGATTAAGTGATTTCCTACGTCCGTTGGCATCTTATTGATGATGAGACAAGGGACCAACGGAGGGTACAAGAACGGAATTACCTTTTAATCCTATAGAAAGAGTAAACCGCTTAACCGTTTCTAGGATAAAGCAGTGGGTAGCCTAGATAAGATCATGAAAGTTGGTCCGTAAGACTCCTAGAAACTCTTATATGATTCTAATTGCCTGCCGAGTGTAAGGAATGATATTATTCTTATTGATGGTAACCCGTTTGGTTGGAGAGGCTTTACTAACCATTAATAACTGATCCATAACAAAGGAAATAGATGGTATGATTCTATCCAAAAAGAGGAAGTCAGTGCCAACCCTCGCTATAGAAACAAGCATTAATCTTCAGTAACAAACCGTCTAGCCTTACCCACATATCCTTCCTATCTTCTCCTAAAGGTGCCTTCGGGTCCTATGTTATTCCTAAAATCCTTGACTAAGTAAGTTTATTATTTCTTATTTACCTTTCTAGGCTAGTAAGTTTACCATGAGATTAATACCCAAGAAGACTTTATTATCTTGTTTTCCTGGTTGGTTTGTTGGATTCCAAGATTTATTGTGATTGCCCTTGGGCCGCTACGCTAGCCACCATCCTGTAGTAAGAGAATATTGTTCCTTCTATAAGGGCAATCACCAGTCAATCATAGGCGGCGCCACGCTGGAATCAATGGACAAGACCTCCTAAAATAACATTAAAATTCTTATCTATTGGGGTTTATTTAGGAATCTTGGCACTTATTAAGATGGAAAACTTGGAAGAACCCGCTAGAATGGGTCACAAACTCCAGAATAAAACACTAAATCCATAATTCTTTTAAGGTTTTGTCTTATACGATTGCGGGTTCTTGCTACACCAGGTTCTCATCTTCATTTAGTAATTACAGGAGGGTGAACACACTAAGAAACCTTTAAAACTTATAATTTTATTTGTATATTTAAGGGTTTTATGGGACGGCGTTAGCCACAGGAAATACAAATATAATAATGGATGATTAATAAGAGAAATATATAGTGAGGAAGGAACCAATGAGACAAGGAAATATAAATTAAAAAATGAATTATCTTATGTTAATTGTGGTTCCTTCCTCTCTTACTCCGGGCCAGGGCCCCTATCCCTTGACAATAAGAAATATAATGTGGGTCAAGGGGGAGCCGCTAGACGGGGGAAGTGATCCCCAGCGGAAGGAACTAAGAAAATATTAATAAAATCATACAAATTAATCCAAAAATCATATTATATTGTCATGAAGAAATCAATAAAAATAAATGAAATTATTAATTATAAAGTGATTTTTGGGTTAATCATACAATATATT
>Ga0126341_1000048_pt1 | contig 24316 bp, 24 predicted proteins | sample OrbTmetagenome_FD_97057 | JGI IMG/M metagenome (GOLD analysis project Ga0126341, IMG submission 97057) | Coral microbial communities from Florida Keys, Florida, USA - Orbicella T D metagenome | ecosystem: Host-associated > Invertebrates > Cnidaria > Coral | place: Florida Keys, Florida, USA... | reverse complement strand
TCCTCCGGAGTGATCGGGGAGCCGTTGTCCACCAGGAGCACCTCGTAATCGAGGCCCTCGATTCCCTGCTGATAGCCGCTGTGTCATCGTCGCGTTGTCCGCGGCCAGGTCCCGCCCCTCGAAATAATCGCTTGTCAGTTGCACCGCACTCATTGCCCGAAATTCCGCCAGAAAAAGCCCTTGGAAGTGTAAGTTATTTTGCCGTTCCAGTCGATGCGCCCGGCCCGGTCCCGGATTTTCAATGCAGCCCGTTTTTCTCTACTATACGGACGATAAGGTTTATAACGTTCCCGCCGGTGCGCACTGACAGTCCTCCGGCACCGGGGTACCCATGAAGCTATCCGTAATACTCGTCTCCTATGACATGGCGCGGGAACTGCCGCGGACACTGTGTTCGCTGTCGCGCGGCTATCAGCAGGGAATCGAGGGCCTCGATTACGAGGTGCTCCTGGTGGACAACGGCTCCCCGATCACTCCGGAGGATTCTCTATGGAGCGGTATCGATGTCCCGGTGCGCCTGATCCAGGTGGAAAATCCCACCTCTTCGCCAACCCGTGCCGTCAACATCGGTCTCGAGGAGGCGCGCGGCGAAATCGTCTGCGTGATGATCGACGCGGCGCATATGCTGACCCCGGGTGTGTTCCGCATGGCGCTGGGTGCCTACCGCGGGTTTCCCGACGCGGTGGTGGCTATCCGCTATTTCTACCTGGGTATGGACGAGCAGACGACGTCTGTTCACAACGGCTACGACAAGACGGTCGAGGACGAGCTCCTGGAGCGGATCAGTTGGCCCAGTGACGGCTACCGACTGTTCGAGATCGGCACCCCCCTGCGTTCCGGCGCGATGCTGACGGCGTGGTTGAACAAGATTGGGGAGACCAACTGTGTCTTTATGCGCAGGACCCTGTTCGAATCCATCGGCGGCGCCGACGAGCGCTTCGACCTGCCCGGCGGCGGGCTGGTAAACCTCGACCTGTACAAGCGTGCCGTCGAGGCGCCCGGGGTCACGCCGATCCAGATCATTGGCGAGGGCAGTTTTCACCAGTTGCACGGCGGTATCACCACGAATTCCGGCGGTGAGGAGCGAGAGAAGTCGCTCGAGTCGTTCCGCCGGCAGTACCGGGATATCAGGGGCCACGACGACCTGTTGCCGCAGGCGGATTTCTTTCACCTGGGGCACATGCCGACGGACGCGTCGAATATCACCGCGCGCGAGCGCAAGAAAGCGAGGAGCCGGGGCCTGTTGTAGGCGGATTGCGATGAAGCTGACGATACTTCTGGTTTGCTACGACATGGCGCGCGAGATTCCGCGCACCCTGCAGGGATTGTCGCGGGACTACCAGGTAGGCGCCAGGGAACTGGACTACGAGGTGCTCCTGCTCGACAACGGCTCTCCACAGCCGCTGGACGAATCCACCTGGGCGCATGTGGATGTGCCGGTTCGCGTCGTGCGCCTGGAAGACGCGCCGCCCTCGCCGGCGCTGGCGATCAACACCGGCCTCGAACAGGCCCGCGGCGAAGTGGTCTGCCTGATGATCGACGGCGCGCACATCCTCACCCCCGGGGTTTTTCGCCTGGCGCTGGCCGCGTTTGAGGTCTACGGCGAGGCGGTGGTGATAACGCGCTACTTCTGGCTGGGCAACGACGCGCAGAACGTCTCCATCATGGAGGGCTACAACCAGGACGTCGAGGATCGCCTGCTCGAGCGCATCGACTGGCCGTCGGACGGGTACCGCCTGTTCGAGATCGGGTCCCCGCTGGTCACTGACCAGGAAAACATCAACTGGATGAACTTCATGTTCGAGTCGAACTGCCTGTTCATGCGCCGCGAATTTTTCCGTGCGATGGGCGGGGCGGATGAGCGCTTCGACTTCCCGGGGGGCGGCTTCATCAACTCGGATGTCTTCAAACGCGCGGTGGATGCGCCCGAGACCACGGCCGTGCAGCTGATGGGAGAGGGTTCGTTCCACCAGGTGCACGGCGGCACCACGACCAATACCACCACCGAGGAGCGCGATGCCCAGCTGGCGAAGTACCTCGACCAATACGAGGCGCTGCGCGGGGATCGCAATATCCTGGCGACGACGAGATTTCACTTCCTTGGCCACATTCCCACCGAGGCCGCGAAGATTCACCGCTGGAAAAAGAAGAAGCGCATGCTTGACGGGCTGGTGTAGTCAGCGCCCGGTCCAGGCAAAGCGCGCCATATCCACCGAGCCGTTGAGCCGAAATCCCACGCCCTCCCGCTCGAGACGTTCGCGCTGGCGGGCCCCCGCCGCTCCCGGCAGTGAGATCTGCCCCCGGGCGTTGAGGACGCGGTGCCAGGGTACGCGGGTATCCGCCGGCAGCGCTTTCAGCGCCGCCCCGGCCCGGCGGGCCGCCCCGGGCATGCCGGCCATGGCGGCGACGGCGCCGTAGGACGCCACCCGCCCCGGCGGTATGGACATCACTACCTGCCAGATCCGTTCGTCGATGCCCGCCTCGAAGCCGCCCATGGAGCCTCCCGCAACTGAACGGGCCCCATGATAGCCGAACCGCCCGGTGCCCTCCCTTGCAATCTCACGGGCCCACTCCATACTGGGCCCCTGCGGAGACCCCCTGATGCGATTCCTCCTGATACTGCTGCCCTGGCTGGAGCTGTTCACTCTGATCCAGCTCGGCATCGAGACCAGCGCCCTGACCGCCCTCGCCTGGGTGCTCCTCACCCTGTTCCTCGGGCTGGCACTGCTGCAGCGGCAGGGCCGGGACATGTTCGAGCACCTGAGGGAGGAGCAGCAGGGCAGGGTACTGGGTCCCCAGCTCCTGCTGGACGACATGGCCCTGGGCCTGGCGGGGCTGCTCCTCATCGTCCCGGGGCTCCTCACCGATTTCGCCGCCCTGCTCGTGGTCCTGGGGCCCCTCAGGCGGCGCCTGGCCCGCGCGATCCTCGGCCCACAGCCGGAGCGCTTCCGCCCGGGTCGCGAGGAGGGTACCGGGGAGACCATCGAGGGCACCTACCGTCGCATCGATGACGAGCGAAAGTTTTAACTAACTGATTATCAATAAAATTTCCGAAAACCACCCCGGCGTCCCGGTGCGCCCCACCCCCTTGACTCCCGCAGATTGCTGACTAGAATTAGCACTCTCTTAAAAAGAGTGCTAACCGGACCTTGAATTCCCGGTCAGCATCCCAATAGAGCAGGCTGGGGCCCCATTCGGGGGTTCCGACAACATCAAAACAGTTTTTTTGGAGATTGACAGAGATGAACATCCGTCCGCTGTATGACCGCGTGGTCATTCGTCGCAACGCAGAGGAAGAAACCACTGCCGGGGGAATCGTCCTGCCCGGATCCGCCAAGGAGAAGCCCAACCAGGGCGAGGTGGTGGCCGTCGGCGAGGGCAAGGCCCTGGACAACGGGGAGACCCGCCCGGTGGCGGTGAAGGTCGGCGACACGGTCGTTTTTGGCCAGTACGCCGGCAGCAATACCATCGAGATCGATGGTGAAGAACTGATCATCATGGGCGAGAGCGAAATTTTCGCCGTCGTCGAGTAGTGACGAGCCCCAATCAACCGAACTGTTAGTTAAAGGATTCAGATCATGGCAGCAAAAGACGTATTTTTCGGTGACGACGCCCGTTCGCAGATGCTCAAGGGCGTCAACGTCCTGGCCGACGCGGTCAAGGCAACTCTCGGCCCCAAGGGCCGCAACGTAATCCTGGACAAGTCCTTCGGTGCACCCACGGTGACCAAGGACGGCGTGTCCGTCGCCAAGGAAATCGAACTCGAGAACAAGTTCGAGAACATGGGCGCCCAGATGGTCAAGGAAGTGGCCTCCCAGGCTTCCGACGCCGCCGGTGACGGTACCACCACCGCGACGGTCCTGGCCCAGTCCATTCTCAACGAAGGGCTGAAGTCCGTCGCCGCGGGCATGAACCCGATGGACCTGAAGCGCGGCATCGACAAGGCGGTCGCCGCCGCGGTGGAGCAGATCCAGAAGCAGTCCACACCCTGTGAGGACAGCAAGGCTATCGCCCAGGTGGGCACCATCTCCGCCAATGCCGATTCCCTGGTCGGCGACATCATCGCCGAGGCGATGGAGAAGGTGGGCAAGGAGGGTGTCATCACCGTCGAGGAAGGTTCCGGCCTGGAGAACGAGCTGGACGTGGTCGAGGGTATGCAGTTCGACCGCGGTTACCTGTCCCCCTACTTCATCAACAACCAGGACAGCATGAGCGCCGAGCAGGAAGACCCCTTCATCCTGCTGGTGGACAAGAAAATCTCCAACATCCGCGAGCTGCTGCCCCTGCTGGAGCAGGTTGCCAAGGCCTCCCGGCCGCTGGTGATCGTGGCGGAGGACGTGGAGGGCGAGGCCCTGGCCACCCTGGTCGTCAACAACATGCGCGGTATCGTCAAGGTGTCGGCCTGCAAGGCGCCGGGCTTCGGCGATCGCCGCAAGGCCATGTTGCAAGACATCGCGATCCTGACCGGTGGGACCGTGATCTCCGAGGAGGTTGGCCTGGACCTGGAAACCGCGACCCTCGAGCACCTGGGCAGCGCCAAGCGCGTGACCATGGACAAGGACAACAGCACCATCATCGACGGTGCCGGCGACGCGGGCGCTATCCAGGCGCGCGTCGGGGAAATCCGCACCCAGATCGAGAACACCTCCTCTGACTACGATCGTGAGAAGCTGCAGGAGCGTGTTGCGAAACTGGCCGGCGGTGTCGCGGTGATCAAGGTCGGCGCCGCCACCGAGATCGAGATGAAGGAGAAGAAGGCCCGCGTCGAAGACGCCCTGCACGCAACCCGTGCGGCGGTGGAAGAGGGCGTGGTAGCCGGTGGTGGCGTCGCGCTGGTGCGCGCCGTTGCCGCGATCGCCGGTCTCAAGGGCGACAACGAGGACCAGGACCACGGCATCGGCGCCGCCCTGCGTGCCATGGAGCACCCGCTGCGCCAGATTGTGGACAACGCCGGTGACGAGGCCTCAGTGGTCCTCGACAAGGTGCGCCAGGGCGAGGGCAACTTCGGCTACAACGCCGCCAGCGGCGAGTACGGCGACATGATCGATATGGGTATCCTCGATCCCGCCAAGGTGACGCGCACCGCGCTGCAGGCCGCCGGCTCCGTCGCCGGCCTGATGATCACCACCGAGGTGATGGTCGCCGACGCGCCGGAAGACAAGGCCGCGGCTCCCGCCATGCCCGATATGGGCGGCATGGGCGGCATGGGCGGCATGATGTAAGCCACCCGGCCCGACCGAAAAAGCCCCGCAATTCGCGGGGCTTTTTTTGTTCGGGCATTCAGAGTTGGGGCCGCAGCCGAAAACCTTTCAGGGTTCGGACTGCCAAGATACTCACCCTGAAAGGTTTTCGCCTGTGGCCCCGATTCGGCTCTCTGCGCGAACATCCCTGCGGCCGGATGGAATCGACAGGGCGAACTGTTGAGGATATGCCCCAACCAGGGCAGTGGGGGGAGGCCGTTGCGGGGTGAGTATCTTGGCAGTCCGAACCTCGCAACGGCCTCGCGCCGCTGGCCGGCCCAGTGTCAGCGCCCCGCAGAAGAGTGGGTTTTGGGGAGGGGCTCCGCGTAGCCCGCCCAAAAGAGACGGTGTACAATATCGGGCGGCTGACAACAACAAGGGGAGATCTCCACATGGTCATCGAATTTATCTTCAGGTGGGCGCACGTGCTGTTCGGACTCGTCTGGATAGGCATGCTGTACTACTTCAACTTCGTGCAGACGGAGTATTTCAAGGAGGCTGAGAAGGAGACCGCTCTCCCCGACGCCAAGGCCAAGCTGGCTCCCCGCGCCCTCTGGTGGTTCCGCTGGGGCGCGATGTTCACCTTCCTCACCGGCCTGTACCTGCTGTACTCCATTGGTGCGCACAACAGCCTCGCGGGCAACTACCCCGTCATCTGGATGGGCGCCCTGGCCGGCATCATCATGTTCCTCAATGTCTGGCTCATTATCTGGCCCAACCAGCAGATTGTGCTCGGACTGAACGGCAAGACCGGAGACGGCCCCGCCGCGGCGGCCAAGGCCGGCCTCGCGTCGCGTACCAACACCCTGCTGTCCAGCCCCATGCTGTTCGGCATGCTGGGTTCCAAGCACCTCTACGTCGAGGACCCCGGCGGCCTGGGCTTCTGGGCCTGTGTGCTCATCATCCTCGCCCTCGAGGCGAACGCCCTGTTCGGCAAGACCGGCCCCATGACCAGCGTCAAGGGCGTGATTCACTGCAGCATCGCCCTGACCTTCGTGATGTGGGCGCTGCTCGAATTCCTGTAAGCGTCGGTCGCTGGCAGCAAGAGCCGGGGCACGCCCCGGCTTTTTTATGGGCGACCGATTCAGCCGCGGGCGCGCCTATGTATAATTGCCCCGAGCACAACCCCGGACACCAGCACCCATGGCACAGGACGACATCGACAACATCCCCTCCATCGTTCCCTCGCGCGACGCGCCTCCCTCCGGGGGCAACCGCCGCCGCCGCGGGCAGGCGGACCGGCGTTCCGCCGGGCAGCCGGCGGCGACAGCCGGGGCGGGTGTCTGGGCGCGGCTGTTCATTACCGTGTCGCTGGTGGTCGCGGCGGTGGCCTGCGCCTGGGCCTGGCAGCTGCAGGTGCAGTTGGAGGAGTCGGAGCGACGCATGGAGACCTATGCGGCGCGCATCGGCGACCTCGAGGCTCGCCTGTCGGACACCGATGAGGGAATGACCCAGAACGCGGCCGCCCAGGCAGTGAAGCTCCGTGAGCTGGACTCGGAGGTGCGCAAGCTCTGGGACAACGTGTGGAAGCGGGCCAGGGAGCGCCTGGACAAGCTCGAGGCAGCCAGTGCCAGCCAGGGCAAGAGCCTCAAGCGCGTGGAGGGCTCCCTTTCCGGGGTAGAGGGTGACCTCGAGAGCAGCGCGGCGGATATCGCCAGGCTCAAGAGCGTCTCGGGCGACCTCTCGCGTCTCATGAGCAGCGCGAAGGCCAACCAGGCCGAGGTGGAGCGTGTGGCCGACGCCCTCAACCGCATCGAGCTGGACATGGCCAAGCTGGACAAGCGGGTCGCGGGCAACGAGGAGTGGGTCGGCTCTATCAACGCTTTCCGACGCCAGATAAACGCCAGCCTCACCGAGCTGCAGGCCACCGTGGCCGCCATGCAGGCGGCACCCTGAACCGCCGCGGACCGGCCTGAATCCACCGCCCGCGCGCCTGCCCTCGGGTGTATGGCGGGTGTATAATAAGCCGCCCGTTTTTTGCCGGCGCCGAGGGAATACCGCCAATGACCGTCATACGCCAGGACGACCTGATCGACAGCGTCGCCGACTCCCTGCAATTCATCTCCTACTACCACCCGCTGGATTTCGTGCGCGCGGTGAACGAGGCCTACGAACGCGAGCAGAATCCCGCGGCGAAGGACGCGATGGCGCAGATACTGATCAATTCGCGCATGTGCGCCCAGGGCCACCGGCCCATCTGCCAGGACACCGGGATCGTCACCGTCTTCATGAAGATCGGTATGGACGTGCGCTGGGAGGCGGACATGTCGGTCCAGGACATGGTCAACGAAGGCGTGCGCCGGGCATACACCCACCCGGATAACGTTCTGCGCGCCTCCATCCTCGCCGACCCGGCGGGGGCCCGGCAAAATACCCGGGACAACACCCCCGCCGTGATCCACATGGAGGTTGTCGAGGGCGACAGCGTCGACGTGCAGGTTGCCGCCAAGGGGGGTGGTTCCGAGAACAAGGCAAAGATGGTCATGCTCAACCCCTCCGACAGTATCGTGGACTGGGTGGTGAAGACCGTTCCCACCATGGGCGCCGGATGGTGTCCCCCCGGGATGCTCGGCATCGGCATCGGCGGCACGGCGGAAAAAGCTGCGGTACTGGCCAAGGAAGCGCTGATGGAGCCCATCGACATCCACGAGCTGCGTGAGCGCGGGCCGTCAAATCGCGCCGAGGAACTGCGCCTGGAAATCATGGACGCGGTGAACAAGCTCGGCATCGGCGCCCAGGGCCTGGGCGGCCTGACCACCGTGCTGGATGTGAAGGTACTCGATTACCCGACCCATGCCGCGTCCCTGCCCGTGGCGATGATTCCCAACTGCGCGGCCACCCGACACGCCCACTTCGTGCTGGACGGTTCAGGCCCCGCCCTGCAGACACCGCCGGATATCGACGACTGGCCGGACATCACCTGGGAGGTGGGCGAGGATGTGCGCCGCGTCGACCTCGATACGGTCACGGCCCAGGAGGCGGCCGAGTGGCAGCCCGGGGACACGCTGCTGCTGTCCGGCAAGATGCTCACCGGTCGCGACGCCGCCCACAAAAAAATGAAGGAGCTCATCGAGAGCGGCGAAGGCCTCCCCCCGGAGGTCGATCTAAGGGGCCGCTTCATCTACTACGTGGGGCCCGTGGACCCGGTGCGCGACGAGGTGATGGGCCCGGCCGGCCCGACCACCGCCACGCGCATGGACAAGTTCACGGACTTTATCCTGGAGCACACCGGGCTGCTCGGCATGATCGGCAAGGCCGAACGCGGCCCCGTGGGCATCGAGGCGATCCGCAAGCACGGGGCCGTCTACCTGATGGCCGTGGGCGGCGCGGCCTACCTCGTGTCCAAGGCGATCACCTCCGCGCGGGTGTTGGCCTTCGAGGAGATGGGCATGGAGGCCATCTACGAATTCGAGGTGAAGGATATGCCGGTGAGCGTCGCCGTGGATACCCGCGGTACTTCGGTGCACGAGATCGGCCCGAAGATCTGGCAGGCGAAGATAGAAGAGCAGGCCCTGGAACTTGTCTAGCGCCAGCTTCTACTGGCACGACTACGAGACCTTCGGCGCCGACCCGGCGCGCGACCGCCCGGCACAGTTCGCCGGGCTGCGCACGGACGCGGACCTCAACGTCACCGGCGAGCCGCTGGTGATCTACTGCCGCCCCGCGAACGATTTCCTGCCCCAGCCGGCGGCCTGCCTGGTCACCGGCATCACGCCCCAGGTGGCGCTGGAGCGCGGCGTACCCGAGGCGGAGTTCATCGGCCGGATTCACGACGAACTGGCGCGTCCCGGTACCTGCGGTGTGGGCTACAATTCCATCCGCTTCGACGACGAGGTCACCCGGTACACCCTGTACCGCAACTTCTTCGACCCCTACGCGCGCGAGTGGCAGCACGGCAACTCCCGCTGGGACATCATCGATATGCTGCGCACCGCCTACGCCCTCAGGCCCGAGGGTATCGAGTGGCCGCTGCGCGAGGACGGCCTGCCCAGTTTCCGCCTGGAGGACCTGACGGCGGCCAACGGCATCGGCCACGAGGACGCCCACGACGCCCTGGCCGACGTGCGCGCGACCATCGCCCTGGCCGGGTTGGTGCGCGAGCGGCAGCCGCGGCTTTTTACCTACCTCCGCGACAACCGCGACAAGCGCTCGGCGCAGGCGATGCTCGACGTGGCAAACATGAAACCGGTGCTGCACGTGTCCGGCATGTTCGGCGCCCGCCGCGGCAACACCGCGCTGATTGCACCCCTGGCGCTGCACCCGGTCAATCGCAACGAGGTGATCTGCTACGACCTCGCCGCGGACCCCGCGCCGCTGATAGACCTGGATGCGGGCGAACTGCAGGCGCTTCTCTACGCGCGTGCGGCGGACCTGCCGGAGGGCGCCGCGCGCCCGGGACTCAAATCGGTGCATATCAACAAGTGCCCCGTCCTCCTGCCGCCGAAAATGGCGGACGGGGAGATAGCGGCGCGCCTGGGCATCGACGGCGACACCTGCCGCCGCCACCTCGCCGCGCTGCGGGAAATTCGAGCACGCGACACCCGCGGGTTTGAGAAAAAGCTACAGGCGGTGGTGCAGCGCGAGTACGAAGACGGCACCGACCCGGACACCCTGCTGTACAGCGGCTTCTTTCCCGACGCCGACAAGCGCACCATGGCCGATGTGCGCGCCGCCGGCCCGGCGGAACTCGCCCGGGCCTCCTTCGTTTTCGAGGACAGCCGCCTGCCGGAGATGCTGTTCCGCTACCGCGCGCGCAATTACCCGGACACCCTCTCAGCCGGGGAACTCGCAGCCTGGGAGGAGTACCGCTACCAGCGCCTCACGGAGCCGGGGGCGGGAGCCAGCCTGTGCATGGAGGCCTTCCACGAGGAGATCGAGGCGCGGCTCGGGGACCCTGCGACGACCCCGGAACAGGCGGAAATACTGCGCACCGTCCAGGCGTATGGCGATTCACTGCTGGGTTGAAGGGCGCCGGCGGTAATTCGCACATGGGCAGGGCCAGGCTGCGCCCTTATAATAACCACCAATTCGCCCCCGCCCCCGGGGGGCCACAGTGCGGGAGAACCCCAGCGTGCAGTTTGCCGGCAGCCACATCCTCTCGATTTCCCAGTTCGAGCGGGAAGATGTGGAGCGCATTTTCGAGGTGGCGGACCGCATGGCGCCCTACGCCCACCGGTCGCGGGTCACCCGGGTGCTGGACGGGGCCATTCTCGGCTCGATGTTCTTCGAGCCCAGTACACGGACCCGTGTCAGTTTCGGCAGCGCCTTCAACCTGCTCGGCGGCGAGGTGCGCGAGACCACGGGCTTTGAACACACCGCCATCGCCAAGGGCGAGTCACTCTACGATACCGCCCGGGTCCTGAGCGGCTACTCAGACGTGATTGCCATGCGCCACCCCCAGGAGGGCTCCGTCGCCGAGTTCGCCGCCGCCAGCCGGGTGCCGGTCATCAACGGCGGCGACGGCAGCAACGAGCACCCGAGCCAGGCGCTGCTCGATCTCTACACGATTCGCGCGGAGGTCACAGCGCGCGGGGGCACCCTCGACCAGCTGCGCATCGCCATGGTCGGCGACCTGCGCTTCGGCCGTACGGTGCACTCCCTGAGCCGCCTGCTGTGCCTGTTCCACGGGGTGCAGGTCGTGCTGGTGTCCCCGGACGCACTGCGCATGCCGGAGGATATCGTCGAGGAGCTGCGCACCACCGGCCACGAGGTGCTGGAGTCGGACCGGCTGGAGGAGAGTATCGCCCACGTCGATATCGTCTACTCGACACGCATCCAGGAGGAGCGGTTCTCCTCCCAGGAGGAGGCGGACCTGTACCGCGGGCGCTTCCGGCTCAACCAGAGCATCTACACGCACCACTGCGAGCCCAATACGGTCATCATGCACCCGCTGCCGAGGGATTCGCGCGCCAACGCCCGGGAGCTGGACGAGGATCTCAACGACAACCCGAACCTCGCCATCTTCCGCCAGACCGATAACGGGCTGCTCGTGCGCATGGCGCTGTTCGCCCTGATACTCGATGTGGTGGACCAGGTGGACCGCCACGCGCGCGACGTCAACTGGTCCACAGCGGGCCGTTTCTGACATGCCCTTCCAACTGCGTTTCGGGGCGCCTGACGTGCGCCTGCTCGAGGACGAGGAAGTCTGGTCCGGGCACTACGCCATGCGCCGCCTTACACTTCAGCACCGGCGTTTTTCCGGGGGCTGGAGCGAGCCCATCACCCGGGAGGTGTTTCACCGCGGCGACGCGGTCGGCGTGCTGCCCTTCGACCCGGTCGAGGATACTCTCGTCATGGTCGAGCAGTTCCGCGCCGGTGCGCTGCGCGGCGACGACAGCCCGTGGATGCTCGAGCTGATCGCGGGCGTGGTCGAGGCCGGCGAGAGCGACGAGCAGGTGGTGCACCGTGAGGCCATGGAGGAGGCCGCGTGCCAACTCTCGGAACTGGTGCCCATCGCCACCCTATTCCCCAGTGCGGGCGCCTGCAGTGAGCAGGTACGGCTGTTCTGCGGCCGCGTAGTGGAGGCCGAGATCGGCGGCGTGCACGGCCTGGAGGAGGAGGGCGAGGATATCCTCGTGCACGCGGTGCCGCGGGCGGACGCGCTGCGGCTTCTCACCGAGGACAGGATACCGAATGGCCACACCCTGATCGCCCTGCAGTGGCTGCAGATTCACGGCGACGAACTGAGGGAACGCTGGTCCTGACCGGCGGGCGAATCGTGGAGAACCGGGACCCCAGCCTCGCCGTCGAATCCCGGCCGGGCCTGCTGCAATCCAGTGTGGTGGTCAGCGCGGTGACGATGCTGTCGCGTGTGCTCGGGCTCCTGCGCGACATCGCCATCGCCGCTGCCTTCGGCGCGACGGCGTCCGCCGACGCGTTTTTCATTGCCTTCAAGATACCCAACTTCCTGCGCCGCCTGTTCGCCGAGGGCGCCTTCGCCCAGGCCTTCGTCCCCGTGCTGGCGGACTACCGCGAGGCGGGCAGCCTGGCCGCAATCCAGGGTTTCGTGAACCGGGTGGCGGGTATGCTCGGGGGCGCGCTGCTGCTCATCACCGCCCTGACCGTGCTCGCGGCACCCCTGGTGGCCGCCGTGTTCGCGCCCGGCTTCGTCAGCCAGCCCGAAAAGTTCCGCCTGACCTCGGAGATGATCCGCATCACCTTTCCCTACCTGATGCTGATTTCCATGACCGGCTTCTGCGGCGCGATCCTGAACAGCTACGGCCGTTTCGCCGTGCCTGCGTTTACCCCGATTTTCCTCAACCTGTCCCTGATCTTTGCCGCGCTGGTGGCGGCCCCCTGGTTCGATGAGCCGGTGTTCGCCCTGGCCTGGGGCGTCTTCCTCGCCGGCATCGTCCAGCTGCTGTTCCAGCTGCCGGCGCTGTACCGGCTCGACCTGGTGCCCCGGCCCATTTGGGATGGGCGCGACGAGGGCGTGCGCCGCATTCTCAAGTTGATGGTGCCCGCCCTGTTCGGTGTCTCCGTGAGCCAGATCAACCTGCTGCTGGACACTGTACTGGCCTCGTTCCTGCCCACCGGCAGCGTATCCTGGCTGTACTACTCGGACCGCCTCGCGGAACTGCCGCTGGGGGTGTTCGGCATCGCCATCGCCACGGTCATCCTGCCCAGCCTGTCGGCCCACCGGGCCGCCGACCGGGAGAACGCCTTCGCCGGGACCCTCGACTGGGCCCTGCGCACGGTGCTGGTGATCGGCGTGCCCGCGGCGGCGGCCCTGGTGCTGCTTGCGGAACCCATCCTGATCACCCTGTTCCAGAACGGTGCGCTGACCCCGCACGACGTGGCGATGGCCGCCCTGAGCCTGCGCGCCTACAGCCTCGGCCTGCTCGCCTTCATGCTGGTGAAGATTCTCGCGCCGGGCTACTACGCCCGGCAGGACACCAAGACGCCCGTGAAGATCGGGATCGCGGCCATGGTGGCCAATATGGTGATGAACCTGGCATTCGTGTTGCCCCTGATGTACCTGTGGAACATCGGCCACCTGGGCCTCGCACTCGCGACGAGCCTGGCAGCCTATCTCAACGCCGGCCTGCTGCTGCGCGGCCTGCTGCGCGACGGGGTCTACCGTTTCCGCCCCGGATGGGCGGGGCATGCCCTGAGGCTCGGGGCCGCCACCGTCGCCATGTGCCTGGCGCTCTCCAGCCTGGTGCCCGAGACGGCCCTGTGGCTGGACTGGGGCTGGCAGCAGCGCGCGGTCGAGTTGCTCAAGGTCTGCGTGGCCGGTGTGGCGATCTACATCCTGGTTCACCTGCTGACGGGCACCCGCCCCGCTCACCTGAGGCCCCCGGCGAGCGCGTGAGTCCCGTCCCTGGCGGGCCGCCCGGGAGGGTCCCGGCATAGGCTCGGGGGGGCAATTTCGCTATACTCCCCGGTTTGGTTTGGCCGGGCTGCCTCTCTGCATGGAACTGATTCGCGGGCTGCACAATCTGCGCCCCAGACACCACGGGTGTGTCGCGACCATCGGCGCCTTCGACGGGGTTCATCGCGGCCACCAGGCGGTCATCGGGCACCTGCTGGAGAAGTCCCGCGAGCTGGGGTTGCCCTCGGTCATCCTGGTTTTCGAGCCGCTGCCCCGGGAGTACCTGTCCCCGGTCGAGGCGCCCGCCAGGATCATGAGTTTCGGCGAGAAATACCGCGCCCTGGAAGCGCTGGGGGTCGACCGCCTCCTGCGCATCCGGTTCGACGAGCGGCTGCGCAGCATGACGGCCCAGCGCTTCGTTGACGAGATATTCGTGGCCGCACTGGGCGTGCGCTACGTGGTGCTCGGGGACGACTTCCGCTTCGGCGCCGACCGGCAGGGGGACTTCGAGTTCATCCGGGAGCAGGGCCGCCGCTACGGCTACGAGGCGGTGTCCACGCCGACGTTTTCCGTGGACGGCGAGCGGGTGAGCAGCACGCGCATCCGCGAGGCGCTGGAAGCCGCCGACTTCGCCACCGCCGGGCGTTTGCTGGGCAGGCCCTACAGCATCGCGGGCCGGGTGATACACGGCCGGCAGCTGGGCCGGGAACTGGGGACGCCGACGGCCAACCTGGAGCTGCGCCGCCTGCGGTCGCCCCTCTCGGGCGTCTACGTGGTCAGGGTCAGCGGCGCCGGGCTGGAGGGTGCGCGCGGCGTGGCCAACGTGGGCGTGCGCCCCACGGTGGACGACAGCATCAAGGCGAACCTCGAGGTGCACGTGCTCGACTGGGAGGGCGACCTCTACGGCAGGCGCATCGAGGTGACGTTCCTGCACAAGCTGCGCGAGGAACAGAAGTTCGATTCGATGGATGAACTGCGCGACAACATCGCGCGCGATATAGAGACGGCGGCGGCCTGGTTCGAGGCCGCGGCGGACGACTGACCTGATAATGACCGATTACAAAGACACCCTGAACCTGCCCAGCACCGGCTTCCCGATGAAGGCCGGCCTGGCACAGCGGGAACCGAAGCGGCTCAAGCAATGGCAGGAGATGGACCTCTACGGGCTGATCCGGCGCGAGTGCGCGGGGAAGGAGAAGTTCGTCCTGCACGACGGCCCGCCCTACGCCAACGGCGACCTGCACGTGGGTCACGCGGTCAACAAGATTCTCAAGGACATCATTGTCAAGGCGAAGACCCTGGACGGGTTCGACGCGCCGTATGTACCGGGCTGGGACTGCCACGGCCTGCCGATCGAACTCAATGTCGAAAAGAAGGTGGGCAAGCCCGGCGCGAAGGTCAGCGCAGCGGAGTTTCGCCAGAAGTGTCGCGAGTACGCCGGTCGCCAGATCGACGGCCAGCGCGAGGACTTCGTGCGCATGGGCGTCATCGGCGACTGGGACAATCCCTACCTGACCATGAATCCCCGCTTCGAGGCGGACATCGTGCGCGCGCTGGCGCGCATCATCGCAAACGGGCACTTGCACAAGGACTTCAAGCCCGTGCACTGGTGCGTGGATTGCGGCTCGGCCCTCGCGGAAGCGGAGGTGGAGTACAAGGACAAGCACTCGCCCGCTATCGACGTGGCCTTTGTCGCCGTGGATCCGGCGGCCGTGAATGCGGCCTGCGGTTCGAGTTTCGACGGCGAGATCGCCATTCCGATCTGGACGACCACGCCGTGGACACTGCCGGCCAACCTGGCCGTGAGCCTGCACCCGGAACTCGAGTATGTACTGTTGGAAGGCGAGGGCAGGGCGCTCCTCGTCGCCGCCGACCTGGCGGAGGACTGCGCGCGCCGCTACGGGCTCGAGGCGCCGCGTGAGCTGGGTCGCTGCGTGGGCGCGGCCCTGGAACACCAGTTGTTGCGCCACTGTTACCTGGACCGCGAGGTGCCGGTTGTGCTCGGGGATCACGTGACGACGGAAACCGGCACGGGTGCGGTGCACACGGCGCCGGGGCACGGGCAGGACGACTTCGTCGTCGGGCGGCGTTACGGTCTCGCGGTGGACAACCCGGTGGGGGGCAACGGCGTGTTCCTGCCCGGCACGGAGCACGTCGAGGGCCAGCACGTTTTCAAGGCGAATGACGTCATCGTGGAGCTGCTCAGGGAGCGCGGCGTGTTGCTGCACGCGGAGCAGTACGAGCACTCCTACCCACACTGCTGGCGCCACAAGACCCCCATTATCTTCCGCGCCACCCCGCAGTGGTTCGTCAGCATGGAGCAGGCGGGCCTGCTGGATAAGGCGGTCGAGCAGGTGGAGGAAGTGACCTGGCTGCCCGAGTGGGGCCGCGCGCGTATCGACAGCATGCTCGCCAACCGGCCCGACTGGTGCATTTCGCGCCAGCGCACCTGGGGCGTGCCGATTGCACTGTTCGTGCACCGCGAGACGGGCGAGCTGCACCCGGACACCGCCGGCCTGATGGAGCAGGTGGCGGTGAAAATGGAAGACGTGGGTATCGACGCCTGGTTCGACCTCGATGCCGCGGAGCTGCTGGGTGAAGAGGCGCAGTACTACGACAAGGTCACCGACACGCTGGACGTGTGGTTCGACTCGGGCGTCACCCACGCCTGTGTACTGTCGCAGCGCGAAGAGCTGCGCTACCCCGCCGACATCTACCTGGAGGGGTCCGACCAGCACCGTGGGTGGTTCCAGTCTTCACTGCTCACCAGTGTCGCCATCAACGGGATCGCGCCCTACGGCGAGGTGCTGACCCACGGCTTTACCGTGGATGAAAACGGCCACAAGATGTCGAAGTCCCTGGGCAATATCATTCCCGCGAAGAAAGTCATGAACGAGCGCGGCGCGGATATCCTGCGCCTCTGGGTCGGCGCCACGGACTACCGCGGCGAGCTGGCGGTGGGCGAGGAGATCTTCAAGCGCACCGAGGACTCCTATCGCAGGATTCGCAATACGGCCCGCTTCCTCCTCGGCAACCTGCACGGTTTCGATCCCGCGGAGCACACCATTCCCTTCGACGAGCTGCTGCCGCTGGACCGCTGGGCGGTGGACCGGGCGGCGCGCCTGCAGCAGGACATCGTCGCCGATTACGGCAACTACCATTTCCACCTTATCTACCAGAAACTGCACAACTTCTGTGCCGGCGATCTGGGCGGATTCTACCTCGACGTCATCAAGGATCGACTGTACACCACCCGGCCCGACAGTCTCGCGCGCCGCTCGGCGCAGAGCGCGATGTACCACACGGCCGAGGCGCTGGTGCGCTGGATTGCCCCCATCCTGAGCTACACCGCGGAGGAAATCTGGGAGAACCTGCCCGGTGAACGCGCGGTATCGGTGTTCCTCGCGGAGTGGTACACCGGGCTCGACACGCTGCCCGACGGCGAGGCGCTGGGCGCCGACTACTGGCGGACGGTGCTCGATGTGCGCGCCGAGGTGAACCGGGAAATGGAGGCGCGCCGCGCGGCCGGGGAACTGCGCGGTTCCCTCGACGCGGACGTCACCCTGTATTGCGACGGCGACCTCTACAACGCGCTTGCGGCCCTGGGCGAGGAGCTGCGTTTCCCGCTCATCACGTCGGAGGCGCGCCTCCTGCCCCTGTCCGACGCCGGGGACGACGCGGTGGCTACCGCGCTGGAAGGCCTCAACTTGCGCGTCGTCGCGGCGGCTAGCGAGAAATGCGAGCGCTGCTGGCACCGCAGGCCCGAGGTCGGCTCCATCGCGGCGCATCCGGGCCTGTGCGGCCGCTGTGTGGAAAACGTGGACGGCGACGGGGAGTCGCGGCGTTTTGCGTAGCGGCGACCGCAACGGGGCGGGGGCACTGCCCTGGTACGCCCTGGCCGTTGTGCTGGTGCTCCTGGACCAGTACACCAAGGGCCTGGCCAGCGAGAGCCTCAACTACGGGCAGCCGCGCCAGGTGTTTTCCTGGTTCAACCTGACCCTGCAGCACAACACCGGGGCGGCTTTCAGCTTCCTGAGCAACGCGGGGGGCTGGCAGCGCTGGTTTTTCACGGTGGTGGCCTCGGTCATCAGCGCGGGCATCGTGGCGTGGTTGTGGCTGATGCCGCGCGGGCAGCGGCTGCTCGCCCTCAGCCTCGGGCTCATACTCGGCGGAGCCATCGGCAACCTCTGGGACCGGGTAACCATGGGCTACGTGGTCGACTTCATCTCCGTGCACTACCGGCAGTACTACTTCCCCGCGTTCAACGTGGCGGATTCCTCCATTACCGTGGGCGCGGTGTGCATGCTGCTCGACGGCTTCCTGCACCGGGAGACCCCGGAAGCGGGTGAAGAGCGATGAACCTGGTGACCGTCAGCGAGGGTACGCGGGTGTACCTCAATTTCTCGATCAGCCTGGAGGACGGCTCCGAGGTCGACAGCAATTTCGGCCAGGACCCGGTGGATTTCATCGTCGGGGACGGCAGCCTGTTGCCGGGGTTCGAGCGCCTGCTGTTCGGCATGTCCGGCGGCGACCGCCAGCTGTTCACGGTCGACCCGGAAGACGCCTTCGGCATGCCCCACGACCAGAACGTGCAGGTGATGCCGCGGCGGCAATTCGACGACGACGTGGACCTCGAGGTCGGGCTGGTGTTCTCGTTCGCCGAGGCCAGTGGCGGCGAGCTGCCGGGGATGGTCATCGGCTTCGACGAGAACGACGTGACAGTCGACTTCAACCACCCCCTGTCCGGGCGTACAATACTCTTCGACGTGTTGGTACACCGTGTCGAGCCCGTGGACATACATTAGCGGGCGGAGGTAGGTATCGTGGACATCCAGCTGGCCAATCCCCGGGGTTTCTGCGCGGGTGTCGATCGCGCGATCGACATCGTCAACCGCGCACTGGAGGTGTTCGGGGCGCCCATTTACGTCCGCCACGAGGTGGTGCACAACCGGTTCGTGGTCGAGGACCTGCGCGCACGTGGGGCCGTCTTCGTCGACGAACTCGAGGAGGTCCCGGACGACTGCATCGTCATCTTCAGCGCCCACGGCGTCTCCAAGGCGGTGCGCAGGGAGGCCAGCAAGCGCTCCCTGAAGGTGTTCGACGCCACCTGCCCGCTGGTCACGAAGGTGCACGTGGAGGTCGCCAGCTTCAGCCTGGAGGGTCGCGAGTGCGTGCTCATCGGCCACCGCGGTCACCCGGAGGTCGAGGGCACCATGGGCCAGTACGATCGCGGCGCCGGCGGCGACATCTACCTGGTGGAGGACGAGGACCAGGCCGACAACCTGGTGGTGAAGAATCCCGACAACCTGTCCTACGTCACCCAGACGACCCTCTCCATGGACGACACGGCCAAGGTCATAGACCGCCTGCGCCGCCGTTTCCCGAACATCAAGGGGCCGCGCAAGGACGACATCTGCTACGCGACCCAGAACCGCCAGGACGCCGTCAAGCAACTCGCCGCCAGCTGTGACCTGATGCTGGTGGTGGGCTCGCCCAACAGCTCCAATTCCAATCGCCTGCGGGAGCTCGCCGAGCGTATGGGGGCCGAGGCTCACCTGCTGGACGGGGCGGAGGATATCGACCCGGCCTGGCTGCAGGGCAAGACGAGGATCGGCGTCACCGCGGGCGCCTCGGCGCCGGAGCGGCTGGTGCAGGAGGTGCTCGACGGTCTCTGTGCCCTGGGCGCGACCGCCGCCGTGGAAGTGGCGGGGCGACCGGAGAACGTCACCTTCTCCCTACCGAAGGAACTGCGCATCGACGCGGTGAATCTCTAGGCTTCAATCCGATACGCGCAGGATCGGGCAAATGTGCCCGTTTACTGGCGCGCGCGCGGGCATCGGGTATGCTTCCGGTTCGACAGGGAGGTGTACCGTGGACAGGATGTCGCCGTACCGGCCTGCTGCCGGACTCACGCTGGTGGAACTGCTCATCGCGCTGCTGATCGCGGCGATAGCGCTGGCCGTGGGTGTGCCGTCGCTGGGCCGGCAGTTGCAGGACAACCGGCTCGAAACGGAATCCCGCCGGTTGCTCTCGGCCCTCACACTGGCGCGCAGCGAGTCGGTGCTGCGCGGCGTGCCTGTGAGTGTCTGCCCACTGGGCGTCGACGGGGAGGGCGCGCCCGCCTGCGGCCCCGCCTACGACAACGGCTGGGTCGTCTTCGCCAACACCGATCGCGACCGCGATGTCGACCCGGCCGACAGCGTGCTGCGCGTCTTCCGCGCACCGCCCGCGGGCTATCGCGTCACCAACCGCTCGGGGCTGGTGCGCGCGGGGGAACTCATCAACTACCTGCCCGACGGCACGGCGCACCGCAACCTCACGCTGCAGTTCTGCCCGCCGGAGGGCGGGGTCGTGGCGCCGGTCAGCATCGTGCTCAATATCGTCGGCCGGGCGCGCCTGCAGCGCAATTGGGGCGCCTGTCCCGCGCTGTCCTGACAGGGCTGTCGTGGCGGCGTCGCGTTGCGGGAGATGGGGGCGGGCCGCGGGGTTCTCGCTGGTGGAACTCCTGGTGGCCCTGCTCCTGTTCAGCGTCGCCATCGCCGGGCTCACCCAGGCGCAGCTCGCGGGGAAGCGCGCGGTGATCGAGGCCTACCGACGCGACGTGGCACTGGCGCTGGGGCGCGATCTCCTCGAACGGATTCGCGCGAATCCGGCGGGGGCTGCGAACTACTCCGCGACTGCCGACACATCGCCGGCGCCGCCACCCACCGACTGCCGCGTCTCGGACTGCGGCCCGATCGATCTCGCCGCCTGGGACACCTGGCACTGGCACGCCGCGCTCGCGGGGGCGGCGGAGATTCGGCGGGGTACCGCCGCCGGCGGCCTCCCCGGTGCGCGCGCCTGTGTCGCGGTGAATGCGGGGCTGGTCCGGGTGGCCGTGCTCTGGCGCGGCAGCCGCGGGGCGCAACGTCCCCTGGCGAGCCCCTGTCCCGCGGAACCGGCCGGGTTGTACGACGCGCCGGGTGAGGCGCCGGGCAGCGCCCGCCTGCGCCGGCAGCTGGTGCTCTTCGCCTGGGTGGGCTCGCCGTGATCGGTCTGCGCGGGCAGTCCGGGCTCACACTCGTGGAACTGCTGGTAACCATGCTGCTCGGCGTGATCCTCAGCGGCGCGGCGGCGGGCGCCTACCTCGCTGCAAAGCGCCATTACCTCTACGATGAGCAGCTCTCGCGCCTGCAGGAAAACGGGCGTTACGCGAGCCGGTTGCTGGCGCGGGAGCTGGCCATGGCGGGTTTTTTCGGGGGGCTGGCTTCGACGGCGGACCTCGCCGCGGCGGCGGTGGTGCGGGACTGCGCGGCGGCGGACTGGGCGCTCGAACCGGGCGGCCCCCTGGACATGGTGGACGGCCATGTACCGGGCAGCGCGCCGCGATCCCTCACCGGCCGCGAGTACACCTGTATCGACCCCGCCGTGGTGGCGGGAGGGACGGACCTGCTGGCGGTCAAGCGCACCGCGGCCACCGCGGCGGTGCGCCGCGGCGTGGCCGCACCCACACTGACCGCCTCGGACGTCGAAAGCTGGTTCCTGCGCACCACCGATGGGACCGCACCGCTCTGGGAACAGTGGCGCCCGGCGGATTTCACAACGCCGATGAATCCCTCCCTGGACTTCTGGAAGGCGTCGGCGCGGGTGTTCTTCGTGCGCAGCTATTCGCAGGAAGCGGGAGACGGTGTGCCGGCATTGTGCATGGCGGTGCTGGCGGGGGATGCGATGACCACGCGCTGCCTCGTCGAGGGGGTGGAAGACCTGCAGGTGGAGATCGGCATCGACACCGACGGCGACGGCATCGCCGATCGTTACCGGGCGCGGCCGACAGGGCCGGAGCTGGCGACCGCGGTGTCCGCGCGCGTCTACCTGTTGCTGCGCAGTCTCACCCCGCTGCCGGGTCACAGCGACGACGGCGCCTACGCGCTGGGAACGCGCTCGTCCGGGCCGGCCCTGGATGCTTACCTGCGGCGGGTGGTGTTCGCGACGGTGGTCCTGCGTAACCTCACGCGGCCGGCGCTGTGAGCCGGGCGCGCGGCACCGTGCTGCTGCTGACGCTGGTCTTCGCGCTGTTGCTGGGCCTGTTGTCTGCGGCCGTGGCGAGTACGGCGGGTCTGCAGTTTCGCATGGCCGGGAACGGGCAGCAGCGGGAGGACACGCTGCAGCGCGTCGATGCCGTCGCCGCGGAACTCGCCGCTGACCCTGCAAATTTCGACCTGGCCGTCGCGGTGGGCGGCCGACGCTGCGTGGGAGGCGATACCGACCCGGCCTGCGACGCCCACGGACTGGGCGCACCCGCCGCGACGGCGGGGTTGGCGCGCGGCGCACTGCGTTACAGCGTTCTGCGCCTGGCTCCCGACCTGGTGTGGGGCGCGCGCGGGGCCCGCTACTACGCCCTCTTTGAACTGGCCGTGAGTATGGACAGCGGGACCGGGCGTGCGGTCGAGGTGGCCGTGGGTGTTGCCGTCCCTGAGGCGGGGGGCGCCCCCGTTCCCGTCTACTGGCGCGATCCCGCGGTGGATCCCCTGTGAGGGCGCGCCCGGCCACCGCGCGCGCGGCGGGGTTCAGCCTGCTGGAACTGATGTTGGCCCTGGTGGTGGTGGCCGTCCTGTGGCTGCTTGCCATGCCCGCCTATCGCGGGCAGTTGATGGCGGCCAACCGGGCGCTGGCGCGGGCCGCGCTGCTGGAGTCCGCCGCGCGGCAGGAACAGTTCCGCGCGGAGCACCGGCGCTATGCGGCCGGGCTCCATGACTTGGGGTTTCCAGGGGATACTTACGTGATCGACCGCGAGGGCCAACCGGCTCTCGCCGGTACCCGGGGCGCGATCTACAACCTGCGGTTGTCGACAGGGGACGGGACATTCACGCTGTTTGCGGAGCCCCTCGGTGCCCAGGCGGGCGATCGCCGCTGTGGGACCCTGACCCTGTCCTCGCTGGGAATCCGCGGCGCCACGGGCGGCGCCGATGCGGCGGAGTGCTGGTGACCCGTTACTCCTCCAGCCCCAGTTTTTTCAAGCGGTAGCGCAGGCTGCGGAAGCTGATCCCGAGCAGTTTCGCGGTCGCCGTCTTGTTCCAGCGGCACTCCTCCAGCGCGGCGCTGATGATGTCCCGCTCTATATTCTCAAGGTAGCCCTCCATGTCGCCGAAGGCGTCCCGCACGGATCGCCCGCCGGCCGCCTTAGGGGCGGGCGCCTCTTCCGGCGCGGCCGGGATGGTCTCCGCTGTGGAGAACTGCAGGTCATCCGCGGTGATGCGTTCGCCGTCGGACAGCGCGAGGGCGCGCTCCAGCATGTTCTCCAGTTCGCGCACGTTGCCGGGGAAATTGTAGGCCCTGAGCGCCTCGAGTGCGGAGGCGTCGAGCTGCGCCAGGGATTTGCCCTCGGCCGGGGAGATGCGCCCGAGTATGCTCGCGGTGAGGGCCGGCAGGTCGTCGAGGCGCTGGCGCAGGCTCGGCACCTTCACATCGATGACGTTGATGCGGTAGTACAGGTCCTGGCGGAAGCGCCCGGCCTCCACCTCGACGGCCAGGTCCTTGTGGGTCGCGCTGAGCAGTCGGATATCCGTGGCCTGCTCCTGTGCGGCGCCCACCGGGCGCACGCTTTTCTCCTGGATGGCGCGCAGCAGCTTCACCTGCATGGGCAGGGGCAGGTCCGCGACCTCGTCGAGGAACAGGGTGCCGCCGGCCGCTGCCTGGAACAGGCCTATCTTGTCCTGGGCGGCGCCGGTGAAGCTGCCCTTGATGTGGCCGAACAGCTCGCTCTCCATCAACTCCGGGGGGATTGCGCCGCAGTTCACCGCCACGAAGGCGCCCGCGGCCCGCGGCCCGTTGTTGTGGATGAGGCGCGCGACGACTTCCTTGCCGCTACCGGACTCCCCGTGTATGTGCACCGGGGCCTGGCTGCGCGCCAGCTTGGAGATTTGCCGGCGCAGGGTCTCGACCGCCTCCGCCTTGCCGATCAGTTCCTGGTCCACCGCTTCCTCGGTGCGCTGGGTGTCGACCTCGAGCTGCAGTGCCGCGCTGACCAGCTTGCGCAGGGTGTCGAGCTCTATGGGCTTGCTGATGAAATCGAAGGCGCCGGCCTTGAGCGCGGATATCGCCGTTTCCACGCTGCCGTGGGCGGTGATCATGGCCACGGGAATGTGCGAAAACTCCTGCTGTATGTGCTCGACCAGGCTGATGCCGTTGCCGTCGGGCAGGCGCATGTCCGTCAGGCACAGGTCGGGAGAGACCCTGGCGACCATGTCTATCGCCTCGCTGAGCGTGGCCGCGCTGTGCGTTTCCAGGCCCATCCGGCTCAGCGTGATATCCAGCAGTTCGCGGATATCAGGCTCGTCGTCGACGATCAATACGCTCTGTGTCATCTATAGGGCCCGCTGGTTCGTGGATATGCAGAAGCAGCTCTCGCCGCGCGGTGTCGTGCGGTAGTTTATATCGGCGTTGTTGATTTCGCAGAGTTCCTTGCACAGGTACAGACCCATGCCGCTGCCGTCCTCCATGGTGGTGAAGAAGGGCTCGAACAGTTTTGGTAACTCGGAGGGCGGCACGCCGGCGCCGGCATCGATCACATCGATGTGGCACTGGTGCGTGGCGAAATCCAGCGATACTTCTATGCGCGCGGTCTCCTCGCCGGTTGCGAGCTTCGAGTGGCGCAGCGCGTTGTCCAGGAGGTTGGCGAAGACGCGCTGCAGGTTCTCCGGGTCGAACTCCACCAGCAGTTCCTTGTAATCGCAGGAAATCGTAACTTCCGCCGGGCGGTTGAGCGCGTTCAGGTACTCCCGGG
>Ga0126341_1000047_pt1 | contig 24469 bp, 23 predicted proteins | sample OrbTmetagenome_FD_97057 | JGI IMG/M metagenome (GOLD analysis project Ga0126341, IMG submission 97057) | Coral microbial communities from Florida Keys, Florida, USA - Orbicella T D metagenome | ecosystem: Host-associated > Invertebrates > Cnidaria > Coral | place: Florida Keys, Florida, USA... | reverse complement strand
GCGGAGCTGGCGGACCTCTCGCTGCGGGCCTTCGACAGTCTCGGCTGCGAGGTGTGGGGGCGGGTCGACGTGATGCGCGACAGCGACTCCCACTCGGCGCCGCGCTCGGAGCGGAACACGCCGCCCTCGTGATTGAGGAAACCGTCTTCCCCCCAGCGGGCGATGGGCAACTGCTCCAGCACGTGGATTTCCAGCGTGCTGGGCCAGCGCCGCCGCACGTTCGCCTCGAAGATCCACGGCAGGCTCTCCAGCTCGCTGCGCATCAACTGCAGATCCGCCCCCAGGAAACCGCCCGCGAGCCCTGCGCGCACCATGTCCTGTACCGCCTCCGCCTGCGTGTGGGCGAGCTCCCCGCTCACCGTGATGCGCTGCACGGGCAGGGCCTCCAGCGTCATCCAGGCCTTGCCCGCCGCCGCGACCACCACGGCGGCCGCGCACAGCACCAGCACCCGGTTGAACCACAACGAGGGCACCCTGTCCTTCTGTTCCCGGCGCGGCGCCTTGCGCGTCGCTCCCACGGCGACCTTGCGCTTGCGTTTCGCCGGCGCGCGCCGCTTCTTTTTCCCGCGCCGGGTCATGAATTCGGGCACCAGCCGCTCCGACACGTCAGGCACGGTTCACCTCCAGGCTCAGCGCGACGATGCGCGCTACCAGCGCCGTCACGTCCATACCCCGCGCCGCCGCGGCCATCGGCACCAGGCTGTGTGAGGTCATGCCCGGCACCGTGTTCACTTCCAGCACCTGGAACCGGCCGTCGCTGTCGCGCATCACGTCGACCCGCCCCCACACCTCGCAGCCGAGACTGTCGAAGGCCCGCAGCGAGAGGTCCGCCAGCTCCGCCTCGGCGGCTTCGTCCAGGCCACTGGGTATCAGGTAGCGCGTGTCGTCGGACAGGTACTTGGCCTCGTAGTCATAAAACGCGTTGTCGGTCTCGAGGCGAATGGACGGCAGCGCCTCGTCGCCGAGTACGCCCACCGTGTACTCGGGGCCGTCGATGTACTGCTCGGCGAGAACCGGGCCCGCGTAGGGCCGCGCCAGCTCGAAGGCCGCCTGCAGCTCTGCCGCGGTGGACGCGCGCGACATACCGATACTCGATCCCTCGCAGGCCGGCTTCACGAACACCGGGCCGAGCCGGTCGATAGCCGCCTGCCAGTCCGTGTCCGCATCCAGGATCTCGAAATCCCCGGTCGCGATTCCGAGCCCCTGCCAGAGCCGCTTGCAGCGCTCCTTGTCCATCGCCAGGGCGGAGCCGAGCACGCCGGAACCGCTGTAGGGCAAGCCCAGCAGCTGCAGCGCGCCCTGCATGCTGCCGTCCTCGCCCCCGGGCCCGTGGAGCGCGATAAACGCAAAGTCCGCACTGTCCAGCGCGGCCATCCAACCCTGCGCTGCGGGGTCGACACCGTAGGCATCCACGCCGCCTGTCCGCAGCGCCTCCAGCACGGTGGCGCCGCTCTGCAGCGAAATATCGCGCTCGGCGGACGTGCCGCCCTGCAGGACCGCCACCCGGCCCGCGACAGTCACGGCGCACCCCCGGAAAAATCCGCGCCCGCCAGGTCCTGGGCGAGCCGGCCGATATCGCCCGCGCCCTGGGTCACGACCACGTCGTCCTCGGCGACCACGCTGCACAGGAGCGCCGGCACCTCGTCGATACTCTCGGCAAACAGGGGCTCCACCTGCCCCCGTTGGCGAATGCTGCGGGACAGGCTGCGCCCGTCGGCACCGGGAATGCTCTCCTCCCCCGCGCTGTAGACCTCGAGCAGCACGAGGGCGTCGCAGCCGGACAGGACCGCGACGAAATCCTCGTACAGGTCCCGCGTGCGCGTGTACCGGTGCGGCTGGTAGACCATCACCAGGCGCCGCCCCGGCCAGGCCTGGCGCACCGAGTCCAGGGTCGCCCGCACTTCCGTCGGGTGGTGGCCGTAGTCGTCCACCAGCAGCGCGCTGCCGCCGGGGAAGAGGATGTCGCCGAGCTGTGTGAAGCGCCGGTTGACGCCCGCGAACCCGGCGAGACCACGCTGTATTGCAGCGTCGTCGATGCCCTCGTCACAGGCCACCGCGATCGCCGCCGCCGCATTGAGCACGTTGTGCGCACCGGGCATGTTCAGGGTCACGGCGAGCGGTGGCTGTCCGCCGGGACGCTCGACCGTGAAATCCGTCGCGAGGCCGTCGGCCCGCACATCGGTCACCCGGTAGTCCGCGTCTTCGGCACAGCCGTAGGTAAGCACCTGGCGGGAGACGTCGGGCAGCAGCTCGCGCACCACCGGGTCGTCGATGCACAACACCGCGATCCCGTAAAAGGGCAGGTTGTGCAGGAAGTCGATAAAGGTGCGGCGCAGCACACTGAAGTCACCGCCGTAGGTATCCATGTGATCCGCTTCGATGTTGGTGATCACCGCCACCAGCGGCTGCAGGTGAAGGAAGGAGGCGTCGCTCTCGTCCGCCTCGGCGATCAGGAAACGGCCCGCGCCCAGCTGCGCGTTGCTGCCCACGCTGTTGACCAGGCCGCCGATCACGAAGGTGGGGTCCAGTTCCGCCTCGCCGAAGACCGCCGCGATCAGGCTGGTGGTCGTCGTCTTCCCGTGGGTGCCCGCAACGGCGATGCCGTGGCGGTAGCGCATGAGCTCCGCCAGCATTTCCGCCCGCGGTACCACCGGGATGCGCTCCGCCCGAGCGGCACTCACCTCCGGGTTGCTCTCATCCACCGCGCTGGAACTGACCACGACGTCCGCACCGGCGATGTTCCCCTCGGCGTGGCCGATGCTCACCTGCACGCCCAGGTCTGTCAGGCGCGCGGTCACACCACTCGCGCGCAGGTCGGAGCCGCTGACCTCGTAGCCGAGATTGACCAGCACCTCGGCGATCCCGCTCATACCCGTGCCCCCGACACCAATCATGTGGATGCGGCGCACACGGCGCATCTCCGGGATGCTGTAGGGTCCGCGCGCGTCAGCCATTGATCAGTGCCTCGCAGCGGTCCGCCACCGCGGTGGTCGCCCCGGGCGTCCCCGCCACTTTCGCGGCCGCGGCCATCTCGGCCAGTTGCGCGGGCCGCGCCATGTATTCGCGCAACAGCGCGCCGAGTTTGTAGGCGTCCATCTGCGCCTGCATGAGGAGCACCGCGGCACCCCGGGAGGCCAGGGAGCGAGCATTGGCCGTCTGGTGATCGTCGATGGCCTGGGGCAGCGGCACGAGTATGGAGGGCCGGCCCATAACCGCCAGCTCCGACACTGTCAGCGCTCCCGCCCGGCACAGCACCAGGTCCGCCCAGCGGTAGGCGGACACCATGTCCTCGATGAAAGGCTCGATGCGGATGTTGTCCCTCAGCAGGCTACCGTAGCGCGCGCGCGCGCTTTCGACATGTGCCTCGCCCGTCTGGTGCAGCACTTCCAGCCGGGCGTCCGCGCCCAGGCGGCGCACCATCCCGGGCATCACTTCATTGATCGGTTGTGCGCCGAGGCTGCCGCCGAGCACCAGCAACCTGAGGGGGCGCTCCCCGTCGTAGTCGTAATCGGTGGCTGCGCCGGCCTCAACCAGTTCGCGGCGCAGCGGGTTGCCGAGGATCTCCACCTGCCGCTTCGGCACGAATGCGTCGGGAAACCCCGCGACGATCTTCTTCGCGAAGGGCGCGAGCATGCGATTGGTGGTCCCGGCCACGGCGTTCTGTTCGTGTATCAGCAGCGGGCGCCGCAACAGCCAGGCGGCCATTCCCGCGGGACCGGCAACATAACCGCCCATACCGACCACGCAGCGCGGCGACAGGCGCAACACCAGCCACAGTGCGCCGGCGCAGGCCAGGCCGAGGAGGAACACACCCCGGAGCCTGTGCCACAGGCTCTTGCCCCTGACCCCCTGCACCGGGAGATAATGCAGCTCGATTCCCGCGGCGGGTACCACCCGGTGTTCCAGGCCGCCCCGGGTCCCTATCCAGCGCACGCGGTAGCCCCGCGCCAGGAGTTCCAGTGCGACCGCCAGCGCGGGATAGACGTGTCCGCCCGTCCCGCCGGCCGTGACCAGCACCAGTGGGGCCAGCGCCGCCATCACCCGCGTCTCCCGCGCGCACCCGCAGCGCGCGTATCGGTGTCCACCCGCAACACCAGGCCGAGCATGGCGCAGCAGATGATGAGGCTGTTGCCGCCGTAACTCACGAAGGGCAGTGTCAGGCCCTTGGTGGGCAGCAGGCCGGAACTCACGCCCATGTTGACGAAGGCCTGGCCGGCGAAGATCAACGCCACGCCGTGACAGAGGTGGGCGCCGAAGGCGTTGCCCGCGAGCAGGGCGCGGCGCCCGGTGAACATGATGCGCCACACCAGGGCGGCGAACAGCATCATCACGACAAGCGAGCCGACGAAGCCCGTCTCCTCGGCCCAGATGGAGAACACGAAATCCGTGTGCGCCTCGGGCAGGTAGAAGAGCTTCTGGATGCTGTTCCCCAGGCCGACCCCCAGCCACTCGCCCCGGCCGAAGGCGATCAGCGACTGGGTCAACTGGAATCCGGTGTCATAGGGGTCGCGCCAGGGATCTATATAGGCCAGCAGGCGTTTCACCCGGTAGGGTTCGCTGACCACCAGCACGGCCATGGCGCCCACGGCGAGGGCCAGCACGATGAGGAAGTTCCACAGCCGCACGCCGGCGAGGAACAGCATGCCGAAGGTCGTCATGGCGATGATGACCGTGGCGCCGAAATCGGGCTCGGCCAGCAGCAGTACGGCAGCCACAAGCAGCAGGCCCAGTGGCTTGAGAAATCCACGCCAGTGCTCGCGCACTTCTTCCTCCCTGCGCACCATGTAGCCGGCGAGGTAGACAACCATTGCCAGTTTCGCGCACTCCGAGGGTTGCAGCGTAAACCCGGCGAGGAGCAACCAGCGCTGGCTGCCGTTCACCTCGTGCCCGATACCGGGAATCAGCACGATGATCAGCAGGGCCAGGGCGAGGAACAGCCATACCCCGCCGCTGTCCAGCCAGAAGTCCAGGTCGATGCGGTAGACGACGAACGCACCGGCCAGCGCCAGCGCGAGGTAGGCCAGGTGGCGCTGGGTGTGGAACCAGGCATCGGCGTGGTGCCTGTCCGCGTACTCGATGGACGCAGAACTGATCGCGACCAGCCCGATGAATACAAGCGCGATCGCCAGCAGCGACATCGCCCCGTCCGGCAGCGGGTTGTGCCGCGCGAAGACGGACGACTCGCTCACGACAGGCCCCCGCCCAACGCCGCCACGGCCGCGCAGAACATCTCGCCCCGCTCCTCGTAACCCGCGTACATGTCAAAACTCGCGCAGGCCGGCGAGAGCAGCACCGTGTCGCCGGGCGCCGCACGTGCCGCCGCCGCCTCGACCGCAGCGGCCATGGAGTCTGCATCCAGTACCGGCACCTCGTCGGCGAGCGCCTCGCGGATGATGCCGGCGTCCGCGCCGATCAACACCAGCGCCTTGCAATGACTGGACACGGCGTCGCGCAGGGCGGTGAAATCGGCCCCCTTGCACTGGCCGCCGGCAATCAACACCACGTCGTTGATCCCGCCCAGTCCCTGCAGGGCCGCCTCGGTGGCGCCCACGTTGGTGCCCTTGGAATCGTTGACATAGCGCACCCCGCCGACCTCCCCCACCAGCTCGCAGCGGTGGGGCAGCCCCCGAAAACGCGCGAGTGTCGCCGTCATGTCCTGCGCCGGGAGCCCGGCGCAATTGCCCAGCGCCAGTGCGGCGAGGGCGTTGGCCACGTTGTGCCGGCCGACCAGCCCGAGCTCCCGGGTCGGCAGCAGCGGCTCGAAGCCCCGGCACAGGTACTCCTGGCCGTCCACCACGCGCAGGCCGAATCCGCCCAGCTCCGGCTCGCCCATGCGCCAGCTCACCACTTCGACCTCCGGCGGCACCAGCGGTACCGTCAGCGGGTCGTCGGGATTGACCACCGCGGCGCGGCAGCCGCGAAAAATCCTGTGCTTGGCCTGGTGGTAGGCGGGCATGCTGCCGTGGCGGTCCAGGTGGTCAGCGGTCAGGTTGAGGACAGCGGCCACCGACAGGTCCAGGGTGCCGGCGCGCTCCAGCTGGAAACTGGACAGCTCCAGTACGTACAGCTCGCGCCCGGGCGCGAGGAGTTCGAGGGCGGGTGTGCCGATATTGCCGCCGACGCCGACGTTGAGTCCCGCCTCCGCCGCCATCTGCCCGACCAGCGCCGTCACCGTGGACTTGGCGTTGGAGCCGGTGATCCCCACCACCGGCGCCTGGGCCTCGCGCATGAACAGGTCGATGTCGCCGATCATGGCGATGCCCGCCTCCCGGGCGCGGGCCAGCAGCGGCAGATCCAGCGAGACGCCGGGGCTGATCACCAGCTCGGATGCCTCCGAGAGCAGTTCGAGCGGGAAGTTGCCCGTGTACACCGGCACGTCGGGCAGTTCCCTGCGCAGCGTCTCCAGCCCGGGCGGATTCTTGCGCGTATCCACCACCGCGAAACTGCCGCCGCCCGCGTGCAGGTGGCGCGCGCAGGACAGGCCGGTAGCGCCGAGGCCGATGACCACCCGGTTCTCGCTGCTCGCTATAAGGTCTGGCGCCACTAACATGTCCTAACGCAGTTTCAACGTCGCCAGCCCGAACAGCACCAGCATCACCGTGATAATCCAGAAGCGCACGATGACCCGGGGTTCCGGCCAGCCTTTCAATTCGAAGTGATGGTGTATGGGCGCCATGCGGAAGATACGCCTACCGGTCAGCCGGAAGGACACCACCTGCAGGATGACCGACACGGTCTCCAGCACGAAGATGCCGCCCATGATGAAAAATACGATCTCGTGGCGCGTGATCACCGCCACGGTGCCAAGGGCGGCGCCCAGCGCCAGCGCGCCCACATCGCCCATGAACACCTGTGCGGGGTAGGTGTTGAACCAGAGAAAGCCGAGGCCGGCGCCGGCGATCGCGCCGCAGAACACCGCCAGCTCGCCGCTGCCCGCCACGTAGGGAATGTGCAGGTACTCGGCGAAGTCCACGCGGCCGGTCAGGTAGGCGATGATGCCCAGGGCGGTGCCGACCATGACGGTGGGCAGGATCGCGAGACCGTCCAGTCCATCGGTGAGATTGACCGCGTTGCTCGCGCCGACGATGACGAAGTACGCCAGCACAATGAACAGCGGGCCCATACTCCAGGCGAAGTCCTTGAAGAAGGGCACGTACAGTTCCGTGGTTACCGGTGTGTCGAAGGCGTAGTAGAGGTAGAGGGCGGCGGCGAGGCCGGCCACCGACTGCCAGAAGTATTTCCAGCGCGCGGGCAGGCCGCGGGAATCGCGCTCCACCACCTTGCGGTAGTCGTCCACCCAGCCCACCGCGCCGAACACCATGGTGACCAGCAGCGCGATCCACAGGTAGGGGTTGCGCAGGTCGCCCCAGAGCAGGCTGGAGGCGGCGATGGCGACCAGCAACAGCGCGCCGCCCATGGTGGGCGTGCCGGACTTGGTCAGGTGCGACTCGGGACCGTCGTCGCGCACCGCCTGCCCGACCTGGTAGAAATTCAGGCGACGGATCATTACCGGCCCGACCAGCAGGGAGATCGCCAGCGCCGTCCCCGCGGCGAGAATGCCGCGCAGCGTGAGGTATTGGAACACGCTGAACCCGCTCTCGAACTGGGTCAGGTACTCCGCCAGGAACAGCAGCATGCCTCAGCCCTCCCCCGCCAGCAATGCGTCCAGCAGCATTTCCATCCCGGCGCTGCGCGAACCCTTCACGAGTACGGTGTCGCCGGCGCCGAATTCTCCGGACAGCGCGGCCACGGCGCTCTCGCGGTCACGGAACCAGCGCCCCGCTTCACCGAACGCCGCCACCGCCGGTTCCAGCTCGGGACCCACGCCCCACAGGCCGTCCAGGCCCGCGTCCCGGGCGCGCGCGCCGACCTCGTCGTGCAGTTCGACACTGCGCTCGCCGAGCTCGCGCATAGCGCCCAGCACGAGAATGCGACGCCCCGCACAGGCAGCGAGCATGTCGATGGCCGCACCCACCGATCCGGGATTGGCGTTGTAGCAGTCGTCGATCACCGTGGCGCCGCTGCCGCCGACCCGGGCGCACAGCCGCCCGGCCACCGGTTGCAGGCTTTCGAGGCCGTCGCGAATCTCCGTCAGCGACACGTCGCAGGCCAGGCCGGCGGCGATGGCGGCGAGCGCGTTGGCCACGTTGTGTTCCCCCGGCAGAGCCAGGCGAATGGCGATATCCCCCGCGGGCGTCGATGCGGCGAAGCTGACGCCCTCGACACCGCGGGCATTGATGCCCGAGGCGCTGATGGCGGCGGGGTTGCGCAGGCCGAAGTCGAGGATGCGCGCCTCTCCCGCGCGGCGCCGCCACTGCGCGGCCCAGGGCTGGTCCGCATTGATCACCGCGCAGTCCCCTGCCCCGAGCCCGTCGAAAATCTCCCCCTTCGCCGCGGCGACGTCCTCGACGCTGCCGAAGCCCTCCAGGTGCGCCGGCATGGCGTTCAACAACATCGCCACCGTGGGGCGACCCAGTTCGCACAGCCAGGCGATGTGCCCAGGGCCGGCCGCACCCATCTCCACCACGGCGAACTCGACACCCGGGTGCAGGCGCAGCAAGGTCAGCGGTACGCCGATCTCGTTGTTGAAGTTGCCCTCGGTGGCCAGGGTCTCACCGCGCTGCGCCAACACGGCGCTGACCATGTTCTTTACCGTCGTCTTGCCGCTGCTGCCGGTAATGGCGACGAGCGGGCCCGCGTAGAGGGCGCGGTTGTAGGCCCCGAGCAGGCCGAGCGCGCGCCGGGTGTCGGCGACCTCCAGTCGCACCGGCGCGTCCTCACCCGGCGCGCTGACCAGCGCGGCGGCAGCACCTTTGTCCAGGACCTGCTGCAGGTAATCGTGTCCGTCGAAATTGTCGCCGCGCAGCGCGACGAACAGGTCGCCCGGGGCGAGGCTGCGACTGTCCGTCGATACCCCGGTGAAGGCGCAATCCTCCCCCACCAGCTGCGCCGACAGCGGTTTTTCGAGTTCCGACAGGCGCAGCGCGCGCATCACCCCCGCACGCTCCCGGCCAGTGCGCGCTGCGCGTGTTCCACGTCACTGAAATGCAGTCGCTCGCCCTCGATGAGCTGGTAGGTCTCGTGTCCCTTGCCGGCGATCAGTACGCAGTCGCCCTCCCGGGCGTCCCGCACCGCCATCTCGATCGCCGCCGCGCGGTCGGTTTCCAGCCGGTACTCGCCGCTGCAGCCGGACTCAATATCGCGCATGATCGACGCTGGGTCCTCGCCGCGCGGGTTGTCACTGGTCACCACGACAGTGTCCGCCAGGGCACAGGCGGCGCGACCCATCAACTGTCGCTTCTCGCGGTCGCGGTCGCCGCCACAACCGAACACGGCGACCAGCCGGCCAGCCACGTGCGGGCGCAGCGCCTTGAGGGCCTGCTCCAGTGCATCGGGGGTGTGCGCGTAGTCCACGATGACCCTGATCCCGCGGTCGTTCTCCACCGGCTGCATGCGTCCCGCCACGGGCTGCAGCGCAGGCACGGCACCCAGTACCGCGTGCAGGTCGGCACCCGCCAGTACCAGCGCAGAAACTGCGGCGGCGAGGTTGGAGAGGTTGAACTGGCCCGGCAGCGGACTGTCGAACTCGCCCCTGCCCCAGGGCGTCGCCAGTTGCGCGCGCACACCCGCCGGGTGGAACTGCGGATTCTCGACGCGGATATCCGCGCCCGCGCCCGCCGCAGAGTAAGTCAGCAACTGCACGTTCTCGCCCACACCGGCGGCGACCAGCGCCGCCAACTCGTCGTCCACGTTTACCAGGGCGTTGCGCAGGCCCTCGACGGCGAACAGCCGCATCTTGGCGCGGGCGTAGGCGCCCATGCTGCCGTGGTAGTCCAGGTGGTCGTGCGAGAGATTGGTGAAAATCGCGGTCTGGAATTCGACGCCGTTGACCCTGCCCTGGACCAGCGCGTGAGACGAGACCTCCATGCCCACCACCGGCACGCGACCGTCGCGCCACTGCGCGAGCTGGCGCTGCAGTGACAGCGGGTCCGGCGTGGTGTTGCCGCCCTCGCTGACCGTGTCGTCGAGACCGGCCCCCAGCGTGCCGATCACGCCGCAGGACTTGCCCACAGCCCGGGACAACTGGCCGATGAGACGACTTGTCGTCGTCTTGCCGTTGGTTCCCGTGATACCGATCGTGTGCAGCTCGCGCGTCGGGTGGCGATAGAATCGCGCGGCGAGCGGCCCCGCCTCGAATCGCAGGTCGGGCCACTCCACCAGGGGCACCGGTACGGCGTCGACAAAACCGGCCGCCGGCGCCTCCGCGAGAATCGCGGAGGCGCCATTGGCCACCGCCTGTTCAATGAACTGGCGGCCGTCATGCACGTCCCCTGGCATGGCGAGAAAGAGATCCCCGGGGCGGACCAGCCTGCTGTCGAGGGTCATCCCGGTGATCGTGATTTCACTGTGGTCGAGGTTGTCACTCTCCAGAAGTTCGGCGAGTGTCATGGGTGGTATCACACTGTCTTGTTTAACGGCCGGCATCATGCTGCGCCTCCCGGGCGGTCTTCGCCCTCACTTTGCCTCTCGCTGAACTCGGTGGGCGCGACGTTGAGCAGCCGCAGCGCCCCGCGGGTGACAGCGGAGTAAACGGGCGCGGCGGCGGACCCGCCGCCGTAGTTTTCGCCCTGTGGTTCGTTGATGACGACCACCGTCACGATGCGTGGGTCGTCCACCGGCGCGATACCGGCGAACAGCGCGACGTACTTGTCGTCCATGTAGCCCCCCGGCCCGACCTTGTGCACGGTGCCGGTTTTGCCGCCCACCCGGTAGCCGGGTACGCGCGCCTTGCCCGCGGTGCCGTGCTCCCCGGTGACCGCGTGCAGGACATCCAGCACCTGTGCGGCGGTCCCCTCGCCGACGACCCTGTCGCTCTGTGGCTCCTCCCCCTGGAGCGCGAGCAGCGATACCGGCGGCTGCAGGCCGCCGTTGGCAAACGCGGTGTATACACTGGCCAGCTGCAGCGGTGTGGCGGTGATCCCGTAGCCAAACGCCAGGGAGATCTTCTCCGTCTGGTGCCAGCGCGGCCGATCGGGCAGTTCCCCCGCGCTCTCGCCGGGAAACCCCGTACCCGGCGGGCGGCCGATCCCGAAACGGTTGAACACGTCCCGTATAGGTTCGTGGCCGATATCCAGCGCGATCCGCGTCACACCCACCTGGCTGGATTTCTGGATGGCACGCGTCAGGGTGATCTCGCCGTAGTTCTTCGGGTCGACATAGGTCTTGCGCCCGACCCGGATGCGGCCCGGCGCGGTATCGATCATCGTCTGCGGGGTATAGCGCCCGCTCTCCAGTGCGGCGACCAGCGTCAGGGCCTTCATCGTGGACCCCGGTTCGTAGACGTCGGTGACCGCGCGGTTGCGCATCGCGCCGGGCTCTACACGCTCGCGGCTGTTCGGGTTGTAGACCGGGTAGTTCACCATCGCCAGCACCTCGCCGGTGCGGCTGTCCAGGGTGACAATGGAACCGGACGCGGCGCCCAGGGATTCCACCGCGCGGCGCAGTTCGCGGTGCTGCAGGTACTGCAGGCGCAGGTCGATACTGAGCCGCAGGTCGCGCCCCGGCCGCGCCGCCTCGAGTACACCGATGTCCCGGGCGACGGCACCGTGCAGGTCCTTGATGTACTGCTTGCGGCCGGGGTGGCCCCGCAGCCAGTCGTTGTACGCCAGCTCGAGCCCCGCGATGCCCTCGCCGTCCAGGTTGGTAAAGCCCACCAGCTGGGCGGCCACCTCGCCCGCCGGGTAGAATCGGCGGTACTCGCGCTCGCCGTAGACGCCGCCGATGCCGAGGTCGAGAATTTCCCTCGCCTGCGCGGGCACCCGGTGGCGTTGCAGGTACATGAAGCGCTTGTTGCGGTAGCGCTCGAGCTTGTCGCGCAGTGCGCCGGGCCGCATCCCAAGCGCCGCGGCCAGTTCGTCGAGGCGCTCGGATTTCACCAGCACGGTCGGGTCCGCCCAGATGGAGACCACGGGGGTGCTCACCGCCAGCGGCTCGCCCCGGCGGTCGGAGATCACGCCCCGGTAGGCGGGAATCTCCGCCGTGCGCACGGCGCGCAGGTCGCCCTGGGACTGCAGGAACGCGCGACCGCGCTCCGTATCCAGGACCTGCAGCGAACCGACGCGGCCCACCACAAGGGCGAACAGCAGGCACAATCCGGCCATGACGACGTAGAAGCGCCAGGGGGAGTCGGCCATCGCCACCGCCTTCTTTTTCACTTTTCGCCCGCTCACTGCGCCAGCACCCTGAACTGTTCAAGCGCGGGCGCCCGCATCCCGAGGTCGCCCCGCGCCACTTTCTCCACCCTGTGATGCGACGCCCAGGTACTCTGTTCGAGCAGGAGGCGCCCGTAATCTTCCTGCAGGTACCACTGGGAGGACTCCAGTACCTGCAGTTGCGCGTAGAGCTGGCGACAGGCATGGGTGGAGTGAATAACCGCGGCGGCCGATACCAGGGTCAGGGCGAGCACGAGGGCGCATGCCACCCCCTGGCCGCGCCCCGCTTCCGCACCCGCGGGCGCACCGCCCCGCTTCACCGTCCTGCCCGCCACTCGACCGTGCCCAACCTCCCGCTCAACCGATTTTTTCCGCCACCCGCATCACCGCACTGCGCGCGCGCGGGTTGCGCTCCACTTCCCCGTCCCCGGCGCGCACCGCGCGGCCGACCAGGCGCATGCGCCTGTTGAGTGCGCTGTCCGGCACCGGGACCCCGGCGGGAATGTCGTCCCCGCGGGCCATGTCGCGCATGTAGCGCTTGACCATGCGGTCCTCCAGCGAGTGGAAGCTGATAACGACGAGTCGCCCGCCGACCCGCAGCATGTCCAGCGCGCCGTCAAGGAGATCCCGCAGGTCGTCCAGCTCACTGTTCACCTTGATGCGGATGGCCTGGAACGAGCGCGTCGCCGGGTGCTTGTGCTTTTCCCAGCGCGGGTTCGCCTCGCTCACCACCCGGGCGAGCTCCCCCGTCGTGCGCAGGGGCGCGTCGACCCGGGCCGCGACGATAGCCGCTGCGATGCGGCGCGCGAAGCGCTCCTCGCCGTAGTCCTTGAGCACCGCCGCGATCTCGGTTTCGTCCGCGCCGGCGAGCCAATCGGCCGCCGTCGCGCCGCGACTGGTGTCCATGCGCATGTCCAGAGGCCCGTCCTGGCTGAAGCTGAAGCCGCGCCCCGCCTCGTCCAGCTGCGGGCTGGAGACACCGAGGTCGAGTAAAATGCCATCAACCGCGTCGATCCCCATCCGACGCAGTTGATGGGGAAGCTGAGCGAAGGACCCGTGGAAAAACTCGAAACGGGTCTCGCTCGCGGCAAGCTCATCGGCCGCGTCCGCCGCGGCCGGGTCCTTGTCCAGGGCGAGCAGGCGGCCCTCGCCTTCCAGACGCTCCAGCACGGCGCGGCTGTGTCCGCCCCGGCCGAAGGTAGCGTCCACGTAGTAGCCGCCGGGCCTGGTCACCAGGGCGTCGACCGCCTCTCGCAACAGGACTGTCTGGTGCATATCCCTTCCGCCTAAAGCTTCAGTGACATCAATTCATCCGGGAGTTCGTCCGCGGATGCAGAATCCTCCAGCGCCCGATCGCGCTCGCCGAGCCACAGGTCTTCTGACCAGAGCTCGAGCTTGTTGCCCAACCCCACCAGCACCAGCTTCTTTTCCAGCCGGGCGTACTCGCGCAAGGACTGGGGCAGCAGGACGCGGCCATTGCCGTCCAGTTCCAGATCCGTGGCGTAGCCGAGGACGAGACGCTGGAAGCGTTTTACCGCCGGGTTGAGGTTGGGCAGGGCCTGGAGGTCACCCTCGATCCGCTCCCACTCGGGGAGCGGGTAGATGACCAGGCAGGCGGAGCGGGTGTCGATGGTGGCCACGACCCGGCCCTCGCACAGCGCCACCAGGGGCTCGCGCTGGCGCGCCGGCATGGCGAGCCGCCCCTTGGCATCCATATTGATGTGCTGCACTCCGCGAAACACGACGGCAATCCCCACTCATTCGGCTTCGATAACCACAAAAAGCCAAATATTCCCACTTATCTCTACTTTTCGACACTATAGGTCCCACTTCCGGAAAGTGTCAAGTGAGTACCGTAGAAAAACTGTATTATTTTCAGGCAATTAGGGCCGAAATCGACGAAACCGGGGCAACCGGCGCCACCGGGGGGTATTTTTTTTCGGTGGGAAAAATCACAAAAAACAGCCTTATAAATACCGTTGTTGAGGATCTACTTTAACTTACAGGCCGATTTTTCATTGTATGCAAAGTTTTTTAGTCTAAATCGGTATAAGCCCCCGGAGCGGGCCGTTCCGGTGTGATCAAAAGACGTGTGAAGGGTCGGGCGCGGCGGGCCGCGATGCCCGCCAGCGGTCCCCCCGGCATGACACCGTCGGGGCCCGGGAATGAGATGAGTCGGTCGATAAGCCGGGTTCTGTCGTGGACGATCATTCATCTGCGACAGGTGTCGCCACCTGCCTGAAGCGACCTACCCGAATCCACTGCGGGCCACAGCATACGGATTCCTATTTGGTCTTGCTCCGGGTGGGGTTTGCCATCGCCGCGCCTGTTGCCAGCCGCGCGGTGCGCTCTTACCGCACCATTTCACCCTTACCCGCTGCCCTTCGAAAAGAGCGGCGGGCGGTATACTTTCTGTTGCACTTTCCGTGGGCTCGCGCCCCCCAGGTGTTACCTGGCACCCTGCCCTGTGGAGCCCGGACTTTCCTCCCCCCGCAACGCGGGAAGCGATCGCCTGACCGACTCGGCGCCAAGACTACCGGGGGCCAGACCCGGGGGCAATGGCATTGTTGCGGGGCCCGATTACTTTTTCAGGGCCAGCAGGTGGTCGTAGAGCGCGTTCTTGCGCAGCCCTGTGTGCTCCGCGAGCACCGCGCAGGCGCGCTTGGCGGGCATCTCCTCGGCGAGTCTGCGCAGCAGCGCCGAGATGTCCGGCGGGATGTCCCCCTGAAGGTCAGGGGCGCCCGCGACGAGCAGGACGATCTCGCCGCGGCGCTGGTCGCCGTCAGCCTCGACTCGCGCGGCGAGCCCGGCGAGTGTGTCGCGAATCACCGTTTCGAAGGCCTTGGTCAGTTCGCGGGCCAGCACTGCCTCGCGGTCCGGCCCGAAAACCGCCGTCATGGAATCGAGGCACGCGGCGACCCGGTGAGGCGCCTCGTAGAACACCAGGGTGGCACCCTGGTTCGCAAGCGCGGCGAGACGGTTTTCGCGCGCCGCCTGCCGCGCGGGCAGGAAGCCCTCGAACAGGAACCGGTCCGTGGGCAGCCCGCCGACGCTCAGGGCGGCCACCGCCGCACAGGACCCCGGCACCGGCCGCACCGGGTGCCCGCGCTCCTGGGCGTGGCGGACCAGGCGATACCCCGGGTCCGAGATCAGCGGCGTGCCCGCATCGGAAACCAGGGCGACCCGGCCGCCCCCGTCCAGGCATTCGCCCACCCGCTGCAGCGCGCGGCGCTCGCTGTGGTCGTGGTAGGCAATGGTCGGCGTGGCGATGTCGTGGGCCCGGAACAGGCGCGCACTGTGGCGCGTGTCCTCGCAGGCGATGAGGTCCGCGGCGCGCAGCACTTCCACCGCCCTCGGCGCCAGGTCGGCAAGATTGCCGATGGGGGTGGCGACAACATAGAGCCCGGAGTCCACGATTTCCCCTTATAATGTCCGTCGTTTTCAACGCCGGGATAACCGGACCCGACCTGCGCGAAGCATAGCATGACAGACTGCCCGAACCGGCCCCCGGGGCCGATACCCAGCGCCGCCCTGCCCGGCCTGCTCCTCGCACTCGCGCTCGCGATAGCCGGCTGTGCCGGCGCGCCCGAGGCGCCCCCGGAACCGGAACCGCAACCGGGCGTGGAAGAGACCGGTCCGGCAGACGAGGACATTTCACTCGAGCTGCCGCCCAGTCCGCTGCGCGCGCAGTTCAACCGTGTCGAACAGTCCCTCGCCGCGTTCGACTGGATGCAGGCCAGTGTAGCGCTCGACGCCATCCCCCCGGCGGCCATGAGCGACGAGGACGTGGCCTACCGCGACTACCTGCGGGCGCGCATCGACTGGGTGCGCGGCGACCCCGGCCGCGCGCTGGCGTCCCTGGACAGTCTGCGAACGACCCGGACCAGCGCGGCGCTGCAGTACCGCGTCGCCACATTCCGCCACTTCATGCTGTCCCTGTCGGCGGACCACGTGGCCAGTGCCCGTGCGGCGAGCGAACTGCTCGCCCTCGCGCCGGCCGAGCAACTCCCCGCCTGGCGCCGCGCCACCTGGTTCGACCTGCAGCGCGCGGGCGCCCCCGCGCTCGATGCGGCACTGGCTGAAACGACCGACCCGGAGTGGATCGCCTGGCTGCAGCTCGCACTCGACTGTCGCGACCCGGACAGTCTCGCGACGAACCTGGACAACTGGCTCGCGCGCTACCCCGAACACCCCGCGGCGGACCCGCTTCCCGGCGGCATGGGCTACGGGCAACGGGCGCGCGGCGACACCGTTGCCCTGGTCCTGCCGTTGAGCGGGCGCCTGGCGAGCGCCGGGCGGGCGGTGCTGGACGGCTACCTGGCGGCCCACTACGCCGCCGCGGAAGGTGGCGACAGCCCCGGCGAGGTCATTGTGCTGGACAGCGACAGCTACGCCGGTGCCGGCGCGGCCTACGACGAGGCGGTGCGGCGCGGCGCGCGCATGGTGGTCGGGCCGCTCAGCAAACAATCCGTGGCGGACCTGGCCACGCGCCCCTCCAGGCCGGTGCCCGTCATCGCCCTCAACCGCATCGAGGGCGCTCTCCCCGCCGCCGGCAGCCCGCTGGTGCAACTGTCCCTCGCGCCGGAGGACGAGGCGGCGACCCTGGCGGAACTGGCCTACGGCAGCGGCGCGCGGCAGGCCATGGTAATCAGCCCGGCCGGCGCCTGGGGCGAAAAGGTCGAGCGCGCCCTGAGGGAGCGCTGGGCGGAATTGGGCGGCACCGTCGTCAGCGCCGCGTCCTACACGGACCGGGAGGAGTACTCCGGCAGCGTCAAGGACGCCCTCGGCCTGTCCGAAAGCGAACGGCGCGCGCGCGAGATTCGCGACATGCTCGCGACGAACATAGAGTTCACCGCCCGCAGGCGACAGGACCCCCAGGTGGTTTTCCTGCTCAGCCGACAGGGCGCCGAGGCGCGGTCGATAAAGCCGCTGCTGGCGTTCCACTACGCCGGCGCCATCCCGGTCTACGCGCTGTCGAGTATCTACAACGGCATCCCCGACGAGCGCAACCGGGACCTCAACGGGATCAACCTCCTTGAAACCCCCTGGCTGCTCGGCGCCAACCCCGCGCTGCGGGTGGCCATCGCGGCGTCCGACGCCAGCGTCGGCGGCTACACCCGGCTCAATGCGCTCGGTGCCGACGCCTTCATTCTGCAAAGGCGTTTTCCGCGACTGCAGGGCGGCCCCGATACCCTGCTGCGCGGCAGCACCGGCCTGCTGACGCTGGACCCGGAACTGCGCCTGCATCGCACCCTCTCCCTGGCCACATTTGATCGCGGCGAAATCAGGCAGCAATAGCTACACTGGCCCCGCTGACCGGAGGCCGCATGAAATCCCTGGGTGACCACTACGAGGAGCGCGCGGTGAGCTGGCTGCGCCGGCGCGGCCTGCGCATGCTCGCGCGCAACTACCGCGCGCGGACTGGGGAGATAGACATTGTCGCTATGGACGGCGCGCAACTGGTATTTGTCGAGGTCCGGGCACGCAGTCACCCCGCCTTCGCCGGGGCGGCCGCATCGGTGACCGCGCGCAAGCGGCGACGCATCGTGCGTACCGCCGGGCGCTTCCTGCAGGAGCGGCCGGCGCTGGCCCGCCTGCCCTGTCGATTTGACGTAATCGCCTTCGAGCCGCGACAATGCCCCGCCGGCGATGGAGTGCGCTGGATTCGCGGCGCTTTCACCGCCTGAGCGCGACAGTCGGAAAACACGCATCGGAAGAAGGTCATCGGAAAATAACAGAATATGGACCACTACCAGCTCATCGCCGACAGTTTCCAGGACACGATCGAGACCATCGCCATGTCGGTGGATACCCTGGCCGAGCCGCTGCGCCACGCCAGCGAGATGATGGCGGGCTGCCTGCTCGGGGACCGCAAGATTCTGGCCTGCGGCAATGGCGCGGACGCCGCCCTCGCCCAGCTGTTCTGCTCCCGGCTGCTCGACCGCCTGGAGCGCGAGCGCCCGGCCCTGCCGGCCATGGCGCTCGGCGCGGACGGCGCCAGCCTGACCGCAATTGCCGCCGACAACGGCTTCGACGACATCTTCTCCCGCCAGTTGCGCGCCCTGGGCCAGTCGGGCGATGTGCTGCTGTGCATCAACAGTGGCCCCCGCCGGGACAACCTCGAGCGCGCGGTGCAGGCGGCACACGAGCGGAACATGGCCGTCGTCGCCCTGTCCAACCCCGATGACGGGGAGCTGGCGTTGCTCCTGCGCGCCGGGGACGCTCACCTGGCTGCGGGGGGCGTGAGTCGGCCGCGCATCACGGAGTTGCAGGTCATGGTACTGCACTGCCTGTGCGCGCTCATCGACAGACAGATATTCGGCAACGGGGGCAACGACTGAACAATGAGACTCAGCTACTTCATTTTCCTGACCTGCACCACCCTCCTCCTGTCCGGCTGCGGCAGCATGCTCGCGACCATGCAGGTGGACACGATCGAGGAGGACACCGGGGAACGCACCCTGGGCCGGATGATCGAGGACAGCAATATAGAGACCAAGGCCACGGTGAACATCCACGCGGCGGACGAGGACTTCCACGACGCCCACGTGGTGGTGGTCAGTTACAACGGCTACGTACTGCTGGCGGGACAGGTCAACAGCGAGGCCCTGAAGGCGCAGGCCACCACCGTGGTGCGCGAGGTGCGCGGCGTGCGGCGAATCTACAACGAGCTGGAAATCGCCGCCCCCAGTTCCGGCATGACCCGCACATCGGACACCTGGATCACCACGAAGGTGAAGTCCTGGCTTCTCGGCACGGGTGACATCGAGGGTACCCGGGTCAAGGTCGTCACGGAGAACGGCGTGGTATACCTGATGGGGCTGGCCACGCAGGAAGAGGCCCAGCGCATCACGGACAAGGCGGCGGGTATTTCGGGCGTACAGCGCGTGGTGCGCCTGTTCGAGATAATCGAGTAGCTACTTGACGATCTTGAGGGCGGGGCGCTTGTCGCGCTTGCCCCGGTCCGGCGGCGTGTCGTCAGGCGGGTCCACGTTATCCTCCTGTTCGAACACCATGCCCTGGCCGTTTTCCCTGGCGTAGATGCCGACCACGGCGGTGATGGGTACGTAGACATCGGTCGCAACGCCGCCGAAACGGCCGTTGAAGGACACCGCGTGATTGGTGATGTCGAGATCGACCACCGCGTCCGGGGAGATATTCAGCACGATCTGGTCGTCCTTGACATACTGCCGCGGGACCAGCACCTCCTCCATCGACGCGTCGACCAGCACATAGGGCGTACAGTCGTTGTCGACGATCCACTCGTACAGCGCGCGCATGATGTAGGGTCGGCTGGAAGTCACTGACTTGTCGGCCACCCGGACGCTAGAGCCGCATCTCCCTTTCCTGCTCGGACAGACTCTCCTGGAAGGAGTCGCGATTGAACAGTCGATCCATATAGGCCTGCAGTGGCTTGGACTGCTTGCTGGAACGGATCTCCACACCCAGCGACGGGAGGCGCCAGAGCACAGGCGCAATGCAGCAGTCGACCAGCGTGAACTCGTCGCTCATGAAAAACGGCTTCTCGGCGAAGATCGGCGCCACACTCATGATGCTCTCGCGCAGCTCCTTGGTGGACTTCTTGATCACGTTGTCGCTGCGCGTGTGCTGGATGGCGTCGACATATGCACACCAGTCCTTCTCGATGCGGTGGATGAACAGGCGGCTCTCGGCGCGCGCCACCGGGTACACCGGCAGCAGCGGCGGGTGCGGGAAACGCTCGTCCAGGTACTCCATCATCACCTTGGATTCGTAGAGCACCAGGTCCCGGTCGACCAGCGTCGGCAGGCTGTTGTAAGGATTGAGATCGGCGAGTTCCTCGGGGGGATGCGCCGCGTCCGTCTCCACCATGTCGACGGTGACGCCTTTCTCGGCCAGCACGATCCGCACCCGGTGACTGTAGTGACTGGTGTTGTCGGAAAAAAATGTCATCGATGACCGCTTTGCCACTACACCCATTGGGATTTCCTCTTAAATAATTCTTTGCGTCGACCCGCGCGCGCCGCCGCGCCGGCCCGGGTTATCAGTGCACGTCTTTCCAGTACTCGCGATTCAGCAACCACGCGAACACAGTGAACAACACGATAAACAGCAGCGTATAGATGCCGATGCGTTGGCGGTCCTGCACCATCGGCTCGGCGGTATAGGCCAGGAAATTGACGAGGTCGTACATCGCCGCGTCAAACTCCTCGGGACTCATGGCGCCCTCCTGGACGATGGTGAACTCGCCGCAGGGATCATCTTTCTGGTCCTCTCCGGTGAGTACGTCACGCTTGACGCCCCCATTGTCGGCGAGCACCGCGCCGGGCGCGCACTCCTGCATGCCCTGCAGTTCCAGCAGGACATGGGGCATGCCCACGTCCTTGAACACCTTGTTATTGACCCCAAAAGGTCGGCTGTCGTCGCGGTAGAAGGTGCGCAGGTAGGTGTAAAGCCAGTCGCCGCCCTTGCGCCGGGCCCAAAGGGTCATGTCCGGTGGATTCACGCCGAACCACTTTTTGGCGGTCGGCCCGTCCATGGCGTTGTCCATGAGCGCGCCGATCTTGGTGCCGGGGTCGAAAACGAGGTTGGCCAGCATCAGGTCTTCCGGGATACCCAGGTCCTCGGCGACACGGTTGTAGCGCGAGAACTTCAGTTCGTGGCAGCCGTGGCAGTAGTTCATGTACAGTTTGGCGCCGCGCTGCAGCGAGGCCTTGTCGGCAGGGTCCGGCACGAACTCGTCACAGGGAATGCTGCCGCACTTGTACGCGGACTCGGCGCCGACGGCCTTGAGCGGCAGGAACGTCAACGCCCCGATCAGCAGCAGGCCGCCGAGGCTGCCCCAGAAGCCGATACCGCCGTCCATCGTGACGCGCTCCGGCACGGGCTTGGTCTTGTCCATCGCCGACCAGATGGGCATCAGCAGGAAAAAGGCGAAGTAAATGACGCTGCACACCTGGGCCAGGAAGGTGCGGGCCGGCGTCGGCGCCTTCACCCCGAGCACGCCCAGGATGAGGAAGGAAGCCACGAACAGCACAAGCATCACCTTCGTGATGTTGCCGCGGTAGCGCCAGGAGCGCACCGGGCTGCGGTCGAGCCAGGGCAGCAGGAAGGGTATCGCCACCGACGCGGCGAAGGCGATGAAGCCCCAGAATTTGTCGGGCACAGCGCGCAATACCGAGTAGAACGGCGTGAAGTACCACACCGGCGCGATGTGCTCCGGGGTCTTCAGGTTGTTCGCTTCCTCGAAGTTGGCGTACTCGAGGAAGTAGCCTCCCATCTCGGGCATGAAGAAGATCACGCCACAGAAAATAAACAGGAACACGCCCAGGCCCTGCAGGTCGTGCACCGTGTAATAGGGGTGGAAGGCAATGCCGTCCAGGGGCACGCCGTTCTCGTCCTTGTGCGCCTTGATATCCACGCCGTCGGGGTTGTTGGAACCCACCTCGTGCAGCGCGAGCAGGTGCAAAAGCACCAGCGCCAGCAGGATGATGGGCAGGGCCACGACGTGGAGCGCGAAAAAGCGGTTCAGCGTGATACCCGAGATCAGGTAATCGCCGCGAATCCAGGTGACGATGTCCTCCCCGACAACCGGTATCGCCCCGAAAAGCGAAATGATCACCTGGGCGCCCCAGTAGGACATCTGGCCCCAGGGCAGCACGTAGCCGACAAACGCCTCCGCCATGAGCACGACGAAGATCAACATGCCGAAAATCCAGATCAGCTCCCGCGGCTTCTTGTAGGACCCGTAGAGGAGCGCGCGGAACATGTGCAGGTAGACGACGACAAAAAAAGCCGACGCCCCGGTGGAGTGCATGTACCGCAGTATCCACCCGTAATCGACATCGCGCATGATGTACTCGACGGAGGCGAAAGCATCCTCCTGGCTCGGGGTATAGTTCATCGTCAGCCAGATGCCGGTAAGCAACTGGTTGACCAACACCACCAGGGACAGGAATCCGAAGAAGTACCAGAAGTTGAAGTTCTTGGGCGCGTAGTACTTGCCCATGTGGGTGTCCCACGCGCGCACGATGGGCAGGCGGGCGTCGACCCAGTCGCGCAGTCCGATAAGCAGGTTGATCATGAGGCGGCCTCCGCGTCGACACCGATCACCAGGATGCTGTCATCCTCGAAGGAATACGGCGGCACTATCAGGTTCTGGGAGGCCGGCACACCGGCGTAAACCCGGCCGGACATGTCAAACTTGGAGCCGTGACAGGGGCAGAAGAAGCCCCCCAGCCAGTCGTCCCCGCCCAGGTCGGCGGCACCCACTTCCGGGCGGAATTTCGGCGCGCAGCCCAGGTGGGTGCACAGACCGACGACCACGAAAATCTCGGGGCGTATGGCGCGGGCGTCGCCGGTGATGTAAGCGGGCTGGGAATCGGGAAGTTCGGAGTCCGGGTCCTTGAGGTCGTCGTTCAGGCTGGGCAGGTCATCGATCTGCTGCGTGGTGCGATGGACCACGTAGACCGGCTTGCCGCGCCACTCGACGTTGATCATCGCGCCGGGTTCGATCTTGCTGATATCGGCCTTGACGGGTGCGCCGGCAGCCTTGGCCTTGGCCGACGGGTTCCAGGACCCGACGAAGGGCACCATGATCCCGACCGCGCCGGCGGCTCCCACCGCGCTCGTGGCCGCCGTCAGGAATCTGCGCCTGGCGGTGTTGACGCCGTCGCTACTCATGTTTCTCTCCCCAGCGTGCGGGCCTGCGAACCGCCCCCGATGAGGGCTCGCAAGCCGGTTCCCAAAAAGGTGCTAATGCTAATGATTTTACCGGTTGCTGACAAGGCAACCCCCTTGATTTTACAGGCTTTTGCGCCTCCCGGGTGGCACAAATCCGGCCCCGGGTGGCCGCCCGTCCATGTCTAAAAAAAACGCCCGGCTGGCGGTGCAAGCGGGCGTTTTTCGTAGTACGGCTCCCTCGTCCGGGGGGGCCGGGCGACTTAGCGCTTGGAGTACTGGGGACGCTTGCGGGCCTTGCGCAGACCGACCTTCTTGCGCTCCACCTCGCGGGCGTCCCGGGTCACGTAGCCGGCGCCGCGCAGGGTGCCGCGCAGGGATTCGTCGTACTCCATCAGGGCGCGGGTGATGCCGTGGCGGATGGCGCCCGCCTGGCCGAAGCTGCCGCCCCCGGCTACTGTCACGTTGATGTCGAATTTATCTGACAATTCAACAAGTTCCAGCGGTTGGCGGACGATCATGCGGGCCACTTCCCGGCCGAAGAACTGGTCCAGGGGACGCTTGTTGACGGTGATGCTGCCGGTACCGCTCTGCATGAATACCCGCGCGGTGGAGGTCTTGCGGCGGCCGGTGCCGTAATACTGGGTGTCTGACATAGATCGCTGTCTCTTTAGAGATTCAGTGCCTGCGGCTGCTGTGCCGCGTGGGGGTGCTCGCTGCCCGCGTAGACCTTGAGTTTCCTGAACATGGCGCGGCCCAGGGGGTTGCGCGGCAACATGCCCTTCACAGCGGACTGGATGGCGCGCTCGGGAGCCTTTTCCATGAGCTGTTCAAAGGATACGGACTTCAGTCCACCGGGGTAGCCGGTGTGGTGGTGGTAGATCTTGTTCGTGGCCTTGGCGCCGGTCACCCGCACCTTCTCCGCGTTCACCACGACGATGTAGTCGCCGGTGTCCACGTGGGGCGTGTACTCGGGCTTGTGCTTGCCGCGCAGCCGGTGCGCGATCTCGCTGGCCAGGCGCCCGAGGGTCTTGTCGGCGGCGTCCACGACGTACCAGTCGTGGTTCACGTCCTCGGCTTTGGCGCTGTAGGTTTTCATGGCTTTGACCGCCTTGCGGGGGCTGCAAATTCGAGAGCGCGAATTCTATGCAAACCGACCCCCCATTTCAAGCGGAAAATCGAAGAATTTTCGCTACTTACCTACCCCCCAGGCCGCGCGCCGCCTGGGGTTCCAGGTCTATACGGCCCGCTAATCTGAGGGTCGTTCTAGTACAGCCCGGTCCGGCAACCTGAAGGGCTATCCAGGAACCGCGTAAAGCGCCATCCATGGCAGCTCGACCTCGGCCGTCCCTGGCCTCGGACGTTCCTGGATAGCCCTTCAGGTTCCCAGACCTTCCTCCGGTTCTCGGCGCCTAATCCGCGGCTTTAAAGTGTTCGAAGGCCCGCAAGCGGGATCTGCTCTGAGTGATTCGATCCACCAAGGACGAAGGTGGAGAATATTGCCCGGACAAGGCGTGGGAGCTCAAAGTTCTTTCCGAAAACGTCCGAGGCCAGGGACGGCCGAGGTCGAGCTGCCATGGATGGCGCTTTACGCGGTT
>Ga0126341_1000046_pt1 | contig 24663 bp, 19 predicted proteins | sample OrbTmetagenome_FD_97057 | JGI IMG/M metagenome (GOLD analysis project Ga0126341, IMG submission 97057) | Coral microbial communities from Florida Keys, Florida, USA - Orbicella T D metagenome | ecosystem: Host-associated > Invertebrates > Cnidaria > Coral | place: Florida Keys, Florida, USA... | reverse complement strand
TGAGTGCGGTGCAACTGACAAGCGATTATTTCGAGGGGCGGGACCTGGCCGCGGACAACGCGACGATGACACAGCGCATCGAGAGCTATCGCGAACGCCAGCCGCGTGAGACCCCGGAGCTGATCATTCCGCCCGGCGCGGCGGAGGGAGATATCGACACCCATATTCCCGAGGTCGAGGCAGGCGCGCTCACTATCGACGTGCTGAGGGAAAATATCGGCCGCCACGGTTCACTGATCGTGCGCAAGCTGTTCACCCCGCAGGAGGTCGAGTGTCTCATCCCCGCCATCGACCGGGTGCTCGATGCCTGCGAAAACAACAGTCGTCGCGGCAGGGAGGTTTCGACCGACGCCTACTTCAACCCGCCCGACAACCTGCTCAGTATTATGCCCAACCGCGAGAAGGAGCTGCGCAACACACGCAACTTTCACCGCGACTCCGGCTCGGCAATGTGTATCGAGGCGCCCAGCGTGGCGGAATCCCTGCTGGCCTGGTACGAACGCCACGGGCTGAAGTCGCTGATGGCCCAGTACCTGGGTGAAACGCCCTGCCTCACCGCGAAGAAATGGGTGCTCAGGCGTTCCCTGTTACCCGTGGCGGAGGCCGGCTGGCACCAGGACGGCGCGTTCATGGGCACCGACATCAACAGCCTGAATATGTGGCTGCCGCTGAACGAGTGCGGCGGCAGGACCGGGGCCCCGGGGATGGACGTCCTCCCGAGGCGCCTGACGAGCATCGCCTCGGCGGAGGGCGCCCAGTTCGACTGGTCTGTGAGCACAAACCAGGTGACTTCGGAGTCGGGCGACAATCCCCTGCTCTGTCCTGTCTTCAATGCCGGCGACGCATTTTTCTTCGACCACTTCTTCCTGCACCGCACCCAGTACGGTATCGATTTCAGCAAGATCAGGTACGCGGTCGAAACCTGGTTCTTCGGCGAGACCGCGTTTCCCAAAAACCAGATTCCCCTGGCCTGGTAGCGGTGCGCCGCGGGAGCGGTGTCAGGCGGGAGAACCCTGCTCCTTGCGCCTGCTCAGGACGAGGTTGAACGCCAGCTCCTGCTCGTAGGCCTCGTCGAAGTGGTCCGGGGGCAGTTCGTGTAGCGCCGGATTCCAGGGAACCTCGACGAAATCCTTGTCGCGCCAGTAGTACTTCAGCTCATCCGATGCCCAGTCGGCGTAGATATCGTCCCAGCTCACCCTCTGGAAGTGGGGCTGCAGACAGCCCTCCGTGAGGGCCTCGCCCTCCAGCTGGAAGCGGAAATCCACAGACAGGCGCATGCTCCTTGAATTGTGGTTGTCCATGGCCTTGTGCACGGTGAGGGAGGGGAACAGGACGATGTCCCCCGCCTTGAAATCCGCCCCGACCCAGCGCAGGCCATCCAGTTGCTCGTTCAGCACCGCGCGGCGGTTGCCCGCGCCGAGGTGAAACTTCAGGGGCAGCACGCCGAACCGGTGTGAGCCCTCCATGATCGCCAGGGAGCCGTCCTCGATCCTGCAATCGCCGAGGGGCATCCATGCCGCGGTCAGGTTGGGCGTGCCCTGGTTGTTGGGGTAATCCTGGTGTGGCGGTGTCGACAACTCGGGGCTGTCGGGAAAGATCAGGCGCACGATACTCAGCGGGTGCGGAAAGGCCGTGTCGCCGAGTGCCCGGCGCATGACATTCAGCAGCGCGGGCTCGTGGGCCATGGCGTGCAGGGCCTCCAGCTTCACGATCTTGTCGTGTGCCCGGAAAAACTTGGGCTGCCCCTCGCGCCGCGGCCGACCCTGCGCAATGGCCTCCATACGCCGCTCGCCGTCCTCGATCCAGCCCTGGTTCGCGAGAATCCGGGTGATCTGGTCGCGCAGGTCCATCAGCCGGTCGACTGGGATTACGCCGCGGAAAAACAGGTAACCGTCCGCCGCGAGTCGGTCGCGCAGCGCTTCGGGCTGATCGAGCAGCTCGTTGGCCTCGTACATCGGCTCCGGGGTCACCTTGTCGGCAATCGCCTCGAAACCATCGGCGCGCAGCTCGATCAGCCGCTGCATCAGCGCCTCGTCACCGCAACCACGGGCGATTTTTTGCAGGCGGGTGATGCCCTCCTCGTACTCTCCGGCAGCGATGAGGGCCTCGGCCTCGCGGACCGCCTCGACGTCGTAGGGAACATCCCCTTGCGGGGTGGATCCTGTTTCGTCGGCTGACATACCCGTTTACCTCGGCAGTGGAAAATTCCAGTCTAGAGACCGGACGGCCCGATTCCTTGACCTGGGACAAACAATGCGCACGGATTCACAGCTACAGCCCGGGACAGGTCAGCCCGGGTTGGCGTTCTGGGCGCCCACACCGCCCTGCTTCTTGCCGTCACCACCGAGCTTCACGTTCTTGCGCTTCTGTCTGATGATGTTGGCCTTGTGTCGCGACTCCAGGTACTGGCCAGCGTGCACATAGAGCTGCCTGAGTCGCTTGCGGGATTCCTCGTCGCTGTTGAACATCAGGTCCATCAGCTTGGACGGGGGCCGTTCACCGCCCGGCTTGCGCAGCACGCCCAGGCCGTAGCCGTGGTTGAAGCGGAACGTCTCCTCGTGCTTGCCCTCGAGCTCTTCCCAGAATTTCCAGGCGCCGAAGTCCTTGATCTTTGCCATCACGTCGTGGAACAGCACGATACCGCCCGGCTTGACCTTCGGGTACCAATTGGTGAAGTCCTCTTCCACCGCCTCGTAGGTGTGCAAGCCATCGATATGCAGCAGGTCGACAGAGTCGTCGTTGAAATGCTGTAGCGCCTCGTTGAAGAACATCCTGAGCAGGTAGGTCATACCGCGGTAGTGATCGCGGGCATGTTCGTTGACATCCTGGAAGATGGAGTCATCGTAGGCGTCGGTGTGCTCGTCGCCCTCCCAGCAATCCACGCCGTAGGCCACGCCCTCGATATCGTGCTCGATCATCGACTGACAAAACGTGAAGAAGGACAGGCCGTTATAGACACCCAGTTCGACGATAATTTCGGGACGCAGGGTCTCGATGAGATCGTAGGCAAATGACAGGTGATCCACCCAGGTACTGAACACCATCCGCTTGGGCTCGAAACGCTGCAGCGATGGCGGAAAATAGATTCCGGTACTCATAGACTTTTTATTTAACCTCCTGGTTGGATGAGCTGGTCAGGCGAGGGCGCGCTGCGCCTCCGCCTCCCTGCCCAGCTGGTTGAGCTTCTGGTTTGAAGAAATGTTCACGAAACGGTGGGCGGCGTCGGGTATCTCACCCAAATATACCGTATTTGTCACGGGGTTTTCGTACTTGCGCCCGTGTATTTCCTGGTACTGCCCCATAATCTCGTCGATAAATCGCTGGCGCGCCTCGGTGTCCTCGCCGCCGGTCGTGACGCCACCGTGAAACTGGTGGAACGTTCCCTCCCCGTGCAGGAACACGTGCATCGCCCCCGGGTACTCGCAGGCGCGTTTGTACAGATCGAGGTTGACCACGCCGCCGCCACGCTTGTCGAAGCGAGCGTCATAGCCGCCGAGATCGCGCCACATGGCACGCGGCATGCTGATGCAGTTACTCTCGCTGTGCGGCGAGTAAAACCCGCCGGCACAGGACCCACTGAAACACGATATCTCGAAGAGGCGATAACCGTCAGCCGGCCAGCCGATGGCGTTCATCAGCGCCCTCTCCTGTTCCTGGTCGTAACCGCTCTCAACCGCCTTCTGCTGCAACTCGTGCCCGAGGTGGTAACCAGGCACGGTAACCACCGCGCGCTCGGAGAGTGTGTGACCGCGGATCACGTTCTTTGTCACGCCCGGGGTCAACACGCGGGCGCCGTCAATCATGACGCAGATATTCTGGCCGACGGCTTTTTCGAGCCCGAAATTAATCGCGTGTACCGGTGTCGGCTGTGTCTCCTGCCGCAGGAAGTAGTGGAAGTTGCCGGGCAGCGACCTGATAAAGCCCTGGTCCATCACGTTCGCCGACTCGTTCTCGACGATCAGCACTTCAAAGTCCTGGGGGCGCGACTCTTCCTGGTACTCGACGAACAGCGATCTTACCGTGTTCGCCGCCTGTTCCGGCATGTCGTAGACGATGAGTACAAAACTGACCAGGGGCCCTTCGCCGCCCTGGCTGTTCCGCGGCCAGAGGATGTCGGCTAAACGCTGTCGGATGCGGTTCAACATGCGGCTACCCAGGCATCAGATGCAGATTTTCTGCAGCTTCCTGTAGAGGCGCCGGACTTTCCACGGCAGGGGGCGGCCCGCCTCACCGGTATTGTTCTTGAGGGTGTCGGTGAAAAATTTCTCCTCCCCGTTGTGCTCGCCGAGGCCGAGGTGCCCGACGACGTAGGACAGTTTTTCGTCGAGTACACGTTCCTCCGCATCGAAATTGATGATGGGGAATTTCTTCTTCCTGTACTCCCTGTAGAGGATCCGGTTATAGGTGTACCAGAGCTCCACGCACTCTTCCCAGGGCTTCGCCTGGCGCTTATCCAGCGAGGCCGCCACGGCGTTCGGGTGGCGGAAGATGCCGACAAACTCGAGCGCGGGAAACAAGGCCTTCCAGCCGTCTAGCGCGATCAAAGCTCTCGGGTCCTTGAAGCCGAACAGGCCGGCGGCCCTGTACTCGTACAGGAGCTCCCTGGCACGGGCGACATGCTCCGGGCCCCACGGGGCCTTCTTCGGTGGCTTGTCCCAGGCGCCCCCGTTGGCGGCGAGGATGCTGTCGTGCAGGTCCACGATGTGCTGGTTTTCGCGATTGCCGCGCCGGTTGTGCTTGCTGAAGGTGTGGTGCTCGCCCAGGAAGAGTCCGTACTGCTGGAGTGAGCCGGTCAGGTAACTGGTTCCGCTGCGATGCATCCCGAGAATGCCAATGATGCGCTCCGGTGTATCGCGGCCCACTTCGTCTGCGACGGAACTGTCCGGGCGCGCTTCGCTGACTTCTTGCATGTGGCTGGTCTCAGTACTTTTTATAGGTCTGTTTACAGGTTGTCGCGATCAGGCTTTCGTGTCCGCGCCCGATTTGAACCAGTCGCCCGGGCGTGGCTACAGCCCCCGGACGGGCAGGAATCACCGCTATCATCACCCATTTGCAAACGTCATGGCAACCGCGTTTGTGCCGTATCCGTGACGGAGTGCCCACTTTTGAACCCCCGCCCCGTCAGGGGGGCCACAGGCCCCGCTACTCGCGGCCTGTGGCCGGTGCCGCTGCGCTGGAACCCCCGTCCCAGGGGGCCACCCAGAGGAGCAGCACCATGCCGGGAAGTGCGGCCACGGCGCAGATGACGAAGAAGTCATACCAGCCTACATGATCGACCAATATGCCAGTTGCCGCATTGGCCACTGTCCGGGGGATTGCGGTCAGAGCTGTGAGAAGCGCGAACTGGGTGGCCGCATAGACCCGACTTGTCTCACGGGCGATGAACGCGATAAACGCCGCGGTACCCATCCCCACACCGAGGTATTCGAACCCGACGACTCCTGCCAGTAACCACAGCTCCGGGTTTTGACCGCGGCTGGAGAGCAGCAGGAAGCCAAGGATACTGACAAACTGCAGTACGCCGAACATCCAGAGGGCGCGGTTAATACCGGTCTTGACGATAATCAGGCCGCCGACGATACCCCCGATAATGGCCGGCCATAGCTGGGCGTGCTTGGCCACCAGACCGATCTCGGTGGTGGTGAAGCCGATATCCAGGTAGAAGGGGGTGGCCAGCGCTGTGGCCATGCTGTCACCCAGCTTGTAGAGAAACATAAAGCTGAGCACAAGTAGCATCGTGGACCACCCTTTCCTTCCAAGGTACTCCGAAAAAGGCTCGAGGACCGCCTGCCTGAGACCTGCAGCGGGGGGTAAGTCACTCTTGGGCTCCGCGACCACCAGCGTCATTGCCACACCCAGAAACATAAACAGCGCGGTAATCCAGAAGACCGTTTGATAGGGCATCACTCCCGCGAGAATCAGTGACAGGGAGCCCGGAACAAGACTGGAAACGCGATACGCAGAGATATGGATGCCGTTCCCCATACCGAGCTCTTCGTCATCGCGAAGAATTTCCCGGCGAAATGCATCGATGGCCACATCCAGTGTCGCACTGAACAACGCTACGGCGAACGCCAGCCACGCAATGAACCCGGTCGAGGTCGCCGGATCGAACATACCGAGGGATCCGATACCCAGGATGAGTGCGAGCTGCATGACAAGCATCCAGCTGCGGCGGCGACCGAGAAAGGGGGGCACCCAACGATCCATGAGCGGAGCCCAGAGGAACTTGATGGTGTAGGGAATCCCGACGAGGGAGAACAGACCGATCTCGGTGAGGGATACACCCCCCTCCTTGAGAAAGGCGGGCAAGAGCTGATACAGCACAAACAGCGGCATGCCCGAGGCGAACCCGGTGAACACACAGGTCAGCATGCGCCGGTTCAAGACCACTTCCCGCCAGGATGTCGCCCGAGAGCTCAAATTGTGTGCCCCTGTCTACTGAGAGCCGGTTTATCCCCTGCCTACTTGCCCACTATATCGTGCATCGGCCGGTGTGACAGCGCCCGCTTGATGGTTCGCTGCACCTTGAACGGGACCATACCTATCAGCCGCGCGCCCACCGGTCTCAGCGAGAACCGCCAGATGCGGTTCAGCAACCACTCGGAGCGCGACAGCTTGAGACTGTCGGCGTACAGGTTGCGCGCCAGGTCGACCACCAGCTCTGTGCCCAGTTCCCCCTGCCGCACCGGTATCACGCCCAGGTAGTCCGCGTCGTAGAAATCTTCGCGGGGCGAGGTCGAGGGGAGCGGAGTTCTCGCCCCCGTCTCGGGCAGGCCGCGGTCAGCGAGCACCCTTTGCCAGAAATTGCGCCAAAGGAACGTGCTGGTATCCCAGGGCATCACCACCGATTCCGCCCTGCCGCGCACCCGCTCGCGGAATGCACCCAGGTCGGGCACCACCACGGGCAGACCCTCGTGCAGCGCCACGCTGAGCGTGTAGCTGTAGGTCTCCGGCCACTGTGCCGGGAACCAGGCGACATGCGGGTCGATTTCCGCAATGAGTTCGTGTACATCCGCGTTTTCGTAGGGCCCGTGTGAAATGACATTGCCGCCGAGTCGGCGATAGGCGTACCCCAGCAGGTGAAACTCGATATCGTTACCGGACATGGCGCCGGCCACCGCCTCCAGCACGTCGGCGCCCTTCTCCTTGCTCAGGGCACCCATCACCAGGACCCGCAGGGTGCCTCCCCCGGGTATGGCGGGCCGCGGCCGCGGGTGGGGCCGTGGCTGGGCGTAGTCGGGGTGCCAGGCCACCACCGGCCCGGCCACTTCAAAATACGTGGTAAAGCGTTCCGCACAGTCCGCGGAGGGGAATATGACGCGCTCCGCGCCCTCGACCATCATGCGCTGGTTGTTGCGCCACAGGTCGGCATCCACTCCCTCCGGCAGGGGCCTGTGACCCGCACACTTCTCATCAAAGTCCGAGCGATATTCGGGGACGTAACGGCCGTCCTTGTCGGTGAGGGAAGGATTGCCATTGACCAGGTAGTAGTCGTGAATGGTCAGGTCGTACCGGGTGTCCAGGTCCGCGGCGATGGTCCACAGGCGCGTGGGCAGCCCCATGGTGTGGTGAAAGTGAACACGGCCGATCCCGAGCCCGCGCAGCAGCGCCACCAGCTTGCTGTAGTCCTCGGCTATCTCGAAAAAGAGGCCGTCCCGAAGCCGCTGGTCGCGGTCGAAACAGGCCAGCCGGACCGTCTGGCCGTCCCGGTCGGGCACCAGGAGCAGGAAGAGCGCGCGGTCGCCGTAGAGTTGAGCCAGCTCGTCGACATGCTGCTGCGCACCGCCTCCCAGCTTGTGCGAGATCATCAGCACCTTGGGCCGGTCCAGCGAGGCGAACAGGCGCAACCAGGCCCGGACACGGGTGGCCCTGGCGGGGTCGCGGGCGATGAAGCGCTGGATATCCGCGTGGTAGCGCGGGTACTTGCGATCGAGAATATCCAGCGCCTGCGCCAGGCGGGGACTGTACTCCTCGCCAAAGCTCACCCCGCCGTGGTGGTGCACGTAGCAGTTGGCCAGGTGCAGGTTGCGCCGCCCCGCCCGCATCGCGCGCTGGCACCAGTCGTTCTCCTCGCCGTAGCCGCGACCGAAGGCCTCCACGTCGAAGTAGCCGACGAGCTCCAGGCAATCCCGCCGCATGTACATGCAGCAGCCGACACCCGTGGGAACCTGGAACGCGTCCGCAGCGGTGAACTCCGCGGCGAACTGGGCGTCGATTTCTTCCAGCCCGAGATCGTAGATGAGGGGGTTCTCCTCGCAGATATCGGGAAAACTGCACAGCGTCGCATTGTTGGAAAAAGGCGTCACCGAGGCGACGTTATCGTGGTAGTAGGCGGCCTCCCGCAGGCGCTCCAGCCAGTTTCCTGCGACCTCTACGTCGCTGTTGAGCAAGAGGATATCCCGGGTTTCGTCGTAGGCCATACCGCGATTGACGGTGGCGACGAAGCCCAGGTTCTGCTGGTTCTCCAGCAGGACCACGTTGTCCACCCTGGCTGCCAGGGCGCGCAGATACGTATTGATTTCCGGGTCGGGGGAGCAGTCGTTGATCACCACGATCCGCGCCCAGAGCGGGTCGACGGTGCGCGCCACGGACTCCAGGCAGGCCACGGTCTCGTCGTAGCCCTGGTAGACCGGGATGACGACGTCAACGGCTTTCACGGTTCCACATTACTCTGAAAAGGAGGCCCAGCAGGGGTATTCGAAAGATATTTTGCAGCTGTTCCTGGCGCTCGTCGATGACACGGTTGGCCAGGTCATGCAGGCGGTTCAGTTCCGCCAGCTCCGCTTTCAGCTTGAACGCATCCTGATTCTGCGTATTGATGATGGTGTCCTTCTCCTCGATAACACTCAGTGCGTGATCGTGCATCCCGCCCAGTTCCTCGAGGTGCGCCTGGACATCGGCGAGCTGCTGGTCCCGCTCATTCACGGTGCGCAGGGCATGGGAGTGCATATCGCCGAGCTCCTGCAGGCGCTGGTCCAGCTCTCTCAGGCTGCCGTCCCTGGCGACGATGGTACCGAGCGCCTCGGTGTGTTCCGCGGCCAGCCCGGACAGCTCGCGGTCGCGGGTGCCGAGCGTGTCGAGCGCGTGGGTGTGGGCGTCACCGATGCGGCTGATCTCGCGCCCGCGCTCCGCCAGCTGTTCGGCAAACTCCGCCAGGACACGCTCGGCGGGGTGCGCGCGCTCCAGTTCCCCGCGGAGGCTGTCCAGGGACAGTGCGCCGTCGTCGTCCAGCAGCGGCAGGCGTTCCGCGCTCCCGGCAACCTGGTGGCGCAGATCGCGGTCGAGCGCCCTGTGCAGCCTGTCCGCGTCGACGTTCAACGGCAAATGCTCACACAGCGGCGCCATCGCGGCCGCGGCGTCCTCCAACAGCGCCTCGTAAACGGCGCACTGGTACCCCGGCGGGGCGTGGGCGATAACGCCACCCAGGTAAATCTCCAGCAACCTGAGACCGTATCCCCTGGGGAAACCATCGCGCTGCAGGAGAGATTCGGCGACCTCGTTCGGGTCGCGCAACATGACGCAGACCGAGACGGCGATACCCAGCTCGGCACACAGCGGCAGCCAGAAGGGCAGCGTAATGCACAGCCGCGGGTCCTTGACCGCTTCCAGCGGGCCGGGACCAAACCCCGCGCGCAGCAGGTCGCGAGCGCGGTTGCGCACCTCGTCGAACTGTGCAGCGCTCCAGTCCCTGTCGAGATCGCGCGCACTGACCGAGTACCAGTTGACGCCACAGCCGTGGAGCAGTTCCTCATTGATCGAGACGACACCTTTCGACTCCCAGAATCCCCGCTGATTGACACCGTCCATCGCGCCCATGAGCTCACTGCCGAAAGTGGCACCGCAGGCGTCGAGGGCGGCGCACAGGGCAGAGGTTCCCGATCGGTGCATGCCGACAACGAACAGGATGTGCCTGGGTGCGGGCTCGACCATAGGGACCATCTGCCAGTGAAAAACGGGCCAATAATATCATGCCCCCGGAAGGCCAGAGCCCCCGGGCTTGCCCCAATTGTTCCAGCGCTGTCGGCGCTGTGGTTAAATGGCGCAGGACTGGGAGCACGGGCGCGGAAAGCCGCGCGTCCCGAGCGCAGGTCGGCGTGGAAAATCAGGTACAGGGCACCGGGAGGCTGGGCCATGAATGCAGGCAACGGAGCACAGGCGGATCCGCCGGTCCTGGTTATCGTGCCCGTCTACCGCGGTCTCGGAATCACCCGCAACTGTCTCGAATCCCTGGCGGACTGCGATCTGCCGCCCGGTGTTTCTGTCCTGGTTATCGACGACTGCTCTCCGGAACCCGGGCTCTCCGAGTACTGCCGTGAGGTGACGGCGAGGGCCGGTTTCGAACTTATGGTGAACGACGAGAACCTGGGTTTCGTCGCCTCCGCCAACCGGGGCTTCGACTTTCGCCCCGAAGCGGATGTCATCCTGCTGAACAGCGATACCGTGGTCGCCAACGACTGGATCGAACGCCTGCGCGCCTGCGCCTACCACGGCGACCGGGTCGGCACCGTCACTCCGTTCTCCAATAACGGCACGATCTGTTCCTATCCCGTGTTCCTGCAGTCCAGCGACCTGCCCGCCGGCTGGTCCGCCGCGGAGCTGGACCAGCTTGTGCGGCGCGCCAACGCGGGCACGTACGTGGAGGTGCCCACCGGGGTCGGGTTCTGCCTTTATGTCCGGCGCAGCTGCCTGGACGAGACCGGGCCTTTCGACGTGGATAACTTCGGGCAGGGCTACGGCGAGGAGTGCGACTTCTGCCTGCGCGCCGCCGACCTTGGCTGGCGACACCACCTGGCGGCGGACACCTTTGTCTACCATGAAGGCGGAGCGAGCTTCGCGGGGGAGTCCGCCCGGCGCAAACGCGAAGCCGACGGTGTACTCAACGAACTGCACCCCCGCTACCATGAGCTGGTGACCGATTTCATCGAGCGCGACCCGCCGCGGGACTGTCGCGCCGCCATCGATGCCGGGCGTATCTCGGAGCGGCCCGACCTCGCGCCTGACCTGCTGGAGGAACAGCGGCGCAATACCGACACGCTGCGTGAAAGATTACAGGAATACAGCGCGGCTATCGGCGCGGAACGGGACAGGGCGCACCAGCTCGACCTGATGCTGGAGGAGTGCAGGCAGCGCTTCGAGGAAGTGGATTCCGCGCTGTCGGACGCGCGGCGCGTTGTCGATGACCTGAACGCGGGTATCGCGCAACAGAAAAAGGAGATCGAGAACGGGCAGATCTACGCGCACGGCCTGGAAACCCATATTCACAATATGGAACAGAGCCGCTCCTGGCGCTATACCGCCTGGTTGCGCCGCAAGCCGAAGTGAATCAACCGTCCTGCGTGTGATCCGCGCAGTCTTCCCGGCAGAGGTTGACCCGACCCAGCAACCAGTCCACCTGGACCTGCACGGCCATACCGTTGCTGTGCGAGACGTTGACGTAACCCCCGCTGGAGCCGCCGTCCGGGTAGAAACGGATGACGCCCGCACCGTCGCGGTTGAGCTCGCGACTGCCCAGGACCTCCAGCTGCAAGGCGGCGGGGAGGCTCTGCTCCCTTTCGCCACGGGTAATCCTGCGCTTGCGGGGATCGATCAGCACGTCCCGGTGAATCCCGTCCCGCACCGCCTCCAGGCGCGCCGCGTTCAGGGCACTGACAATATCACTGACCGCTCCGCGGTACTGGGCGGACTGGTAAAGGCGCTGCATGGCGGGCGCACTCGTACCGAGCACGAGGGCCGCAATGGTGATGACCGCGAGCAGTTCGAGAAGCGTGAAACCCGCCTGTCGCGCTCGGCTACCAGTTGCCGACGTCGGAGTTCTCACCCTCGCCACCCTCGGCGTTATCCTGGCCCAGCGAGAAGACGTCGATGTCGGCGCGGGTTCCCGGATACGTGTAGTGATACTCGTTCTTCCAGGGATCCAGCGGCACCCCGGACTTCAGGTAGGGGCCGTTCCAGCCGTCGGCGTCCCCGGGTTTTTCCACGAGCGCGCTGAGACCTTCGCTGCTGGTTGGGTAGCGCCCCACGTCCAGCTTGTACATCTCCAGCGCCTGTTCGAGTTCCTTCACCTGCACCTTGGCCGTCTTGGTCTTGGCGCCGCCGAGTTGGTTCATTACGTTGGGTCCGACCAACCCGGCCAGCAAGCCGAGAATGACCAGTACGACGAGCAGCTCGATCAGCGTGAATCCCGCCTCCGCCGATCGTGTGCCCCTGTTACGAATCTGTTGTTGCATACACGTATCCCCTGCATTGGTGTCGGCGCGAAAGGCGGCCGCGCGGCGCGGTCAGATCGCCAGGTTATTGACCGACATGATACCCATGAGAATGGCGATGATGATCGTCGCGATGATCGCCGCCATGACCAGTATTAGCACGGGGCCCAGCAATCCCAGGCTGCGCTTGACTCCCGCCTGTGTCTCCTCGTCGTAGACCTCCGCCAGCTCCGTCATCATCTGGTCGAGATTGCCGGACTCCTCCCCGACCCGGGCCATCTGGATCATCAGTGGAGAGAACGCACCGGCTTCCTCGAGGGCGATCGAAATACGCTGGCCGCGCTTGACCGCGGGCTCCAGCACTCCCAGCGCACTCTTGATGTAGGTGTTGTCGACCGTTTCCACCGCGATAGAAATCGATTGCAGCAATGACACTCCGCTGCCCACCAGGGTCCCCAGCGTGCGGGAAAACTTGGCGAGCTCGTACTTGAACACCAGTCCGCCCACGATGGGTATTCCAAGCACCTTCTCGTCGAAGGTCACCCTGCCCTCCGCGCTGCCGACCCAGTTGCGGAATACAAGTACGCCCACCACCACCAGCACTACCAGCAGCCATCCCCAGGCGCGGAACAGGTCGCCGGCAGCGAGAACTGACCTTGTCATCACGGGCAGCGCGTCACCCATGTCCGCGAAGAGCGCCTCGAACTGCGGCAGTACGAACCCGAACATCGCGGCGACGGACAACACGGTGACCACCAGCAGGAACGCGGGGTACATCAGGGCTGTAAGCACCTCGCGCCGCACCGCCCTGGCGTTGGTGAGGTAGTCCGACAGGCGCCCGAGCACCTCGGGGAGATGGCCACTGGCCTCACCCGAACGCACCATGTTGACGTAAAAATTATTGAACTCCTTTGGGTACGCCGTGAGGGCCTGGCTCAGTCCCTTGCCCGACTTCACCGAACCCAGCAGCTCTTCCAGAAGCTCTCGCAGCGACTCCTGTGCCGCCATGTCGATCATCACTTTCAGCGCGCGGTCGATGGGCAGGCCCGCGCGCAGCAGCACGGAAAGTTCCCGGGTCATGGCGAGGATATCGTCGCTGCGCGCCGACCCGGGGCCGCCGCGCGAGGCGGACCCGGCCGCGCCCGCGCGTGCAGGCTCCAGGCTGAGCAGGGTCAGGCCCTGGGAGCGCAGCTCCCGGGAGGCGAGTTCGATACGATCGGCGGCGATGGAGCCGTCCACCGACTTGCCCTGGCTGGAGATCGCCCTGTAACTGAAATTTGCCATTGTCCTGTGTGCGCCCCGTGCGCGCCGCGCTAGTCCTGGGTTTCCAGGTCGAGGACCGCGCCGGCGACCGGGGAGCCCTCCTCTTCCTGTTGGTCCAGGGTTACGCGCAGAAGTTCCTCCATGGAGGTCACACCCGCGGCCACCTTGCGCAGGCCGTCCTCGAAGAGGGTGTACATGCCGTGCTGGCGCGCGACGGCGTGCAGGGTAGTCGCATCCGCGCCCGAGATAATCGCCTCGTGCATGGGCCCGTCGAGCACGAAAAGCTCGTGGATGCCGGTACGACCCGCATAACCCGTGTGTTTACAGGCTTCGCACCCCACGGCCTGGAAGACCACGTCGTCGGGCGAGCTGAGATGGCGCTGCAGGCCGTGGACAACCAACGTCTCCTCGGACAACTGGGCGGGAGCGCGGCATTCCAGACACAGTTTGCGCACCAGCCGCTGGGCGAGTACGCCGTTGACGGAGGAGGTGATCAGATAGCGCTCGATACCCATGTCCTCGAGGCGGGTGATGGCCGCCGCCGCGGTGTTGGTGTGCAGGGTCGAGAGCACCAGGTGACCGGTGAGCGCCGACTGGACGCCGATCTGCGCGGTTTCGCCGTCGCGCATCTCCCCGATCATGATGATGTCCGGGTCCTGGCGCAGGATCGAGCGCAGCGCCATGGCGAAGTCGAGGTCGATCTGCGGTTTCACCTGTATCTGGTTGATGCCGCGCAGCTGGTATTCGACCGGGTCTTCCACGGTAATAATCTTCAGCGACTCCGCGTCCATGGAGGACAGGGCGGCGTAGAGTGTGGTGGTCTTGCCCGAACCGGTGGGCCCGGTCAGCAGCAGGACGCCGTGGGGGCGCGCGAGAAGTTCGCGAAAACGCTCCAGCGTGGTGTCGTCAAAACCCATGTCCGCGAGACTGAAGCGTATGCTCTCCCGGTCCAGCACGCGCATGACGATACTCTCGCCGTGCACGGTGGGCACCGTCGACACACGCAGGTCCAGCTCGTGACCCTTGACGCGGATCATGATGCGGCCGTCCTGGGGCAGGCGCTGCTCGGCGATGTTCAGGTTCGCCAGCAGCTTGATGCGCGAGGCGATGGCGGGCGCGTAGCTGGCCTGGGGCGGGTCCGGCGCCTCCTGGATCACGCCGTCCACGCGATAGCGCAGGTGCAGGCCGTCGTCGAAAGGCTCGATGTGGATATCCGAGGCGCCGAGGTCCACTGCCCGGTGGATGAGCTGGTTGACCAGGCGGATGATCGGCGCCTCGCTGGCGAGATCCTTCAGGTGCTCGATGAACTCCTGGTCGTCCGCGTAGAGGTCGAGAGTCTCCTCGCCCTCCTCCTCTTCCCCCGACGACCGGGTGTGTTTCTGCAGGGCGGCGAGGATTTCCGTTTCGAGGCCGAGGTGCAGCTCGACACTGCGCTCCAGGGCCAGGCCCAGTGCCTTGCCGAGAAAGGCGTCCTGGGGCACGGCCGCTGCGAACAGGGCCCGCTCGGGCGACAGGGCCACCGGCACCACCGAGTTGCTGACCAGGAAGTCCAGGGACAGCCCGGGCACCTCCACCGGTTCCTCGGGGTAATCGGCGGCGGGCACCAGCGGTATGCCCAGCAACTCGGAGAGGGCAGCGGCCACGTCCGTCTCGGACACCAGGCCCAGCTTCACGAGTATCTGGCCGAACAGACCGCCCATCTCGGCCCGGGCCACCAGCGCCCGCTCCACGTCGCGCGGCGTGATCTTGCCGCTCTCGACCAAGTATTCGCCCAGTTTCATGTATCGACCCGTCGTCCCGAGAGTTGTGGATGCGGCGCCCCGCCGGATGCGGCCCAGTTTACCACTAAATGACCGGCTTAAACGCGGCCCTAGTTCTTCACCAGGAAGCCCCCCGGGGCGAAGGTGAACCCGAACTTTGCCTCCCGGGCAGCGTCGTGGGTGTAGTCGTCGGGGTAGCGCCGCCGGTACTCCGCCAGGGCTTCGCTCGGCCCCTCGCCCCACCCCGGCAGGACCGGGTTGCCGTTGATATTGCCGTCTTCCACCACGAGGTAGTCGCCCCGGGCGATGACGCCACGCACGAGGTCCATCTCCGCCAGCACGTGGTCCTTGCTGTGGTCGCTGTCGAGGATGAAGAAAGCGGGGCCGGGGTGCTCACGGCGCATCTCACGGATGATGTCCGCCACTTCCGGGTCGGAGGAGGAACGGTTGACCAGGCGAATAGAGGGGACATCGAATATCCGCGGGTCGATCTCGCCTTGGTGCAGGTCCACCGACAACACCTTCAGGTCGGGGTTGACGGCGCGGCCGATCACGCTGAAAAACAACGCCGATCCGCCGAAGCGGGTGCCGAACTCGATCACCAGGGCCGGACGCAGCGAATAGAGAATTTCCTGGTAGTTCCACATGTCCGACACGGACTTGTTCGTGGTCACGCCGAGGAACTCGACCTCCTCCCACACCTCGGTGTCGTAGTACCACTTGTGGTACGCCTCTGTCGGATCCTCGCCGCCCATGCCGGTCCCTGTCTAGGTGATGCGGTTTATCCGCTGCAACAGCCACTGCATCCCGATGCGCCTGCCCCACTGGCGGTAGGCCGTCGAGAGCTTCTTGAACACGCGCCAGCTGATCGAGTGGTGAATCGCATCCAGTTCCCGGCGCATCACCGCCTCCACCTCCTCCTGTGGGGTCTGCCCCTCTTCGCCGGCGCAGCGGAGCCGGTACCAGGCCTGGTATCCCCCGTTCCCCGTGTTGTCGTAGGGGTCCGGAAACTGCTCCTGGGCCTGCTCCCGATAGCGGTACGCCAGGCGCTCGGCGGGCCGCACCGGGTCCCCGTTGGCGTAGCGGTCGTAGTGACAGGGGGTGTCGCCCAGTTCCGCCTGTCCCATGCTGTCGCACTGGGCCAGGTACCACTGGCGCAACTGTTCCAGGGGCGGACTGCCCTCGCCGTACACCTCCATCATGACTTTCATCGCGCCGCTGTCCATCCCCGAGAAGTGATAGAAGCACAGCGCCTCGCCGTGGACCAACAAGCCGCTGTGCAGGTCACCGGAGATTGCCCTGCGATTGATATTCCAGGTGGAGACATTGAACTGCGGCCCGCGCAGGATCCCCAGGTCCGGGAAAAACGCCGGGGCCAGGTCGACCCACTTCTGGTCCGTGAACATGCCCTTGCCGCGCTCGTCGTAGCAGAAGTCGTACAGCCGGGCACTCCACCAGTCGACAAAACGCCGCCCCTCCGGCGAGTTTTTCACCGCCAGGAAACCCAGGTTGAACACGCCGTACTTGAGGCTGGTAACCTCGTGGTCGAGCACCGCCGCACGGCTCTCCTCCGGCTCGGTCTGGTGGGGCGTCAACAGCACACTGTGGTCGTCCAGCCGCCCCTCGACCTCCTCGAGCGGCGCAAACACCGCAATGTCGGGGTCCAGGTAGACCACCTTGTCCGCGCCCGTGCGCCGGAAAATCTCGGCGAAACCCATTCCCTTGACCGCGGTGCACAGCTCCACGACCGTGTGCTTGAAAATCCAGGCCGCCCGGTCCGGGATCGGCAGGTCGTCGATAAGGATGAGGTGGTCAAAATCCTCGGCCTCGACATCGAAGCCGGGCGGCGCGTGATCACACAGCAGCAGGTGGAAGGTGGCGTGGGGAACATGCGTCTTCACGGACCTCGCCAGCACCCGCGCCTTGGGGATGTAATTGCTGGTGATGCTGGTGAAAACGTGCATGTCGTCCCTTTCGGGAAGCCGGGGTCGGGAGCATAGCAGAAGCGGCCCCGCAATGCTGCCGGACGCCGCGCTAGCTCCCTCCCCCGGAGAGCCGGCGCAGCAAACCCCCGAGGATTCGCCGCAGCCCGGCGGGCAGTGACGGTGTCTGCTCCGTCTTGCGCGCCGTGTACCGCATGAACTCCGCCAGCGCCCTGCGGTAGGGCAGCTGCGGGTTGACCAGCAATGCCGCCCCCGCGGCAGTCTCCGCGGCGTCGCCGTAGGGATTGCGCCAGCTGCGCCGCGGCAGGTAATAGCGCTGCAGCGGCACGCAGCCGGGTGCGGGCTCCAGTGCCGCGTAGGCCCGCGCCATGGCCGTGGTCGTGCCCACCTCGTCCTGCAGCAAATTATCCCGTACCTGCGCCAGTTGCGACCGGTCCGTATCGAGCCCGCGCAACGCGGCCACCACAGCGTCGGGATCGGCGTCGACAAACCAGCCGTTGCCTCCGGGCACCACGCGCTCGCCGAGGGCCCCGACCGGGGTGGCCAGGACGGGTACGGCCGCCGCGTGTAGCTCGCTGAGCGTGTAGCTGAACGTCTCGGGAACCGTGGACAACAGGAGCCCCGCGTGGGGATCTATGCGCCGCAACAGCTCGCCGAGCTCGTCCCGCTCGTAGGCCGGTACCACCTGCACACCGGGCAAGTTGCGGAAAGCGTCCCCGCTCTCCCCGGTGCCGAGCAGGTGCAGCTCGGCGAATTCCGCCAGCTGGCCACAGGCCCGCCGCAGGACGTCGCCGCCCTTCTCCGCGGTGAGCCGGCCCAGTACGACAACACGCAGCCGCCCGCCCTCCGTGGCAACCGCGGCAGGGTCCGGTGCCAGGGAGGCGGCCAGCGCTGCGTCGAGACCGTGAGGGATGACCGCGACAGGCCGACCGGACAGGGCCGGTTCCAGCGCCAGGTAGCGATCGACCACCGACTGGCTTGGAGCCGCCACGGCAATCTCGGGGGCCGCCAGGAGGCGGGCGTATTCGGCGCGTATCGCGAGCCAGTGGCTGTCGTCCTCGTGGCGGAAATAGCTGTGCCGGGGGTTCTCCCGGCCACAGCGGCGCAGGCGATCGGCGTCGCAGCTCTGGCAGGGTTTATCGAAAGTCGCGTAGAGGGCGGGACAGAAGGGAAAATAGTCGTGCAGCACCACTGTCGTCGGCAACGCGGTGCGCAACAGGTCCAGGGAATGACCGATCAGGGAGGAAATCACCAGTGACTCCACGCCGTAGTCCACCACCAGTTCCGAGAGAATGCGGCGGTACTCCACGCTGCCCGGACTGATGGACACGACGGGCTCGCTGAGCGTCCAGGACTGCAGCGGGGTGTCCATGGCCGTGGAGCGGTACAGGGCGATGGTCTGGCCAAAGGCGCTCAGCTCACCGATAGAGCGCAGCACAAGGTGGTGATGCGCGTCGTCCGCGGCGACAAAGTCCTCCATCCAGCGGCCCAGCCCGCCGCCCCAGCTGTGTCCCACGTGCAGTTGCACCGGCCGACAGTCGCGCAGTTCCGGGGGCGCTTCCCCGCGCCTGGACAACTCGGTCAGGGCGTGGCGGATTCCGCCCAGCGGGGAGCGCTGGCGATAGGCATCGAGGTAGGCCGTGGGGAGCCGCGACAGGTCCTCGTCCCCGGACAGGCCGGCATCGTCCACGTAAACCTGGGGTGTGGCCACGACGGACTGGCCGCGGCCGCGCAGTTCGACGGCGAGGGCGAGGTCGTCGGCGGTTTCATCCGCCACGCCCGCCTCGCCGCGAATGAGTAGACAGGCCGGCGCCAGGACGGGGACGGGAAACTCGACACCGGGGGCGTAGTCGTTGAGCCACTGGTCCAGTTCGTCCGCTGTCAGGCCCGGGTTGTGGCGGGGGTCGGTGAAAAGACTGAGCAGCGGATGCCGGGCCGACAGGGGCGCGACCGCGCAAGCGTTCCCGGCGCGCTGGCTCGCCGCCACGAGGCGCGCGTCGAAGTGGCGCGGCACCCGCACCCCCGCCTGCAGGTAGATACAGGGGACCTCTCCCGGGGGCGCGGCGCCGAGCAGCCCGCACCAGTAGCGACCCGGTGACAGGTCGACCGGCAGCGTGCAGGCAACGGGCAGGCCCCAGCCGGCCAGGGCATCGCGCAACCCGGCCACATCCGGTGCCAGCAATTCAATCTCATGGGTGAGCGCATGATCCCGCAGGTCCGCGAGGGTCCCGGCGAGCCCGTCCAGCGTCCCCGGGGTGACAACGACCCGGATGCGCCAGCGCTCCACCAGCGGACGCAGGGGGGCGAAGGCGCCGCCGGGCATATCCGGGGGCGTCCCCGGCCCTGTCATACCTTCGCGCCGCGGGCGGATACCCGGGCGGCAAGCCACAGAAACCTCACCCACAGCCGCAGCGCCTGGCGCTTCAGCCTGCCCCGGCCCCGCCCGGCGACAATCATGGCATTGAAATGCCGCGCGAGGTCGGCAAATACCCGGGCGATGGGCGCGCCGGGTTCGATGCGTACCGAACCCTGGGGTGGGTGCTCCTGGGGGTGGGCGTCGTACCAGGCCTTGAAGCAGCTGCTGCCGTCGACGACGAAGGGGTTGGGAAACGCCGCCTGCAAATCGCTGCGCTGGCGATAGAGCAGGCGGTAGCCGCGCCCTATGGGTTCACCGTCGCTGAATCGGTCGTACTTCGACGGCAGCGTGCCGAGGGCCGACTGGCCGCGCTGCTCGCACTCGCCAATGTACCACTCACGGAGCTCGTGGAGTACGGGGCTCTCCGTGCCGTAGCGCGCGAGCATCGTCGCCTGGTCGCCACTGTCGAACCCGGAGAAGTGATAGAAACCGAGCGGTTCCCCATTGATGGCTATGCCCTCCTGGACGGATCCCGTGGCCCGCCGGTTGGCGATGTTCCAGGTGGCGACATTGAAGGCGGGCGAGCGCAGGATGCCCACGTTGTCGAAAAAACACGGTGCCAGGTCCACCCACTTCTGGTCGGTAAACAGGCCGCGGGGCAGGTCGTCGTGACAGTACTTCAGCAGGCGCTGCGACCACCAACGGGAAAAACGCCTGCCCTCCGGCTCATTGCGCACGCCGATGAAGCCCAGGTTGTAGACGCCGTGCAGCAGGGCCGCCACCTCGTTGTCGAGGATGCCCATGTCGCTGTTGTCCGGGTCGGTGAGATGCGGCGTGAGTATCAAACTCCGCCGGGACAGTTCATCCTGTAGTTCGTCCAGGCGGGCGAACACCACCATGTCGGGGTCGAAATAGAAAACCTGTTCAGCACCCAGTTCTTCGAAAAGGTGCTCCAGCGCGACGCCCTTTACCGCGGTGCAAAGTTCCACCACCGAGTGCCCGAACGCCCAGCGAGGGAAATGGTCCGTGACGAGCTCTTCTGCGAAGATGACGCTGTCGAAGGGCTCGGCCGAAAGATCGAAGCCCACGGGAGTATTGTCGCTGAGCACGAGGTGGAACCGGACGCCGGGATCCGCGCGGCGGACGGACTCCGCCAGTACCCGCGCCTTGGGCAGGTAGTTGGCCGTGATGCTGGTGAATACGTGGGTGCGCTTATCCATTCAACCGGGTCCGGGACTCAGCGGCCGGAATCGGCGCCGCGCCGCAGCCTGAGTGTAGCATTGTCATTCCATGCCCAGGTCCTGCTGACTTGCCACAGCGCGTCTGTACGCCGCTCGAGCGCCTGCAGGTACGCCTGCTGCTGTTGCAGCGCCCGGGTGGTATCCCGGGCCCAGGCCCGCCACTCATCCCGGGCCCGCTGCAGGTGACGGCCCGCGCCCAGGCCGAGATCGGCCAGGAACCCGCCGCTGTCCCCGCCCTCCTCGGCGGGCGGATGCGGCAGGTCCAGGTCGGGCAGCGGGGGGGGCTCGGTCGCGAAGGGTACCGCCTCGTGGGGTTGCTCGTCGTAGCTGCTCCACTCCAGGGTGAATCCACCGGCAACCGCCATCGAAGCGATAAGGTCCGGGTGGTAGAAGCGCACATGTTCCGGATCGCGCCAGAACCCGAGCAGCTGCGAACGAATGGATTCCGGGTCCGGGAACACGAGCACGACGGTGCCGCCGGGAGTGGTGCAATCGTAGAGCCCACGCAAGAGTTTTTCCACGCCGTCCACCGGCAGGTGTTCGACGAAGTGGGAGCAGTAGATACCGTCGTACCGCGCCCCCGCCCTGTCGAGGTACGCCAGCGCATCCTCGTTGATCACGTCACAACCCATGCCGCGCGCGTACTCGGCCACCACGCTGTCGCGCTCGACACCGGTCGCCTGCACACCCTCGGCCCGCAGGCACTCCAGGAATATGCCGGCTCCACAGGCCACGTCGAGCACGCGCTCACACTGTGCGAAGTGCCGGACGTCGCGCGTCTGCATCCAGGCCAGCAGTGGGTGGTCGCGCAACACGAATTCGTAGGTACTGTAACTGAAGCGGGGCGCGTTGCCCGCGCCCGCGAGATCCGCGAGCGCCTCGACCAGGGCAGAGGCCGCCAGCAGGCGGTCTCCCCTGTCCCCCGCCAGGGCGCGCACACGGTCCGGGATCTCCGGGTCTCCGACAAGGTAGCTGCAGCGGCCGAGGGCGTCGGCGACCCAGGTCCGCGTGGCATCATCCCATCCGGTGTTGTCAACACTGCCTGCATCGAGGACCATGACCGCCGGTACGCCCATCATGTCCGCGATGCGCGGGAGATCCACCGTACAGCCGTAGAGACCGACAATGACAACGGCGGAGGGCTTTTCACGGATCAATGCCTGCCCCACGCTGCGGTTCAGCCCCTGGCGGGCAAAACCCCCGGTGCAGGCGCGGCAGTGGGCGGCCACATCCACCAGCCTGCCGTCGTCGCCGGCATCCCGCTCCCAGCCGGCGAAGCCGTCGTCGGGGTACTCCTCGACGAAACGGTAGTGAAGTGTCGCACACGGCAGCGGGCCGAGGTCCGGCGCGGCGGCACCCTGCTCGCAGATCAGCAGAACCGGGGCCCGGTGACCCGCTGATTCGGGGCTTACTGGCACTGATCCTCCTCTCTGCGACCGGTGTTACTACCCGATAACCGCGACACCGCGGTCCCGTCCTCGGTCCATCGGCCCTAACGGTCGGCGGCGGGGACGCTCGTGTATTTCTTGCGCAGCGCGCCCAGGGCTGCCTTGTCCAGGGCGATCTCGGGCGAGGAGCGCAGGGCGATGAGTTTGTCCTGCCACAACTTGTCACCCATCTGCGTCTGCAGCCGGTCGACGATCCGCGGTTTGACCTCCTCGAAAGGAATCTGGCCCGCGGGCTGGCGATTCCTCAGGAGGATGATGTGGTAGCCGAACTCCGTCTCGACGATACCGCTCATGTCGCCGGGCTTCTCCAGGGCAAAGGCCGCTTCCTCAAAGGTGGCTGTCATCTTGCCGCGCTGGAAGTAGCCGAGGTGGCCGCCATTCCGCGCAGCGCCGTCTTCGGAGTACGCCTTCGCCAGTTCGGCAAAATCCTCGCCCTCTTCCAGCCTGTCCAACAGCTCGCCGATGAGCGCCCTCGCCTCCTCGTCGCTGCGCTCCTCGGCCTTGATGATGATGTGCGATGCCAGTATGCGCTCTTCACGTTTGAAGCGTTTCGGGTTGGCCTTGTACTCCTCGCGTGCGGCGGCGTTCCAGTCGACGTCCTTCAGGGCCTCGCGAATATAGGACACGCGATACTCCTTCAGGAGTTTACGCTGGTAGGCGATCTCCGCCGCCCACCGCGCCTGCTCCTCGTCGAAACCCGGCTCGCTGCTTGCCTCCGCGGCGAGTGTGCGCAACACGTAGAGGTTCTCGGCCATTTCGCGGTAGACCCCGGGGCGAGTGAGAACACTGGCGCGGGCCTCCGGGTCCAGCGGCATGTTCTCCACGATGTAGCGTTCCATGTCCTCCACGGTGACCTTGGCCCCGGGGGCATTCAACACAACCCGGCCCTCGGGGAGGCCGTCCTTCGCGTGCGCCGGAAAGGCACTTGTCAGCAGGGTGAAAAGGGTTACTGCCAGGGGTAGAACAACGCGCATGTCGTACCTCGGGAAAAATAAAAAAAAGGCGCCAAACCGAAGTTTGGCGCCATTATACAGATGCTTGATCTGCTTGTTGATGCCTGTGGCGTTACGGGTTCCCGTTGTTATACAGGTTCCTGTAGATGCCACAGTTACCACTCGGACAGTTCAGGTTCTTGATGTTCAAGTAGTAGGTCCGGTTGGTGTGCATCTTGCAGTACTGCGAGGTCCACGGTCCCTGGGACCAGCTGATGACAGTGGAACTGGTGCCGTAAGCCTCACACTTCGGATGGTTGGTGGGCGGGCCTCCCGGGCACTCCGAGATCCACACCCTGCGCTGCACGCCGGAATTACCCGTCGTGGACGCGATGGAGATCTGGCCGGCGTAGCCGCTATTACCCGTGGTGTCGATCCGCGCCGACTTCTTGATGGTCGGTCCGAGCGAGATGTACTTCTGGCTGCCCGGGTTCGCCCAGTTGATCGCGGCGATGACCTGGGTGTTGTTGGGCAGTTCGCCACAGCCATCCGTCGGGTCGGTCGGGTCGGTCGGGTCGGTCGGATCAGTCGGGTCGGTCGGGTCGGTCGGATCCGTCGGGTCGGTCGGATCCGTCGGGTCGGTCGGATCGGTCGGGTCAGTGGGATCGGTCGGATCAGTCGGATCGGTCGGATCCGTAGGATCCGCCGGAGTGGTAGTGATGATGATGTCATCACCCTGGGCCACCACGGTGTACTCCGTAATCTCGACCCCGTTCAGCAGGATCGCCGCGAGGACGGAGGAAGGGCCGAGCCCCACCGCCGCCACCGCGGGGACAAAAATTCCTTTACGCATTGTTCCACTCCCCTAGGGTTTTTCTAGTCACGTGTGCATAGATATAACAAATATACATAATACTCTCAAGTTTTTTCTTACTGGTAATATTTCACTCGATATACGCGTATACGCCCCCAACGCGTGGGTTTGACCCGGGTTCGAGGCGCGAGTTCACTGAAATGCTCATCTTTTTTAATAGTAATATTCTATCCGTAGCAGGATTACTTTTAGTTATATCTATCTGTAGCGCTCGAAGTCATTTCGCGCCCGCCGACCCTACCTCCCTATCTGTACGCGGCTACTCTGGTATCGGTTCGTACTTTGCCAATCCTGAAGACACCACTCGCTCGACAATCCGATGGCTGTAAACGCTTTTACACACACAGCCCTTGGGTTGCGTCATGAAGGGACCGGGGCCTACCTGGCTGTATGCTGTAGAGACGCCCTCGGCAGCACACGCACCGCCAATGATCGAATAGCCCTGCGTGCAGAACGCCTCACAGTCGGCCTTGTATGGAGGCAGCCCACCCGTGGAGGTCCGGTGCTCGAGATTCGAGCTCTCACGGGGTCTGCTTTCAGAATAGGGAGGAGTGAGCGAACTCACCGGGCTCACATTGTGGCTATCGGGACCGGGGACCTCGCTGCCGATTTCATCCGCCACTACAAAACCGAAAGA
>Ga0126341_1000045_pt1 | contig 25452 bp, 18 predicted proteins | sample OrbTmetagenome_FD_97057 | JGI IMG/M metagenome (GOLD analysis project Ga0126341, IMG submission 97057) | Coral microbial communities from Florida Keys, Florida, USA - Orbicella T D metagenome | ecosystem: Host-associated > Invertebrates > Cnidaria > Coral | place: Florida Keys, Florida, USA... | reverse complement strand
TCGAAGGCTCGTTCAATGGGAAGTGTGGGCCGCCTCACGTGGGCGGCCCCAAAATGTGTGAACTATTGCCAACGGCCCCGCGTGAATATCTACCTGTCGCATTTCACCGCGCGGGGTTTCAGTTGGCAGCGCTCCAGCTCCCTGCCTTCTATATCGCGGAAACTGGTGCGCCACTTCTTCATATTGTCCCTGGGCTCCATGCTGACGAAGCCGTACTGGTAGAGCACCATTTCCTCCTTGATGTTCATCCCGTCGATGTCGGCGGGCGGATCGACGCGCGGGACCATCTGCGTACCACCGTTCGCCACCACGAGCTGTGGCGGGCGATCGCCGTCGAAGCCAATGACCTCGGCGAGGTGGATGTGGGCCGCCACGATCAGGTTGGTACCCTCGGGCAGGCCGACGCGAGCCGCGGCCTTTTGCAGTGTTTCCGTGGGCTTTGTCAGCTCCCCGGAATCGTCGTCCGCGCCGAAACCCCAGAAGGGCCGGTGGGTTGCGATCCACGCATTCTTGCCTAGTTCGCCGGCCAGGGTCTCCAGTTGCTGCGCGAACAGCGCCACGAGGTCGACGCTGGGATCATCACCTACGTCCACCCGGGCGGTATCCATGACGCCGATCGAAACCTTGCCCATTTCCAGGGTCCAGGGAGGGGTGTTGTCGGCGCAGGTGTCGGTGTAGTTGTACGCATCCATGTAGCGAAACCAGCCGTGCCCGGCGCGGGCGCAGGTCTCGTGGTTGCCGCGCACGATCACCATGGGCGCGGCGAGGTGCATGGGATGGGCCGGGTTGAACCAGTCCGCCTCCCAGGTCGCCTGGGTGTCGCCCGAGGGTGAACCGATACAGCCATTATTTCCCTCGGGACAGTCGGCCTCGCGGTATATATAGTCGCCGGTGTAGATGATGATGTCCGGCTTGTACTCCGCCACCGACTCGGCGACGTACCTGAACGGCCATATGGCGTCGTTGTTGCACTCCTGGTAGAGGCCGTGGCCGTCGGACAGCCTGCAGCCGGTATCGCCCACGACCACCACGCGCCGCGGCTTCTTCTTCGGGACGGGTAGCTCCTGACCCTCCAGGACGACGTTCTTAACCCCTTCGGGCAGCGGTGTGACGCACACGAGATTCGGGTGGTCGCTGGTAGCGCCAACCCGCAGGCTCATGGGCTGGCTGCGTCCGTCGACTTCGATACTCGGGCAGTCGGCGGTCACGACGGCGCGCACCTCTACACCGCTGGCCGTGTACTGCACCCATGCGGCGATGGTGGTGGGACTGAAGGAATTCGCCAGCGCCAGCTTGGCGGTAAGGGCCAACAGCAGCGCCACGGCAGCGGTCATTGTCCTCGAGATGTTCATAGAGTGAGATCTCCTCTCCTTGTCGTTTCTAAATCTCTACAGGATATCCAGGCGGAAAAAACTCACCACCGCGTGGAGGATGTTATCCACCGCCACGGACGCTAGGATCAGTCCCATGACGCGACTGATCACGCTGGCCCCGGCGTTGCCGATGACCCGCAGGATCGGCCCCGCCAGGAGCAGCAGCACGAGGCAGATCGACATCACGAAAATTACCAGGCCGGTGGTGATGACCTGGTCGACAACAGAGTAGCGGTGGTTGTCCGTGAGCATGACCACCGCCAGCATGGCGCCCGGGGAGGCCAGCGACGGCACCGCCAGGGGATAGATGGCCTGGTGCTGGACATCCCCGGTGATCTCCCCGGTCTCGAGCTCGGGCTTGCTCTCGCCGAAGATCATGGTCATCGCAAAGATAAAAAGGACGATTCCCCCCGCGATCTGGAAGGCCTCCAGGTGTATTTCCATGGCTTCCAGCAGGCGCTGGCCCGCGACGATAAAGAAGACCAGGATTCCCGTGGCGACGAGTGTGGATTTCAGAGCGATCCGGTTGCGCGCGGCCGCCTCCATACCCGCGGTCACGGCGATGAACACGGGTATGGTGCCGATCGGGTCGATCACGACCCACAGGGCGACGAACTCCCGGAACAGGAGGTCGCTGTTCATCGTGGCGCCCGGGTGGCGGTGGGGTCAGCTGCCCTCGTGGGCCGCATCCAGCGCGCCGCGCAGTTTACCCGCCCAGAATTTCAGTGCGCGGTCGGCGTCCGCCTTGTTCGTTACCGAGTTGGTCCAGCTCAGCCTGCCCGTGTCCATCCCGCGCCTGCGATCCACGGCGCGCACCAGCACTTCGTGGGTGGTGGCGTCGACGAGCTGCAGGAACATCGTCATCTCGCCGGCACTCGTGGTGTAGGTGCGGCTCATCCCCGCGGACATGGTGTCCGGCGCGGCGACGTCGAGATTGATGATGGCGGGCTGGATGATGAGCACCTTCTCGCCGTCCATGAACTCGTCGACTAGCTTGTAGGCCGGCGGCTCCTCCAGTGCGGCCCGGAAGTACTTGTCACACTCTGCGCTGAGCGTGTCCTTGATGCGGTCCACGTCCTTCTGCGTCACCCGGCTGGTGAGATCGACGCGGTCGCGGTTCTGGTCGCGCATCCAGTTTTTCTTGAAGGCCACCTGGCAGGGTGCCAGGCCGTACTCCTGGTACTCCGCCAGCGAGGCGCCGGGTTTGCGGTAGACCTCGGCATTCTTGGCGCTGTGATCGCGCACCAGGCCGTCGTAGGTGGTTTCGGGCGGCGAGCTGGCGGTGGAGGCGCAGCCCGAGGCCAGGGCGGCGAGAGCTGCGGTTGCTAGAATCCTGGTTAACACGTGCATGGTATACCTCTGGTTTGCGGGTGACTTATTGTGCTGCCTGTTGTCGCCGCCCCGGGGTGGTCCGGGCGGCCTTCCAGAGTATAGCGACAACCCGCGAGTTTGGCCCGCGGATGACCCACTCGAGTCATGGTTTCACGCTGCGGCGGGCTTTTCCTCCCAGCGAATCCAGCCGAGATCCAGGACCACCAGGGCGTACAGGGTCGGCACCAGCACCAGGGTTGCCGAGGTGGCGACGAGCAGGCCGCCTATCTGCGCGTAGCACAGGCCCTGCCAGAGCGGCCCACCCTCGATCGCCAGTGGAAACAGGGCCAGGGTGGTGGCTGCGATCGTAATGAGTACAGGGCGAAGGCGCATCACCCCCGCGTCGAGAAGCGCCTGCCGGAAGGGCGCCCCCTCCCTGTGTCGGTCCTCAATGAAGTCGAACAGGACAATGATATGACTGACGATAACGCCGATCAGGCTGACGATGCCGAGGAAGGCCATGAAGCCGAAGGGTTCCCCCATCACGGCGAGGCCGATCAGCGCTCCCGCCATGCCAAAGGGTACCGCGGCGAATACCAGCAGGGGCTTCACGAGGTTCCTGAACTGGAATACCAGGGCCAGGAAGATGGCCAGTGCTGAAATGCCCATGACCTTGACCAGTTCGCCGAACCCGTGCCGGGTGTTGGCCTCGTCACCGGACACCTGCATCACGTAACCATCGGGCAGGCTGTTCCGCAGCTCCGCGAGCGGCTCTTCGGCCGGCCCCATGATATCCGCGGAGATGAACCCGTCGTGCGGGTAAGCGAACACGGTGATTGTGCGGAACTGCTCGAGCCTGCGTATGCGCTCTGTGCGCAGCGCGAGCTGGCTCCGGGCGATGCTCAGCAGCGGCGCCTTCGCTTCGCTGTCCATGGAGTAGACATAGAGGTTGTCGAGGTCCGACAGGCGGGCTTTCTGGTCGACCTGGAGCTGGGCGACGATGGGAGTCTGCCGGTCGCCTTCGCGCAGCACGCCCACCTGCACACCGCTGAATGCCGCCAGCGATGACAGCGCGATGTCCTGGTTGCTGAACCCGGACAGGCTGGCGCGGCCCTCGTCGATGGCCAGTTCGTTGACGAGGCTGGCGTCTCCCCAGTCGTCGCGCACGGTTCTGGCCGCGGGAGATTGTGCGAGTATGTCGACAATTTGTGCAGCGTAGCGCCGCAGGGTGGCGATATCCTCCAGCTCGTTGTCGCTGCCGGGCGTAATGCGGCTTGAGAGACGGATCGCCACGGGATAGTTCACCGGCGTGGTCTGCAGCTGTTTCACATCGACGTCCGCACCGGGCACCTCCGCGGCTACGCGGGCCTGTATACGCGGCACCAGCCCCGGCGTGAGTTCCTTGTCTGCCAGCCTGACGATGAGCTGCGCGTAGTTGGCCTGGTGCTGTTGCGGGCTGACGGTGAACCAGAAACGCGGCGCGCCGCCACCGACGCTGGTGGTGATCGAGTCTAGGATTGGGCCTTGTGCGCCGATGTCCTGTCCGTAGCGGCGCGTCTCCTCCCGCACGATGGATTCGACGCGTTCCGCCACGCGGTTGCTGGCCTGGATGTTCGCGCTGTTCTTCAACCAGACGTCGACGGTGAAGATGTACTGCACGTCCGGCGGGAAGAAGGCGTTCTTGAGCTGTGACTTGACGCCCAGCCCGAACACCAGCAGCACGCCCGCTACCGCCAGTACGGTCTTGCGGTGGTCGATGGCAAATCCCGCCAGTCGGTAGTACACGCCGGTAAAGCCGCTGTGCTCGTACTCCTCGATACTCTTGCCGCGCTTCTCAGGTCGCAACAGCAGGCGGCCCAGGAACGGTATGAACGTCATCGACACGATGCGCGAGGAAATCAGCGCCGCCGCCATCACGATGGGCAGGCTGCGCAGGAAGTCCCCCTGGTTGCCGGTCAGCAGGAGAAAGGGCAGGTAGGCGACGATGTTGGTGATCGTGGCGAAGAGGATCGCAGTGGCGAGCGCGGTCGGCCCCCACCACGCCGCGACCCCCGGGCTCTTTCCGTCCGCCATGCTGCGTTTTATGGCATCCCCCGCCACCACCGGGTCGTCCACCAGCAGGCCGAGGGCGATGATCAGCGCCACGATGGACACCTGCTGTATGTCGATACCCAGCACGGAGATAATCCCGAAGGTCATCGCCAGCGTCAGCGGGATGGAGATCATCAGCAGCAGCGCCGAGCGCCACTCCCAGAAGCCGATGATCGCGACGATGACGACCAGCAGGATCGCCTCGTAGAGCGCGCGCATGAACAGGTCGATATTCTCCGCCACCTGTACCGGCTGGTCCGACACCCGTTCGATCACCAGGTCGTCGGGCAGGCTGAGTCGCGCCTGCTCCAGTACCTCGTCCACGGCACTGCCCAGGGCGCCGATCTGCTCCCGCTCGTGCATCTGTACCGCGAGCCCCACCGAGCGGTGGCGCCGCCAGTTGCCCGCCTCATCGGGCGCGGAATAGTAGCTGAGCATCCGCGGCGGATCCTGGTAACCGCGGTGGACCTCCACCAGGTCGCGCAGATAGACCGGCAGGCCATCCGCGTTGCGCGTGACCACAACGTTGCCAATCGCCCGCTCGTCGTCGAAGGCGGTGTCGGGGGCCAGGAGTACGTTCATATCGGCAACGGGAATCACGCCGCCGGGTACGGTGGTCTCGCTGGAGGAAAGAATTTCGCCGATGCGCGAGGGCATGACCCCGTAGGCCGCCAGGCGTTCCTGCGAGTAGGTCAGGTTGATCTGCTGCTCCAGCACCCCGGAGCGCAGCACCCGCGATACCTCCGGAATCGTTTTCAGGTTGGCGGCCAGCGAACTGGTGAACTGGTCCAGTTGCCGGTAGCTGTACTTGTCGCCCGCGACGGCAGCCAGTTTCCCGGCGGCGGCTTCCGGGTCGCGTATGACCACCGGGCTCCAGGAGTCCGGGAAGAACCGGTCCGTGCCCAGGCGCTCGCGCAGGAAGCGGTTGGTCGCGGCGAGGACCTGCTCGTCGGTGGCCGAACTGGAGAAGTCGACGCCGACGAACCCGTCGCCTTGCAGCAGGCGGACGTCTGTTCCCACTCCGGCGTCTTGCAGCCACTGACTGAACAACCGGAAGCCCGCCCTGCCGACACCCGGGCTGAGATCGAGGGGCTGTGCGACGATCAGCGACGCGCGGTTGCCGGCGGTGGTGTCACTGCGGGTCGCCCGGATGGCGTCGGCGATGCCCCCAGCGCGCAGCGCCACCTCGGTGTCCGTGGCCCGGGGACTGGCCACTGCCAGTAGTACCGCGGCGGTGTCGCCGAACTCGCTGTTCACCGTGATCGGGCCGGCGCCGTCGGGCAGCCCGGACTGTACCGATTCCAGTTTGCGACCCAGGTCGTTGAACGCCACGTCGCGGTCGGTGCCCGGCGCCAGCTGTACCTGGATCATCGAAACGCCGGACAGGGTGAGGGACTGGATACTGAACGTCCGGTCGTCGGGCGACTTGAGGAACTGGCTCTCGGCGATCTTCTCCTCGATCGGACGGGTCACGAGTTGTTCCACCTCCACGGCGGAGTGGCCCGGCCAGGGCGTCATGACCATGGCGATGCGCACCGGTATGTTCGGGTCCTTGCTCTTGGGCATGGACTGGTAGCCGAAGTACCCCCAGGCCAGGACGAAGAACAGCAGCGCCCAGCTCACGTGGGGATTCTCGACGCAGAAGCGCGCGATATTGCGATTGTCGGGAGCGGGGTCCCCCGCTGCGCCGGAGTGCTCGGACATGCGGCTACTGCACAACCCTGACGGACTGGCCGTCAGTGAGTTGTGCGGTGCCCTTGACGACGACGTCCTGTCCCCGCTCGAGACCTGCAGTCACCACGACCTCGTTGCCGACGACCTGTCCTGTCGTGATGACCTGCAACCTGGCGATGGTGTCGTCGCCCTGTCCTTGCACAACGTACACCGCGAACGCGCCCTGCGGCGACTGGATGACCGCCTGCAACGGGACCCCCACGGGTGTCTTCTCCGGGTGGTCCCCGGAAAGCGCAAGGGCCGCGATCATTCCCGGCCGGAGGGTGCCGTCTGCGTTCTGGATACTGACCGACACGTCGTAGAGATGCGTCCGGTCATCCGCTGCCGCGGCAATCTTCGTGACCACACCCGGGAAGGACCTGCCCGGCACCGAGGCGGTGTGTACCTCGGTTGCCGCGCCTATGTCGACGGCAGACAGGGCGGTGTCGGGCAGCCCGAACACGGCCTTGACGGTCTCGGTCTTGGCCAGCACGAAGCCCACGGTATTGCCGTGCACCAGGGTGCCCTGCTCGATCTCGCGTTGCAGTACGGTCGCCGCCATGGGTGCGACCAGGCGCGTGTCCTCCAGTTTGGCCTGGGCCTGGTCCAGTTGCGCGGTCGCCGCTTCCACTGCCGCCCGGGTGCTGTCGAATTCGGTTTTCGCCGCGTCGTAGTCGGGCCCGGTTATGCTTTCGGTCTTGTGCAGGGCCTCGGCGCGACCGTAGTCCTGCTCCGCCTTGTAGGCGGCCGCTTTTGCCTTCTCGAGGTTGGCGGCGGCGGTCTGCACCCGGTCCCGGTATTCGCGGTCGTCGATGCGGGCCAGTTCCTCGCCCCGGTCTACGAGGTCTCCCGCCTGCAGCAGTCGCTCACCGCCTTCCACGGAGGGGCGGGTGGCGATGTCGCGAACGTACCCGTCGGTGCGAAACGCGAGGTCCAGCGTTGTCTCCGGTTCGATCTCGGCGGAGTAGGTCAGGGCCTGCGCGCCTTCCAGGGCGCGTACCGCGCTGACCTTCACGGGGGTGCTCACCGCCTCTGGCGGCGCGGCCTCACAACCCGCCAGAGCCGTCGCCAGCGCGAACAGTGCCAAGCGGGAGCTGCGGCGCCCCACTAGATATCCCCCATCGCCCGGCGCAGTTCCGACTGCGCCTTCCACACGCCCAGCTGGGCGCGCACGTACTCGTTCTCAGCACGTTGCAGCTCGGTCTGCGCGTCCAGTACGTCCTTCAGCAGTGCACTCTGTTGGCGGTACTCGTTCATCAGTACCCGGAGTTTCTCCCTGGCCGCGGCGCGGGAGAGGTCGGCAGCTTCCACGAAGCCCTGGGCGTCGCCCGCCGCGAGGAATGCGCGGCTGACATCAATACGCACTTTCTCTTCCAGGGAGGCCACCTGGTTCTGGGCGATGGTTAACTGGGTGCGCTGGCTCGCCAGCTCGTTGCGTCGGCGTCCCCAGTCGATGATCTCCCAGTTCGCCTGTATGCCGACGTAGGCCTCCTCGTCGGGAATCACGTCGTGGTTGTACAGGCGTGAGTAGCGCAGGGTGAGGTTCACCTCGGGGATGTACTCGGCTTTTTTCAGGTCGTAACCCAGCTCGGCGCTCTGAATCTTCATGCGCGAGCCCGCCAGGTCCGGGCGCTGGCCGAGGGCTGTTGTCATGGCTTTTTCCAGCGTACCGGTATACAGCGCGGGAGAGGAGAGGGGCATTACGGAGAACGCCGTGTCGACGTCGCGGGCCAGCAGGCGATTCATCCGTTGCCTGCCCGTGGTCAGGGCGTTGTTCTGCACCTGCTTCTGCTGTTCCAGTCGGGCCTGCCGCGCCTGCACGTCCAGCAGTTCGTAGCGCAGGGCCACCTCCTGTTCCACGTAGCTGCTGACAAGCTCGTCCAGCGACCGGTAGAACGCCAGCGACTGCTCGGTCACCCGCAGGTTGCTCTCGTTCTGCAGTAGTTCGAAATACTGCCGCCGTACCAGGGAGGCGAGATCCAGCTTGACCGTCTTCACGGTCTGTTCCGCGACTCGCTGGTCCACCTCGCCCTGCTCGATGCCCAGTGCCAGGGAGTATTGCTGGGACAGGGGCTGTACGAGGTCGGCGGAGACGCGCCCCGTGGTGTCGTCCACGTCGCGCAGTTCGACATCCGCGACGGGGGAATTGTCGCCCCAGATGCCCTGGTCGAACGTGTAGTCCTGTTGTTCCAGGTGGTCGGAGTAGGAGCCGCGCAGGCCGACACGCGGCAGGCGCTGGGCCCGGAGAGCCGCGACCTCATCGGCAACGGCCTCGACCCGCAGCTCCGCGTTCTGCACTCGCGTGTTATTGGCCAGTGCGATGCCCAGCGCGTCGTCGAGGGCCAGCGGTTCGGCGTGTGCGCCCGCGCCGGTCCAGAGGAGGAGCGCTGCCAGGCACCGGCGCGGGTGGAGTGGAGCCATCAGAGCTTCCGGTCCGGAGGGTGGGTAGATGTTACTGTCGGGCGGTGGCTCGCGTCCATACCGGGGCGGGAGCAGGTGCTGTCGCGCCTGGCGGGCTTACCTTGCCCGACCGGTCACTTTACCTGGAACGTGATCGAGATGAGCGCACCGCCGGAGTTGTAACTCTCCTCGAGAATCAGGGCGGAATCGATGCTGTCCTCGTCGACCACTGACTGGGCCGCCCAGCTGCCACCGCCACCGCCGCCGCCCTTGTTCTCCTTGGCCTGGCCGCCGCCGCCCCCGCCGTAGCCGCCGCCCCCGCCGCCGGCCTTGCCGCCGTCGCCCCCGCGACCGCCCTCGCCGTGGGGCCAGTCCGAAGAGGAGAGGGTGGTGCCTGCCCAGCCCGCGACGTCGTCCGTGCTGTCGTCGCCGCCGCGGGCGCCGAAGCCGCCGATACCGTCATTGCCGCCATCGCCGTTGTTGTTATTTGAGCCGCCGCTGCCATTGCCGTCCTGGTTGCCGCCCCGGCCCTTGTGCTTGTTGCCGCCGTCGCTGCCGGCGCCGTTACCGGGCGCGGAAATCGTCGCAATGGCGCTGCCGCCGACGCCGCCGTCATAGCCCCGGTCGCAGTCGCCAAAGTCGTTCTCACTGGCCTTGCCGCCCCCGCCGCCCCCACCCGCGATGGCGAGGACATTCGCCGCGACGGGGTCAGTGGCGCTGGGAGAGAAGTTGATGGCCTCGCCGATCACCACTGAACCGGATCCCCCGGACTGGTAGGCAGGGCCCTTCTCGCCAACGTAGGCGTAAATTGTCGCGCCGTCGGCGAGCGTGTTCTCCACGGTAGTGACCGTCTGCACGGTGCGTGCGTAGCCGCCGTCCGCGCCCGCCCCGGTGTTGCCGCAGTCGTCCTCGACCTCCTTGCCGACGTGTCCGTCGCCGCCGAACACCTCGATGACGACCGCGGAATCCCTGTCGACGATACGTGTCGAACCGCTGATATTCTGGTTGATATCGACCACCAGCTGGTTGAAGTCGAGGTCCTCCTGCGAGGTGGCGTAAGAGCAGCGGACGCCGACGAACAACCCGTCGTTGTTGGTGATGCTCTGGCAGGGATTCTCGTCCTCCAGCGGGGCCACGGCTTCGAAATCCCCGGCGCCGCGCAGTATCCCGCGCACCACCGCGTACACGTCGTGCCGCTCCCGGATGAGCGAGCGCTCCGTGTCGAAGGTGACGAGCAGGTCGCGGATACCGTCGCCGTTGACGTCCTGTGTTTTCGCGCGCAGGTCTTCCTGGGGTTGACCGTCGAACTTGCGCCCCCCGAGTCGGAGACTCTTGCGCTTGATCTTCTTGACGTTGACGTGGTCGGAGCCGTAGATCACCACCTCCACCTCGTCCAGTTCGCTGATCGATACGCCCGCTTCACCGGCCCGGTCGTGGGGGTCGATGGCCGCGGTCACGTGCGACCAGCCCGGGGTGCCGCCAAGTGCAAGTGCCAGGCCGCAGGCTATCGCGCCGCGCGTGGCACCGCACCGGTTCTCGTCGTTGCTGTCCATGTTGGTCTCTCTCCCGTCCCGGTGCTGTCCGGGACGCAGCAGGTTGTGCCTGTTCATTATTCGATTCTCCCGGTTGCTACAGGGCCTGGAAGGTCACGACAACCACCGGTGAATCGGGGGTGTCGCCCGCGCCCACGATGAGCGCGTCATTCAGGCTGCTCTCCGCGATGCCGGACTGCCGGGCCCAGCTGCCGCCGCCCCCTCCGCCGCCGCGGGCTCCCTTGCTCTGGCCGCCCCCTCCGCCGCCGAAACCGCCGCCGCCACCACCGGCCTTGCCGCCGTCGCCGCCCTTGCCGCCGCTGCCGTTCAACCAGCTCGTCACGGAGCTTCCCTGCCAGGGGGTGCGATCATCGTTGGCGGAACTCTTGCTGCCGAGGCCGCCGATACCGTCCTCGCCCGCGTCACCGTTGTTGTTGTTGGGACCGCCGCTGCCGTTGCCGTCCGCGTTGCCGCCGCGACCCTTGTGCTTGTTGCTGCCGTCGCCACCCGCGGTGGATGCGTCCGCGCTGGTGCTCGCGATGGCGGTGCCGCCATCGCCGCCGTCGAAGCCGTTGTCGCAATCGCCGGTGGTGCCGTCGTCATCATGCCGCCCGCCGCCGCCACCGCCGCCGGCAATGACCAGGACCGCCTCGGAAGCCGGTGCGACGATATCGCCGACCGAGGTCACCGCCTTGCCGACCACCAGGGAAGAGGAACCGCCCTGCTGGCCATCGGGACCCTTCTGCGCGACATAGAGATACAGACTGGTGCCGTCCGCGAGCAGCCCGTCGAGGTCGTTCAGCGACTGGACCGTGCGACTGTACCCGCCGTCGCCGCCCTTGCCGGAATGGCATGAGGTCTTGTCGGTGTTGGATCCGCTGTGCCCGTCGCCGCCCCAGGCCTCGATCACCACCGCCGAAGCGCGGCCGATGGTCTTGTTGGTCAGCCCTGCGAGGCTGCTGTTGAGACCGGCGACCAGGGCGTTGACGTCCAGCGGTTCCTGGGAGGTCGAGAACGTGCAGGTCGCGCCCACGATATCGGACGCGTCGTTGTCGTCGCTGACTGGAGTACAGTTGTCGATGGAGCCGCCGAGGGGACTGACGGCGGTAAACAGTGAGCCGGACTTCATCTTGCCGCGCAGGTAGGCGAAGGCGTCCTCGCCGTCGGTGAGCCCGGTGCGACCCGTGGGAAAGCGGGCGAACAGGTCCGGGTAGCCGTCGCCGTTGGCGTCCTTCACGCGAAATCCCGAACGGATAAAGGCGGCACCGCCCCCCGCGTCATTGCCCAGCCGGAGGCTGCGCGGTCGAACCTCCCTGACATCAAAGTGATCCGAGCCGAGCAGGAGCACCTCGATCCGGTCACCCTGCAGTACCGACCTGCCTTTCGCCGCCGCCTTGCCGTCGGGGTCCAGCAGCATGGTGACATGTGCGGTGGCGGGGCTGCTGGCGCCGAGTAGCAGCGCAAACAACGCGGCCAATCGCAACGCGGGCGCGGAGAGCCGCCGCCGGGGTGCCGATAAAATACAGGACGTTTTCATTTTCATTATGCAATCACCTGGATCAACGTCGGGGCGCCAAAATTCTGGCACAAGGCACGGTGTCGCGCCAGTAGTCCGCGCGCGTGCGCCCGGTGTACGCGCGCTATACTGGACGTTAGATAATGCGTCGGAATCTGGATTCACTGATCGGCCCGGGCGGGACGGCACCCTGACAGGACCCCATGTCCTGGGGTAGTCTTCAGACCATGAGATGCTCGCCTCGGAGAAGAAAATAATGATCGGGCAGAAATCAGCCGCCTACGCCGACAGTGTGGTCACCCAGGGGGACGCCATTCCCCGCATCTACGGCAGCGTGGATTTCTCCATAGTGCCTGAGCGATACGTCGGTGACGACAGTATCATCAAGCGCCTGCCTGCGCGCTACCGCACCTACGCGGAACACGCGCTGTCCGATCCGGACATGGTCGAGCGCATCCGCAACTACACCATGCTCGGCGACAGGGTGGCGGACGCCTACGCAGCGCTGATCCCGGAGTACGGGTTCCGGGAACTGGTCAGCATGCTGGAGGAAGCCTGCGACAAGGGCGTGGAAAACGTGCCCGCGGCGCCGCCGGAACTCGTTGCCTTTATTCGCGCCATGGAGGCGACCCCGGACTGGGTGGATATGGAAATGGTGGAGCGCGGCGCTCGCCACGAACGCATTCCGCTGGCGACGATCTCCCCGTTTATTATCCGCGGGGCGTTCATCGCGACCTTCATGAACAAGTACACGGCGCTACCCATGATGATGACCGGCACCCTGTCGGACGCCAAGTCCGCGCGGCGCGTGTTCGAGACGGCGAGCTTCTTCACCGCGACGGCGATGCCGGGAGCCATGCATCGCTCCGGGCAGGGCTTCAAGGCCGCGGCCAAGGTGCGCCTGATGCACTCCATGGTCCGCTACAACATCATGCAGTCGGGCAAGTGGGATGTGTCCACCTACGGCATCCCGATTCCCCAGGTTGACCAGATGCCGGCGGGGCTGATCGGCATCTTCCTGCTGTCTTTCAAACTGCTGGCGAAGGGCCGCACGACCTTCACGCCCGAGGAGCGTGACCGGGTCGAGGCGGCGCGTTACCGCTGCTTTCTGCTCGGGCTGCCACAGGATCTCCTGGGAGAGACCCCGGTGGAGATCGTCGACCTGATCATGGCGAGGTCGATTTCGCTGAGGGAGGAGTTCGAGGACGAAACCTGCGGTGAACTGGTGCGGGGTACCATGAACGCGGAGCTGTTCAGCGATCCTTCACTGCGAGGTCGGCTGCACCGCTGGATGGAGCGGGGCGTCTCCAAGTTTTTCCTGATCCGCAACTTCTGTGAGGGCAAGCCGGAAAAGGCGCGAAAAATGGGTGTCGATTACACCCCAGCAGACCGTTTTGCCACCGCCGTCGCGGTGCTCGTCATTGTCTCCACCTCCACCTTCTACCGGGTGGGTATGCGTATTCCCGGTGTCAGCGAGAGCCTCGACCGGCGCCTCTGTGCGAAACTGGCCGCCCTGCTGGAGAGCTACGGTCACGCGGACTTCATCACCGATGCCAGCCAGTACAAGCTGGCGTCCGCGCAGTCCTGACCGGTCCCGGCGCGACGCGGGAATCGAAACTGCTCAGGCAGTAACCGCCAGAATCAGCGCGGTGTACACGGCAAACAGTCCTGAGAACAGTGGAAAGAGGCGCGGCAACCCTATGATCAGCCCCATCAGCAGAATGCCGATGGCGGGCAGCGCCAGCGAGGGCAGGGCCTCGTTGCCGAACAGGGTGATGTTCACGTAGGGGCCTATCGCGAAGTAACAGAGCATCGACAGGGCGGACAGCCTGCCCAGCCCTCGGCTGTGCGCGAGGAAGTCCAGTTCCCTGTCTCCCTCCGGTACGGGCATGGCCATTTCGGCGGCACCGTAGACAAAGATCGACCCCGCGGTGAGTACCGCGAACTCCAGGAAGGACCACTCGGCGAGGTCGCGCAGCCCCCAGCCCACCCACCACAGCTGCAGGCTGTAGGTCATCACGCAGATGCCCCACAACGCGGTGGACCAGTGGAAGCTGACCTCGCGGTGCGCACGTACCAGCATGGCCACGTTGTGCAGGAGCCGGGTGATGGCGAGACCGAGAATGATGGAAATCGCGACGAAGACGTATTCGTGCTGTGTCATGACAGGTCCGGTTGAGTGATCCGCCCAACAGTGTAGACCCTCCCACCGCGCGCTGTCAGCTGCGCAGGCAATGGGCGTGGACGATCGGCCGAGAACCCGATAAATTCCGGGTAGTCGCCGGGAGGAGCCAGTCCATAGCATTACCCCGGCGCCGTTGCTGAGGAGGGTCGACAATGTCAGTACCCAGGGCGGATTACGCTATCGCGCAGAAAGTGATTCACTGGCTGATGGCCCTGGTCATCTGCATCGATCTCTTCGTGGCACAGAAGTTCGGTCGGACGATGGAGGACTGGGACCGCCTCGAGTCGCGCGTGGATCACGCCAGCATAGGCACGGTGCTCACCATCCTGTTGGTCCTCAGGCTCTATTTCAGGGTGCGCCACGGCGAAGTCGCCCTTCCCCAGGGCATGCCTGGATGGCAGGTGCGCGCCGCACGGGCCGGGCACTTCGCACTGTACGCCTGCATGATCCTGCTGGTTGTGAGCGGTTTCGCGACGGGAATGAACGCGGCGTCGCCACTGCCGCTTTTCGGCCAGCTCGATATCACCCTCGGCCAGTCCAACGAGGACTTTTTCCAGGCCATCCGGCCTATACACGAGTTTGCGACAAACGCGATGATCGCCCTGATCGCGATTCATGTGCTGGCAGCCCTCTACCACCACTACTTCGCGAAGGATCATTCAACTGCGAGAATGTTGAAATTCTGGCGGAGCTCGGCCTGACAGGTCGTCTCCGCAGCGATCCGGTGGATTTTTTCATTCCCGACGCTTACATTGTGGGGATTCGGATTCCACCCAGCGGATGCCCATGGAAATCGCCCAGGCTCTAGAGAACCACGACACCCGGTCCGCGCGGCGCTATTTCCGCAAGCACGGAAGGCCGGATCTCTCATCGCTACCCGGGGATCGGGGTATGCCCATCCTCGGCCACAGCGTGCCGATCCTGCGCGACGTACACGCATTCCTGGACCGGCAGCACGCCAGGTACGGCAACGTCTTCAAGCTGCACGGGCCGCGGGCGGACGGCGTGTTCCTCCTTGGCCCCGATGCCAACGAACTGCTGTTGAAGAACGAGGACAGGAACTTTTCCAATTTCCTGGCCTGGGACCTCACCTTCGCCAATATCTTCGACAACAATCTACTGGAGCGCGACTTCAGCGGCCACAAGCGCCACCGCAAGATTCTCCAGTCCGCCTTCAAGCGCCCCTCCATCGAGGGCCACATCGAGATCATGGATCCCCAGATCCAGCGCGGCCTCGGCGACATCCAGCCAGGCAGCAGCATGAAGATGCTGCCCTTCATAAAGCGTTTCCTGCTCAATGTGGGCGCCAGCGTGTTCCTGGGAGAGGCCGTGGAAGCCGAGGCGGACAAGCTGAACAAGGCCTTTGTGGATTGCGTGGCCGCCACCGCCGACCCCTTCAAGTTGAGGATCCCGGGTACGCCATTCATGCGCGGGGTCAACGGTCGCGCGGTGCTGCGCGACTACGTATTCAGCAATATCGAGCGCAAGCGCCAGGCCGGGGGCAGGGATTTGTTCAGCGAGCTCTGCCACCTGACCGACGAGGACGACGGTTCCCACTTCAGCGACGAGGAGATCAGCGACCACATCACCTTTCTCCTGTTCGCCGCTCACGATACGACAACCAGTGCCCTGTGCTCGGTGCTGTTCGCCATGGCCGCCGATCCGCAGTGGCAGGACAGGCTGATTGCCGAGGTCGACGCGATTGGTGTGGAGGCCCTCGATTACGACGCGATCGAGCGGATGACCGACACCGCCCTGGTCATCCAGGAAGCCCTGCGCATGTACCCGCCCCTGGCGATGATGCCGCGCTACGCCCTGCAGTGCTTCGAGATTTACGGCCACCGGATTCCCGCGAATACGGCCTGCGTCATCTCCTCCCTGTACACCCACTACATGGAGGAGTACTGGACCAATCCCCAAACGTTCGACCCGGATCGCTTCTCCCCCGAGCGGGCCGAGGACAAGAAGAATTTCTTCCAGTACATCCCCTTCGGTGGCGGTGCGCACAAGTGCCTCGGGCTGCATTTCGCGCAGATACAGGGAAAGATGTTCCTGTACCATTTTTTCCGGCGCTTCCGGGTCAGCAAGAAAGCGGGGCAGAAGTTCAAGTACAACAACATTCCCCTGACCTTCCCCACCAATGGCCTCCCCCTGAGCGTGGAGCGCCGCTAGTCGCTCCCCTGGTGGCGCAGCGCGGGTCGGTGCCTGCATCCCCGGCAATATTCTGCTAGGGTCCCTACCTTCGCAGGCGCACCTCAAGACACGTCGATGAAGAACACTTTCCTGGGACTGCTTTCGATCGCGATCGCCTTCGTTTTCCTGGCGCTGGTCGGCGAGGCGCTGCTGCGCATTAACCACGTCGCCAGGGAGACGCTTACCGGCAACACCATCCTGCAATTTGAGCTCGACGTACTGGGGTGGGTGGGCACCGGCAATTATTCGCACGCCGGGAGGGCTGTCGATGCCGCCGGCGACGAATACGACCTCCGTGTCACCACTGACGCCGCCGGGTTCCGCGCCTTTGGCGACCCGGCCGTCGAGGTGCGCCGCAAAATCCTGGTACTCGGCGACTCCTTCACCCACGCCCTGCAGGTCTCCGATGACAAGACCTATTTTTCGATTGTGGGCGAGTCCCTCGACCTGGAGTTGTTCGCACTGGGGGTGGGGGGCTACGGGACGATGCAACAGTACCTGATGCTGGAGCGCTACCTGGAAGAAATACAGCCGGACCTCGTGCTCCTGCAGTTTTGCCCGAACGATTTCATCAACAATCACTACGAGCTGGAGCTCAGCAGTCCGCGCAACAACAACGGCATGCGCAGGCCCTACTGGATCGATGGCGAGGTTGTGTACCTGCTGCCGCGTGCCATGCCCGGCCTGAGGCATTTCGCGAATGCACACTCGCGGCTGCTGTACTTTATCCTGACACGGCTCGACCGGGTGATGCTGCAACGGCGGGGCGAATCGCCAGAGGCGGGAGCCGACCTGGATTCCCCTCCGTTCCGGGAGTCGGTGGCGATTACCGGGGAACTGGTGAAGAAAATTCGTGGGCGGGTGCCGGCGTCTGTCCCGATCTACGCGTTTTCCACCATGGGTGGGCCTGCCTACGGCGAGCAATTCCGGCAGATCGCGGAGGCAGCAGGCGTCTCCTATGTAGAGGGGGTCAGCGACCGCCTGGCATTGGCCCGTGAAAATGGGGTCAATATCTTCGCTGCAGACGGCCAGCACTGGAACAACGCCGGCCACGCTGCGGTGGCCGGGGCACTGACAGACTACCTGTCGCGCCAGCCCGCCCTCGATGTCGCTCCCTAAAAGCCGCTCACGGGGCGCCCGGCGATAAAGTCGTTGATCAGGGCCGCCAGTTCCGGGCCGACCTCCTCCTGGACGAAGTGCCCGACGCCCTTGATCTCCACACGCTGGGCCGTGGGCACGCGCTCCATGAACTCGTCGGCTATCCCGGTCCCGCTGGTCACCGGGTCCGAGTCGGTGAACGCCAGCAGGAACGGCTTGTCCCACTTTTCGTACACTTCTCTCCAGGCGACCTCGTTCTCGGCGAGCAGGGTCGGGATAAGGTAGGGAAATACCTGCGCGCCCGCCTTGTAGCGCGCATCGGGGTAGGGTGCCTCGTAGCCACGGATGATCTCGGCGTCCTCGATGCCCCCGAGAAATTCCATCACCTTACCCACGGACATGTCTTCGCCGTAGTAAGCGTAGGCGACCCAGCGCGGGAACGCGGGGTCGGCGATGAGTTCTTCGATCGTCACGGGCTTCTCCCACCACGCCAGGAACTTGAACGCGGGTTCGGCGACGCTCGCCATGATGCCGGATGCGGCGGGCAGGCCGGTGTTTGAAATGACGACCCTGGAAAACCGCTCTGGCAGGGTGGAGACCACTCGCAGGCCCACCAGGCCGCCCCAGTCCTGCCCGAAGAAGGTCGCTTCCTGCAGGTCGAGGCGTTCCACCAGTTCCACCATGGTGTCTATGTGGGCCTGGTAGCTGTAATCCTCCCGATTCGCCAGCTTGTCGGAACGACCGAAGCCGATCATGTCGGGAGCGATGACGCGATGCCCCGCCGCCGTGAGCACCGGGATCATCGTGCGAAACAGGTAGCTCCAGGTGGGCTCACCGTGCAGCAACAGTACCGGGTCTCCGTCGCGAGGTCCCTCGTCCAGGTAATGAACCCTCAGACCCCCGATCTCCGTGTAGTTCGGCGCGAAGGGATAGCCCTGCAGGTTGTCGAAGCGGCTGTCCGGTGTCCTGAACACCCCCGGGGAGATTTCATCGGCCCCCGCGGGAATGGCCAGCATCAACAACAGGGAGGCAAGCAGTAGTTTAGGCATAGAAGAATTCCTTGTTGATCTGCATTGGGTGGTTTTCCGGGAAGTCGCCCGCCCGGGCTCTGCGACGCGGTCCGACACCCGTGGGTAGCGTACAGGGGGGGTCCTGCGTACCCGGTCACGCTTTTTCAGGTATTGTATGGCAATAAACCACCGCCGGCGCTAATCTGTCCGGCCCGTCCCTACAGTTGACCGGGATGGGATGAGTGTAGATTATGTGGATCAAAAGAAATAACAGGGCGTCCGCCTGGTTCTCCCAGTACGACAATCCCGGAGAAAACCCTTGATTGGTACCACCTTGCGCCGCGTCAGCCTCGCGGCCTGTCTCTGCCTGAGCGCTTGTTCTGAAGAGCCGCAGCCGGAAACCGAGTTACTGTTGCCGGATGCGTCCGTTGCGAACCTGTTGCTGATCTGTATCGATACCGTGCGCGCCGACGTGTTTTACGGCATGGGCGACGGGCGCAAAGATGCCTTTACTGCCTGGGAGAACCGGGCACTCCGGTTTGACCGGGCCATTTCTTCATCGTCGTGGACGGTGCCCGCACTCGGTTCCGTATTCAGTGGATTATGGCAGTCCGGGCACGGCGCGGGCCAGTTGCCGATGATCAGCGTCGAGGCGAAGGCGGCGAAGCCGACCGCGCTGTACGCCGATGTGCCCCTGCTGACGGAAGCTGCCGAGAAGGCGGGCTTCCAGACGGCGGTGATCTCCGCATCCCCCTGGACCAATACCCTGGGAGACCCCATGGGCCTGAACAAGGGGTTCGTGGAAAAGGTCAATATCGGCATGAACGGAGCGACACGCACCTTCAGTAAGATGCGGGAGATCCTGGCATCGAAAGACGCGGACGCCCGGTTCTTTCACTACGTGCACCTGATGGAGGCGCACGACTGGCACATGCTTCCCGAGGCCACGTTGGACTCGAGGATCGAGAATATGTCAGATGCCGAGCGCGCTCTTTATCTCGATGTCGCGCCGCCCACCGCGTGCCAGGAGGAGTCATCCCTCCTCTGCAAGCGCTACCTCGTGTACGCCTCCGCGGTATACCGGCTGCGATCCGCGCTGGCCGCCCTGTTTGCCGATATGCGATCCGGGGGCTTGCTGGATGACACGGTGGTGGTGCTTTTCGCCGACCACGGGGAGGAATTCGGGGACCACGACAACGACGGCAGGCTGGTGAAGACCGTGGAGGGCGTTCCCGACCGGTTCGTGGGTCACGGACAGAGCATGTACCAGGAGTTGTTGCACGTGCCGTTGTTGGTCTGGCACCCGCGGTATCCGGGCGCGGTGATCGACGATATGGTCAGCCTCGTGGACATCGGCCCGACCATAGCGCGGTGGCTGGAAATTCCGTTCCGGCCCGAGGCCTGGCCCGGCCACTACCTGGACGAGTACCTCGACCCGACGCCGGAAGCACTTGACCGGGTCGCCTACGCGTCGGGAATTTCTGTAGGGCAGCAGCAGATGAGCGCACTGCAGGGTTGGAACAAGTCTGTCTGGTACATGGCCTCGGATGACTACGATTATTTTGACCTCGAAACCGATCCCCGGGAGATGAATTCGCAGGCCGAAGACCGCCTCGTCATGCTGTTCGATGGGTTGTTCCTGGACTACACGCAGAACAAGCGGCAGGAAGAGCTCATGCCTGCGTCCCTGTCCGCCGAGCAGATCAAGCGCTTACAGGCTATTGGATACCTCCAGGGCGTCGAAGTGGAAAGTGCCGGGGTTGAGAGCATCGGGGGTTTACGCGCTGATCCTGAGAGCTCCGATGTGGACGGCGCAGGGGAATTGGGGTTAAACGGGGAGTGAGTAGCGTGACAACGGCACGCTGTTAACCGGGCTTCTTCCAGGAGGGCCCTCGCTTCTCGAGAAATGCGCGCAGGCCCTCCTGGGCGTCCGGGGTCGCCGCAACGTCGGCGAAATCGTCCACGGCCTCTTCAATGCCCCGCCGGTATCCCATGTCACTGGCGCGCAGGAATGCGGCCCTTCCGGCCCGCAGCGCCGTGGGGGACTTCCCGGCGAAAGTGTTGGCCAGCGCCGTCGCCCCGGCATCGAGTGCGCCCTCGGGTAGTACGCGGCTGACCAGTCCCAGCTCGCGCGCCTCCCCCGCGTCGAAACTCCGCCCGGAGAACAGCAGTTCGAACGCGCGGTGGCGGCCGAGAATCCGGTGCAGGTGGGCGAAGTGGATCGCCGGCACGAGTCCCAGGTCGATTTCCGGATAGCCGAAAGTGCTGGCCTCGGACGCCAGGATCACGTCACAGGAAATAGCGAGCGTCATTCCGCCACCCCGGGCCGCCCCGTTGACGGCGGCGATGGTGGGCTTGGTCATGGCGGACTGGACATCTCGCAACTCGCTGTAGAGCTTGCCGACGAAATCACGGATTTCAGCGGCGGGTTTCCCCAGGAGAATGTCCATGTCCAGCCCTGCGCAGAACCGGTCGGGAACTGCGCTGCGCAGCACAACGGCGCGCACGTTTTCATCGGTGGCACCCCGGCGCAGCGCCTCGAGAATCTCGTCCAGGAAAGGGACGCTCAGGGCATTGACCGGCGCCCGTTCCAGGGAAATCGTCGCGACGTTATCGTGGACGTCGTAGTGAACCCGGCCCGCGGCAGTCATGGCGTAGCGCCCTGTGTGCAGGTGCCGATGATTCCGGCGGCCGAAAACTGGTCGATCTCCGCCTTACTGTAGCCGACATCCCGGAGAATCTCCGCAGAGTGTTGGCCCAGCAGGGGCGCCGCCTCTGGTTCCCCGCGCACTCCGCCATTGAAAACCAGGGGCATCCCGATATGGGGCAGCCTGCCCAGTACGGGATGCTGGGAGTGCACCACCATCCGCCGTGCTTCCAACTGCGGATGTGCCAGCGCCTGGGGCAGGGTGTTTATCGGGGCACAGGGTATCCCCGCGTCACCCAGGACCTCGAGCCAGTGGGCCAGGCTCTCGCGGCCAATCACTGACTGGACCAGTTCGACGACCTCCGGGCGATTTTCAACCCGCGCACTGTTCGAGGCATAGCGTGGGCTCTCCGCGTACTCCTGCAGCGCGAGGACTGCGCACAGCCGGCGCCATTGTGCGTCATTGCCCGCGCCGATCATCAGGTCACCATCGGATGCCGAGAATCCCTGGTAGGGAACCAGCGACCCGTGTCCCGTCCCCAGGCGGCCCGGCGCCTCCCCTGTCATCCAGTAGTTTTGTGTGAGGTAGGCCATCCACGCCATGGCGGAATCCAGAAGGGTCAGCTCCACGTGCGAGCCCCTGCCGGTATTGGCCCGCTCCATCAGCGCCGCGAGGATGCCGCTGACCGCGTGCATGCCGGTTCCGATGTCCACGGGCGAAAAGCTGGCTCGTACCGCGGGCCCCTGGGGCTCACCCATGGTGCTGACCATGCCGCTGAATGCCTGGAGCATAACGTCGTAACCGGGATCGCCGCCGAGGGGCCCGTCCTGTCCGTACCCGGAGATTTCACAGTAGACTAGGCGATCGTTCAATGGTTTAAGGGTCGCGTAGTCGATCCCCAGTCTAGGGGCCGTTCCCCCCTTGAATCCCTGCACCACAACGTCGGCGCTGGCGACCAGCTTGTGCACGATGCTGCGACCCTCCGGTGTCTTCAGGTCGAGGGCCAGAGATCGTTTGTTGCGATTGAGTGCCAGGAAGGTGGAGGATTGCCCCTCGGCCTGTGGTTGCCAGCTGCGTGTATCGTCACCGCCCTCTACCGGCTCGACCTTGATGACCCGCGCGCCGAGATCGCCCAGGTACTGGGTGCAGTACGGCCCGGCGAAGACCTTGCTGAAGTCGATGACGGTAATGTCCTGCAGCGGTTGCATGAGACTGCTCCTTCGCGATTCCGGGGTGGCGTTCCAGGCTGCGGGGACCCGTATATTCACCCAGGGGAGCGCGTTTGTCAGTAGTTCGTTGCAACGGGCGCGCCTCGAAGGCAGGAAGTACTGTGCGGGTTGCGTCGCGGACTGGATGCGCCCGGAGGATAGGCTAGAGTGGTAGTAGCGGCCCCCGGAGTTCCGTCATTTTGGGGTCGAGACCACGACAAGCTGGTACCTGATAAATCTGCCCGTGATCCGGGAGAGAATAAATACAGCGAGGTCGCGATGCGTCGTTTCCGAGTAATCCCGGTGGCTGCCCCGGCGGTGGTCACACTTCTCAGCGTGCTCAGTCCCAGTCTCATATGGGCCCAGGGTTTGCTGGAGGAGATTATCGTCACCGCACAGAAGCGCGAACAGAATTTGCAGAACGTCCCCGTCGCTGTCAGCGCTTTCAGCAGCGAGCTTCTCCAGCAGGCCGGGGTGCGCGACATGTACGAACTGGCGACGCTGTCGCCCAGTCTCAGTGTCGACACCTCCCAGTCCGCGGTGGCCACCACGTTTGCTATCCGCGGCATCTTTACCAGCTCCCTCAACTTTGCCCTGGAGCCCTCCGTGGGACTCTATGTCGACAGGGTGTACCGATCACGCCAGGGGTCCATGATCAACAACCTGGTGGATATCGCCATGGCGGAGGTGCTGCGGGGCCCACAGGGTGCGCTGTTCGGTCGCAACACACCGGCGGGCGCGGTGCTGATCTCGAGCGTGCGGCCCGATCACGAGGGGAGTGGATTCCTGGAGGCGGAGGCCGGCGACTACGACCTGCTCAATATCAGTGGCGCCAGGTCGGTGAGCCTGATACAGGACGAGCTTGCCATGCGCTTTACCGGTTTCTGGATGGAGCGTGACGGCACCGTCGACGCGGTGGGCCAGAACGTGCAGCAGGACGAAGCCCTCAATGACCGCGACCGGTACGGCGGACGATTCCAGACCGAGTACACGCCTGCCGACGACCTCTCGGTAGTCTTTACTGCCGATTACTCAGAGATCGATGAAATCTGCTGTGCCACGGGAGTGTGGAAGAACAACGTGGTGGGCGCCGGCGGTGTGCCGGGCACGGACAGCCGCATCGAGGGCCTGGGCGGTACGCTGTTGTTGGGGGCGGATTTCTACGACCGGGAGGTGGCGACGAGCTCTCTTCCCCAATCGCGCAACGAAGATAAGGGTGTCTCGCTGCAGATCGACTGGGAACACGACGATTACCTGCTGACCAGCATCACCGCGTACCGGGAACACAACTCCAATGACAACGTCGACGCGGACTTCATCGATGTCGATTCGCTGCACCGTATCGACGACGCCAACCAGGACCAGTTTTCACAGGAGCTGCAGATCAGCGCCGAGGGTGAGACATTCGATTACCTGGCCGGTCTGTACTACTACCGCCAGAATCTCGATTCCCACTCGGACACGATTCCAGGCGAGGATGCCGCCGGCCTGCTCGGCCTGGGTAATATCACTCCCGAGCCGTTTCCTGTCGGCTCCAACGCGTTGAACGTAGCAGAACAGGAACACGAGAGTTACGCGATTTATGGCCAGGTGGACTACAACCTCAGCGATTCTCTGGTGTTGACCGCTGGGCTGCGATGGACCTTCGAGGACAAGGACCTGACCAGCACTTTCAGCGAAAATGGTGCCTCCTCCACGCCCTTACCCACCGAGCCTGGGTGGGGTTTCTGGCTGTTTGATCCGTTACGTCCCCGTCCGGACGCCGAGGAAAAAATGGACGATGACAGGGTTACCGGATCGCTGAAGCTGAGCTGGTTCATGAATGACACGACCATGTTTTACGCGTCCTATGGCACGGGGTACAAGTCAGGTGGCCTGAACACAGACAGAATTTCCCCTGCTCTTCCCCTGACCTTCGAACCCGAGGAGTCGGATTCTTACGAGCTGGGTGTTAAAGCCGACTTTCCGGAGCAATCACTGCGGGTGAACGTCGCCCTGCACAGGACGGACACGGATGATTTGCAGACAGTCTCCTTCCAGGGCACGGCCATCGTGCTGGTCAACGCCGGGACGGCGGAGACCTACGGCGGTGAACTGGATATTCAGTGGTTGCCGGCCGACAAGACCACGCTGACCCTGGCCTACGCCTACAATCACGGTGAGTACTCGGACTTCACGCCGGCACCCTGCTGGGTGGGGACCCCATTCCATACCGGCGAGCCCGATCCCGGTGACAATGGGGACGGTACTTGTGACCGCAGCGGCGGGGATATTTCATCCAACGCCGAGAACGCGGTGTCCGCAACAGCCAACCAGGATTTCGATGTTGCCGAGGGGATCACCGCCTTCGCCTACGGCGAGTACGCCTGGAAAGACGGCCGTATGACCGACGTCAACAACGACCCCGGGAAACGCGACGGCTCATTCTTCACCCTGAACCTGCGAGCGGGCCTCTACTTCGAGGACTACCGGACCCGGGTCACCCTCTGGGGACGCAATGTCACCGACGAGGAATACACCAATACCATTGCCGACGCCGTGGCGCAGGCCGGGCGTTTCATAGCCTTCTACCCCGAGCCCTTCACCTGGGGCGTAAATATCCGTAGGGATTTCTAGCGCAGCCGCCGGCACAGGCACCCCGGGTTGTCGCTCCGCCGCTGTGGGCAGACAGTGGATTTGACACGTTTAAGAATAAGAAAAATACTTCCTTACGCGGCGGTTGAGTGAGTGCTTGGGTCATGAGTGGTAGCAGTGAAGAGGTGGGCGCCAGGGTGCGCGCAGCCATGCTGAGGCTCCTCGACGAGAAGCCTTACCATCGCATCAGCTTCAAGGAACTGGCGGCGGAGACCGGGATGTCCCGGCAGAACCTCTACTACTACTACAAATCCAAGGAGAACGTCCTCGAGGAGATCATCGAGGACTTTTTCGATGACATCTACAACACCATGATGCGCTACAGCCCCGTCAATATCGGCGCCGCGGGTGAAGAGGACGTGAGCAGGGAACTGGTGCGGGCGACCCTGATCGCCATCAGGGACAACGACCATGTGACCCGCCTGTTGTTCGACGAGGAGATGAGTGCGCTGGCACTCGAGAAGCAGGTGGCCTTTCTGAAACGGATGCTGGGCAGCGTGATCCGGGCGCGGAACATCAAGGTTAACGATCCGAAGTTTA
>Ga0126341_1000044_pt1 | contig 25612 bp, 39 predicted proteins | sample OrbTmetagenome_FD_97057 | JGI IMG/M metagenome (GOLD analysis project Ga0126341, IMG submission 97057) | Coral microbial communities from Florida Keys, Florida, USA - Orbicella T D metagenome | ecosystem: Host-associated > Invertebrates > Cnidaria > Coral | place: Florida Keys, Florida, USA... | reverse complement strand
GCGACAACGTGCAGATGGTGGCGACGCTGATAGCGCCGATTGCGATGGAAGAGGGCCTGCGCTTCGCGATTCGCGAGGGTGGCCGGACCGTTGGTGCCGGCGTGGTGGCCAAGATTATCGAGTAATGACGGATTGGGGTCAGAGTCGCGACTCTGACCCCGGTTGGAGAAAAAAAGCCCGGCAACGCCCGGGCTTTTTTGTGGGCATTTGCGATACCCGTGTTTTGGCGTCGAGCTACCCTAGCGCCCCTCGTTCACCTCGGAGAGCTGCTCGTTCAGGGTCAGGAAATCCCACAGGATGCCCAGCCCGAATACCCCCAGGGTCAGAAGGTAGAGGATGCCGGTGAAAATCTTGCCCATGTAGAAGCGGTGTATGCCCAGGGCGCCCAGGAAGGTGAGCAGGATCCAGGTCAGGTTGTAGTCGACGGGGCCGGGCACGTAGCGGTCGTCGGCCTCCTCGGCCATGCCCGGGATGAGGAAGAGGTCGATAATCCAGCCGATGAACAGCAGGCCGAGGGTGAAGAACCAGATCACCCCGGTGACCTGCCGGCCGTAGTAGAAGCGGTGGGACCCGATGAAGCCGAAAATCCACAGCAGGTAGCCCAGCAGGATCGAGTGTGTGTCGTTGTCGTCGTTCATGTTCCCTCCGCGCGGGACGTCCCCGCAAACAGTGTCCGGCGAGCCCCGGGGGAGGTCAAGGCCCCCGGGGCGGGATTTGACCCGCGGTGGGTAAACATTGGATGATAAAAAGACACCTGTCCTGAGGAATTCCCCCGGCATGGCTTACGAGGCACTGAAACGGGAACTGGAGAATCGGCTGGCGTCCCTGCAGCGGCGCCTGGCCAGCATCAAGGCGGACGTCACCAAGGCCCACTCCGGCGACTCGGCGGAGCAGGCCCAGGAGCGCGAGAACGACGAGGTCGTGGACGCCATCGGCAATGAGACCCGGCTGTCCATCCGCGTGATCCAGGCCGCGCTGGAGCGTATCGAGGACGGAACCTACGGCGAGTGCGACAGTTGCGGCGAGGATATCGGCGAGGCCCGCCTCAGCGCCATCCCCGAGGCCACCCGCTGCGTGAACTGCGCCGACTGAATCCAGATATTCTTACGGGGAATATAAAATACCGATATCATATATTAAGTGAATATCGGCTGGTCCCGATCTCCCACAGCCCGCGGAATTAAAACCTTTCAGCGCCTTGACACCCCCTGGGGCGGTCATTAGAATTCGCTCTCCTTTTTTCGGGGGGTTCCCGTGCGAACCCCTGGTTTTTTAGTGTTTGGAGTCAAGTCAGGTGCAGAATCAACGTATTCGTATCCGCCTCAAGGCCTTCGACCATCGACTGATAGATTCGTCTACCCAGGAGATCGTGGAAACGGCGCGCAGAACCGGCGCCCAGGTCAAGGGTCCCATCCCGCTTCCCACCAGGAAAGAAAAGTTCACCGTGCTGATTTCCCCGCACGTGAACAAGGATGCGCGCGATCAGTACGAAATCCGCACCCACAAAAGGCTGCTGGACATCGTGGAGCCCACGGAAAAGACCGTGGACGCCCTGATGAAACTGGACCTCGCCGCCGGCGTTGAAGTCCAGATCAGCCTCGGCTAGACCCCGAACCGAAAAAAGACCTGCCCGGCCGCTCTGGTTCGAAAGGCGAGAGCAGCAGGGTGTGTAACGGCCGGTCTCCCGCGGGAGGCGGGTCGGCCATAGAGGGTTGAGCCCCGTACACTGTAGAGGTTAGAAAGATGACTATTGGCTTAGTCGGCCGTAAGTCCGGTATGACACGTGTTTTTACCGACGACGGCGTATCAATCCCAGTAACCGTAGTGGAGATCACTCCAAACCGTGTTACTCAGATCAAGGAAAACGATAGCGACGGCTATCGCGCGATCCAGGTCACTGCGGGCAGCCGCAAGGCCTCACGAGTAAACAAGTCAAAGGCAGGACAGTTCGCCAAGGCGGGCGTCGAGGCCGGTACCGGTTTGTGGGAATTTCGTCTGGGTGACTCCGACGAGGCGCCGGAGGTCGGCTCCGAGCTGACCGTCGAGCGTTTCGAGGCGGGCCAGAAGGTCGACGTGTCCGGCAAATCCAAGGGCAAGGGCTTCCAGGGCGGCGTCAAGCGCTGGAACTTCTCCATGCAGGACGCCACCCACGGCAACTCCCTGTCCCACAGGGCCCCCGGTTCCATCGGCCAGTGCCAGACGCCCGGTCGCGTCTGGAAAGGCAAGAAGATGGCGGGGCACATGGGTGCCGCCAACGTGACGACCCAGGGACTGGAAGTCGTGCGCGTCGATGCCGAGCGCAACCTGCTGCTCATCAAGGGCGCGGTACCCGGCGCTCCCGGTGGCGACGTCATCGTGCGTCCCACGGTCAAGGCTTAAGCGTAGGGGGTCATCAACGTGGAACTGAGTGTATTGAAGCCGGGCAGCAGCGAGGCGGGAACGGTCTCCGTATCCGACGTCGCCTTTGCACGGGAGTACAACGAGGCCCTGGTGCACCAGGTCGTGACCGCCTTTCTGGCGGGGGCACGGCAGGGCACCCGCGCCCACAAGAATCGCTCCGATGTGAGCGGGGGCGGCCGCAAGCCCTGGCGCCAGAAAGGCACCGGGCGCGCCCGTGCCGGAACCATCCGCTCGCCCATCTGGCGCAGCGGCGGGGTGACCTTCGCGGCCAAGCCGCAGGATCACTCCCAGAAAGTGAATCGCAAGATGTACCGGGCTGCACTGCGCTCGATCATCTCGGAGCTGGCCCGCCAGGACCGCCTGGTGGTCGTCGAGAGCCTGGACATCGAGGAGCCGAAGACCAAGCTGCTGGCCAAGCAGCTGGGTGAATACGGCGTGGACAACGTGCTGATCGTTTCCGACGAGGTGGGCAAGAACCTGTACCTCGCCGCGCGCAACCTGCACAAGGTCGATGTGCGCGATGTGGAGGGTGTGGATCCCGTCAGCCTGATCGGGCACGACAAGGTCATGGTGACTGTCGAGGCCGTGAAGAAGTTTGAGGAGATGCTGGGATGAACCAGGAGCGCATTTTCCAGGTGCTGGTAGGTCCGCACGTTTCCGAGAAGGCGGCTATCGTCGCCGACGAGAGCAACCAGTACGTGTTCAAGGTGGCTATCGACGCGACCAAGGCCGAGATCAAGCGCTCCGTGGAGCAGCTGTTCAAGGTTAAGGTGACCGGCGTCAATACGATGAAGGTCAAGGGCAAGACCAAGCGCAATCGCTACGGTTACAGCTCGCGGCCCAACTGGAAAAAGGCGTACGTGCGCCTCGAGCAGGGTCAGGACATCGACTTTGCGGTGGCCGAGTAAGGAGTAGCAGGCAATGGCAGTTATCAAGAGTAAGCCGACGTCACCGGGCCGCCGCCATGTCGTGCGCGTGGTCAACGAGGACCTCCACAAGGGTGCGCCCCACGGGCCCCTGCTGGAGAAGCAGTCCCGCAACGGTGGTCGCAACAACAATGGCCGGATTACGACGCGGCACATCGGTGGCGGCCACAAGCAGCATTACCGCATTATCGATTTCAAGCGCACCAAGGACGGCATCCCCGCGAAGGTCGAGCGCCTGGAGTACGACCCGAACCGCACCGCCAATATTGCCCTGCTGCTGTTCGCAGACGGCGAGCGCCGCTATATCGTGGCCCCCAAGGGTGTGAAATCCGGCGATATGCTGCAGTCCGGCTCCTCCGCCCCGATCAAGTCAGGCAACTGCCTCCCCCTCAGAAACATCCCCGTTGGTTCCGTCGTACATTGTGTTGAATTGAAGCCCGGCAAGGGCGCCCAGCTGGCCCGTTCAGCGGGTGCTTCCGCGCAGCTCGTCGCCCGCGAGGGCCAGTACGCCACCCTGCGCCTGCGCTCCGGCGAGATGCGCAAGGTCCTGGCCGAGTGCCGCGCGACCCTGGGCGAGGTATCCAACGCTGAACACAGCCTGCGCAAGCTCGGCAAGGCGGGCGCGGCGCGCTGGCGCGGCGTCCGGCCCACCGTGCGCGGCGTGGCGATGAACCCGGTGGATCACCCGCACGGCGGCGGCGAGGGCCGCACCTCCGGTGGTCGCCACCCGGTCAGCCCCTGGGGTACGCCCACCAAGGGTTACAAGACACGCAAGAACAAGCGTACGGACAACCTGATCGTCCGTCGTCGTGGTACCAAGAAGAGCTAATCACGAGTCAACGAGATCTAGAGGAAAGACACTGTGCCGCGTTCACTGAAAAAAGGCCCGTTCATCGACCTTCACCTCATGAAGAAGGTCGAGGCCGCCGCTGAAAGCAACGACCGCCGTCCGATCAAGACCTGGTCGCGTCGCTCCATGGTTTCCCCCGATATGGTCGGCCTCACCATCGCCGTGCATAACGGGCGCCAGCACGTGCCCATCCTGGTCAACGAGGACATGGTCGGCCACAAGCTGGGCGAATTCGCGGTGACCCGCACGTTCCGCGGCCACATTGTCGACAAGAAGGTGAAGCGCTGACAGCGCGTCGGTAGCGAGGTTTAGAAGATGGAAGTTGCAGCGAAACTCAAAGGCGCACCGATCTCAGCGCAGAAAGTACGCCTGGTCGCCGACCAGGTGCGTGGCATGCCGGTGGAAGAGGCGCTCAACCTGCTTGAGTTCAGCCCCAAGAAGGCGGCGCATATCGTGAAAAAGGTGCTCAACTCGGCCATCGCCAATGCCGAGAACAACGAGGGCGCGGACGTGGACGAGCTCAAGGTGTCCACCATCTTCGTCGACGAGGGCCTGACCATGAAGCGACTGCGCCCGCGGGCCAAGGGTCGCGCCGACAGGATTCTCAAGCGCAGCTGTCACATCACCATCAAAGTGGCCGACGGCGAAAGCCAGGGTTAGGAGAAGAGTAAATGGGTCAGAAAGTACATCCCACCGGCATCCGCCTTGGCATCGTCAAGGATCACAATTCGATCTGGTATGCCGACAGCAAGAACTACGCCGACCAGCTGATTACCGACCTGGAGGCCAGGTCCTACATCGAGAAGGTTCTCGACCACGCCTCCGTCAGCCGCGTCGTGATCGAGCGTCCGGCACAGACCGCGCGCATCACCATCCACACGGCGCGCCCGGGCATTGTCATCGGCAAGAAGGGCGAGGACGTGGACAAGCTGCGCCAGGACCTGTCGCAGAAAATGGGAGTACCGGTACACATCAATATCGAGGAGATCCGCAAGCCGGACCTCGATGCCAGGCTGGTCGCACAGAACGTGGCGCAGCAGCTGGAGCGCCGCGTGATGTTCCGCCGCGCCATGAAGCGGGTGGTGCAGAACGCCATGCGCCAGGGCGCCGAGGGCATCAAGGTACAGATCTCGGGTCGCCTGGGCGGCGCGGAGATCGCCCGCACCGAGTGGTACCGCGAGGGCCGTGTGCCCCTGCACACCCTGCGTGCGGATATCGATTACGCCACGTACGAGGCCACCACCACCTACGGCATCCTCGGCGTGAAGGTATGGATTTTCAAGGGCGAGGTCATCGGCACGGAAGGCCAGGCCGAAGGCGCCAAGAAGACAGTCACTAGTTAAGGCTCAGGGCAATGCTGCAACCAAAGCGTACAAAATTCCGCAAGACCCAGAAGGGTCGCAACCGCGGCCTGGCCCAGAGGGGCAGCAAGGTCAGCTTCGGCGAATACGGCCTGAAGGCGACCGGTCGCGGCCGCATAACCGCGCGCCAGATCGAGGCCGCGCGGCGCGCCATGACCCGCCATATCAAGCGGGGCGGAAAAATCTGGATCCGCGTCTTCCCGGACAAGCCGATTACGGGCAAGCCCCTGGAAGTGCGGCAGGGTAAAGGTAAAGGTAACGTCGAATACTGGGTGGCCCAGATCCAGCCCGGCCGCGTGCTGTACGAGGTGCAGGGCGTGTCCGAGGAGCTGGCGCGGGAGGCCTTCGCACTGGCGGCCGCCAAGATCCCGGTATCCACAACATTCGTTAAACGGTCGGTGATGTGATGAAAGCTAGCGAACTGAGAGACAAGTCCGCCGAGGACCTGGACAAGGAACTGCTGGCGCTGCGCGAGGAGCAGTTCAAGCTGCGTATGCAGAAAGCCACCGGCCAGCTCGGCCAGACCCATCTGCTGAAGCAGAACCAGCGCGATATCGCCAGGGTAAAGACCGTGCTCACGGAAAAGGCAGGTAACTAACTATGTCAGGTGCAGAAAAGCGTGCCCGTATGGCGACAGGCAAGGTCGTCAGCAACAAGATGGACAAGACGATTACCGTGCTGGTGGAGCGTCGGGTGAAGCACCCGGTGTACGGCAAGTACATCACGCGTTCGTCGAAGATCCACGCCCACGATGAGAACAACGAGTGCGGCATCGGCGACACTGTGACGGTGGCGGAGACGCGCCCGATTTCCAAGAGCAAGTCGTGGAAGCTGCTGGAAGTTGTGGAGAGCGCCACCGCGGTCTGAGGCGGAATTGAGGATTGGCGGCCCCGGTCGCATTTGGAGTAAGAGATGATTCAGACACAGTCGTATTTGGACGTAGCCGATAACAGCGGTGCGCGCCGTGTTATGTGCATCAAGGTGCTGGGTGGTTCCAAGCGTCGCTACGCCCGTGTCGGTGACCTCATCAAGGTGACCGTGAAGGAAGCGATCCCGCGGGGCAAGGTCAAGAAGGGCCAGGTGATGAACGCCGTCGTGGTTCGCACCAAGAAGGGCGTGCGTCGCCCCGACGGTTCGCTGATCAAGTTCGATGACAACGCCGCCGTGTTGCTGAACGCGCAGGAGGCGCCCATCGGCACCCGTATCTTCGGCCCGGTTACCCGTGAGCTGCGCGGTGAAAAATTCATGAAGATCATTTCCCTCGCGCCGGAAGTCATCTAGGGCGGGAATTGAGAGGCAGAGCAATGTTGAAGATCAAGAGGGACGACGAAGTCATTGTCCTGGCGGGCAAGGACAAGGGTAAGCGCGGCAAGGTGCGCCAGGTGCTGGGTAACAACAAGGTTATCGTCGCCGGTGTCAACATGGTCAAGCGCCACACCCGCCCCAACCCGCAGGCCGGGGTGGCCGGCGGTATCGTGGAGCGCGAGGCGCCCATCCAGGTGTCCAACGTGGCAATTTTCAACTCGGAGACCAGCAAGGCCGACCGGGTTGGCTTCAAGGTCGACGGGGACAAGAAGATTCGTATTTTCAAATCCAGCGGCGAGGCAATCGACGCTTGAGGCCCACCGGCCAGTAAGCGTGTCAGGTAAGAGAAATGGCTAACTTGAAAGAGAAATACCGCAACGAGATCGCTCCCAGGCTCAAGGACGAACTGGGCCTGGAAAATGTCATGGAGGTTCCGCGCATCACCAAGATCACCCTGAACATGGGTGTGGGCGAGGCGATCGGCGACAAGAAGATCCTCGAGAACGCGTTGTCCGACATGGAATTGATCGCCGGCCAGAAGCCGGTCGTGACCAAGGCTCGCAAGTCCATCGCGGGGTTCAAGGTGCGCGATGGCTGGCCCATCGGCTGCAAGGTGACACTGCGCTCCGAGCGCATGTACGAATTCCTGGAGCGCCTGATCAGTATTGCGATTCCGCGAATCCGCGACTTTCGTGGCATCAGCCCCCGTTCATTCGACGGGCGCGGCAATTTCGCGATGGGTGTGAGCGAGCAGATTATTTTTCCCGAGATCGACTACGACAAGGTCGATGCGCTGCGTGGCCTGGATATCACCATTACCACGTCCGCTCGCACCGATGATGAGGGCCGCGCGCTGCTGCGCGCATTCAATTTCCCTCTGAAGGCATAAGAGGCGTTATTCAATGGCAAAGAAATCAATGATCGCGCGTGAGAAAAAGCGCGCCCGGACCGTGGCGAAATTCGCCGCCAAGCGCGCTGAGCTGAAGGGCATCCTCAGCGACGTGAATGCGTCCGACGAGGAGAAGTGGGACGCCCAGGTGAAGCTACAGAAGCTGCCGCGCAACGCCAGCCCGGTGCGCCAGCAGCGACGCTGCCGTATCACCGGCCGCCCGCACGCGGTGTACCGCAAATTCGGCCTGTGTCGCAACAAGCTGCGTGAAGCCGCCATGCGCGGCGACGTTCCCGGCCTTGTGAAGTCCAGCTGGTAAGCCGGCTGGTCTACGGAGATTTTTGAATTATGAGTATGCAAGATCCGCTGTCAGACATGCTGACCCGTATCCGCAACGCCCAGATGGCCGGCAAGACCCGCGTGGAAATGCCGGGGTCAAAGCTGAAGGCCGCTGTCGCCAACGTGCTTAAGGAAGAGGGTTACATCGAGGACTTCGCCGCGACCAGCGACAACGGCAAGTCGCGCCTGGCCATCGACCTCAAGTACTACGACGGCAAGCCCGTGATCGCGGAAATTGATCGTATCAGCCGCCCGGGACTGCGCCGCTACAGCGGCAAGGACGAACTGCCCGAGGTGCGCGCCGGACTGGGAGTGGCCATTATCTCCACGTCCAAGGGCGTGATGACCGACCGTGCGGCGCGGGCCGCCGGTGTCGGCGGCGAAGTGCTCTGCACCGTCTACTAATTGAACTAACCGAATCACTGGATCTGTCGAAATGTCTAGAGTCGCAAACAACCCGATTGAGCTGCCAGGCGGCGTCGAGGTGAAGCTGGATGGCCGCGACCTCACTGTGAAAGGCGGCAAGGGCAGCCTTGCTCTCTCGATCAACGAGGGAATCGAGGTCAAGCAGGAGGACAATGTTCTCACCTTTTCCTACGCCAGCGACCGCCTGAAAGCCGTCGCGGGCACCACCCGCGCACTGGTCAACAACATGGTGGTGGGCGTCACGGAAGGCTGGGAGAAGAAGCTGGTCCTCAACGGCGTCGGCTACCGGGCGAAGGCGTCCGGCAGTTCCGTCAACCTGACCATCGGCCTGTCACACGCGGTGGACTACAAGCTGCCGGAGGGTGTCACCGCCGAGAGCCCCAGCCAGACGGAAGTCGTGGTCAAGGGAATTGACAAGCAGGCAGTGGGCCAGGCGGCGGCGGAGATCCGCGCCTTCCGCCCGCCGGAGCCGTACAAAGGCAAGGGCATTCGCTACGCGGACGAGTACGTGCGGCGTAAAGAAGCCAAGAAGAAGTAGGTAACCGAAGATGAGTGCAAAGAACGATTCAAGACTGCGTCGCGCCCGTCGCTCCCGCGCCCGCATGCGCCGGCTGGGCAAGGTGCGCCTCAGCGTGCACCGTACACCGCGGCACATCTACGCGCAGATCATCGCTCCCGAGGGCGACAAGGTCATCGCCTGCGCTTCCACGCTGGACAAGGAGCTGCGCGGCGGTGCCACAGGCAATGTCAGCGCGGCGGCCGAGGTCGGCAAGCTCGTCGCCAGGCGTGCGAAGGAAGCGGGCGTCGAAGAGGTGGCATTTGACCGCAGCGGTTACAAGTACCACGGGCGGGTAAAGGCGCTGGCCGAAGCCGCGCGTGAGTCCGGACTGGAATTCTAGGGTAGAGATATGGCTTTCAACGATCAGAAGAAACAGCAGCAGGAAGGCGACCTCCAGGAGAAGCTCGTCCAGGTCAACCGCGTGGCCAAGGTGGTCAAGGGCGGCCGGATTTTCGGCTTCACCGCGCTGACCGTGGTCGGCGACGGCAACGGCAAGGTGGGCTTCGGTCGCGGCAAGGCCCGCGAGGTGCCCGTGGCTATCCAGAAGGCCATGGAGGCGGCCCGCCGCAACATGATTAGCGTCGAACTGAACAACGGTACGATCCAGTACCCGGTCAAGGCGACCCACGGCGCGAGCAAGGTCTACATGCAGCCCGCCTCCGAGGGTACCGGCGTTATCGCCGGCGGTGCGATGCGCGCGGTGCTGGAGATCGCGGGTGTACACAATGTACTCGCCAAGTGCTACGGCTCCACCAATCCGGTGAACGTCGTGCGTGCGACCTTCAACGGGTTGCGTGAAATGTCTTCCCCGGAAGACGTGGCGGCGAAGCGCGGCAAGACCGTCGAAGAAATTCTGAACTGAGAACAGGTTGGCTGGTGATGGCTAAAGCAATGATCAAGGTCACGCAGGTGAAGAGCACCGCTGGCCGATTGAAGAAGCACCAGGCGTGCGTCACCGGGCTGGGTCTGCGCCGGATTGGTCACACCGTGGAAGTCGAGGACACACCCTCTACGCGCGGCATGATCAACAAGGTGAACTACCTGGTCAAGGTGGTGGAGGAGTAAACCATGTCAGACGTAATGCGACTGAATACCCTGAGCCCGGCACCGGGATCGCGGAAGAACGCCAGGCGCGTGGGTCGCGGCATCGGCAGCGGCCACGGCAAGACCGCCGGGCGCGGCCACAAGGGCCAGAAGTCTCGTACCGGCGGCAAAGTGCGCGCCGGTTTCGAGGGCGGCCAGATGCCCCTGCAGAAGCGCCTGCCCAAGTACGGTTTCACCTCGCGTATCGCCAGGACCACCGCGCAGGTGCGCCTGGGCGAGCTCAACGGGCTCGACGCCGAGACCATTGATTTGGCCGCGCTGAAAGATGCGGACCTCGTCAGGGACGACGTCACCCGGGCGCGGGTTTTCCTGTCCGGTGAAATCGGCCGTGCCGTCACCGTGAAGGGGCTGGGCGTTACCAAGGGTGCGCGCGAGGCCATCGAGAAGGCCGGCGGCAAGGTCGAAGAGTAGGCCGGGGAGCGGGACGGGAATTTCAATGGCAACGGGACAACTGCCCAACGTCAACAAGGCAGGCCTGGGGGAACTCTTCAGGCGCCTGCGCTTTGTCCTGCTCGCAATTTTTGTCTACCGCATCGGCACCCATATCCCCGTGCCCGGAATCGATCCCGGGCAGGTGGCGGCTATTTTCAACCAGAACCAGGGCACTATCCTCGGCCTGGCCAACATGTTCTCGGGCGGTGCCCTGGAACGCATGAGTATCCTGGCGCTCGGCATCATGCCCTACATCTCGGCGTCGATCATCATGCAGTTGATGTCCGCAGTGACGCCGCAGCTGGAGGCCCTGAAGAAGGAGGGCGAATCCGGGCGGCGCAAGATCAGCCAGTACACGCGCTACCTGACCGTGGTGCTGGCCCTGATCCAGGCGACCGGTATGACCGTGGGTATGGTCAACCAGGGCACGGCCTACGACGCCTCGCCCCTGTTCTTCATTATCGCGATCACTTCGCTGGTCACGGGCGCGGTCTTCATGATGTGGCTGGGCGAACAGATCACGGAGCGCGGCGTGGGCAACGGCATCTCGCTGCTGATCTTCGCGGGTATTGTCGCGGGACTGCCCGGCGCGATCGGCCAGTCGCTGGAACAGGCGCGCCAGGGAGAGCTGAACATCCTCTTCCTGCTGGCCATCCTGGCACTGGCGCTGTTCATGATCTTCGCAATCGTGTTCATCGAGCGCGGCCAGCGCCGCATCACGGTGAATTACGCCAAGCGGCAGCAGGGCCGCAAGATGTACCAGGGGCAGAGTTCGCACCTGCCGCTGAAAGTGAACATGGCGGGCGTCATCCCGGCCATTTTCGCCAGCAGCATCCTGCTTTTTCCCGCGTCCATCGCGCAGTGGTTCGGCACGGGAGATTCCGCCGACTGGCTGCAGGACCTGGCCGTGATGATCGGCCCCGGACAGCCACTGAACATCCTGTTGTTCACGGTGTTCATCGTGTTTTTCTGCTTCTTCTACACGGCGCTGATGTTCAACCCGGTTGAGGTGGCTGACAACCTGAAGCGCGGCGGCGCGTTTGTGCCCGGGATTCGCCCGGGGCAGCAGACGGCCAACTATATCGACGGTGTACTGACCCGGCTGACGGTATTCGGGTCCGCCTATATCGCCATCGTATGCCTGATTCCGCAGTTCCTGGTGGTCACGGCCAACGTGCCGTTCTACCTCGGCGGGACCTCGCTGCTGATCGTGGTTGTCGTGGTAATGGATTTCATGGCCCAGGTGCAGAGCCACCTGATGTCGCACCAGTACGAATCGGTGATGAAAAAGGCCAATCTGAAGAATTTTGGTGGCACCGGCCGCGCCCGCTAGGCGCCCGGAGCCGGAACAGCTGGAGTAGGTGTTATGAAGGTACGTGCATCGGTCAAGAAGATCTGCCGCAACTGCAAGGTGGTCCGCCGGAAGGGCGTGGTCCGCGTGATTTGCAGCACGGACCCGCGCCACAAGCAGCGCCAGGGCTAGGTTTCAGGGTTTTTGCCCCGGTTGATTTTTGACAATGATATCGCTAGAATGCTGCGCCTTTTGTGCGCCCCCCGGACAGGGGTGGGGCTGACCAGCAGGTATTCCGCATCCGCGGAATCCGCCCCGGCAGGCTGCGAACAGTAGATTTTTGGAGAGAGTGAATGGCTCGTATAGCCGGCGTCAACATTCCGGATAACAAACACACGGTTATCTCGCTGACCTATATCTTCGGCGTGGGCCGCAGCCAGGCGAGGCGCCTGTGCGCGGAGACCGGTGTGTCCGAGGACGCGAAAGTGTCCGAGCTCACCGAGACGGAGATGGACGCGCTGCGCGCAAAAGTAGCCGAGATGGTCGTCGAGGGCGACCTGCGCCGGGAAGTCTCCATGAACATCAAGCGCCTGATGGACCTGGGCTGCAACCGCGGCCTGCGCCACCGGCGCAGTCTGCCCCTCAGGGGGCAGCGCACCAAGACCAATGCCAGGACTCGCAAGGGGCCGCGCAAGCCGATCCGCAAATAGACAATCCGATATTGCGGATCCTTTTTAGTGTAGCTGCACCCCGTACCAGATTAGTGCAGTGTTGATATTAAAGTAGGAACGAAAGTATGGCCAAGCCAGGTGCCAAGGGCACTCGCAGGAAGATAACCAAGACCGTTGTCGACGGCATCGCGCACATCCACGCGTCTTTCAACAACACGATCGTCACCATCACCGACCGCCAGGGCAACACCTTGAGCTGGGCGACGGCGGGTGGTTCCGGTTTCCGCGGCTCACGCAAAAGCACCCCGTTTGCGGCCCAGGTCGCGGCGGAACGTGCGGGTGAAGCGGCCAAGGAGTACGGCCTGAAGAACCTGGACGTCCAGGTCAAGGGTCCCGGGCCCGGCCGCGAATCCGCAGTGCGCGCCCTCAATGCCTGCGGCTACAAGATCAGCAACATCTCGGATGTGACGCCCATTCCGCACAACGGCTGCCGTCCTCCCAAGAAGCGTCGCGTATAACGCACACAGGATTGAACTGATATGGCTCGATATATTGGACCCAAGTGCAAGCTCTCCCGCCGGGAGGGGACGGACCTGTTCCTGAAGAGCGGCGTCCGCGCACTGGAAAGCAAGTGTAAGGTAGAGGCGATTCCCGGGCAGCACGGCGCCCGCCGCGGCCGCCTGTCCGACTACGGTGTGCAGCTGCGCGAGAAGCAGAAAGTGCGCCGCATCTACGGCATCCTGGAAAAGCAGTTCCGCAACTACTACAAGGAAGCGGCCCGCATCAAGGGCGCGACCGGCGAGAACCTGCTGCAACTGCTGGAAAGCCGCCTGGACAACGTGGTCTACCGCATCGGTTTTGGCTCCACCCGCGCCGAGGCGCGCCAGCTCGTCTCCCACAAGGCGATTCTGGTGAACGGAAACGTGGTGAATATACCCTCTTACCAGGTCAGGGCCGGCGATGTGGTCACCCTGCGTGAGAAGGCCAAGAAGCAGCTGCGTGTGCAGTCTGCCATGGCCCTGGCCGCCCAGCGCGGCGAGCCGGAGTGGATTGAAGTGAATGCAGAGAAGCTTGAGGCGACCTTCAAGTCCGCACCGGACCGCCAGGACCTCACGTCGGAGATCAATGAAAACCTGATCGTCGAGCTCTACTCCAAGTAATTCACTGCAACAATATCTATAGAGACAGGTGCCACTATGCAGAGTGCAGTCAACGAGTTCCTGACCCCACGCGTCATCAACGTCGAAGAGAAGAACGCCACCCGCTCCCAGGTGACCCTGGAGCCGCTGGAGCGTGGCTTCGGCCACACCCTGGGTAATGCGCTGCGCCGCATTCTCCTGTCCTCCATGCCCGGCAGCGCAATCACCGAGGTGGAGATCGACGGGGTGCTGCATGAGTACAGCGCCATTGAGGGTGTGCAGGAAGACGTCATCGAGATACTGCTCAACCTGAAGGGCGTCGCCCTGGTGATGAGCGGCAAGGAAGAGGCCGAGCTGACCCTGAGCAAGAAGGGCCCCGGCGCCGTGACGGCCGGCGACATCCAGGTCGACCACGATATCGAGGTCCGCAACCCGGATCACGTGATCTGCCACCTCAACGCTGACGCCGAGATCAACATGAAGCTCACGGCGGCACTGGGCCGCGGCTACTCGCCGGCTGACTCGCGCGAGAACCCGGAAGAAGAGACCCGTTCCATCGGTCGCCTGCAGCTGGACGCCACCTTCTCGCCCGTGCACCGCGTGGCCTACGTGGTCGAGGCGGCGCGTGTCGAGCAGCGCACCGACCTGGACAAGCTGGTCCTGGACCTGGAGACGAACGGTACGATCGACCCTGAGGAGGCGATCCGCCGCGCGGCCACCATCCTGCAGCAACAGCTGGCCGTATTCGTCGACCTGGAGAGCGAATCGGAGTCCGAGTCCATCGAGGAAGAGGACGAGGTCGATCCGATCCTGCTGCGCCCGGTGGACGACCTGGAGCTGACCGTTCGTTCGGCGAACTGCCTCAAGGCGGAGAACATCTACTACATCGGCGACCTGGTACAGCGCACCGAGGTGGAGCTGCTGAAGACCCCGAACCTCGGCAAGAAGTCGCTGACCGAGATCAAGGACGTCCTGGCATCCCGCGGTCTGTCACTCGGCATGCGCCTGGACAACTGGCCGCCGGCGAGCCTGAAGAACGACGACCGGGTGCTGAGCGCCTGAGTCTCCTTCGCGCGGGCCTACGAATACAAGTGCTGAGACAGCACCGACTATAGGACTGGAACAATGCGTCATCGTCACAGCGGTCGCCAACTGAACCGCAACAGCTCCCACCGCAAGGCCATGTTTCGGAACATGACCGTGTCCCTGGTGGAGCACGAGCTGATCAAGACCACCCTGCCCAAGGCCAAGGAGCTGCGCAGCTACGCCGAACCGCTGATCACCCTGGCCAAGAATGACAGCGTGGCCAACCGGCGCCTGGCCTTTGATCGCACCCGCAACAAGGCCGCGGTGGGCAAGCTGTTCGACGAACTGGGCCCCCGTTACCAGGAGCGCCCCGGCGGCTACATCCGCATTCTCAAGGCAGGCTACCGCGCCGGCGACAAGGCGCCCATGGCCTACGTGGAGCTGGTGGATCGCCCCGAACCCGAGTCCTTCGACGACGACGAGGACTGACCTGGCGCCGGGGACGGAGTCAGCGCTGTTGCCGGCCTCCACGCTCCAGGATCTCGGACAGGACCTCTACCCCTGGGTATCCCGACACCAGCGGGATATCGATGAACATTTCGACGGTCGCCCCCTGCGGGAGCTGGCGCAGCACGAGCGCGACAGCCTTGGGCAGATCGACCTCTTCCTGCTCGCCTTCAGCAACCGCTCCGGGTCGACCCTCCTCTCGGGTATTCTCAACCAGGCCGGGCTGCCGATCCCCCCGCGGGCGGAGGTGTTCAACAGCGACTCTGTCATTCCCGTCTGCATCGAGAACAGCACCCCGAGTTTTACCGACTACTTTCTCGCGGTAACGACCGGCTGGGCGCAGGGCGGCCGCGTCGGATTCAAGATAGGGCCGCGGCAGATGTTCTGGCTCGCACGCGCCGGCCTGTTGTCCCACTTCCGCTCGCTGCGCATCGTCAACAGCCGCCGCCGGGATCGCGTCGCCCAGGCGGTGTCCTTCCACATCGCGGCCCGCACCGGGCGCTGGCACTCGGACATGGAGGGAACCGCCCCGGTGGGAGATGTACCCTACGTGGCGGCGGAAATCCTGGAGCGCCTGCAGACCATCCACATCGACCAGTACCTGGTCAGTTACTTCGCCGATGTCCACGGCGTGTCCCTGGTGGAAGTGTTCTACGAGGACCTGGTCGACGCGCCGGACAGGGAGCTGGCCCGGGTGCTGGATTTCATCGGGATAACGGCTGCGGACGTGGCGGCGGTCGACCTCGCCGCCTTGGGTATCCGGCGCCAGGGGACGGACCTGAACGGCGACTTCGCCGCGCAGTTCCGCGCGGACTTCAGGCACCTGGCCTGAGGCCGGCCTGGCTCAGGCGGCCCGGCGCCGACGGCTGCGTTTTTTCAGCACGGGGCCGAGGAACTCTCCGGTGTGGGACCCCGCCACCTGCGCGACGTCCTCCGGCGTTCCCGTGGCGATGATCCGGCCCCCGCCGCTGCCGCCCTCGGGGCCCAGGTCGACAATCCAGTCCGCGGTCTTGATGACATCCAGGTTGTGCTCGATGGTTACCACGGTGTTGCCGTGGTCGCGCAGCCTGTGCAGCACCTCCAGCAGTTGCTTGATGTCCTCGAAGTGCAGGCCCGTGGTGGGTTCGTCGAGGATGTACAGGGTCTTGCCGGTGTCGCGCTTGGAGAGCTCCCGTGAGAGCTTGACCCGCTGTGCCTCGCCGCCTGACAGGGTGGTGGCGGCCTGGCCGAGGCGGATGTAGGACAGGCCCACATCCATCAGCGTCTGCAGTTTGCGGGCGATGGCGGGCACGGGTGCAAAGAATTCCAGCGCGTCTTCCACCGTCATCTCCAGCACCTGGTGGATGTTCTTGCCCTTGTAGCGGATTTCCAGGGTCTCGCGGTTGTAGCGCTTGCCCTTGCAGACATCGCAGGGCACGTAGATGTCGGGCAGGAAGTGCATCTCCACCTTGGTCACCCCGTCCCCCTGGCAGGCTTCGCAGCGGCCGCCGCGCACGTTGAAGCTGAAGCGGCCGGGCTTGTAGCCCCGCGAGCGCGCCTCCTGGGTACCGGCGAACAGTTCCCTCACGGGTGTGAAGATGCCGGTGTAGGTCGCGGGGTTTGAGCGCGGTGTGCGGCCGATGGGGCTCTGGTCGATGTCGATACATTTGTCGATGAGGTCGAGACCCCTGATGCCGGTGTGCGGCGCCGGCGTCAGCGTGGTCGCGCCGTTCAGTTCGGTGGCGGCGAGCGGGTAGAGCGTGCTGTTGACCAGGGTGGACTTGCCGGAGCCCGAGACGCCCGTGACGCAGGTCAGCAGGCCGATGGGAACCTCCAGCGTGACATCCTGCAGGTTGTTCCCCGCCGCGCCCTCCAGTACCAGGCTGCGCCCGGGATCGCGGGGCGTGCGTTCGGCGGGCACCTCTATTTTGCGCTCGCCGGACAGGTACGCCCCGGTGAGGGATTTTTTACAACCGGTGACCGCTTTGAGGGGGCCGGCGGCGACGATTTGTCCGCCGTGCACCCCGGCACCGGGGCCGATGTCGATGATGTGGTCCGCGGTGCGTATGGCGTCCTCGTCGTGCTCCACCACCAGCACCGTATTGCCGAGGTCGCGCAGGTGGGTGAGGGTGGCCAGCAGGCGCGCGTTGTCGCGCTGGTGCAGGCCGATCGAGGGCTCGTCAAGGATGTACATGACGCCCACCAGGCCGGCGCCGATCTGGGAGGCCAGGCGGATGCGCTGTGCCTCGCCGCCGGAGAGGGTTTCGGCGCTGCGGTTGAGGCTCAGGTAGTTGAGGCCCACATCGACCAGGAAGCGATAGCGCGCGCGCAGCTCCTTGAGGATCTTGTCGGCGATCTCGCCCTGCCGGCCCGAGAGTTCCAACTGTTCGAAGTAGGCCTGGGCCTCGCCCACAGCAAGTTCGGTGATGCCGGGCAGCGTGCGCTCGTCGACAAACACGTGCCGGGCGTCCTCGCGCAGCCGTGTGCCCTCGCAGTCGGGGCAGGGCTGGGTGGCGAGGTATTTCGCCAGGTCCTCGCGCACGGATTGTGAGTCGGTGTCGCGGTAGCGTCGCTCCATATTGGGGATGATGCCCTCGAAGGGATGGGTGCGCTTGAAGACATCGCCGCGGTCGTTGATGTAGGAGAACGTCACCTCCTGCTTGCCGCTGCCGTACAGGATCACCTGGCGGTGTTTCTTCGACAGCTTGTGGTAAGGCGTGTCGATGTCGAAGCCGTAGTGCTCGGCGAGGGAGGTGAGCATGTGGAAGTAATAGACGTTGCGCCGATCCCAGCCGCGAATGGCACCCTCCGCCAGGCTGGCGTCCGGGTACAGCACCAGGCGCTCGGCGTCGAAGTACTGTTTCACCCCCAGGCCGTCGCAGCTGGGGCAGGCGCCGGCGGGGTTGTTGAAGGAGAACAGCCGCGGCTCCAGTTCATCGATGCTGTGGCCGCAGGTCGGGCAGGCGAAGCGAGCGGAAAAACTGATATCGTCGCCGTCGCCGTCCATGTGGCTGATGGTGGCCAGCCCGTCGGTCAGCTCCAGGGCGGTCTCGAAGGACTCCGCCAGGCGCACGCCGAGGTCATCGCGCACCTTGAAGCGGTCGACAACGACCTCTATGCGGTGTTTCTTCTTCTTGTCCAGCACCGGCGCGTCGTCGAGGTCGGTCACGATCCCGTCGATGCGCGCGCGCACAAAACCCGCCGCGCGCAGTTCCTCGAACACGTGCAGGTGCTCGCCCTTGCGGTCGCGCACCACCGGGGCCAGCAGCATCAGTTTGCTGCCCTGGGGCAGGCCCAGCACGGAGTCCACCATCTGGCTGACGGTCTGTGCCTGCAGGCTCAAGCCGTGCTCGGGGCAGCGCGGCTCACCCACCCTGGCGAACAGCAGGCGCAGGTAGTCGTAGATCTCGGTGATCGTGCCCACCGTGGAGCGGGGGTTGTGAGACGTGGACTTCTGCTCGATGGAGATAGCCGGGGAGAGCCCCTCGATGTGGTCGATATCGGGCTTCTCCATCATCGACAGGAACTGCCGCGCGTAGGTGGAGAGCGACTCCACGTAGCGCCGCTGGCCCTCCGCGTAGAGCGTGTCGAAGGCCAGGGAGGACTTGCCGGATCCCGACAGGCCGGTGATCACGACGAGCTTGTCCCGGGGGATGTCGAGATCGACGTTTTTCAGGTTGTGCGTGCGCGCTCCGCGCACCTGGATGGTATCCATACGTAATCGGGCCGTTTGGGAAGCCGAAACAGGACAGTATATGCTGAGGGCAGCCCGGCTGGCAAAAGCGACCCCACAGCGAACCCGGACAGCTTTCGCAGGCGCCCGGGGTGCTGTTCGCCCCGGCGGAAACTGGTATGATTGCCGCCCGTTTTTCCATCCGCTTTTCCGCGTGGCCGCCGTCGAGTGATCACTGAAAACCCCATGAATGCGCTGGAGCGTCGCTCGGTCGCCTCCCTGGCGCTGCTCTACGTCCTGCGCATGCTGGGCCTGTTCATGGTGCTGCCCCTGCTGGCCCTCTACGCCGCCGACATGCCCGGCGCCAGCCCCGCGACGATCGGACTCGCACTGGGTTGCTACGGGCTTACGCAGGCCCTGTTGCAGATACCCTTCGGCTGGTTGTCGGACCGGGTCGGTCGCAAGGCGGTCATCGTCGGCGGCCTGGCGATCTTCGCCCTGGGCAGCGTCATCGCCGCCCAGGCGGAATCCGTGGCCGGTATTATCCTTGGCCGCAGCCTGCAGGGCGCCGGGGCCATCGCGAGCACCCTCATGGCCCTGGTGGCGGACCTGACCCGGGCGGAGCAGCGCACCAAGGCGATGGCACTGGTGGGTATGAGCATAGGCTTCGCCTTCGCCCTGGCCCTCGTGCTGGGGCCGGTCCTGGCGGCCCTGGGCGGGCTGGCGGGGGTCTTCTGGGCCACCGCGGTCCTGGCCGCCGGGGGCGTCCTGATTGTTCTCTGGTGGGTGCCCACGCCGGCGGTCACGGGAGTGCGGCACGCGGAGGTGGGGGCACGCCGCGGGCTGATCCGCCAGAGCCTGGCGCAGCCGGAGCTGGCGCGACTCAATTTCGGCGTGTTCACCCTGCACTTCATCCTGGTCGCCTGCTTCCTCGTGGTGCCGGGATTCCTGGAGGACAGCGCCGGCATAGGGCGCGAGCGGCACTGGCTGGTGTACCTGCCGGTGCTGCTGTTGTCCGTGGCCGGCATGCTGCCCCTGATGCGTGTCGGCGAGCGCGGCGGCCGCCCGCGGGCGGCCTTTCTCACCGCGATCGCCGCCGTCGCCGGGGCGGTGGCAACCCTCGGCCTGGTTGCCGACAGCGCCCTGTTCTACGCGGGCCTCTGGCTGTTCTTCGTCGGCTTCAATTATCTCGAGGCGGCGCTGCCGTCGCTGGTCAGCAAGGCGGCCAGGGAGGAGGGCCGGGGCACCGCCATGGGGGTGTACGCCACCTGCCAGTTTCTCGGCGCCTTCGCGGGCGGCGCCGCGGGCGGCTGGCTCCTGCAATCCCTGGGCAAGGGAGGTGTGACCGGCGCCTGCGTCCTGCTCGCCTGCCTGTGGGGCGTCACGGTTCTGCGGGCACCGTCGCCCGTCGCGGAGACCGCACCCGGCGCGGGAGCCTGACCCGGGCCGGGATCGTTTTGCGCCTGCTTTTGGCGGACTTTGGCGCCCCGTCGCAGTCGCTTTTGCACAAGGGGATTGCTATAGTCCCCTGTCCAAACCAGTATCCAGATTGTCGAAGCAGCGAGGAGTTCCTATGGCATCACGGGGCATCAACAAAGTCATCCTGGTGGGCAACCTGGGCAACGATCCCGAGACGCGTTTTTTCCCCGACGGCGGCGCGGTGACCAATGCCAGTATCGCGACCAGCGAGTCCTGGCGCGACAAGCAGACCGGCGAGCAGAAGGAGAAAACCGAGTGGCACCGCGTGGTGTTCCGCGACCGCGGTAACTACCGCCTCGGCCAGATCGCCGGCGAGTACCTCAAGAAAGGCTCCAAGGTCTACGTGGAGGGCAAGCTGCAGACGCGCAAGTGGCAGGGCCAGGACGGCCAGGACCGTTACACGACGGAGATCGTCGCCAACGAAATGCAGATGCTCGACAGCCGCGGCGCCTCCCAGGGCGGGTACGACAACAGCCAGTCCGCGCCGGCCCCGGCCGCGGTGGCGGCGCCCGCCGCCGCAGAGGGCGGCAAACCGCCGGGTGACTTCGGGAATTTCGACGATGACATCCCGTTCTGAGGCCATCTCGCCGGCGTCCCGCCGGGCCTGAACGCGAGCCTTTGGACCGGGGGTTGTGCGCGTACTGTTACTGGGATCCGATACGCCCCTGGGCCGGGCGATAGAGGCGCGGCAGGTAATCCTTGGCCGCCATGAACTGCTCCCCCTGAGCCGCTCGGCCTGCCGCTGGAAAAGTGAGCGACAGGCAAAGAAGGCGGTGGTGCGCGCCAAGTGCGACATCGTCGTCGATGTGCGTATCGAGGCCGCAGGCGACGGCGGCGTCCAGATCCAGGAACTGGACCTGAAACGCTGCCACTGGATCGCCAAGGCCTGCCAGCGCAACAAGACCGCCTACCTCTACATCTCCAGCTCCCGGGTCTTTTCCGGACGCCTTGATCGCCCCTATCTCGAGAGCGACCTGCCGGACAACGAGGAGTCCGTCGGCCAGTTGCTGCGCCAGGCCGAGGAGGTGGTGTCCGGCACCTGCGAACGCCACCTGGTCCTGCGGCTGGGACCGATCTTTTCCTACGAGGGCACGAACCTGATCACGCAGTTGCTGGCACCCTTGCGGGAGGGCGCGAGCCTCATACTCGACGACAACCTGCGGGGCTGCCCGGTGGCGGCGGACGACGGCGCGCGGGTGGTGATGGGACTGCTGGACCAGATCGGCACGGGCCTGGAGGCCTGGGGCATCTACCATTACGGCAGCTCGGACACCGCCACCTACTACGAGTTTGCCGAGGCGCTGCTGGCCTCGGCTTCCCAGTTTTTTGACCTCAGCGCCTCGGCGGTACAGCTCGAGCGCGAGCCCGCCGGGTTGCCGACCCTGAATCGCACCCTGGACTGCTCGCGCCTGCTCAACACCTTCGCGGTGCGCCAGGTGCCGTGGCGCAGCGCCATCGGCGACATGGTCAAGCAGTACTACGAGACTGAACAGCACGGAGAAACCGGATGAGCAAGGCTACCGACAGCGAGCGGCAGGCACTGAATGTCGCCGTACTCACTGTGTCTGACACCCGCACCGAGGAGGACGACACCTCGGGGCACTACCTGGTGGAGGCCCTGGGGGAGAGCGGACACCGACTCGCCGCCAAGGCTATCGTCATCGACGACATCTACAGGGTTCGCGCGGTGCTGTCCGCGTGGATTGCCGACGAGGAGATCGAGGCCGTACTGGTCACGGGCGGCACGGGGTTCTCCGGCCGGGACTCCACGCCCGAGGCGGTGGCCCCCCTGTTCGACAAGGCCATCGACGGTTTTGGCGAGGTGTTCCGCGCCCTGTCACACGACGAGATCGGCTCGTCCACCGTACAGTCCCGCGCGCTCGCGGGGCTGGCCAACAACACCGTGGTGTTCTGCATGCCGGGTTCTACCGGCGCCTGCAGGACCGCGTGGACCGGGCTTATACGCGAGCAACTGGACAGCACCCACAAGCCCTGCAACTTCGTCGGCGTGCTGCGTGTGAGAAAGGAGACCGCTTGAGCGGGCTGCTACCGCTCGAGGACGCCCTGGCGCGGGTGCTCGGCGCCGCGCGACCCGTCGGGGATGTCGAGCGCGTCCCACTCGGTGGCGCCCTGGGCCGGGTACTCGCCGAGGCGGTCACGTCGCCACTGGATGTCCCCGCCGAGGACAACAGCGCCATGGACGGTTACGCACTGCGGGCCGCCGAGGCGGGCGGGGACCTCCCGGTCAGCCAGCGCATCCCGGCGGGCGCCGTGGGAGCGCCCCTCGAACCGGGCAGCGCCGCGCGTATTTTCACCGGGGCACCGGTGCCGACGGGTGCCGACACGGTGGTAATGCAGGAGAACTGCCGGGAGAGCGACGGCGTCGTGCGTATCGACGGCGCCGTGGAATCGGGTGCCAACATCCGCCCCCGTGGGCAGGACATCCGGGCGGGAGAGCGGGTGCTGGACGCGGGGCGGGTGCTGCGGCCGCAGGACATGGGCCTGCTGGCCTCGGTGGGACTGGCGGAGGTGCCCGTCTACCGCCGCCTGCGGGTGGCCGTACTCTCAACCGGGGATGAGCTGGTTGAACCGGGGGCCGGCGCGCCGGGCCCGGGGCAGCTGTACAACTCCAACCGTTACACCCTGGCGGGCCTGCTGGCTGGAATGGGCCTGGAGTTTGTCGACGGGGGCATCGTGCCGGACGACCCGGCGGCCACCGGGGAGGCCCTGCGGGCCGCCGCGACCGGTGCGGACTGCGTGATCACCTCCGGGGGCGTGTCCGTCGGCGAGGAGGATCACGTCAAGCGGGAGGTGGAGCGCCTCGGGCGACTGGACCTGTGGAAGCTCGCCATCAAGCCCGGCAAGCCGCTGGCCTTTGGCGCGCTGGGGGAGACTCCCTTCATCGGGTTGCCCGGCAATCCCACCTCGGTCTTCGTGACCTTCTGCCTGGTGGCGCGCCCGTTCCTGCTGAAGATGCAGGGCGTCGACGAGGAACCCGCGCCGCGCCTGTGGGCCGAGGCCGCCTTCGGCGTGGATCGCCCGGGTGTGCGGCAGGACTACCTGCGGGTGAGTCTCGAGACCGCCGCCGGCGGCCTGCGCGCGCAGAAGTTTCCCAACCAGAGTTCCGGCGTGCTCAGTTCGGTCAGCGCCAGCAATGCGCTGGCGGTGATCCCCCTGGGAACGACGGTCGCCCCCGGTGATACGGTCGAGGTGATCCTGCTGGACGGGTTGACGCGCTAGTCGCTGTAGCGCTGGAAAACCAGGGAGGCGTTGGTGCCGCCGAAGCCGAAGCTGTTGGACATGACGCGTTCCAGCTGGACCTCGTCGTGGCGCTCGACGGCAATGGGCATGCCCTCCGCCTCCGGGTCGAGATCCTCGATATTGGCCGAAGCCGCGATAAACCCGTGCCGCTGCATCAGCAGTGAATAGATCGCTTCCTGCACACCGGCCGCACCGAGGGAGTGGCCGGACAGCGACTTGGTGGAGCCGATAACGGGCATGGCGTCGCGCGACGCGTAGGCTTCGCGCACCGCTTTGAGTTCCTGTATATCCCCGGCGGGTGTGCTGGTGCCGTGGGCATTGATGTAGTCGACCGGGCCGTCGACCGTGGCCAGGGCCTGCTGCATGCAGCGCACCGCGCCCTCGCCCGACGGGGCCACCATGTCGTGGCCGTCGGAGGTCGCGCCGTATCCCACGACCTCCGCGTAGATCTTCGCGCCGCGCGCCTTCGCGTGCTCCAGCTCTTCCACCACCAGCATGCCGCCGCCCCCGGCGATGACAAAACCGTCGCGGTTGGCGTCGTACGCCCGGGAGGCGCGCTCCGGGGTCTCGTTGTATCGGGTGGAGAGGGCCCCCATGGCGTCGAAGAGACAGCTCATGGTCCAGTGCAGTTCCTCCCCGCCACCCGCGAAGACCAGGTCCTGCTTGCCGAGCTGGATCTGTTCCATCGCGTTGCCGATGCAGTGGGCGCTGGTGGAGCAGGCCGAGGAGATGGAGTAGTTGATGCCGCGAATCTTGAACGGCGTGGCCAGGCAGGCGGATACGGTGCTGCCCATGGTCTGTGTAACCCGGTAGGGACCGACCCGGCGCAGGCCGCGCTCGCGCATGATGTCGGAGGCTTCGGTCTGGCTGGCGGACGATGCGCCGCCGGAGCCGGCAATGATGCCGGTGCGCTCGTTGGATACCTCGGCAGGCTCCAGGCCCGCGTCCTCGATCGCGCGCTGCATGGCGATGTAGGCGAAAGCGGGCGCGTCACCCATGAAGCGCAGCTGCTTGCGGTCGATGTGTTCCGACAGCTCGATGTCGGGCGCGCCGGCGATGTGGGAGCGCATGCCGGCATCGACCTGTTCCTGGCGCGTGGCGATACCCGAGCGACCTTCGCGCAGTGCCGCTGTGACCGTGTCCGGGTCGTTGCCGAGGCACGAGACGATGCCCATGCCGGTGATCACTACTCTCTTGCTCACGCTAGAACGACTCCGTTGAGGTAAACAGGCCTACACGCAGGTCCTTCGCCGTGTAGATTTCCTCGTTGTCCACGGACAGGCTGCCATCGGCGATGCCCATGATGAGCTTGCGCTCGATGACGCGCTTCATGTGTATGTTATAGACCACTTTCGTAGCGCTGGGCAGGATCTGCCCGCTGAACTTCACCTCGCCGCAGCCCAGCGCTCTGCCGCGGCCGGGGTTACCGCGCCACCCGAGGAAGAAGCCCACCAGTTGCCACATGGCGTCGAGGCCCAGGCACCCGGGCATCACCGGGTCGCCCGGGAAGTGGCACTCGAAGAACCACAGGTCGGGATTGATGTCGAGTTCCGCGATGATCTCGCCCTTGCCGTTGGCGCCGCCCTCGGAGCTGATGTGCGCGATGCGGTCGATCATCAGCATGTTGTCCGTGGGCAGCTGCGCGTTCCCCGGGCCGAACAGTTTGCCGAGGCCACAGGCGACGAGTTCGTCCTTGCTGTAACTGCTGTTGCCGGTCATGGGACTCCCCTATTGCGGCGGCTGGGGGTGGATTTGGGCCGCTATTCTACCCGAATAAACGGGGGTCGGCAGTTCGCAAATTCATCCCACGCCCGGGCCTGGGTCCGGTAGCGAAACCGACGGCCATCCGCTAGTATGGGCAGGCTGTAGGGAACGACTCCATAATACCGAAACCCTCACGACTGATCCCAATTTTGCCAGGTGACAGGGGATAAAGATGCTAACACCCGTCCTTCTATCCGGCGGCGTCGGCAGCAGGCTGTGGCCCGTCTCGCG
>Ga0126341_1000043_pt1 | contig 25641 bp, 23 predicted proteins | sample OrbTmetagenome_FD_97057 | JGI IMG/M metagenome (GOLD analysis project Ga0126341, IMG submission 97057) | Coral microbial communities from Florida Keys, Florida, USA - Orbicella T D metagenome | ecosystem: Host-associated > Invertebrates > Cnidaria > Coral | place: Florida Keys, Florida, USA... | reverse complement strand
GTCATCATGCTCGACGAGATCGACAAGATCGGTGCGTCCTACCAGGGCGATCCCGCGTCGGCGCTGCTGGAGGTGCTGGACCCGGAGCAGAACAGCGAGTTCCTCGACCACTACCTCGACTTGCGCGTCGACCTGTCCAAGGTGCTGTTTATCTGCACCGCCAACCAGCTCGACACGATCCCGGGCCCGCTGCTCGACCGCATGGAAACCTTGCGCCTGTCGGGCTACGTCGCCGAGGAGAAGCTGTCCATCGCGCGCAACCACCTGTGGCCCCGGCAGCTCGGGCGTCACGGGCTCACCGAGGACCAGTTGAAAATCAACGACGCGGGCCTGAAGTACGTGATCGATTCCTACTGCCGCGAGGCGGGGGTGCGCACGCTCGAGAAGCAGCTCGCGCGCATCATGCGCAAGTCCATCGTGCGCCTGCTGGAGGGCGACGAGGAGCGCCTGCGGGTTGGTAAAAAGGACATTGAGGACCTGCTCGGCAAGCCGCCGTTCCAGCCGGAAAAACCCCTGCGCGGGCTGGGTGTGGCCACGGGCCTGGCCTGGACAGCCATGGGCGGCGCCACCCTGCCGATCGAGACCTCCCAGGTGCACACGCTCAACCGCGGGTTCAAGCTCACCGGCCGTCTCGGGGACATCATGAAGGAGTCCGCGGAGATCGCCTACAGCTACGTCGTCTCGCACCTGAAGGACTACGGCTGCGACCTGGACTTCTTCGACATGAGCATGGTGCACATGCACGTGCCGGAGGGCGCCACGCCGAAAGACGGTCCCAGCGCCGGTATCACCATGGCCACCGCGCTGGTGTCGCTGGCGCGCAAGGAGCGCATCCGCCGCCCGCTGGCGATGACCGGCGAGCTGACCCTCACGGGGCAGGTGCTGCCCGTCGGCGGTATCCGCGAGAAGGTGATCGCCGCGCGCCGCTCGCGCATCATGGAGCTCATCCTGCCCCACGGCAACCGCCGCGACTTCGAGGAGCTGCCGGACTACCTGCGCGAGGGCATCAACGTGCACTTCGCGCGCAACTACCGCGAGGTGTTCGAGTTTGTGTTTCACGAGCACCGGCTGGAGAAGGCGCTGCACTGAGTTTGTGCGGTCCGCGGGAGAAAGCGCCTTCCGAAGCGACCGCGGCTCCGCCGCCCCGCTCGGCTGCTGCGCAACTCGACTGGAGAAGGCGCTGCACTGAGCGCGTCCTCCGGTCCGCTGGCGGTAGTGTCTTCCGAAACGACCGCGGCTCCGCCGGCCCGCTCGGCCGCTGTGCAACTCGACCGAAAATTGCGAGGTTCCCTCGCAATTTTCCGGGACTCGGACAGTGCTCGCGGAAAGCCCCTCGCGGGCCGGCTGCGCCAAGCGCGGCCTGATTGTTTCGGAAGACACTACCTCCTGCGGACCTCGTGTGTGCCACTACCGCCTGTGCTCCCCGACCCGGTGTCCCTGTCGCGTCGGAGCTAAATGAACCGAGCGGTGGAGTGGTATTCCTCCTGAAACCATCAGGCTGCGCCTAGCGGAGCGCGAGAACGCGGGGTTGTCCGCGAGGACTGACTGAGTCCCACAAAATGCGACAGCATTTTGGACGACCTTTAGGTCGCCCCGAAGGGGTGAGAACGCGCAACAAGCGCGTTGGAATCAATTTTTTTGCGCAGCAAAAAAATGGTCGAGTTCCGCAGCGGCCGCGTTCGAGTGCGGAGCTGCGGTCGTTTCAGGAGGAATACCACTCCACCGCGCAATCAGCTCATCCAGCCGTAGCGGCAACAATCGCACGCCGCGGGGCAGGATAGCCCTCGATGGTCTTCGAGGCGTCATCCGAATCGAGGAAATCGGCCAGCGAGTGGAACGTCATCCAATCCGTGCTGCGCTGCTCGTCCGTGGAGGTGACGTTCACGTCGACCACTGCGGCGTCGCGGAAGCCGAGCTTGCGCAGCCAGCCGATGATGGTGTCGCAGCTCGGCAGGAACCACACGTTGCCCATGCGCGCGTAGCGTCCCTCCGGCACCAGCGTAGCGCCGGGACCGCCGTCGATGACGAGCGTCTCGAGTACCAGCTGTCCGCCGGGTCGCAGGAAATCCTTCAGTTCCTGCAGGTGGTCGATGGGTGAGCGGCGGTGGTACAGCACACCCATGGAAAAGACCGTGTCAAAGGCCGCTAGCCCCGGCGGCACGCCCTCGATACCGGTCGGTAACACCCATACGTCGTCCCGGCGCAGGTATTTCTGCAGCGCCCAGAACTGCATGACGAACAGCGGCGTGGGGTCGATGCCGATCACCTCGGCGGCGCCCGCGCCCGCCATGCGCCAGCAGTGATAACCGCTGCCGCAACCCACGTCGAGCACGCGCCTCCCGGCGAGCGGTTCGAGGCCCGGCAGTAACCGCTCCCACTTCCAGTCAGAGCGCCACTCGGTGTCGATGTGCACCCCGAACAGTTCGAAGGGGCCCTTGCGCCATGGATGCAGGCCCTGAAGGGCAGTGCGCAGTTGTTCGGCGGTGGCGGGGTCGATGTCGCCCCGCGCGCCCACCCGCGCGCTGTCCAGTTGCACCGACGCCACCGGGAGGTCGGGCAGGGCGTCCAGTGCCTCGAGCCAACCGGGCAGGTCGCCGTAGCGTTGCCGCGACAGGCCGGCCTCGACCTGTGCGGGCAGCGCCTCCGCCCACGCGTCCAGCGGGCCGCCGCGCCAGCGCTCGATCAGGGGCTGGTAGTCGATCATGTGCGCGGGCTCATTTTAGCGCTACGAGGGAGGCGAAGTTGAAGCACTGGAACCAGACGTCGCAGCTGCCGAAGCCGGCGCCGGCGATGCGCGCGCGGTGGGTCGCGAGGGTTTCCGGTTGCAGCACGTTTTCCAGGGCGGTGCGCTTCTGCGCCACCTCCAGTTCGCTGTAGCCGTTGGCGCGCTTGAACTGGTGGTGCAGTTCCGTGTTCAGTGCGTCGAGGTGCGGGTCCTCGAAGGTGACCTTCTCCGACAGCACCAGGATCCCGCCGGGCCGCAGACCGGTGTAGATGCGGGCGAGCACCGCGTCGCGGCGGTCGGGGGGCACGAACTGCAGGGTGAAATTGAGCACCACCACGCTGGCGTCCTCCACGGTCACGTCCTCGAGGTCGGCGCAGACGAGGTCCACGGGGGTGTCGTGGGTGTCGGTCTCCACGATGCCGCGGCAGCGCTCGAGCATGGCGGCGGAGTTGTCCACCGCGACGATTCGGCACTCGCTGCCGCGCAGGTTCTGGCGCATGGCGAGGGTGGAGGCTCCCAGCGAACAGCCGAGGTCGTAGAGGCGGCTGCCGGGGCTGGCGTGGCGTGCGGCCAGCAGGCCCGTCATGGCCACGATGGTGGTGTAACCCGGTACCGAGCGGCGAATCATGTCCGGGAAGACCCGGGCCACGCCCTCGTCGAAGGCGAACTCGCCCGGCGCCTGCAGCGGATCGGAGAAGAGGGTGTCCCGGGGGCTTGTCACGGTGCTGGTGAGGTAGTGGACGGGGGAGAATTTATAGTCACGGCTACAATTCTAGCATGAATAATTAAACCACCAGGGTCAGGTTTCACTGTATTCCCCCACGATTAGTAGGCACTATATGTTGTGTATCGTCGCTACAGGATAACTATATGGGGGCTATAAGCCAGAGTTACCCCGCCGACCTGAGCCCGCCGCCGCTGCGCCACAGCGTCATGGAACTGGGTCGGGTCATGCTCGAAATCGGCAGCAGTGCCATGCTCCGGCCCCTCCTCAACACCCTGCCCCGCGGCGACGGCCACACCATCATGACCCTCCCCGGGTTCATGGGCGCCGACGGCTCCACGCGACAACTGCGGCGTTTCCTCAAGGATCGCGGATACAACGCGGTGCCCTGGGGTCTCGGGCGCAACGCCGCCGAGGTGCGCTCCCGCGACATCGACGACTTCCTCGCCCACCGCGAGCAGATGGAAGCGCTCATCGCCGGCAGGGTGGAGGAAGAGTATCTCGCCAGCGGCCAGAAGGTCACCCTCATCGGCTGGAGCCTCGGCGGCCTCTACGCCGTGGCCCTGGCGCACCGGTATCCGCGCTGGGTCCGCCAGGTCATCACCCTGGGCACTCCCTACGGCGACCCCCGCGGCACTGCCCTGTACAGTGTGATGGGCAGTCTCTACGACAATAATGTCGACGAGGACGCGCTGGAGCGCTGGGTGGCACACACCTATCGCGACGGACCGCTGCGGGTGCCGGTTCTGGCCCTGTACAGCGAGTCCGACGGCATCGTGGGCGCCGGCATCGCCCGCTGCCAGGCCGACCCGCGCTACGTCACCAACGTCGCGGTGCTGGCCAGCCACGTGGGCTTTCCCTTCAATCCGGTGGTCTTCGCGGTGATCGCCAATCACCTGGTGGCGCCCGGCGAGCGCTGGGCGATCTGCCGGGCGGAACGGCTCGGGCCGCTCCTGGCGGTACAGCCGGGCCTTTGAACGCGGCCCCGCGCGGCGGGGCCGTCCGTCACAGGACGTTACAGACGTGGGATCGGTGCGGCGACCTAGTTGGCGCTGCGCACCAGCAGCTCTTCCTCGCCGCTGGCAGGCTGGGGCTGCCTGGCGTGGGGCTCCAGGTGGGCGAAGTGCGAGGACACCTTTTTGCGGCGGTCGGGCCTGGGGTGTTCAAACTTGATACTGCGCATAAAGTCCACCAGGCTGACTTTGCCTTCGTCCAGACGCTTCATGATTCTCTCGGTTAAATAGTGATCAGTCCTCATTTTCAGTATAGGCCCTCGGCGGGCGCCGCGCGCGTAAAAAGTACGCGGCTGTTGTGTGAAAAATGGCAGTCTCCGACTGCCGGGGCATGTGAAAAATGGCAGTCTCCGACTGCCGGGGTGTGTGAAAAATGGCAGTCTCCGCCCGCCGGGAGGTCTGAGAAATGGCAGTCTCCGCCCGCCGGGGTATAATCCCGCCGCCCCGGCCGGGGCCGCGCGCGTCGCGCGAGTGACCGACGCTGGAGAGACCGATGCTGCACGCCCTCGAACAACTGCCCGCCGACCCCATCCTGGGGCTGTCCGCCGCCTGCCGGGCCGACACCAACCCGGACAAGGTGGACCTGACGGTCGGCATTTACATGGACGAGACCGGGGTCTGCCCGGTATTCGAGGCGGTGCGGCTGGCCCAGCGCGCCCTCGAGGCCCAGGAGGTGACCAAGGCCTACCTGCCCCCGGCGGGTGACGACCAGTTCAACGCGGGCATACAGCGCCTGCTGTTCGGGGCCGATAGCGCCCTCGTGGCGGGGGGCCGCACGACCAGTATCCAGACTCCCGGCGGCTGCGGGGCCCTGCGCATCGGCGCCGAGATCATCTTCGCCGCGGCGCCGGGCGCCCGGGTCTGGGTCTCCGACCCCACCTGGCCGGTGCACCTGCCGCTGCTGGGCAGCGTCGGCCTGGCCTTCGAGTCCTACCGCTACTACGACGCGGGCTGTCACGGGGTCGATTTCGACGGGATGGTGACCGACCTGGCGGGGGCGGGTGCCGGCGACGTGGTGTTGCTGCACGGCTGCTGCCACAACCCCTGCGGCGCGGACCTCTCCCTCGAACAGTGGGGGGTCATCGCCGACATGGCCGAGCGCCAGGGTTTCACCCCCTTCGTGGACATCGCCTACCAGGGGCTCGCGGACGGCCTGGAGGAGGACGCCGCGGGATTGCGCCTGCTGGCCGGGCGCCTGCCCGAGGTGATCGTGGCCGCCTCCTGCTCGAAAAACATGGGCCTGTACCGCGAGCGCACCGGCGCCGCGGTGTTCCTGTGCCAGGATGCCGGCGCCGCGGAAGCCACCCTGAGCCAGGCCAAGGCGGCGGCGCGCCGGGTCTACTCCATGCCCCCGGCCCACGGCGCGCTGCTGGCGGGCCGCATCCTCTCCGACCCGGCGCTGGAAGACAACTGGCGCGCGGAGCTCGCGGCCATGTGCAGCCGCATCAACGGCCTGCGTGGCAGCCTGCGTTCCGCGCTGGAAAAAGCCAGCGGCGCTGACTTCGCGTTCATCGAGCGGGAGCGCGGCATGTTCTCCTTCCTCGGCCTCTCCCCGGCGCAGGCCCTGCGCCTGCGGGAGGAGTACAGCATCTACATGCTCGACTCCTCGCGCGTCAATATCGCCGGCGTCAACGACGGCAACGTGGACTACGTGGCGAACGCGGTCGCCGCCGTACTGTAAGCGGTTGCCCCGGTTGACAGCCTACCCGCGCGCCGCGAAGTACCCCGACCTGGATGCGCTCTACGCCCAGTGCAGCGGGCCTGGTGCGCTCGAACTCGCCGAGTCGATGGCGCAGAAGCTGGGTCTGGCACCCGGGCAGCGCCTGTTGGACGTGGGCTGCAACCGCGGTGTGCAGAGCTGTTTCCTGGCGCGGGAATTCGGCGTGCAGGTGGTTGCGATCGACCCGTGGGACGACAGGGAGAGCGGCCGGCCGCACGCGGCACACGTCGAGGACAACGCGGCGCAGTGGGGCGTTGCCGGTCAGGTAACGGCCCTGGCCGTCGGCGTTCCCACCGACCGGTTTGAGGGGGAGGGCTTCGACGCCGCCTACTGCACCACGGCCCTGGAGATGGTGCGGGCGTTCGACGGCGACGCGGGCTATCGCGCCTGCCTCGACAGTATCTTGCAGGCGCTGCGCCCCGGCGCGCTGTTCGCCCTGGCGGAGCCCATGCACACCGGCGTCGAGATTCCCGCGGAACTGGCCCCGCTGCTCGACGAGGAGTTCAGCTGGAAGACCTGCTTCCGCTCCCTGGAGGAGACCATCGCCGCGGTGGAGTCGGTCGGGTTTGCAGTGCAGGAAGCGGGTCACGCGCCCGATGCCGCGCGCTGGTGGCGGCAGTTTGCCGAGCACGACCCCTTCTGCCGCGCGGAACCGGGGGACGACCCGTTGAAAATTAGCGTGGACGGCGGGCGCTGGCTCAGCTTCGGTTACGTGATTGCCCGCAGGCCGCAGGCGGGCTGACTCAGAAGAGCTGCGGCAGGTAGGTGTCCGCGAGCCCGGGCGGGTAGCCGATGATATCCACCAGCCGGCGGCGGCACTCCGCGAGGTCCGCGCCGCGTTCGCGCCACACCGGCACGCGTTTCACCATTGTCTCCACCAGTTCCCGCGGGGTGATCAGCCACGTGTCCTGGGCCAGTTCGCCAAAGTGAAAGTCGGCGGGACACACCCGCATCGCCTCCGGTTTCATGTACAGGGCCAGCGTGAGCACCCGGCGCGCACCCCGTTCCGCGAGGTGTTCCCTCAGAAACTGCAGGGTGCCGCCGCGGTCGCCCAGATCGTCAATCACCAGCACCACCCTGTTCTCGACGGCAACGGAGATGTCCTGCCGCACCTGCGGCTCGTCGTAGCGCTCGTTGGGGCCTTTGTAGAGGGACACGCCCACGGTGCCGAACTCGATGGTCGGCTCGTCGCTGCCGCGGCCGTGCACGAGGTGGTCGTGCAGCAGAATGCCCGGCAGCATGCCACCCATGGTCGCCATGAGAGCCGCGGTGATCGGTTCGGCGCCACCGCGCTGGTAGGCGTGCACCTGGCGCGCCACCTCCGCTGCCGCCAGCGCCTCTGCCGCGTCGGGCACCAGCAGGAACTCCAGCTCGTCGTCCGGCACGCTGACGCCCACCGGTTTCTTCCAGAACTCGATGTCGAGTTCCGCCGGGGAACAGTGCACCTGGTGCTGGTAATCGCTCATTGCGCCATTCTAGGGCAGCACCAGCAGGGCGCGGAAGTCGTTGACGTTGGTGCGGGTGGGCCCGGTAACTACAAGATCATCCAGAGCATCAAAAAAGCCGTGACCGTTGTTGTCCTCCAGCAGTGCCCCGGCGTCGAGACCGGCCGCGTGCGCCCGCGCAAGGCTGTCCGGTGCGAGCAGGGCGCCCGCGTTGTCTCCGGCGCCGTCGATACCGTCGGTGTCGGCGGCCATGGCGTGTATGCCCGGGGCGCCGTCGAGGGCTACGGCGGCCGCGAGCAGGAACTCGGTGTTGCGGCCCCCGCGACCGCCGCCCCTGACGGTGACCGTCGTCTCCCCGCCCGACAGCAGCAGGCAGCGGCGTCCCGCGGCATGAAGTTCCAGCGCCCGTGCCGCCTGGGCGGCGCCGATCTCCCGGGCCTCGCCCTGGATGTCGTCACCGAGGTAGGTCACCTCGATACCGGCGCTTTCCGCCGCCGCGGCGGCCGCGCGCAGGGCGCCGTCCGGGGTAGCCACCAGGTGGAACGCCGCGTGTTCCAGGGCGGGGTCGCCCGGCCCCGGCGTTTCCGCGTCCGGGTCGTGCAACCAGTCCAGCACGTGGGGCGGCGCGTCGATGCCGCGGCGTTCGATGACCGCCAGTGCGTCCGCCGCGGTGGTGGGGTCGGCGACCGTGGGGCCGGAAGCGATCACGCTGGGGTCGTCTCCGGGCACGTCGGAGATGGCGTAGGTGATGAGTTGCGCAGGACGGCAGGCGGCGGCCAGGCGTCCACCCTTTATCGCGGAGAGGTGTTTGCGCACGCAGTTGATCTCGTCGATGGGCGCGCCGCTGCGCAGCAGTTGCCGGCCGATGGCCTGCTTGTCCGCGAGGCTCAGCGCGGGGGCCGGCAGTGCGAGCAGGGAGGAACCGCCGCCGGAGAGCAGGCAGATGACGAGGTCGTGGGTGGTGAGCCCGCCGACCGCGTCGAGCACCCGGCGCGCAACCACCTCGCCCTGGTCGTCCGGCACCGGGTGGGCCGCCTCCACCACCGCGATGCGGGCGCAGGGCTCGGCGTGACCGTAGGGCACAGCGACCAGCCCCCGCAATTCCCCGGGCCAGTGTTGCTCCAGGCCGGCGGCCATGGCCGCGGCCGCCTTGCCCGCGCCGATGACCACGGCCGGGCGGTCGCGCCGTGGCGGCAGCAGCGGGGGCAGGGTGATGTGCGGGTCCGCCGCGGCCACGGTGACGTGGAACAGCTCCGTTAAAAAGTCCCGGGGCGCATCGGGGCCTGCGCGCATGTCTGCAGCCTCGTGGATGGTGGTGTTTAGGGGGTCAGAGTCCATTTTTCCGTACACGGAAAAAAGGACTCTGACCCCGTGCTAGAGTAGCGCACTTGCGACAGGACGGGCAGGAGAATGACGACCATGGCCGAGCCATTGTGGCGCCCCGACGGGGAGCGGATCGCGGCCTCGGGTGTCGCGCAGTTCATGCTGTTCGTGCGCCGGCGTCACGGCGTCTCCGTGGGGCCCGACTACTTTTCACTCCACGAGTGGTCCCTGGCGCAGCCGGAGGCGTTCTGGTCCGCGCTGTGGGACTTTTGCGAGGTAATTGCCGGCGAGCGAGGCGACTCGGTGCTCGTGGACGGCGACCGCTTCCCGGGGGCGCGCTGGTTTCCCCACGCGCGCCTGAATTTCGCCGAGAACCTGCTGCGCCACCGCGACGACCGCATCGCCCTGGTCTCCCTGCGGGAGGGAGGCGACCGTCGCGAGCTCAGTTACACGGCGCTCTACGGACAGGTCGCCCAACTCGCCGCCAGCCTGCGCACCACCGGCGTGCGGCCGGGGGACCGGGTCGCGGGCTTCTTGCCCAACATCGAGGAAACGGTGGTGGCCATGCTCGCGGCCGCGAGCATCGGTGCCGTGTGGTCCTCGTGCTCGCCGGACTTCGGCCTCGACGGTGTGCTGGACCGCTTCGGCCAGATCGCGCCGAAGGTGCTGTTCGCCGCGGACGGCTACGTCTACAACGGGCGCTCCGTCGACTGCATGGAGCGGCTGGCGGGCATCGTTGCGGACATCGACAGTATCGAGCGGGTGGTTGTCGTGCCCCTCGCATCGCCGGCCCCGGACCTGACGGCTATGCCGGGCGCGATCCCCTGGGGCGACTACCTGGACGGTGCCGCATCGGACCTCGCGTTCGAGCAGCTGCCCTTCGACCACCCGCTGTATATCATGTACTCCTCCGGCACCACCGGGGCGCCCAAGTGCATCGTCCACGGCGCCGGGGGCAGTCTGCTGCAGCACCTCAAGGAGCACCGCCTGGCGGTGGATATCGGGCGGCGCGACGTGTTTTTCTACTTCACGACCTGCGGCTGGATGATGTGGAACTGGCTGGTCTCGGGCCTGGCGAGCGGCGCGACCCTGGTGCTCTACGACGGCTCGCCCTTCGCCGGCGACGGCCGGGTGTTGCTGGACGCGATCGATGCGGAGGGCATTACCGTGTTCGGGACCAGTGCGAAGTACATCGCCGCGCTGGAGAAAGCCGGGCACAGACCCCGGGAGAGCCACGACCTGTCGAGCCTCAAGACCATCCTGTCTACGGGTTCGCCCCTGTCCCACGAGAGCTTCGACTACGTCTACCGCGACATCAAGGCGGACGTGTGCCTCTCCAGCATTTCCGGCGGCACCGACATCCTCTCCTGTTTTGTCGGGGGCAGCCCCGTACTCCCGGTGTACAGCGGCGAGATACAGTGCCCGGGCCTCGGCATGGCGGTGGCGATCTGGGACGAGGCGGGCAATCCCGTGGAGCAGGCCAAGGGCGAGCTGGTGTGCACGGCGCCCTTTCCCTCCTGTCCGGTCGGTTTCTGGAACGACCCCGGCGACGCGCGCTTCCGCGCGGCCTATTTCGAACGCTTCCCCGGAGTGTGGGCGCACGGGGATTACGGGGAGCTGACCGCCCACGGCGGCTATATCATCCACGGGCGCTCCGACGCGGTGCTCAACCCCGGGGGCGTGCGCATCGGCACGGCCGAGATCTACCGGCAGGTGGAGCGGGTGGACGAGGTGCTGGACAGCGTGGTGATCGGGCAGCAGTGGCGTGACGACGTGCGCGTGGTGTTGTTCGTGGTGCTCCGCGAGGGGGTGGCGCTGTCGGAGGCGCTGGCCGCGCGCATCCGCAGTACCGTGCGCGAGCACGCGACCCCGCGGCACGTCCCCGAACTCATTCTTCAGGTCGACGATATCCCGCGCACCATCAGCGGCAAGATCGTCGAGCTGGCGGTGCGGGACGTGGTGCACGGGCGCCCGGTGAAAAACACCGACGCGCTGGCCAACCCCGAGGCGCTGGCGCACTTCCGCGACCGCCCGGAACTGACCAGCTAGGTGTACCCTCGCCGCCGCACCGACCGTTGAATTCGGTTATTATGCGGCCTCTCCACGACGCCGAAGCCCTATGAACGACGCGCAACAGATACGCTATGACCGCCAGGTGGCCCTGTGGCTGGTGTTCTGCGCGGCGGTGGTATTCGGCATGATCATGCTCGGTGCGGTGACGCGGCTGACCGGCTCGGGCCTGTCGATGGTCGACTGGAAACCCCTGATGGGTGTGGTTCCCCCCCTGTCGGAGCAGGCCTGGCTGGAGACCTTCGAGCGCTACAAACAGTACCCCGAGTACCAGAAGGTCAACGTCGGCATGGATCTCGAGGGGTTCAAGCGCATTTTCATGTACGAGTACCTGCACCGGGTGCTCGGGCGACTGATCGGCGTGATCTTCTTCTTCCCCATGCTCTGGTTCTGGTTGCGCGGGCGCGTGCGCGCGGGACTCATGCCGCACCTGTGGGCGCTGTTTGTACTGGGGGGGCTGCAGGGCCTGCTGGGCTGGTACATGGTCAAGAGCGGGCTCGTGGACGTGCCCCGCGTCAGCCAGTACCGGCTCACCGCGCACCTGGGGCTGGCGGTGGCCATCTACGCCTACATGGTGTGGCTGGCGCTGGACCTGGTGTTCCTGCGCGGGCAGCGGGCAGAGCCGGGGGACAGGCGCTACACGGGCTTTTCCGCGACGCTGGTCGCGCTGCTCTACCTGATGATTCTCTCCGGCGGCCTGGTGGCTGGCACCCGCGCGGGGCTGGCCTATCCCACCTGGCCCCTCATGGGGGACAGCTTTATTCCACCGGGCCTGTACACCCTGTCTCCGGCCTGGCTGTCGGCCTTCGAGGACGTGACCACGATCCAGTTCAATCACCGCATATTCGCGTATCTGCTGTTCGTGCTGGTCAATGCCTACGCCTGGCTGGTGTACCGCAACGGCACCGACACGCACGCGGCCAGTGGCGCTATCGTATTGGCCGCAGCCCTGTGGCTGCAGGTGATACTCGGTATCAGCACACTCCTGCTGCAGGTTCCCGTCGCGGTTGCCACGGCCCACCAGGGCTGCGCGGTGCTGCTGCTGACGGCGCTGTTGTTCGTGGCCCACGGCCAGGTGCGCAGGTAGGGCGGGCACAAAAAAACCCGGCGCGTGGCCGGGCTTTCCGTGACCCCTGGCGGGGCCCTGTAGTCACTGGTTCCGCTTACCAGAAATCCGGCGTGTGGTCGTCCTCGCGGCGGCCCTGGTTCTGGCGGCGGTCTTCCTTGGACAGGTCGAAGCGCACGTCGCCGCGGCGATCCTCATTCTTGCGGCGAATGTTGTGGCGCCGCTCGACGCCCATGTATTCCTTGCCGCCGGCGGTTTCCCGGATCAGGGCGTCGCCCTCCCCGAGATCCTTGGAGTAAAAAGAGGCTTTTTCAGACATGGCTTGATTCCCCATCAGAGTTGGCAATCAGTAGTGTAGTTTGTTTCAAATAGAACGCGATAGCAGTATCGGGGCATGTGAAAATGCCCGATTTCGCCGCGATCTGTGAACGATGTCACAGATCGCCCCCGCTCACACCGAGAGCGCGCAGATACGGCTCAGGTGACAGTAGGGCAGATCTGTCTCATCGTGCCAGCCGTTGAACGCGCCCTGTATGAGCTTCATTTCGCGCTGGCTGGTCGGGTTGTCGCGGATATCGACGCCGGCACGCTGCAGGCAGCGCACCACGTCTCCGGTCACCACGAAGGTGTCCCGCCCCATGTTGCGCAGCAGGCGCTGGCCGGTCATGCCCCCGAGGCGCGCGCCGCCTTTTTTCAGCGCGTTGAACAGGCCGACCAGGTCTGCGTCGGGCCAGCGCCCGGCAAACCTGCCGAAGCTGCCGTGCTGTGCAGCGACATCGAGGATGAAGCGCGCGTTGGCCTGTACGGCCAGCACTTTCTGCCGGTTGCGGATGATCAGGGGATTCGCGGCAAAACGATCGATCTGTTCAGGGCTCAGGAGCACGATCTTCTCCGGCGGGAAGCCGAAAAAAACCTCCTCGAACCCGTCCCACTTGTTGTCCACCACGCGCCAGACGAAACCCGCCTGGAACACGCAGCGGGTCATTTCCGCGAGCCAGCGGTGATCCGCGGTGCGCGCCAGGGCGGCGGGCTTGCGCACCGCCGGCAACAGTTCCGCCACGCCGGCCCTGCCGCCGTGGCGCTTGTAGGCCCTCGCCCGAATCTCGCGGAATGATTGTGGCATTCAAGCTTCCTGAGAGTGTCTCAGGCGAGTGCCAGACAAGGCGAGGCCCGGCGGGAACGCGGAGTGTACACGGCAGTACATGAGCAGTTCACGCCGGGGCTCAACGCGGTATGGCGCCGGCTGAGGCAGTCTCAATTACTATGCGTGCCGTCGCAGAGGGGCTGGTTTGCGGTAGCTTTACAACCGCAAAAGAAAACCTTGCCCGACTCCGCGGCGTCGTAGCGCACGGGTGAGTAACCGGTATCCTTGTGGGAGCCATCGCAGAAGGGCTGGCTCGCGGATAACCCGCAGGCGCACCAGAAGTAGGCCTCCCCGGCCTCCACCTCGACACCGAAGGGTGTGTCCGCCGCACGTTTTGGCTGGTCCATTGCTCGCTCCTCGGGGTTTCCCCCTCGCATTGCCTGTTGTTCGATCTAGATATTGGTTTTCAAAAGCAGCCGCTTGAACACCACGGCGTTGTGATCGCCCGCGTCGCGCTCTGGTTCCTCGGCGAGCTCCACGTCGGGAAAGCGCCGGAACAGCTCGGACAGGGTGAGGTAAAGCTGGCGCTTGGCCAGGGCGGCGCCGATGCAGTAGCGGGGTCCGTAGCCGAACATGACATCGGGGTCGAACACGCGCTCCACGTCGAACTTCGACGGGTCGTCGTAGTAGTCGGGGTCGTGATCCTTCAGGTGCGGCATCATCAACACCATGACGCCCTTGCGCAGTTTCTCGCCCATGAACTCCATGTCCCGGGGTGCGTAGCGTGCAAACCCCATCTTGGATGAGACCCCCCAGCGGTTGATCTCGCTGAAGGCGTTGGAAAAGGCGTCGGGCGAGGACAGGGCCTTGCCGATCTGGTCGCGGTCGTTCTTCAACAGGGCGTATACCGCCCACTGCTGCGCCACCAGAGTGGTGTCGGAGCCGGCGCCGATGAGTGCCAGGATCAGGGTGACCACGTCCCACTCCTCAAAGTTCTCGTTCTCTTCCTCGATTTTCAGCAGCGTACTCAGGAAGTCGTCCTGCACCGGCGCGCCGCGCCGCTCCGCGATGACGGCGCGGATGATGTCGATGGCGCGGTTGCTGTCCTGGCGCGCCGCCTCGCGCTGCTCGTCGGAGATGGTCGGGTTCCAGGCCTCGGTGAAGGTCATGATCACCTGCTTGATCTCCGGCCAGTATTTTTCCGGGATGCCCACCATGCGCGTGATCGAGATGAAGGGAATGTGGTAGGCGATCTCCTCCCGGTAGTCGAAAATCTCCGGTTCGCCCAGGTCGTCGAAAAGTTTCTTCACCTCGGGCTCGATCTTCGCGGAAATGGCGTCGACAACGTTGCGTGAGAACGCGGGCGCTGTCACGCGGCGCACCAGGCGGTGATGGTCCTGTTCCGCCAGCAGGCTGTGGCCGATCATGGCGCGCTCGAAGTTGCTCCACTGGTCCTCGGGCGGGCGCGGGGGCGCGAACTCCCAGTCGTAGAAGTCCGAGGACAGCGGCTCTTCCTTCCAGCAGGCCATGATGTCCTCCATGCGGGTGACGATCCACGCCTGCCAGGGCTCGTACCACACGATGCGGCCGCGGCGCGCCAGCGCCAGGCACTGGGCGACCGGGTCCGTGAGGTAACCGGGTGACTGGGGATTGAAGACCTCCTCGATGGGGGGCAGGTTCTCGGCGACCTCGGCCATGTCGTTCTCCTCGCTGGGCTGGCGCCCGCCGTCGCGGGTGCGCGGAATTTAGGGCGGACAAAAGTATACATCTGTATACCTTTTTTCCCAAATATTCGTCAGTCCGTCGCTGTCCCAGGCAGTAGTAAGCTGCTACTGGTCTTTTAGGTTAGACTGTCCCGGCGCCGGTAACCACATGTCTCCCCCGCGATGGAACTGATTGTCTTCGACCTCGACGGCACGCTGCTGGACCGCCGCTCGCAGGTCTCCCCGCACACCCGGGACACACTGCGGGCGCTGCGGGATCGCGGCATCGCCTACACCGTGGCCACTGGCCGCACGCTCCACGCCTCCCGCGACCTGCTGGAGGGGCACGGCTTCGAGCTCCCGCACATCTACAAGAACGGCGTGGTGATCTGGCGCCCCGAGAACGACACCTACAGCCACCGCAACCTGCTCACCCAGGCGGAGATCCGCAGTGTGCTGGAAGCCTTTGCCGCCGCCTCTGTCACCCCCTTCATCTTCACGCTGGGAGAGGCGGACCAACACGGGGTCTACCACCCGCCGCTGCAGAACGCGCCGGAGCACCGGCTCGCCGCCCTGTTTCGCGAGGATCGCGGCCTGGACGTCCGCCCCGTCGCGGAGATGCCGGGCTACGTCGACATCAGCAATATCAGCGCGCTCGGTTCGCGGGAGGCGCTGGGGCTGGTCGAACAGAGCGTGTGCGCGCAGGAGCACCTCGTGGCCTACGGCGGCGAGGCCTTCGAGGGGGACGGGCTGTACTGGCTGGACATCCACCACAGCGCCGCGAGCAAAGGCGGCGCGGTGGAACAGCTCAGGCGCGACCTCGGGGCGAGCCGGGTGATCTGTTTCGGCGACAGTGTCAATGACCTCAGCATGTTCGCCGTGGCGGACGAGAGCTATGCGCCGGAGAACGCCAGGGAGTCGGTCAAGGCCGCGGCCACCGCGATCATCGGCCACCACGACGAGAACGGGATCTCGCACTTCCTGCGCGAGCGCTACGGCCTCTAGCGAGGCGCCGCTCGCGACGCCTGCCGTTGCAGGAGTTCGTTGAACAACAGTGCGCTCAGGAACAGCAGCCCGGGAACCAGGTGCACACTGAGCCGGCCGACCGCGCTCAGGTTCGAGGCGCCCCAGGCGAAGCCGGTGAACAGGAACAGGTACAGGAACGCGCCCACGGCACAGGCCAGGGCGACGGTGAGTCCCGGCAGCCTCCGGGTCATCGCTCCCGGGACGGCAATGCCCAGGGGGATGATGGCCAGCGCCATGTAGCCGAACAGGTGCCAGTTGTCGTGTTGCCAGGTACTGCGCAACAGCCCCGTCAGCGCCTCGGGATTGAAGGCCGGCGCGAAATCGTGAATCGTGTAACTGAGTATGCGCACGTCCTCCGGCACCACCAGTACCGCGAAAATTCCCCACAGGCCCAACAGGATTATCAGTTTCAACGCCTCACCGCGACTGCCGTAGGCGACCGCCGCGGCGGGCAGCAGGGTGGACGCCCAGATCACGCCCTCACTCTTGACCAGCGGGCAGGCCAGTGCGAACGCGACGGCCAGTACCGCCTGCCAGGTACCCCGGGTGCGCATCCAGTTGTGCAGTGCCATCAGCGCGCAGCAATAGGTGGCGCCGAGAAACAGGTCCGCGTACCCGGCCAGGGCGACGTGTGTATTGATCAGCGGCATCGACATGAGCATGTAGGTGAAGGCGGCGGCGACCGTCGCGGCAACGCCGGCGCCGCGCAGCTGGGCGTAGAACGCGGCGCCCAGGGCGGCAAAGCAGGCCAGCCAGGGCAGGTTCATCAGGCTCTCGTTCCAGCTGCCCAGGGCCAGGTTCATCCACACCTGCAGGAGCGGGATCATCGGCGGGTAGTGCGGGTGCCGGTCCGTGAACACCCCCTCGCCCCCGGTCACGAGCCACTCGTGGTGACCGACGAAGGGCAGCATGTCGCGATACTCGAACCACACCCGCGCCTTGGTCGCCCAGTGCATGGTAGCGTCCCAGGGGAACAGCGGCCGCCACCAGATTTCCAGCCCCAGGCTACCTACCCGCAGGACGACCAGCGCCAGCAGGACGCCGCAGAGCAGGCGCTCACCCGTGGACAGCGCCCGCGACGACGCCGTGACGGCGCCGTCGCTCAGCGGCGACAAGCCTGTCGAGCGACGCACCACCGCGAGCAGGATGAGTGCCGCGCACACTGCCGCGGTGGTATTGAAATCCAGGGGGAGGCCGAGCGCGTTCAGACCGCGCATCAGCAGGGGCACCGCCACCAGTCCCAGCAGGGTGCCGTTACCCCACACCAGGGGCGCCCGGGCGGCAGCATTCCCGGGCACGTGAAGACCCAGCCAGGCGGCGCCGAGGCAGGCGGGTAGAGCCAGGGCCAGCATAATAATGAAGAACTCCACCTACTTGATCCTCAGGAGGATGCCGTAGGCGTCCTCGAACACCTGCTCGATGTCGAAGAACCAGCCCAGTTCGGTGATGAGCCTGTCATTGACCGGGCGGTAACGCAGATTCGACGGCGGAACCATCAGGATGTAGTCGCCCTTGCGCAGGAATCCGTGGTGGGGGATCTCGTCCCCGTCGAGTTTCCAGAACACGTTCGTCGGGTACAGGTAGTAAGCGGTGCGCAGGCTGGTGTACTCGTCGCTGGAAGCGACAAATACCCGTGGATTGTCGCCCTCCAGCGCCGCGTTCGTCCCCATGGCGAGCCGGTACAGGAACCTGTCGGCACCGGCGGCGAGTTTCTCCTCGCTCGTCAGGCCGGCGAACTGGTGCTGCGTCTCTGCCACCTGGCGCAGCAGCTTGTACTGCCAGGGCAGGTCCAGCAGCCACCAACAGGTGAGGAACAGCAGCCCCGCGATCCTCCAGTCCGGGCGCCGCCGCCGCGCTGCCGCCAGCAGTGCGTAAGCGCCGAGACTGAACAGCAACAGTGTCGCGACCAGGGGCGCAGGGTAGAAGGGCGACACGCGTGTGACGCCGCTGTAGCTGTTGATGGCGGCGCGACGCCACTCCTCGAAACCGCGCCAGTCGTCCCAGATCGAGCGCAGCTGTCGCCCGAGCGAGAGCGGTTGCAGGGAGATCTCGCGCACTGTCACGGTTCCCCCCTGTGGCGCGTGGAAGATGAGGCTCAGCGAGGTGATCTCTCCGGCGAAGCGGCGGATCTCGTGTGTGGCCACCAGCACCGACCTGGCCGGGTCGCGCTCCAGGAGGTAGACGGTTTCTTCGTCACCGGTGGACTGCTTCGTCCACAGCAGGTAGGTGCGCAGCTTGCGGGGGTGGTCGTCGAGGGCGATGTACAGGTAGGGGTAGTCGGCGCTGGCCGTCGGCGCAATGGGCAGGTCTACCTGGGCGATGGTCCGCTCCCTCAGGTCCAGGTGCATCGCGCTGCCGCGTACCTCGCCGTTCCCGGCGACGAGTTTCATTGTTTGCCCGTCCCAGGTTACCGGCTGGACCGCCGGCCCGCCGCCGGCGGGCGCGAAAACCAGGGCCAGGGCCGCGATGGACGCCGCCGCGCCCAGCAGCAGTGACAGGACAGTCAGTCTCAGCATGTGAGCTTCGAATTATTTGTATGCGGCGATAGTAGCAACTTTTTGACGCGGATGTTACGGACCGGCGAGCCGCGCACGCGTTGTACGGGCACGCCGATCCGGTACTATGAACAATGTGCGCGGTTCCGGGTCGCGGGTCGGCGCGCTAGACTTTTCCGCATGCGCCTGTTGTTGCCCATGTTGTTGCCCATGCTGTTGTCTCTCCTGCTGGCCGGTTGCGCCAACTACGAGATCAAGAACCTCGTGAAGTCGGACATCGACCTGGTCGCCGATGAGTTCATCGCCGAGACACGCGCCGCCGTGCGCGAACTGGTGGTGAAACTCTACGCCAGGAATCCGCGGGAACTGCAGAAGAACCCGGGCATGACCGTGGAGGGGAGGCTGGCGCAACTGCGCGTACACCGCTACGAACTGGACTTTCCCGAGCTGGGTGGACGGCAGGACGTGGAGGCGATGAGTCTCGCGTTCGATCCGAATTTTCACGGCGACCGCGTGTTCGCGCTCGCGGTAGGCCTGGGCAGCATGTTGCGCCAGGCCTACCAGTACAAGCCGGAAATGTTCCTGACCGACAGCCTCGATCCCGAGGTCCTCATGACCAGCGCGCGCAATGTTGAGGCGCTGGTGTGGAAACTGAAAAACACGCGCAAGCCCGACGGCGAGCACTACCTGATCACCCACGAGTACCAGGGCGTGGTGGACAACCTGAGTTTCGAGCGCTTGTTCGGCAGGATCATCATCCTGCAGGAGATGATGGCGCGGATCGCCGCAGACTCGGACGACCGCGCCGTCACGGGCACCGTGCACGCCGTCTCCAGGGTGTTCATACCCCTGCCGATATGAGCGCCGCTCAGCCGGCGTCGAGGCTCCCCGCGATCTCGCCGGCGAGGTCCGCCAGCAGTCCACGCAGGGCCTGGGCGAGGGCGCTGTAGCCGCTGGCGTCGAGCCCGCGCGTCTCGGCGAACTTGTACCCGGATACCGCCTCGCCGTCGCGGCTCAGCCACCAGTAGGCGACCAGTACGGCCTCGCCGTCCGCGGTGCCGTGCATCTGGTCGATGCGCACGTTGATGAGCGCGGCGTCAGAATCTGCCGCTAGAGGGATGAGGTCCACTCCGCTGTCGTGGGATATCTGCTGCAGCAGGAAGATGCGCACGCCCTCGACCACCGGCTCCGCCCACAGGTGATGCCGCGCGGGGCGTATCTCGCCGTCCGTGGTCTCCAACAACAGTCCCTGCTGGTCGATATAGGGTGCCACGCTTACCGCGCCCAGGCCGTAGCCGGTGGCCGGCTGCAGCGGCCGGCTGTCCATCGCGATATCGCCGCGCAGGAGATAGTGCTGTGGTTCGGTCACCGGGCCCGCGCAGGCGCCGAGCAACAGCGCGAGCAGGAGGGGGGCGAGTCGTCTCATGGGTTCACCTCCGGTTCGGGGTCAGGTGGCGCGTCCGCGGGCAGGATCACGGCATTCGGCTGGGAGGCCAGGGTGTTGGTCACGGACTCGAGATTGCCGAGGGTGCGATTCAGGCGCAGCAGGCTGGAGTTGAGGCTGCGGTAGGCCTCGGACTGCGGCGACAGCCCTTGCAGGGCGGCGCGCAAATCCTCCAGGGTGCGGTTCAGCTCCGCCGGCAATTCCTTGGTGCCCTGTTCCTCCAGCAGTGCCGTCACACCATCCAGTGTTTCCTGCAGGCTGCCGATCGCCGCGTTGGCGCTTTCGACGGTCTGGTCCAGGGGCAGGTCGGCCACCATGCCGAGGATAGCGCTCACCTGCTGCTGCAGGTGGCCGAGGCCGGTGTCGATGGTGGGAATGGTCGTCCACTCCAGGAACTTGCCGAGTTCAGCGGGTTCGGCATCCGGAAAATAATCGATGTAAATATACTTTGCCCCGGTCAGCAGGTTGCCGCTCTCCAGGGAAGCGCGCATGCCGTTGGGCACACCGGTGAGGATGGACTGCTGCATAATAGCCTTGGAGGACTCCCGGTCCGGCAGTGCCATGCGGGCCGGTTCCACGTAGATCAACACCGGGATCGCGTCGCCGCGGCCCGTTGTATCTGTCTGCAGGGCCTGTCCGATGGACTCTTTCAGCAGCAGCCGTTCCACGCGGCCGATCGGTATCCCCCGGTACTCCACCGGGGCGCCGGGCAGCAGGCCCTTGATCGACTGGGTGAACTGCACCACGTAGTAAATGCCGTGGCGGTAGGGGTTCTTCAGTATGTCCTCGTAGGCGGCGTACAACTGAAACTCGGTGTTGTGCTCCACCGGGTCGCCGGGATCCACACCCTCGGGGACACCGAAGGCCACACCGCCGAGGAGAATGGTATCCAGCGAACCCGTGTCCACCTTGAAGCCGTCGGCCCCGGCGCTCAGGGAGACGCCGCTGACATCCCAGAAACGTGTCGCGCTGTTGACCAGCGTGTGGTAGGGGGCGTCGATGAAGATCACATAGTCGATCTGGCGCGTCTCGGGGTCGAAGGTCTCGCTCTCCACCCGGCCCACCTTGTAGCCCGTAAACAATACCGCGTCGCCGGTGCTGATGGACGAGGCGCGATTGCTCGTGAGATGCAGGCGCAGTCCGTCGGCGTCTGTCGGTGTCAGGGGAGGCTCCTCAAGGGCCACAAAATCGCGCCTGCCTTCTTTGCCGTGCCCAGGGGCGATCTGGATGTAGGCGCCTGAAAGCAGCGTGTCGAGCCCGGAGACGTTGCCCACGCCCACGCGCGCCGTGACAATCCAGAACAGGGTGTCTTCGCGCAGCAACGGCAGGGCCGACCGGTCCAGTTTGACGGTTGCGATCACCCCGTCAAAGTTGTCGTTGAGGCGCACCGATTCCACCAGGCCCATGTCGACGCTGCGGTACTTGACCTTGGTCTTGCCCGCTTCCAGCCCGGAGGCGGTGCTGAAGGCAATTTCGATTTCAGGCCCCTCGGTCAGAAAGTTGTGCACGACCATGTAGGCGCCGAGGGCCAGCGCGAGGATGGGGATGAACCACACCGGGGAGATACGGCGACCCTGGTTAACGACTGCTTTGTCAGTTGCCACTGTTATTGTCTTCCGTATTGTCCCAGATCAGCCGGGGGTCGAAGCTCTCCGCGGCGAGCATGGTGACGATGACCACGCCGGCGAAACTCAGCGCCGCAATGCCCGGCCGGATGACCAGCAGACCACCAAGATGCACCAGGGCGGCGAGTATGGCAACCACGAATACGTCGATCATCGACCATTTGCCGATGAACTCGGTGACGCGGTACATGACCGAGCGCTGCCGTGCGTCCAGGGGCGAGTGGTTCTCCACCGTCCAGACCAGGTAGAACATCGCCATCAGCTTGCCGGAGGGCACCATGACACTGAAGATGAAGATCACGGCGGCGACGGGGATGGAGCCCAGGTCGATCAGCAGTACCACGCCGCCGATGATGGTGCTTGCCTCGGTCGTGCCCAGCTGGTCTGTATACATGATGGGGTAGAGGTTGGCCGGGATGTACAGCAGGCATGCAGTCACCAGCAGCGCCAGCGTGCGCTGGATGCTGTCGCTCTTGCGCAGGTGCATCGCGGAGCCGCAGCGCGGGCACTCGTGCACATCCGTCGGCGCCAGCTTGCAACAGACGTGGCAGGCGGCGAGGTCGCGGGAGGCGGCGGTGTTACTCACGGGCGGCGAGGGCCTCGATGGTTTCCCAGCACTGGTAGCGGTCCAGGGTGGTGATGGCCAGCGTAAAACAGATGGTGAAGGCCGCGTAGGCCCAGAAGGAAATTCCGAGCGCAACGGTGGCCATGGCCGCGATCTTTACCAGCGACACGATGACGCCGATGATGAATACCTCCACCATGGCCCAGTTCTGGCTGAGGAACACCCAGCGCGCCATGGGAACCAGCGCGGGGTGATAGCGGCCCTGGCTCAGGGGCAGGCATACCGCCAGCAGCAGCAGTAACACCACGGCTGGTATGGCGATGATGAAGGCGCCGACCATGATCGCGACCGCGTACATGTCGTTCGCCCAGAGCGCGCCGGGGGTTTCACGGAGGGTCATGACGCTCTCCAGCCCGCTGGCGGAGAAGGACAGGAAAGAGTAGCTGTTTGCCAATACCAGCAACACCAGTGCCGCGCTCGCGTAGGCCATCACCCGCTCGAACCCGTCTTCCCTGCGGCGGGTGAGGAAACTGCCGCAGCGGGGGCAGACCGCGCTCGCGCCGTGCTCCAGGCCGGACACGTCGACCAGCAGGTCGCAGCCGTGACAGGCGATTTCGCTACTCATTCAAGCTACCGGCTTATCTCCAATATACCCCGTAGAGGGTAGCAGTGATTTAGGGAAAAGCGGAGTAGTGGACCCGTTGGTGTAGATCCCGAATGGTCAGTCAGGGCAAAAAGCCACCGGGGGGATGCGGGCCGAGGCGCAGGGCCGCGGAAAAGCGGAGCGTACACGGGCAGTACGTGAGCATTTTCCGCGGGACTGCAACGAAGGCAGGCGCCGCCCGGTGGCTTTTCTCCGTGTCAAGGACTGTACCAGATGGGGGAGGTCCAGGCGCGTTCTTGTATAACTTTTCTATGTTCGGGTGCGCAACATCCCTCCATCCCCGCCGGAATGGTGGCGGGGTCGTCGCAACGCACACCGGCATCGGCGCAGATGCGCTGGCTCCAGCGACAGCTCGGGTTCTCCAGCACGCGGGCGTAATAGAAAGCCGGGGCCCCGGCATCGAACTCCGGATCCTCCCAAACCTGGCAGAGCTGGCTGTGGCCTGCGCCGGACTGCTCGCAGCTGTAGATGTCCACGCCGGCCTCGTTCGGTCCGCCGGCGACGTCGATGACCTGTTCCTGCAGTTCACCGCCCGCGTACCATCCCTTGACGACCTGGATGCGCTGTAGCGGGCTGCCGGGGTACTGGGTGGTGCCCGAGTCCATGCTGGCGGAGACAAGAAAGCGCGGCGCGTCTTCACCCTCGCCGGCGGCGGGCAGGTCGCCCCCCATCGGCACGCCCCCGGCGTAGCCCTGTGCCACCATGTCCCCGGCGGTGCACAGGTCCTCGGGGTAGTCCCAGCCGCCGAAGAAGCGCACGGTGGGGCGGGTGCCCGTGGTGGCGTAGGCCTCGCGCCGTTGCATCGCGGCGAACAGGGCGTCCCGGGAATTCTCCTCGGCGTAGAGCACCGCGTGGCCGCCCGGGTTGTACTCCAGTTCGTCGGGCAGGCCCATGGGGACGCCCTCGCGGGCGCCCATGCCGGCGCCGCCGTGGCCCGGGTGATTCTTCTCCATGGTCAGCCCCGGTGCCGCGATGTGCGTGTCCGTGCTGGAGATAAGGCCGAACTTGAAACTGTTGGCGCCGAGCTCCGCCTGCTGCTGCAGGCCCCGCTTAAGGCCGAAACGCAGGAAGTTGGCCTCTCCCGGCGGCACGGTCTCCGGCGTTTCCATGCCGAATATGGTGGCGAGCCACTCGTAGTCCGCGAAGCGCAGGTCGCCGGTATTCTTGCCGCCGAAGCGGTCGTAGCCCATTTTCTCGAAGCCGCAGGCGTCCTCGTCGGCCCAGATCGGCAGGCGGTTGTCGCACTCGGAGGACCCCTTGTGCTGCATCACCTCGAACAATGTGTTCCAGCGCTGTCGCCGCGCGGCAGCTTCCGGCGTCACCGGTTCGCCTTCGTAGGCCGGGTCCCCGGTGCGCGCGGTCTCGAACATCAGGCCGGCGCTCAGGTTGGAGTTGTGGGGTATTACCACCGCATCGCAGCCGGGCGGGCCGCCGATGCACTCCTCGTCCAGGTAGTCCCAGAGATCCACCTGGGAGGGGGTCTCGATCCAGCTCTTGGCCGAGTGCGGCACCTCGTGATTGCGGAAGATGACGTTGTGATGGAGGTTCTGGCCTGTCTGCAGGCCGGCGGTCCACTCGTAGCCGATAAAGGTGGTGAACTTGCAGTCGCTGGAGCGGTCGTAAGCCTCCTCAGCGTCGGCCTGGATATCCTTCCACGTATTCACCGCCCGGCGCAGGCAGTAGCGGTTGTTCTCACCACAGGGTCCAAGGCGCTCCTTGTAGCTGAGGCCCGCGGCGCCGAAGGTCATGAAGGAATACTGCGGTGCGTAGCGATGGATCATGCAGACCGGGTGCCAGTAGCCGTCCATCCCCGGGGTGGTGCAGATGCGTACCTCGCCCAGGAAGGCGGCGTGGTCGGTGACCGCGGTGAAATCCAGCGGCCGGTCGATCCGGATCGTGCGCGTGGCGTTGCCGTCCTCGTCGTAGGGCTGGATCCCCATCGGCTCGCCCATGGCAAAGCGGTAGGCGTCGATGGGCTTGTTGCGCGTGTCCTGGGTGCTGGCGTCGAAGGACCAGGCGGTGTGCACGTGCAGGTCGCCGTAGTGGGGGCGGCGCAGGGGGTCGTAGTCAGTGCAGGGCTCGCGGCCCTCGGTGCGTTCGAAGGGGGGCGGCGGCGCGCTGACGGGCAGTACCTCCTCGACCAGCCCCGCGACCTCATCCTGGGCCGCCGGTTCATCCTGTGCCAGGGCACCCGCCGCGAGCGACAGTGTGGTGCACAGCCAGAGGGATCGGGTGAGGGGCATGGTCTTCATCGCATCTTCTCGCTTGCATTGGCGTCTATGAGGTCGGCAGTCTCGCGGTTTCCCGGCTCCCGCGCAAGGCCCCGAATGGGCGCGCGGACCGCGGCGTCCCGGGCCGATCCCCGGCGGGTGTACACAGGTGCCGCTTGGCGGATAAACTGCTGAAATGCCAAGTATTTACCGCAATCTCCTCACCGCGATCGCAGCCTGGGCCTACAGCTTTCCCGCGGCGGCCGCCGGCCCGCTTGCCGGGTGCGAACTGGCCGGTGAAACCCTGGCCTGCACGCTCGGGGCGGGGGACGGGGCCGCGCCGCCCGTCGTCGACGACACGGGCCTGAAACTGGCCCTGGACCTCGCGGCTCCCGCGGGTTCCGCCGATGTATTGCAGGCGCTCGACGGCCTCCGGGCCGAGTACGACCGCGCGGTGGACTGGCCCTCGGGATTGCGCCTGCGCGGCCGGGGAGAGAGTGCCGCCGCAGCCCTCGCGCTAGGCGCCGGCCTGCCCGACGAGTGGTGGCACACCATGACCGCGGCGGTACAGGCCGAGGACCCCCCCGCGGGAGCACTTGCGGACTTCGAACGCGCCGCGGCATCCGGCGGGATCGACCACATCTACTTCCGTCTGGAGGGCGCCGCCGGCTTCGATCCCGATTACCTGCGCACCTGTGAGCGCGAGCGCATCGCCTGTTTCGGTACCTGGGGAACGGGT
>Ga0126341_1000041_pt1 | contig 25770 bp, 18 predicted proteins | sample OrbTmetagenome_FD_97057 | JGI IMG/M metagenome (GOLD analysis project Ga0126341, IMG submission 97057) | Coral microbial communities from Florida Keys, Florida, USA - Orbicella T D metagenome | ecosystem: Host-associated > Invertebrates > Cnidaria > Coral | place: Florida Keys, Florida, USA... | reverse complement strand
GGAGTACAACAAGCAGGACGAGGTGAAGCAGGGCGATCGCGACTTCTCCAAGGACGCGCTGTGGCCGGTACTGCAGGAAGACGGCAGCTTCCAGGCCATGGCCCAGGGCTCCTCGAACAGCCGCCGCATCCGCACCAGCAGCTTTTCCGACGCGGCGACGGCGCTGCTCCCCGATGGGGCGACGCAGTTCATCGTCGACGAAGAGACCGGCGAAGTGCGTCCCTTCGAGGGCGGCGACACCTACAACTACGCACCGGTCAACGCGCTCATCACCCCCACGGAGCGCTGGCACATCTCCGCCCTGGGTGACCAGGAGATCTTCTCCTTCACCGACGGCTCCGTGCGTATCTACGGCGAGGGCATGTACACCAACCGCAAGACCTCCCAGCGCCTGGCGCCGGATGCCTCCTTCGCGGTAACCCCCGACTTCGAGGGCAACTGGAACGACCATGTACCGGCCAGCAACCCCTTCAACCCCTTCGGCGACAACGCGGACAACCCCTACGGCATCAGCGGTGAGGATGTGCGCATCAACCGCCGCTTCGAGGAGTCCGGGGGGCGCCTGTTCAGCCAGGACGGCGACACCTTCCGCATGGTCACCGGCTTCGACGGCGACTACAAGGGCGTGAACTGGGACCTGTCCTACGTCTACGCCGAGGACGAGGTAGTCACCGAGACCAACAACTACGGTCGCTTTGACCGCTGGGCCATCGCCGTGGACCCGGAGCGTTGCGCCGCGGATGCCGCGTGTGCCGCTGCCACCGGTCCCGAGAACGCCCTGAACCCCTTCGGCCCCTTCGGCAGCATCAGCCCCGAAGAGATGAGCTATCTCTCGGCGGGTTCATTGAAAGACGTCTACAAGAACCGCCTGACGGCCCTGTCCCTGGATCTCGACGGCGCCTTCGGCGAACTGCCCGGCGGAGCGGTCGGCTGGGCCGCGGGTTACCAGACCCGCAGTGAGTCGGCGGACTTCATTCCCGATGAGTTCACCGCGGGCGGCCTGACCACTTCCGGCGCCCAGGACCCGCTCAGCGCGTCCTTCCGCGTCGACGAGTACTATGCCGAAGTCCTGCTGCCGGTACTGGCAGACGTGCCTCTCGTGCAGATGCTCGAGGTGGAGGCGTCCGTGCGCTACTCGGACTACAACACCGACGCGGGCAGTACCGACAACTACCGCGGCGGCATCAACTGGACGCTCAACGATGCGTGGCGGGTGCGCTCGGTGTACTCCACCGGCTTCCGTGCACCCAACATCGTCGAGCTTGTCGGCGGCCAGACCACGACCTTCCCGATCGTGGAATTCCCCTGTGAGTTCGCCGACCGCCGCTCGGACATCAATGACGCGACCCGCGCCAACTGCGCGGCCGCGGGTGTCCCGGAAGACCTGGAGCTGGGTTTCCAGTGGCAGTCTGCCTACACGCAGGAAGCCGCCACCGACCTGGAGCCGGAGGAGTCCGAGAGCTTTACCTTCGGCGTGGTGTGGTCTCCCGAGTTCGCCCAGGGCCTGCGCACCAGCGTGGACTACTGGTCCTTCGAGGTGGACGACGTCATCGGCCTGCCTGACTTCAACGGCCTGATCCGCAACTGCCTGGCCGCGGAAGACCAGGCCAGCGAGTTCGCCTGTAGCTTCTTCGCCGGCGGCACCGGCGTGTTCCCGGACGACGTCGTTCCCGACGACGCCACCGCGGGACTGGCCAACCTCGGCAAGCTTGAGACCAGCGGTATCGACTACTCCGTCGACTACCTGCGCGATGTCGACTGGGGTGTGATCAACACCTTCCAGACGACCCTGTCCGGCACCTACACCGACGAGTACAAGGAGACCTTCCCGGGCTCCGGTACCCGCGACCTGGTGGGCACCGCCGGCGCCAATGACGGTTTCGACATCTATGCCGAAAATCGCATCAACCTGCGCCTGGGTATTTCCGGCGAGGCCTGGTCAGCAGCCTGGACCATGCGCTGGATCGACGAGGCGGAAGACCTGCTGCGTCCCGCGGAAATCACCGACGACGCGAAGGCCGAAGACGTCCTGTACCACGACATCTTCGCCAGCTACTCCTTCCGCAACGTGGTCTGGAGTGTCGGTGTGGACAACCTGACGGACGAGGAGCCGCCGCGGTTCCACAGCGCGTTTAACGCCAACACCGCTCCGGGCACTTACGATACCTTCGGTATCCGTGCCTACACCCGCGTCAAGATCACCTTCTGATCTTGCGGGCCGACGAAGCCAGCCGGGATTCCGGCTGGCTTTTTTTGTTCAGAACAGGGCAAACTAGACACCTGTAGCCTGATCAAAGTGCTCCGCCCCCGGGCGGAGCACTTTCACCAGCCTACCGTGACAACGGGAGGGGTACCCATGAGGAAACGAATCCTGGCCACACTCGCCGCACTGGCGCTTTCCGTGACCGCCGCGGCCGATGTGGAAGTCGGACTGCGCAGCTGCGCGGCCCTGAAATCCGCGGAGACCCGGCTGGCGTGCTACGACAGCCTGGCGGAAAACATCGGAATCAAACCGGCCCCGCCCGCGGAGGCGGGGGAGTCTTTCGGCAAGGAGCACTACCGCAGCGAGCGCGCCGCGGACAGCATCACTGTCCGGGCCAGCACCGTGGTACGGGACGTCTACGGCAAGACCGTGGTCGAGCTGTCCAACGGCCAGTTCTGGCGCCAGGTGGGCAACGAGCGCATCGATATCGAACCGGGCGAATCCATTGTCATCGAGCGCGGGGCGCTGAATTCCTTCTTTTTTGTACTGGGTGAGAGTGAGCGCAAGGTCAAGTTCACCCGGGTCGACTGACGACCGCTGACAGGGCAGGCATGGGACGCAACCGCGGTACAAGAGCACTCGCCTGCGCGCTGGCCCTGCTGGCAGCAGCCTGCACCGGCGGCGAATCCAACGTCGCCGCGGGCAATCGCGACGGCGTCCTGCACTACGGCAACGGCACCGAGCCACAGGGCCTGGACCCGCACGTGGTCACCGGAGTGCCCGAGAACCACATCGTACGCGCCCTGTTCGAGGGGCTGGCGGTCAAGAACCCCTGGACGCTGGAGCCGGAGCCCGGCGTGGCGCAAAGCTGGGATATCAGCGACGACGGGCTGACCGTCACCTTCCATATCAATCCAGAGGCCCGCTGGTCGAACGGCGACCCGCTCACCGCCCACGACTACGTCTGGTCCTGGCACCGCGCCCTGCACCCGCACATGGGCAACCAGTACGCCTATATGCTCTACCCGGTGCTCAACGCCGAGGCTTTTTCCAAGGGTGAGCTGGACGACTTCGACCAGGTGGGCGTAAAGGCGCTCGACGACCTGACCCTGGAGGTGACCCTGGCGGCGCCCACGCCGTATTTCCTGCAGCTGATGGATCACTACAGCACCTTTGCCGTGCACGGTCCGACACTGGAGAAATTCGGCAAGGCCACCGACCGCTACACGCCCTGGACGCGGGTGGAGAATATCGTCGGCAACGGCGCCTTCGTGCTCAAGGAGTGGATTCTCAATCGCCGCATCCGCATCGAGAAAAGCGACACGTACTGGGACCGTGACAATGTGCGCCTGAACGCCGTGGTCTACTACCCGACCGAAAACGTCGCGACCGAGGAGCGGATGTTCCGGGTGGGGCAGCTGCACGTCACCCAGACCGTGCCCCTGGACAAGGTGCCCGTGTACCAGGCCATGGAGAACAGTCCCTTCGTCAATGCACCCTACCTGGGCACCTACTACTACCTGCTCAACACCGACGAACCGCCCCTCACCGACCTGCGTGTGCGCCGCGCCCTGTCGCTGGCCGTCGATCGCGAGCAACTGGCACGCACCGTCATGCACGGCACTGTCGTGCCGGCTTACAGCATCACGCCGCCGGATACCCTGGGGTACTTCCCCCCGAAGCTCTTCGGCCACGACCCGGAGGAAGCCCGGCGCCTGCTGGCTGAAGCCGGCTTCCCGGACGGCGAGGGCTGGCCCGGGCTGGAGCTGACCTACAATACGCAGGAGGCGCACCGCAAGATCGCCGTCGCCCTGCAGCAGATGTGGAAGGAGAGCCTCGGTATCGACATCAGCCTGGTCAACCAGGAGTGGAAGGTCTACCTGGACTCCATCGACGAGATGAACTTCCAGATGGCCAGGCGAGGCTGGATCGGTGACTATGTCGATGCCACCAACTTTCTCGACATGTTTATCTGTGGCGGCGGCAACAACAGCACGGGCTTCTGCGACCCGCGCTATGACGACATGATCCTGCGCGAAGCCCCGAACGCGCCCTCGCGTGAGGAACGCTACCGCATCTTTTTCGAGGCTGAGACCATGCTCATGGAACAGATGCCCATCATCCCCATCTACACCTACACCAGCAGGCACCTCATCCATCCCAGCGTGAAGGACATGCCCTCCAACCTCATGGACAGCCTGAACCTGAAGTACGTGTGGCTGGATCCCAACGCTGTGGAAACCAACTAAACATGTGGTCATGGTTAGCAAAAACCCCTATGCCGTCACCCCCGCGCAGGCGGGGGTCCAGCGACTTCATGCACCGTATGTCTCCCAAATCACTGGATTCCCGCCTTCGCGGGAATGACGAGCGGGGTTAACCCACGTCATGTGGCGCTTCATCGGGTTCCGTCTGCTGCAGGCCGTCCCCGTCATCCTGGTGGTCATCACCGTCACCTTCTTCCTCGTACGCATCGCGCCGGGCGGGCCGTTCGACGCCGAGAAACCGGTAATCCCTGAGGTCAAGGCGGCCCTCGAGGCGCAGTACAACCTGGACAAACCACTTCTCGCGCAATACACCGCGTACCTCGAGGACCTGGCCAGCGGCGACCTCGGCCCCTCCTTCAAGTACCCCGGGCGCAGTGTCAACGAGCTGATCGCGGCGGGCCTGCCGGTGACCGCGGAACTGGGGCTGTACGCGCTGCTCGTGGCGGTGGGTATCGGCTGTCTCGCGGGGATTATCGCGTCGCTGAAACCGAACACGGCGCAGGACTACATCCCCATGTCCGCCGCGATGATCGGCATCTGCATGCCCTCCTTCCTGCTCGGACCCCTGTTGATCCTGTTCTTCGGCATCTACCTGGACTGGCTCCCGGTGTCCGGCTGGGGGGATATACCGGGGGACAAACTGCTCCCCGCGCTGACGCTCGGGTCCACCTACGCCGCCTACGTGGCGCGACTGAGCCGCGCGGGCATGCTCGAGGTCCTGAACCAGGACTACATCCGCACCGCCCGCGCCAAGGGCCTGCCCGAGTGGCGTGTGGTCACCGGTCACGCCCTGCGCGGCGGCATGATCCCGGTCGTGGCGTTCCTCGGTCCGGCATTCGCGGGGCTGCTGTCAGGCTCCTTCGTGGTCGAGACCATCTTCCAGATCCCCGGCCTGGGCCGCTTCTATGTGCAGGCCGCTTTCAATCGCGACTACACGATGATCCTGGGCACCACGGTCTTCCTGTCGACACTGATCGTCGTGTTCAACCTGCTGTCCGATATCCTCGCGGCGTGGATGAACCCGCGGCTGCGCTCGCAGCTCGGAGAACGCTGATGACCGCACAGACCGTCGATGACATCGCCGGCGCCCAGCCCGGGAGCTCCCTGTGGCAGGACGCCTGGCTGCGCCTGCGGCGCAACCGCCTGGCGGTGTTCGGTCTGTGTGTGCTCTCGGTTTTTGTCATCATCGCCCTGCTTACTCCCTGGATTGCGCCCTACGGTTACGCGGAGCAGAACCTCGACCTGGGCGCCTCTCCGCCCTCGGCGCGACACTGGCTGGGCACCGATATTTTCGGCCGCGACCTGCTGACACAGATCATGTACGGCGGTCGCATATCCCTCGCGGTCGGATTCATCGCGACCGGCGTGGCGCTGCTAATCGGCGTCACCTGGGGGGCGGTGGCGGGCTACGTGGGCGGCCGCGTCGACGCCGCGATGATGCGCCTGGTGGATATACTCTACGCCCTGCCCTTCATGATTTTCATCGTCCTGTTGATGGTGGTATTCGGGCGCAACCTGTTGCTCCTTTTCCTGGCCATAGGCGCGGTGGAGTGGCTCACCATGGCGCGCATCATGCGCAGCCAGGTGCAATCCCTGCGCCAGCAGGAGTTTGTCGAAGCGGCGGTGTCCCTCGGCCTGCCCCCCTGGACCATCATTCACCGACACCTCGTGCCCAACGCACTCGGGCCTATCATCGTGTACACCACGCTGACCATTCCCAGCGTGATGCTCCTCGAGGCATTCCTCAGCTTCCTCGGCCTGGGCGTCCAGCCGCCGGAGACCTCCTGGGGGCTGCTCATCTCCTACGGCGCCGAGTCCATGGAGGAGTATCCCTGGCTGTTGCTCTTCCCCGGGCTGGTACTGACGCTGACCCTGTTCTCACTCAATTTCCTCGGCGACGGCCTGCGCGACGCGCTGGACGTGCGCGGGGCGAAGGACTGACGCCGTGTTGCAGGTAGACAATCTCAGTGTCAGCTTCGTCACCCGCATGGGCACCGTGCAGGCAGTGGACGAGGTCAGCTTCTCAGTGGAGGCGGGTCGCATCACCGCCATTATCGGCGAGTCGGGGTCCGGCAAATCGGTCGCCTGTTACAGCCTGCTCGGCCTGGTGCCGACACCCCCGGGCCGTATCGACGGCGGCAGCGCGCTCTTCGAGGGCAGGGACCTGCTGCAGCTGCCCGAGCGCGAGCTGCGACGGCTGCGGGGCCGCGATATTGCGATGGTGTTCCAGGACCCGATGACCTGCCTGAATCCCTACATGACGATCGGTGCGCAGCTTATGGAACCCCTGCGTTACCACAAGCAGGTGTCGCGGGCCGAAGCGCGCAACCGCGCCATCGAACTCCTCGAGGAGGTGGGTATCCGCGAGCCGGAAACGACTTTCGACAACTACCCCCACCAGTTTTCCGGTGGCATGCGCCAGCGCGTCATGATAGCGATGGCGTTGATCAACGAACCGCGACTGCTGATCGCCGATGAGCCCACCACCGCACTGGACGTCACCATACAGGCGCAGATCCTGCGCCTGCTCGCCGACCTGCAGAGGAAGCGCGATATCGGCATCGTCTTCATCAGCCACGACCTCTCGGTGGTCGCCGATATCGCCGACGACATTATCGTCATGGAGAAAGGCCGCGTGGTGGAGAGCGGCGACCGCGGGGCGATCTTCGAGCGCGCCGGCCACCCGTATACGCGCAAGCTGCTGGCCGCGATTCCCACTGGCAGCAAGGTGCCCGCGCCGTCTGGCGCAGAGACCCTGGTGAGAGCGCGCGACCTGCGCACCTGGTTCAACCAGGGCAGGAATACGGTGAAGGCCGTGGACGGCGTGTCCTTCGACATCCACAGGGGAGAGGTGCTGGGACTGGTGGGTGAGTCCGGATCGGGCAAGTCCACCGTCGGCAGGTCACTGTTGAGACTGGTGCCGGTGACCTCCGGCAGCGTGGAATTCGATGGCGTTGAAGTGACACAGCTGCCACGCACGGAGCTGACGGCACTGCGCCGGCGCATGCAGATAATCTTCCAGGATCCGTTCGCCTCGCTCAACCCGCGCATGACCGTGTACGACACACTGGCCGAACCGCTCCTGCTGCACGGCCTCGCGAGCCGCGGGGAGGTCGGGAGCGCCGTGCTGAAACTCATGGACGACGTGGGCCTGGCGCGCGCCTTTGCGCGCAAGTACCCGCACGAATTTTCGGGCGGACAGCGCCAGCGCATCGCGATCGGGCGGGCGCTCGCAACCCGTCCTGAGTTTATCGTGGCGGACGAGCCCGTCTCCGCGCTGGACGTCACCATTCAGGCGCAGATTCTCGAACTCATCGGCGATCTCGGGCGGGAGTACGGACTCACAATGTTGTTCATTTCCCACGACCTCGCGGTCGTACGCAAGCTCGCGGACCGGATCATGGTCCTCTACCGCGGTGAGCTGGTGGAGGAGGCCCCGACGGAGGAACTGTTCGGGCAGCCGCGGCAGGACTACACCCGGGAGCTGCTGGCCGCCGTGCCGGGGCAGTCGCTAACTATCTGACCCCCCTTTCTGCGCTGCGCTACTGTGTCGCGTAGACCCGCATCCAGTGGTAGTTCACCAGGTCGGTCAGCTTGTCGCGCTGGTAGGACGTGAGTTTTTCCTTGTTGCCCAGCAACAGCCCGCGCACACAGATTGTATCCACCGGGTCCTTCGCGCCGGGCAGGGCGAGTCGCATACTGCGGTAGACGGCGTTGCCGCCGGGTATCTCCTCGGTGAGGCGGTCGTCCTCGAGTGCGACGAAGGCGACCCGATCCGGGTTGGCGATGGCGAAGTCCACCTCGGGCGAGTGTTCCTTCGGCCGGTGCACCACCATGACGGCGTCCACCGCACCACCCTCCCGGTCCAGGCCCTCCATGTCGGCCCCCGGGTCGCCGTAGACAACTTCCATCGCGGCCAGCTCAGGAACCAGGCTCGACATGTACTCGAAGGTCACGGCAATGCCGCTGGTCTCGCTCTTGATGCCGAGCTTCAGGTCTTCCGCCCTCTCCTGCAGGTCCCCGTCGGTCTCGAGGTCGCTGCCGGTACTCGCCAGGACAAACACGCACTCGAGACCGATATTTTCAATCACGTCCACCTGCGCGCGCGCATCGGGATGCTGGTTGTAAAAGTGCTCGGCTGCGTCCGCCTGGGCGAAGGCCATACTGACAGGGTTTGCCGGGTCCAGTAGCTGTTCGAGGTTGTCCAGGGAGCCGGTGCTCGCGCGGTTCTCGACCCGCAGATCCATCCCCTCCGCGACTTCCCTCAGTCGGTCACCCGCGCTCCAGTAACCGCCGCCCTCTGCGCCCGAGCTGATGACGATGTAGTTCTCGGGAGCGTCTTCCTGCGCTGCCGAAACTGTTGCGAACGCGAACAGCGAGGCCGCCAGGCCCCCGGCAATCAATCGTTCCATGAAATCCCCCGCGTGGGTCCAGTGCTGTTTCATTCTAGGCTATCAGCAGCGCCCCGCCAGGAAAATGTAGCGGAGACGCGTCAGCCGGTGGATTCGGCGCGGAGCTCCTGCAGGGCGTCGTCGTCGGCAGGCAGCATGCCGGAGTCGGCCAGCCTGATGTACACCTCGAGCTGGGTGTACGCTTCCAGTTCATCCCGGAAAGGCCCTACCACCGTGCCCTCGCGGGTATTGAAATACCAGTTGTCCCCCTCCTCGTACATCCGGCTGGATCGGGAGTTCGCCTGTTTATTCGTATCACTCTTACGTGCCATCGCGCGCCCCTGCACAACTGTGAAACTGCTGCAGCGAATAACAGCTGCACACTCATCATATAGGGGACGCAACCTGCCACCGAAATGCAAACTGTGAGTGAGTTCGCAGTTCGGGGAGATTCAACCCGTGTTGAGGGGCCGCGGGGGCCTCAGGCCTTCAGTTCGATCCAGGTAGAGTGGGAGCGGGCCAGGACCTTACCCGCCGCGTCGGCAATGGCGGTGCCGCCATAGATCTTGCGGCCCTCGCCACCGAGCGGCCAGGCATAGACCACCAGGGGCGCATCACCGGGCACGGAGGCGTGAATCTCACCCTCGAGCTGGCCCAGTACAGCGGGGCGCAGGGTGTCGCCCACCGCGGCGAAGTAGCCGGGGCAATCCAGCGCGGACCAGATCACCTCGGGGCGGACATTGCCCTCGGCGTCGAGCAGGTCGGGCGCGGGCTGCCATGTGCAAGCCAGCAGGTTCCAGTCGTCCACAGGACCGGGATAGAGTTCGAGTCCGTCGTGGTCGGGGCGTTCAGGGCCGCAGACAAAACAGGTGGGGAACATGTGGTCACGCTGGCAGAGATAGCGCTGCATCGCATCCTGCGCCCGCTCAAGCCCGGGTGACGCCGGCACTTCCAGCACCAGTTCGACTGGGCCACCCGTGCCCACCAGTGTATCCCCGTCGTACATCTCATAGCCGCCCTCGACAGGCGAGACACGCATCGCGCGGTCCATGGGCGGGGGTACGTGCAGCCTGACCCGCGCGGGGCCGTCGACGAAAGCCGCGAGAACACCGCAGCTGTAGCCGCCGTTGCCGGAGGTCGGCGGACCGTTGAAACGGGCGGGAATGGTGACTTCGGAGTTCATGGCAGCGATTCCTCGGTGGAGGAATCCCAGTCTAGACCCTCGGGTAAGCGCCCCGCAATGGCTTCAGAGGGCCGCCGCGATCTCACTGCGCAGGGTGCGGAGCAATTCCACATCCGGCTGGTACACCACCGGCGACACCCGGTCCACCTTGCCGCGGTAGCGCTCGACGATTTTCGCAGCCACCTCCCCGGGGGTCCCGACAACGGCAAAGGTGTTGAGTACGTCGTCGTCGATGAGCGCGGTCAACTCCGCCCACCTGCCCTCGCGAATCAGGGTATTGGCCTCCGGCTGCAGACCCTCCCAGCCGTGGCACTCGAGCACCGGACGGTAGGCCGGCGTGCTCGCATAAAAAGCAATCTGGTGGCGCGCGGAGGCGAGGGCGGCTTCCATGCTCTCCTCGTCGAGTCCGGTCGCGGTGGATACCTGCGCCGAGACACAGTAATCCGCCCGGTCCTTGCCGGCCCTGTCGAGGCCGCGCTGTACCGCCGCGAGGGACAGTTCATCCATCGACTTACCCGTGTTGAAGGGGTGCAGGAAATAACCGTCTCCGACCTCCGCGGCGACCTCGGTCATCACCGGGCCGACCCCGGCGATAAAAATCTTCGGTGCGCCGTGCTCGTTGGGCGGCGGGCTGAATACCGGGGACATGAGCGTGTGGCGGTAGAACTCTCCCTCGAAGGCCAGTTTTCCGCCCGTCTGCCAGCTGTCCCAGATTGCCCTGATCGCCAGTACCATCTCGCGCATACGCGCCGCGGGCCTGCTCCAGGGCATGCAGAAGCGCCGCTCGATGTGGGCTTTCACCTGGGCGCCGAGCCCGAGGGTAAAGCGGCCGCCCGAGAGGTTCTGCAGGTCGTTGCCGAGGTAGGCGAGGTTCATCGGGTTGCGGGCAAAAGCGACGGCGATGGATGTCATGAGCTCCATGTGATCGGTATTCATCGCGGCGGCGGCCACGGCGATGAACGGGTCTGACTGCCCCTCGAAGGTGTAGGCACCGTCGAAGCCCGCCGCCTCCAGCTGCGCGGCCATGGGCCCGGTACGGGCGGGCTCGAACATGAGGGAACTGTCGATTTGCATGGGGGCAGAGCTCCGGAAGGGGGCCGCCGAATCCGGCCAATAGTGTCGCGAAAAGTATCTATTCTTATACCGCTGGGATACACAATCGAAAAGGACAGTATACGCTGTCTTCTGCGCTCAGCGCCGACCCCCCTATGGAGAGCGTCACACCATGAGCTACAACTACGACCCCGAACTGGCATCGATGCTGGAGTTCCTGCCCGAGGGGGCGCTGGACCTGACCGACCCGGTGGGTACGCGCGCCGCCTTTCTGGAGATGATCGAGGCCATGAACGCGGACCTCGATCACGGCGGCGTCGAGATCGACAACCGCGACATTCCCGGGCCCGAGGGAGCGCCCGCAGTGCCGGTGCGGGTGTACACCCCCGAGGGCCTCACAACCGAGGTTCCCGGGATTCTGCACATTCACGGCGGCGGCTTCGTCGTCGGCAATCTCGACAGCGAACTCGGGGCCTGCCTCAACCTGTGCCGCGCTCTCGGCGTGGTCATCGTTTCGGTGGACTACCGCCTGGCGCCTGAGACACCCTTCCCCGGGGGCCTCGAGGACTGCTACGCCGCACTGGCCTGGACACACGACAACGCCGCGGACCTGCGGCTCGACCCATCCCGGATAGCGGTCATCGGTATGAGCGCTGGCGGCGGGCTGACCGCGGCGTTGAGCCTGCTGGCGCGGGACCGGGGCGGCCCGGCCATCTGCTTCCAGTACCTGGGTATTCCCGAACTGGACGACAGGCTGGAAACACCGAGCATGCAACAGTTTCACGACACCCCCATGTGGAACCGCCCCAATGCGGAACTGAGCTGGGACGCCTACCTCGGCGACGACTACAGCCGCGGCGGGGACGACGTCCCCTACCTTGCGGCCCCCGCCCGCGCCACCGACGTGACCGGCCTGCCGCCCGCTTACGTCAGCACCATGGAGTTCGACCCGCTGCGCGACGAGGGCATCCACTACGCACTGAAACTCGTGCAGGCCGGCATTCCGACCGAGCTGCACAACTTTCCCGGCACCTTCCACGGCTCGAGCCTGTTCCAGCATGCAGAGGTCAGCCAGCGCGAGGGTCGGGAACAACTCGCGGTCCTGCGTCGCGCGTTGCAGATCACCGACTGAACACCCCGAAATTCCGGAGATACCATGAGTACCGAAGCACTGTTCGCACCGCCCCTGATGGCCCACCTGTTGATCGAGGGCCTGAACCGCTACAACGACGAGCCCTGCCTGTTCCTCGGCGACAAGGTCGCCAGTTACAGGGATGTGCGCGAGAGCACCAGCCAGATGGTGCAGGCGCTCAAGAGCAAGGGCCTCGGTGTGGGCAGCCGCGTGGCGGTGATTTCCGCCAACCGGCCCGAAGTGCTGTCCAACATCGCAGCCATGCAGCTGACCGGATGTATCGGCACGCCCCTGCACCCGCTCGGTTCACTCGATGACCACGCGTATATCCTGGAGGCTGCCGAGATCGAGGCGCTGGTGTTCGACGCCGCGCTCTTCTCCGAAGTCGCCGCGGCCCTGAAGGAACGCGTACACGGCCTGAAACACTTCCTCGGGTTCGGCCCGAACGACGTCGGTGACGACTACATGGAACTGGCCGCGGGCTTCGAACCGCAACCGCTGGTCGCTCCCGATATCGCCCCCACCGACATCGCCTCGGTCAATTTCACAGGGGGCACCACGGGCAAACCCAAGGGTGTGATGAGCCCGCACCGGGTGGCCGCGTACATGACGCAGATACAGATGGCGGAGTGGGAGTTCCCGGAGGAAGTGCGCATGCTGATGGCAACGCCCCTCTCCCACGCGGCGGCGGCCTTCTTCATCCCGGTGCTGCAGAAAGGCGGCGCCTTCTACGTGATGCAGGGTTTCGACCTCGACGATTTTTTCAACATGGTGCGCGACCACAGGATCACCTGCACGATGCTGGTACCGGTCATGCTCTACTTCTTGCTCGACCATCCCCGCGCCACCGACGGCAGCATGGACAGTATGGAGACCATCTTCTACGGCGCCTCGCCGATGAGTCCCGTGCGCCTGCAGGAGGGCATCGAGAAGTGGGGACAGATCTTCTACCAGTTCTTCGGCCAGTCCGAGTGCCCCATGGTCATCGCCAACATGAAGAAGAAGGATCACGACCTGTCCAAACCGGAGCGCCTGGCGTCCGCGGGACGCCCCACCCCCTGGGTACACGTCGCCCTGCTGGACGAGGACAACAACCGCGTGGCCGAGGGTGAACCCGGCGAAATCTGCGTGCGCGGTCCCCTGGTCATGGGCGGCTACAAGGACATGCCGGAACAGACTGCGGAGGCCTTCGACGGCGGCTGGCTGCACACGGGAGACGTGGGCCGCTTCGACGACGATGGCTTCCTCTATATAGTAGACCGCACCAAGGACATGATCGTCACCGGCGGCTTCAACGTGTTCCCGCGCGAGGTCGAGGACGTACTCGCCACCCACGAGGCCGTCGGCCAGGTCGTGGTCATCGGCGTGCCCGATGAGCAGTGGGGCGAGGCGGTGAAAGCCGTGGTCGTCCTCAAGCCGGGCTTCGAGGCGGGCGACGACCTCGCCGCTTCCATGCAGGCGCTGGTGAAAGACGCGAAGGGCTCGGTGCAGTCACCGAAGTCCGTCGATTTCGTCGACGCCATCCCGCTCACCGCGGTCGGCAAACCCGACAAGAAGGCGGTGCGCGCCCAGTATTGGGAGGGCTCCGAGCGGGGGGTGGGATGATTCGGGTCACGATACCCACCGCGTCGGTTGAGAGATTGGCTTTCCGAGAACCGCAACAGCGCCATCCATGGCAGCTCGACGGCGGACTTCCCTGTCCGCCGACGTTCCCGGAAAGCCAATCTCTCCACCACCGCTCTCTCAGGATCTGCCATCTAAGAACAATCAAGCGACGGTGTGCTGGTGGTTAGCGCCGGAGCGTCCGAGACCATGGATGGTCGAGGTCGAGCTGCCATGGACGGCGCTTTTGCGTCTCCGGCGATGACCACCAGTACGCCGGTGCGACACTCAAGAGAACGTCTACCTTTGAATTACCGAACAGTTTGTACGCTTTGTGTCGCAGGTGTACTAGTTGCCTGCACCCCCGTCGAGGACCCGACGCTGTTCCCGGAGTTCGACGCCGCCACCGCGGTGCCGCCGCAGGTGTTGGAGGCGACGGAGTACAACCCGGAACGCAACCTGTACTGGGGTGACCTGCACGTCCACACCAGCTACTCCACGGACGCCTACACCAACGGCGTGCGGGCGACCCCCGAGGACGCCTACCGCTTTTTCAAGGGCGGCGAGATCGAACACGCCGCCGGTTACGGCATCCGCATGCGGCGCCCCCTGGATTTCGCAGCGGTCACCGATCACTCGGAGTACACCGGTCTGCTGCGCGCCACCGACCCCGACCTGCCGTTGAAATCCCGCGGGTTGCGCGAGCGCCTGCTGGAAGACGGCAGGTTCTGGAACAGCACGCTGCTCGCCCGGACCATGATCGGTTTCACCCTCAAGGATGCCATCCAGCCCGGCTGGGAGAAGATCACCCGCGCGGCCTGGCGCGACATCGTCGATGCCGCAGAGCGCCACAATGACCCGGGCCGCTTTACCGCCTTCGTCGGCTACGAGTGGAGCTCCATGCCCGAGGAGCGCAACCTGCACCGCAACGTGATATACCGCGGCGCAGAGGTGCCGGATCTGCCCTTCAGTTCGGTGGACTCCGAGGACCCCCGCGACCTGTGGACGGCGCTGGAAACACAGCGCGCGGCGGGCATGGACGTCATGGCGATCCCCCATAACGGCAACGTCAGTGACGGCCGCATGTACGACCGCGTGATGTTCGACGGGGGCGCGATGGATGCCGAGTACGCGCGCCGGCGCATGGAGAACGAGCCGGTGAGCGAAATCTTCCAGGTCAAGGGCTCGTCGGAAACCTACCCCACACTGTCGCCGCAGGACGAGTTCGCCGGCTTCGAACTCTACGACACGCAGCTCTCGCAGAGCCAGGATCCATCCCGGCCGCAGGGCAGTTACATTCGCGACGCCCTGCGCACGGGCCTGGAAATGTCCCACAGGGAGGGCTTCAACCCGTACCGCTTCGGCGTGATCGGCAGCTCCGACGGTCACAACGCCAGCGCACCGGTGGAAGAGGACACCTACCACGGCAAGCTCCCCATCCTCGACGGCAGCGCCGCACTGCGTATGGGCACCGCCACCTACTGGCCGGCGGAGTTCATGGCGGGGGGCTGGCGCTGGAGCGCCGCGGGTCTCGCCGCGGTCTGGGCCGAAGAGAACACACGCGGGTCTGTTTTCGACGCGATGCGGCGCAGGGAAACCTACGCCACCTCCGGGCCGCGAATCGTCGTGCGCTTCTTCGGCGGCTGGGACTACCCGGCGGACCTGCCGGCCCGCACAGATTGGGTGGCGCGCGCGCAGGCGGACGGCGTGCCCATGGGTGGCGAGTTGCCTGAGAAGTCCGCCGCCGCACCGAGCTTCGCCGTGTGGGCGCTGCGCGACCCGGACAGCGGCAACCTGGACCGGGTGCAGGTGGTGAAGGGCTGGGTCGACGCGCAGGGTACCTCTCATGAAAAGGTATTCGATGTCGCGTGGTCCGGGGGCCGTGAACACGATGCGCAAGGTGAACTGCCGGCGGTGGGCAACACCGTCGACGTCGCCGCAGCCAGCTACAGCAACACCATAGGCGCGGACGAACTGTCCACCGTCTGGACAGACCCCGAGTTTGACCCCGCGGTGGAAGCGTTCTACTACGCCCGCGTGATCGAGATTCCGACGCCCCGCTGGACGACGTACGACGCCCGCCGCCTGGGCATTCCCGCCCCGGAGCCCACCAGCATCCAGGAGCGCGCAGTGACGTCGGCAATCTGGTACAGGCCCCCGCACCGCCGGTAAGCACCCGGCAACCCCCCAGAGCCCCGCTACCACGGGGCTGCGAGCCCCACTTGGCGGCTGCGGTTTCTGGACTATATTTACAGTAATTTCGCAAACCTGAGACCCGGTCTACGAGACCGGGAGAGCTGTCATGGATAACCACATTGATAACAATAAGTTCAACAACGCTTTCTTTATTGTTCGCATCGCCTCCGTACCCCGATACCTGACACGACTCGCAGTCGGCTTGGTGCTCACGGTATTCCTCGGCGGTTGCTTTACCGCCGCGGCAACGCGCGATTTCGCGCGGCCCGGAGGCACGACCCCGTGGTGGTGCCAGGGGCCACCGGACCTCTCCGAGGAAGATTGCATCGCCTTCTCCCTGCAACTGGATGTCCTGGTGATCTATGCCAGCGACTACCCGACGCTGGCCGATTTCCAGGCCGCCGGAGCAGTCAACGTGACGGCCGACGCCCCCGCCGGGACCGGCGAGGCCTACTCTCTCCCCGGCGCCGACAGGACCAGCTTCGACGCCTTGCAGCCACAGGCGCTGCTTTACAGCGACAATACTCCCGACGCGCAGCTCGCCGGCGTGTTATGGATCATCGAGGGGCCACTGCCCGCCGGCTTCGATGGTGCGCGCGATGTGTGGACGAGTACGGGCGCATCGCGCTGGGCGCTGCCGGCCTGGATTATTCGCGGCTATCACAATCACCCCGATGTCTTCGCCTCGTCGCATCCCTGCCTCGCCCCCGGGGTCACCCTCAACAGCACCGGCGACCCCTGTTATCTCGCTTCTCACACCACGGCCTTCGAGGTCCTGGTCACCAACAGCGATGGCGTGCAATCACAGGGTACCGATGTGCTGGTCGAGGAACTCCATGGTCTTAACAATGCCGTGGTTGAGGTGGTCGCACCGCTGACCAACCAGTCCGGCAGTGGCGATTTGAGGAGCGGCTCAGCGTACGTCGTGTCCGGCTCCGCGACGACAACGCTCAGCGGCAAACCCGCCACGGCGGTGCTCAGCACGGACCCGGCAACTACCGGCGGAAGCGGCACACCCGCCGACGCCGTGGTGTTTGCCCTCACCCAGCAATACCTGTCCCCAGATGTAGTGATCGCCGGGGTCAACGAAGGGCAGAACCTGTCGAATTTCGCGCGGGATATCTCGGGTACCGTCGGCGCTGCACGTATCGCCCGCAATCGCGGCGTACCCGCTATCGCCTCCCACCAGGGAGTCATGGCGGGCGAGGCGACGGACTATCCCTCCGGTGCGGAGAAAACCCTGGAGGTACTGGAGCTGTGGCGGCTGGGCCGCACATCTGCTTCACCCCGGGCCGTACTCAATATCAATACGCCGACCTGTGCGGGAGGACAGTCGCCGCGCAGTACTCTCTTCACCGGCGCGAAAGCACTCATCGAAACGGGCGACGTCTACCAGCTGCAGGACTGCGCCTCCATTGAGCCCGAGGGGAACATCGACAATGATCTCGAGGCGTTCAACAACGGCTTTGTCGGTGTCACCGATATCAACCGCACCGACTCCCTGCGCGTCACGGCCTATAACGTCGGCCTGGCGCTGAATTTCGTGCCCTTCACCCGGGAGAGACTGGTGGCCAACGAAGCACTTATCGAGGCCTACGAAAGTGACGTCATCTGTTTCCAGGAAGTGTGGTTACAGGAATCCGTGGACGCGGTCATGGACGCACTGGACGGGCACTACCCGCACGTGTATACGGAGCCGCCACAACAGATCTTCTCCGAGACAGCTGCCTGCACGACTGAAGAGATCGCCGATTTCGAAGACTGCGTGCGCACCGAGTGCCCCGGCCTGACGGGTTCAGACCTCGTGGCCTGCGCGCCCGCCCAGTGCGGCGCATTCCTCGGTGGCCTGTCGCCGACCTGCCTGGACGGCGTGATCAGCGCGGTAGGTATACCCGATGTCACGGTGGATGACGTGGTGGCAGCCGTGACCCAGCCCGCCGGGAAATTTGCCTTCGACGGCTCACTGGGGCTGATCCTGGCGTCAAAGTACGAGCTCAAAAAGCGTGAGTTCCAGGACTTCATCGACAATTCTTCGGGGAATCGCCGCGGCGCGCTGTACGCGGAGGTCGTACTGAACAATCGCGCGCATGTCGTCGGATGCACACACCCGACAGCAAACCTCTCTGCCACCCTCGCCTACCCCTCGTCGGGGAACTTTGGCTCCTGGGAGGAGGAGAATGAGTTCATGCAGATGGAGATGATCGACTACGTCAACACCAAGGCCGGGGCCAAACCAATCTTCTTCGGCGGCGATTTCAATTGCAGCTTCGCCAACGCGGTCAACGGGGTCGACGGGGATTTCGAAGCCAATTGCCAGCTCTGGCTGAACGACGGCTTCAGCTCTCCGGCGGCGGACCAGTTGCCCTGCACCTTCTGCCAGACGGAGAACCTGGTACTGTTGCCGGATGGAGGCACCGGATCCTGGCTGCTCGATCACGTGTTCGTGAAGAACCTGGATCCACCGTCGCCCATTGTCGCCGAACGTGTGTTCGACGATACCGTACTGATTGAGGCCCTGAACCCGGTCTCGGAACTGGCGCCCGAGGATTCCCCCATGCTGACGCATCCCTCGGACCACTTCGGTGTCCAGCTTGACGTGGAGCTGCCGTAACAGTTCTGTCCAGGTGCGGCTGAAGGGCCGGGACTGCGCTGTCCCGGCCCCGACCGCAGCCTTAACAGGCCCGAAATCAACGGAGTCAAGCTGTCGGGCCCGGTTCGACTCGGTGTAGGATAGACGCCTCATTGATTCCCTGGACGCCCCCGTGACCGATCCCGCCGCCGCCGACGCACCTGAAATCTACAAGGGCCTGAGCTTTCCCTGGGGCCGCACCTGGGGCCCCGAACCCGGCGAGCCCCTGGAGGTGGCGGAGGGCGTTTACTGGGCGCGCTTCTCCATGCCCATGTCCCTCGACCATATCAACCTGTGGCTGCTGGAGGACGGCGACGGCTGGACCGTGGTCGACACCTGTCTGAGCATGTCCAGCTCGCGCGAAACCTGGGAAAAACTGTTCGCGGGATTTATGCAAGGCCGGCCCATCACCCGCGTTATCTGCACGCACCTGCACCCGGACCACGTCGGCCTCGCCGGTTGGCTCACGGAGCGTTTCGACTGCCAGCTGTGGATGTCCCGCGAGGAGTTCCTCATGTGCCGGGCCATGGCCGCGGACACCGGGAGATCCGCGCCGGAAGTCGCGATAAACTTTTACCGCGGCGCCGGCTACAACGACGAGCAGCTCGAGGCCTACCGCAACAGGTTCGGCAACTTCGGCCGCGCCATTCATCCTCTCCCGGACAGTTTCCGCCGTCTCGTGGACCGGGAAACCATCACCATCGGGGGGCGTTACTGGCAGGTGATCATCGGCAGCGGCCATTCTCCAGAGCACGTGGCGCTGTACTGCCCCGCGGCAAAGGTGCTGATATCGGGCGACCAGGTGCTGCCGCGCATCACTCCCAATGTCAGCGTGTTCCCCACGGAGCCGGAGGGCAACCCGCTGGACGAGTGGCTGCGCTCCAGCGCGCGCATCCGCGAGATGTTGCCCGGCGACCTGCTGGTACTCCCGGCGCACGAGGCGCCGTTCCGCGGACTGCACGTCCGTATGAGCCAGTTAATCGAGATTCACCAGGAGGAGCTGGATACGCTGTTCGACTACCTCGCGGAACCGCGCCGGGCGGTCGACTGCTTTCCGGCCCTGTTCAAGCGCGAAATCGGCGCCGGCTCCATCAGCCTGGCGACGGGTGAAACCCTCGCCCATCTCAACTGCCTGCTCGCGCGGCGGCGCATTACACGCACACAGGATGATCACGGCGTCAACTGGTATCAGCAAGTCCCTGAGACTATGGATTTTGATTGAGGGGAAAGCCCCATCCGGCAGCATACTGCGTTGAAATCCCGCTCAAATTGCTCATGTACTGTCGTGTACACTGCGAATTTTCGCGAGATTTCGCCTTGTCTGGCGCTCGCCTGGGACTTTCCTGCCTAGTGCGCCTGATCAGGCAGTGATTGAATTGAGGATGCCGAGCACACTCTCGCGGTCGAGCAGCCGGGGGACGGGATAGCCCGCACCCTCCGCGATGGCCTGCCCGGTGAGGGCGTCGTAGTCCTCCCGCTGGATCCTGTCCGAATTATCGGGAATGCCCACCTCGGTGCGCAGGTCGCGCACCGCCTGGATGAACTTGTACGCCAGTGCGGCCTCGTCCTCCCCCGCGGCGCCCGCCCCGACCAGCACAGCCAGTTCCGCCAGGTCCTGTTGTGACTCCTCGCGACAGAATTCCAGCACGTGGGGCAGCACCAGGGCGTTGGCCAGGCCGTGCGGGATGCCGTACTTGCCGCCCAGCTGGTGGGCGATGGCGTGTACGTTGCCGACATTGACCTGGTTGATGGCGAGACCCGCGTAATAGGCGCCCATGGCCATGCCGTTGCGCGCGTCGCGATTGCTGCCGTCGCGGTAGGCGAGGGGCAGGTTGTCGAAGATGAGCTTGATGGCCAGGCGCGCATCCTCCTTGCGACTGCCGCGCTCCCACACGCCGATGTAGGCTTCGATACCGTGGGTGAGCGCGTCCATGCCTGTGGCCGCGGTGATATGCGGTGGCAGGCCGGTGATGAGGTCCGCATCCAGGGCCGACGCGGTGGGCAGCAGGGTGGCGCCGGACAGGACGTTCTTCTCGTGGGTGCTCTCGTTCTTGATGACCGCGCCCATGGTCGCCTCTGACCCAGTGCCCGACGTGGTCGGAATCGCGTAGATTTTCAGCGCGTCGTGCTTGATCTTGCCGAAGCCGACCCAGTCCTGTGGCGACTCGTCGCTGGTGGCCGCGGCGGCGATGATCTTGGCCGCGTCCATGGAGGAGCCACCGCCGATAGCGACCACCACCTCGCTGCCGTGCTCGCGCGCGACGGCGGTGCCCTCCGCGACCAGGGCGTAGGTCGGGTCGGGCAACACACCGTCGTACCAGGCGATATCGACCCCCGCCTCCACCAGGGGCGCGATTGCCTGGTCCACGATGCCGAGGTCGCGCAGGGGCTTGTCGGTAACTACCAGGACTTTTTTCACGCCGGTGCGCGCCACGTGTTCGCAGAGCTGGCGCGCACTGCCGCTTCCCGCGAACACGGTGTGCACGGCGCCGGGCGCGAAGTTCACCAGGAACTTTACAAGCGCGAGGTAGGCGGAGTGGAGGATTTTACGCAGGAACATGGGCATGGCTTTCTCCGGCTGTGTCCGCGCCGCCGGCGGCGCGCAGAATCGTGTGGGTTTAGGATAGCACCTGTGGCGGTGTCAGGTGGCAAGCATACGCGAATACACCCTGCCCTACGCGGTGCAATCTGTCCACAGCACGGCCAACACGGGCCGCGTCAGCGCGTGGGTGCGGGCAGACGTACAGCCAGGGCCGCCGCAACACAGGCGATGGCGGCCAGCCCGACAAGGACCAGGTCGTAACTGCCGGTGCGGTCGAATACGTACCCCGCAAGGGGTGCCCCGACCAGGCCAAGGGGCAGGAAAAGCGGCATCTGCGCGCCTGTGACCTGCCCGATGACCGCGGCATCGAAATAGCGGCTGTTGATGTACCCGTGCATAGGCAGGAACGCGCCGCCGCTGAACCCCATTACTATCATCGCGACGTACACATCGTCGATCGACGCCGCGCCCAGCAGGAGCGTGAACCCGAAAACCTCGATCATCAGCACCGCGACCACCAGCCACTTGGCATGGCGCCTCAGGTGGTCGCCCAGCCAGGCAACAGTGACCTTGCCCACGAGGCCGGAGATGCCGGCAAGCGACAGGAACCACCCCGCTTCAACCGGCGTGTACCCCGCGGCGATGAAATGCGGGGGGTAGCAGATCGCCAGGATGACCGAGACATTCAGTCCCAGCGCCATGCAGACACCGATAAGCCAGAAGGTGCCCTCGCGGTAGAATTCGCGGCCAGCCTTTGCCTGCGCCTCCACGGCGGTCCCCGCCATGCCGGGCGGCACCCCGACCAGGGCAGCACCCCACAGGATCAGCAACAGCGCACACGCCAGCATGGACAGCGCCGCGCGCCAGTCGAAGGCGCCCAGTAACAGGCCCATCACCGGCGGTAACACCGCGGTGGCGACACTGATACCGATGGCGGCCACAGCGAGTGCGCGCGCCTCGCGGCCCGGGTACAGCTTCACCATCAGGCCGTTGACCACCACCGGGCCGTACATCACCAGACCGAGGGAGAATAACAGGAACCCCGCCCCCGCCCACGCGACGCTGGGCGCCCGGCTGATCGCCAGCAATGCGCCCATGGCGACGGTGGAACCCACCAGCACAATGCGTCGGATGGGCACGCGGTCCACCAGCCGCCCGACGAAGGGCGAGACAAGCCCCGGCACCAGCAACAGGGCGACGGGGCCGATGTTGAGCACCGCCACACCCACGCCAAATTCCTTCGAGAGCGGTTCGACAAAGAAGCCGTAGATGCCGATCAGTCCCGCACCCAGCCCCAGAAAAACCATGCCGGAAGCGGCGGGCAGCCAGGTCCTCAAAACGCCCATCGAGATCAGCCCCGAACGCGCGGCGGGCGCCGCAGCAGCCGGGATGGTGCACGGACGCCGCAGCCTGCGGGATCGGCCCCGGTGCCTGGGTGCGCGAGGATACTATATACTTGCATTGTCCCTCCCCTTGAAAAAGGCGGAACCAGCATGACCTTTGAAGAATCGATTTTTCTCGCCGCTCCCATGTTCTTCCTGCTTATCGGGATAGAGTACCTCGCGTCCAGGCGCATGGGGAAGGATGTCTACTCCAACCCCGCCGACGCGATCTCCAGCATCAGCTCCGGTATCGCCAACGGCACCACGGCGGCACTGGGTATCGGCATCGTGCTGGTACCCTACAACTGGATGCTGGACAACTTCGCCGTGTTCAGTTTCGACAGCCACTCGCCCCTGACCTGGTTCCTCGTAATCGTCGGCCTCGACTTCGCCGGCTACTGGGGGCACAGGTTCACCCACACCTGGAACTTCCTGTGGCAGATGCATGTCGTGCACCACTCAAGCGAAGAGTTCAACCTGCCCTGCGCGCTGCGCCAGACCGTCAGCGGCCAATTGTTGCAGGTGTTCACGATTCTCGGACTGCCGCTGGCGATACTCGGGGTGCCCTTCGAGATCATCGCGGTGGTGGGTCTGGTCCACCTGTTCTACCAGTACTGGTACCACACGCAACTGATCGGCAGCCTCGGCTGGCTGGAGCGCGTGCTGGTCACACCGCAGCAACACGCCATTCACCACGCCATCAACCCGGAGTACATCGACAAGAACTTCGGCCAGTGGTTCAGCGTCTGGGACCAGATGTTCGGTACCTGGCAGCGCCCGGTTCCGGGCGTCACACCCGTGTTCGGCGTGACGCAGCCGGTGCGCACCTGGAACCCACTGCGCATCGATTTCATGATCTGGATCCAGATGCTCAGGGACTTCCTCAACACCCGCTCGCTCGGCAGCAAGCTCGGCGTACTCGTGAGCCGCACCGGGCGGCGACCCGCGGACGCCAGCGCGCTGTACCCGGCCCCGAAAATCGACGACGTCTACCACTTCGACAAGTTCAACCCGCGGGTGGGGGCATGGGTGTTCCGCCTGAGCGTGCTGGAGTTCCTGCTCGCGCTGTTCCTGCTGCTGTTCTTCTTCTCCTGCATCCGGCACCTGTCCCACACGGAGATCCTGGCTTTCGGCGGCTTTATCCTGCTGCACGTCGCCGCCTATACCACGGTAATGGAGGGACGCAGGGCGACTCTGCTGTTGTGCTCACGCCTGGCCGCCTTCCTGGCAGCACTGTTGTACTGGCAGGGGGACTGGTTCGGTATCAACGCATTGGGGGGTGCGGCCAGCACCGGCCTGCTCCTGTTCTACGCCTGCACCATTCCTTTCGCGTACTTCGCGAACGACCCGGAGCAGCGGCACGACACCACGCCCTCGGCAGAGGGAGTTGCGGACGGGAGCGTATTGACCGGGTGACACCCGCGGCGGGACGCGACCCGGGAATCGCGCCTCGCCCCGGTTGACGGGATTCGCGGGTCAGGCGGCCTTCTTCGGCCCGCCGTTCTGTCCCGGCCAACGGGACCCCGAGATGGTGTCCGCGAAGGGCAGGAACGCCTCCGCGTCCAGCTCACCAGCAATACTCATCTGGCGGTCGAGGAAGATCGGCCACCACAGGTAGGACTCGACCATTTCCTTTTTCGGCAGCAGGCTGACCAGCGGGTCCCAGGGGCTGTCGCGCAGGATCAACTCGCCCTCGACGTTCTCCCTGTGGGCCGTGCCGTACTTGCTCATCACGTGAACGACGTGGGGCGGGTAGTCAAAGCCGGTGGCGGGGCCGCCGACACTGACCGCGCGTGAGTACTTCAGCCACCACTCGTTCTGCACGAACTCCGGGCCGGGGTCCGCGGGACCCGTGGAGGCGCCCTTGTACTCGACGAAGGTGTAGCCCTGGTGCGTGCAGCGGGCGGTCACCTGCGGGCCGAGACGGTAGTACTCGGTGGTGCAGGGGTACTTGGGCTGGCCGTTGGTCTCCTGGCTCGTGAAAATCGCCGACTCCTGGTCGATGCCGTAGCCGAGGGTGAACTCGCCGGGCGTGCCGTTGTAGTTGGCGTCCACCGCGGTAACGATACCGTACTCGGGCTCGTCGGGAACCGGGAAGTTGTAAATGGTCAGGCGAACGTTCGGCTCGTCGCCGGGCTCGATTCCCGGCGGGAGTAGCGCCGCAATTTTGTCCGGGTCCGTCCGGTAGACGAGCTTGAGCATCGGCCAGTTGATAATATCTCCAGGGTTGCCCTGGGGTGCACCTGTTTCGTTGGACATAGCGTTATTTCCTGCTTTCTCTCAGTGAGTGGTTGTAATAGCAATCAGAACGTTGCCTGAAGGTTAGTTCATTCCCGGTGAAGCACCAGCTCACCCGACGGATGCGGGCACGGGTGTCTCCCTGTTCAAAATCATGTCGGCGCGCGCGCGGATCTTGGCGTCGGTTTCCGCGGTGGTCTCCAGCAGCCAGAACGCGTCTGCCTCGATACCCCGGACCGCCATCTCCGCCACCTCGTCCGGGTGGGTGGTTTGCAGTTCGATACCGAACTCCTCGCACATCTTCTTCATGTCCTCGACAGAGTTGATGCCCGATTCGTTACCCTGGACGCCCTCTTTCTTCAGTTCCTCGGGCCGCACGCGACCGGAATTGAACAGGCCGGTATCCACCACGTGGGGACCGGGGAAGAGTGCGCTGATCTTGACCGGCAGGCCGCCGGCCTGTGCCTGGTAGTGGAGGTTTTCGGTAATGGCGTGCACCGCCGCCTTGGTCGCGGTGTAAATGGGCGCGTCGGGCAGGATGGTGTAGGCGCCGTTGCCGGAGCCGGTCACGACGAAGTGGGCTTCCCTGCCGGCGGCGACCAGCCGCGGCATGAACGCGCGGATACTGTTGACCACACCCCAGACGTTCACGTTGAACGCCCACTGCCAGTCCTTCTCCGAGTAGTCCCACATCGCCCCCTGCTCGCCCGCGCCGATACCGGCGTTGGCAAACACCAGGTCCAGCCCGCCGAGCCTGTCGGTGGCGGCATCTGCCAGTGCATTGAGGCTGTCCACCGAAGTCACGTCGCAAAACTCGACTATGGCCTCGATATTCTCCGCGGCGAGGTCCTTTGCAACCTCCACCATCGCGCCCTTGTCCACGTCGCCCACTGCGATCTTTGCTCCGCGGCGGCCGAAGGCAAAGGCGAGGGAGCGACCCACTCCGCTGGCG
>Ga0126341_1000040_pt1 | contig 25882 bp, 26 predicted proteins | sample OrbTmetagenome_FD_97057 | JGI IMG/M metagenome (GOLD analysis project Ga0126341, IMG submission 97057) | Coral microbial communities from Florida Keys, Florida, USA - Orbicella T D metagenome | ecosystem: Host-associated > Invertebrates > Cnidaria > Coral | place: Florida Keys, Florida, USA... | reverse complement strand
TCCGCAAAGTCGCGCCATCGCAGCACCGCGTCGTGCACCTGTGCCACGATCTCGGCGGCGCGGTTGCGTTGCATCGCAATGCCTTTCGCACAGGTCTTGAAGTCGTCGAGGTCGAAGCCGTCGCGCTTGCCGTTGAGCGACATCTGGTGAGTGCTCGTCCAGTCGCCGGCGGGGTTGTAGCTGTAGGTCATGTCAAAAGCGGGGGAGAGGCGCCAGTTGCCCGCGCGGTCCATGAGGAACGCGATGTTTTTCACGTGGTCGTCCTGGTTGCGCCCGAGAATATTGAAGGCCATGCGGCGGAACTGTTCCTCCACGCTCGCGCTGCTCATCTCCAGTTGCCGGAGCGTGCGCAGCGCCTGCTCGTAGGAGTGGGCGCCGGCCTGCCGGAAGTCGAGGTGGGACATGGCGCCCAGCGACTGCATGTGCATCTTGCCGCCCTCGTCGGTGCGGTCGAAGCGGCGGGTCATGAAGTGGCTGCGGCCGCCCTCCCTGAGCAGCCGGCACTCGGTCATGTCGATGCCGGCGGCGCGCGCCATGTGGTAGTAGGCGTACTCGATAAGGCCGTAACCGGCAGGGTCGTCCAGTTCCCGGTCGCGGTTGCCCGAGACGCCGTCGAACTTCAGCAGCCAGTAGCCGTAGCCGGAACCGGCCTCCACCTGTCCGGAGCGCACCTCGTTGGTGTCCGGGTTCCAGGCGATGATGGCCTTTGCCCGGGCGCCGCCGGCGGAGGTGCCCACGCGCAGGATGTCCTGCAGGGCGTGTTCCCGCTCCGCCGGTGCGAAACTCCCCTCCAGGGCGTTGCGGCGGGTGAGGATCTCGCTGGCGAGTGCCACCAGGGCCTCCACGTCCACGGGCGCCGACTGCGACTCGCGTGGTCCGCGCAGGGGCGCGTACTCCAATGCGCCCATGCCCCGGTTGCCCGTGTAACACAGCCGCTCCACCGGGTTGAAGCCCTGCGCGTCGCGTCCCTCCCGGGCGAGCCAGGCGTTGATCAGCGCGTTGCCGAAATCATCGGGCAGGGAATCGGCGAGCAGGCCGGGCAGTCCGTGAAAGCTCTCGCGGGAGAGGGCGGGAAAGCTGTAGATGTCGTTCGACAGCGGCATGGTGAGCGGCGCCACCTCGATGCCGCTGCCGGCAAACGCCGGGTCGTACTGGAAGTGGGCGAGGCCGGCGTCCGCGTCCCAGCTCACCGCGCCGATGGTCGACTGCCACAGCCGCACCTCGGCAACGGTCACTGCTCGTCACCCCAGGACCAGGGTTCGTCGCTGTCGCGCGTGCCGGGGTCGGATGACGCGCGCCGGCGCTCCCTGCCACCCAGCTTCACCTGTTGCACGGGGCTGGGCGCGGGGGCGGGCACGAGGGCGTCGAGCCGGTCGACGAGCCCCAGGGCGCGCAGCACCCGGATCAGGTTGGCGGCCTGGGTGGAGTGGCCGTGCTCCACCCGGTGGACCGTGCGCTGCGACACGCCGGCTTCCTTTGCGAAGGCCGCCTGGGTCAGGTTGCGATTCAGGCGGTGGCGCGCGATGCGTCGGCCCAGTTCCTCGAGCACGGCCTCGTCGGAGAGTGAATTTTCGAGTTTCATAGCATGCCAAAAGTGACTGATAGTGGGTTGGTTTGGCCTTTAATATGCCAGAAAAGTACATTAGCGATCAATAGTATTGTATCCACAAATAGCCAGATATGGCGTATTGCAGGGCCAAAGATACATCTATATGCCAATTATGGCATATAAAGAGGATCAGGTTTGGGGCTGTCCCCGGAACAGGAAGGTCCGCGGGAGACCCATGCGGCGGCTGGCGGCGATACCCGGGTGGCCGGGCAGGGGCAGCCGCTCCCCGATACGCCCCACGCGGCGCACCCAGCGCGCCTGGGCGGGGGTCAGCACGCGATTTCCGGGCAGGTCGAGTAGGGTCTTGACCGGCGCCGGCAGGATCTCGATCGCCGCGCGTGTACAGGGCTCCTGTAAGAGCCGCAGCGGGCCGGGCAGGGCGCGGGTCGCCCGCAGGATGTCCAGGAACTCGAACACGATGGGGTGGCTGCGCAGGGCCGGATAGGTGGCTTCGAACAGTTCAACCTGCTGCGCCTCGCTCATCGGTGCGCCGGGCGCGCCGTACAACTGCGCCGCGGGTCGCGACTCCGCGTAGAAGCGATCCCGTTCGGCGGCGGACAGGGGATGCACGAAGTGGTGATAGGCCTGGAGGAAGCCGAAGGAGGCGGTGGCCTGCACCCAGTCCATCAGTTCCGGCTGCAGCGCCCGGTAGGACAGGCCCTCGGGCGTGACACCCTCTACGCGGCTGTGCAGGCGCGTGATACCGGCGATCATCTGTTCGGCACCTGAACGTGCCCCGTACACGGTCACCATGGCGGCGAGACCGGTGCGCTGCATGCGCGCCAGGGGTTCGGTGCGGAAGCTGCTGTGTTCCCAGACGCCGGTGCGCACCCGCGGCTCCGCCAGTTCCAGCAGCACCGCGGTGATGCCGCCGACGAACAGGGCCACGGGGTTCTTGAACACCCGCCAGGAGACGGAGTCGGGGGCCGCCAGGGCGGGCTCGCCGCGGGGCGCGGAAAAATCGAAGGCGGGACGGTTCACCGGGCCGCCCTAGAATCGGTAGGTGAACGTCGCGCCGTAGGTGCGCGACTTGCCCGGCAGTCGAACCCAGGTGTTCGCATTCTGCGTCACCGCGAGCCAGTAGTATTCGTCGGTCAGGTTAGCACCCCACAGGGAGAACTCCCAACGCCGGTCGAACGGGTACAGGCTGACCCCGGCATTCAGTGTGCCGTAGGAATCGATGCGCGCCTCTTCGCTGGCCTCGAAATCGCCCTCCGCATCGGACTGGTATCTGCCGTTCAACTGCACACCGAACCCCAGCGCATTGTTGAGCGGGCGGTTGTAGAGCAGTGCCAGGCTGCCGATGGCCTCGGGGCTGTAAAGGAAATCCGCCCCGTCGTAGTCCTGCGGTTCACCGGCGCCGTCGATACCGACGAAATCTTCCACCTCCGTGTGCAGCAGGGTGACAGCGGCGATGGCAGTCAGCTCGTTCGTCAGCCGCCAGGTCAGTTCGGTATCGAGGCCGTAGGCGTGGGAGTCCGGAATATTCGCCAGACGCGCCAGCACGGTAAAGATCGGGTCGGCGAAATAAATGGCGAGTTGCTTGTCCTTGTAATCGTAGTAAAACAGGGCGGTGTTCAGCTGCATGCGCTGGTCGAGCAGGGTCGCTTTGACGCCGATTTCGTAGGCGAGCAGTTTTTCCTGTCCCACGGGCGCGTTCTGGGTCGCCAGATTGGCTGCATTGACCGGCGTGTTGCCGGCTTTGTAGCCCTGGGCGATGGAGGCGTACAGCAGGGTGTCGGGCCGTGCGAACCAGTCCAGGGCGAGGCGCCAGGCGACGTTGTCCTCGTCCGTTTTCGACTCCACGAGGCCGAAGGTCCCGGACTCGGGATCAAAGGTAATACAGTCGCCCTCGTCTATCTCGTCGGCCAGTACCCCGTAGGTGTTCAGAAACAGCGCGCGCGAGGTGACGTTGGTGCTCGGCAGCATGTTGCCGTTGAAATCGCGGGAGCAGCCGGCGTAGTCCAGCGAGTCCTCCGTGTAGCGAATCCCGGCCGTCAGCGACAGGTCCGGTCGCAACTGGCGGGTGAGGCTGCCGAAGACGCTCCAGGATTCCACGTCGAGGTCCGCCTCGTCGCGGAAGGTGCGAAAGGCCTGCAACGCCTCCTCGACGGTGTAGCCCCCGGTATTGAAAGGCGTCGCCAGCAGGGGCACCGTGGCCGACCGAATCAGGCCGACATTGGCATTCTCGCCCAGCAGGGTGCGGTTCGAATCGAGTATTTCGTCACTGGCGTAGTAGGCCCCGGCCGACCAGGTCATCTTTTCACCTTCCCCCAGGATGCGCAGCTCCTGGGAGAAGCTCTCGATACTGCCGTCGAGCTCCTGTAGAAGTATCTCGTAGGGCACGCCACCGAAGTCCACCAGGGCGTTGCGCTCCAGGTCCTGGTAGCTGGAGAGCGAGATCAACTGGGTCGATGCATCCAGTTCGTAGGCGACGCGCAGGGCAAAGGCGTCGAGACTGCTGTCCTCCTCGAGGTCTCCACTCAGTCCCAGGCCGGTGCCGATATCCTCGCCGCGCACCGACTCGGGCGCCCAGTCCGCCTCGTCGTTGTCGCCCGGAAAGTTGTCCTGCAGGTAGTCGGTGAGCCCCGGCGCGTTGAACGGGCTGTCCATGGTGGATACGCTGAGGCCGGCACCCTGGGCGGCGAGCGTATCCGAGTCGTTGCGCCAGCCGTTGTACGAAAGGTCTATCGAGAGGCGCTCGGTTACCGGCAGCGTCAGCGCCGCGCGCAGACCCAGGCGGTCGACCTCGCCCACGTCGCCGTCGCCGCTGTTGGACTCCTGCCAGCCCTCGCCGGAGTATTCCCGCCGCAGGCTGACCCGGCCGGTACTCCCGCCGAACAGGGGGCCGCTGATCATGGCTTCCACGTTGGCGGTCTCGAAGTTGCCCACCTCGCCGGTCAGGGCGGCCTGGAACTCCTCGGTCGGCTTGTTGGTGACCAGGTTGATCAGCCCCGCCGTGGTGTTGCGTCCGTAAAGGGTGCCCTGGGGTCCTTTCAGCACCTCTACACGCTGGAGGTCGAAGACGGGTCCGGCGTTCATCACCGGGTAGGGGTAGGCCACCTCGTCGAGGTAGGTCCCCACCGTCGAGGTAGCGGACAGGTTGATCGTGTTGAAGCCCACGCCGCGCAGCGTGTAGGTGGGGACACCCTGGTAGCTCTGCGCGACGGTGAACGCCGGCACCACCATGGTGAGCTCGTCGACGTCGGAGATGCGCAGCCGTTCCAGTTGTTCGCCGGTAAAGGCCTGGATGCTCATGCCCACATCGTTTGCGGTCTGCTCGATGCGCCGGGCGCTGACGATCACTGTTTCCAGGGGCAGCGCCTCGCCGCCCCCGGGCGACTGGGCCTGGAGCGCGGGTGAAAACGGGAGCTGGCAGGCGGCGGCGAGCAGGGCACAGGCACAGGGGCGGCGCGTCATCTTATTATCCTCTTGTCGACGGGGGTCGCCGGGCGGCCCTGGGGTGGGGCGCGTGCGGCGGCGCCCCGATAGCTTACCCCACACCGCCCCCATGAAGAACTGGTCGCCGCCTGCCCGCTGTCCTACACTGTCACGCGAGCCCGCCGGGGGCTCCCGGGCAGCCCTCCGCGCGGCCCGTGCAACTGGACATCGAGGAACGCAATTGAGACAGGCCCTCACCAATATGCTGTCCATGCAGGACAGAATGAATACGCGCGTTCACGAGCGCTGGGTAGAGCAGGATTTCGAATGGTACCGGGCGATCTGGATCGAGTGCGGCGAGCTTATCGAGCACTACGGGTACAAGTGGTGGAAGAAGCAGTCGCCGGACATGGAGCAGGTGCGCCTGGAGGTGATCGATATCTGGCACTTCGGCATGTCTGCGCTGTTTGCCGGTGGCGCAGGTATCGAGGAGATAGCGGCGGCTATCGAGAACGAGGTGGGTGCGTATGAGTACGACGGCACAGGCGTGCGCGAGGCCACCGAGGCCCTGGCGGAGCACGCGCTGGCCACGCGCGGTTTCTCACCCGCCAGGTTCTGGGCGCTGATGTACGCGTCGGGACTGGACTTCGACAGCCTGTACAGCGCCTACGTCGGCAAGAACGTGCTCAACTTTTTCCGCCAGGACAACGGCTACAAGGACGGCACCTACGTAAAGACCTGGAACGGCCGCGAGGACAACGAGCACCTCGTGGACCTGGTGTCGCCGCTGGACGCCGGCGCCGCGGATTTCGCCGACCAGGTCTACCGGGCGCTGGAAGGCCGTTACCGGGAACTCGTTACCGGGACCTGATCCATGCAACCGGATGACGGCAAGCTGTCGACCACCGCCCTGGCGCGCAAGCTGGATATCCCGGTGCAACAACTGTTCTCCACGCTCGTCGACCACGGCTGGATCCGCCGCGCTGGAGAACACTGGTCCCTCACCCCCAAGGGGGAATTCGAGGGGGGCAGTTACAAGAAGAGCGAGCGCTACGGGTCCTACATCGTCTGGCCGGAACAGCTGGAAGGGCACCCGCTGCTCGCGGCGATCGAGTCCAACCAGCGCATCAGCGCCGTGAACCTGTGCCGCAACTACCCCCACCTGCACGCGCGGCAGATCAACCGCGCCCTGGCGGAGCTTGGCCTGCAACATCACACGCTGCTGGGTTGGGAGCTGACGCCGCTGGGAAAATCCCTCGGCGGGCAGCAGGAGGAGAGCCGCTCCAGCGGCGCGTTCTATGTCACCTGGCCCCAGGAGATTGCCGATAATCCGGTGGTGTTGCGCGAGCTCGGGCGGCAGTCCGCGCAGTCGATCACCGAGGCCCCCGACGACGGGCAGGCGGAGCGGGATCTCTTCGAGTCCGCCCCCGAAGAGGCCGGTACCCTGCGCGGCATCGACGGCCACGTGCTGGACACGCCGCTGCAGACCGCGGTTTGCAACTGGCTCTACCTCGCCCAGCTCGCCCATGCGCACCGGCGGGCCCTGCCGGTGGAGGAGGCGCTGCACGCGGACTTCTACCTGCCCGCCGGTAACATCTACATCGATTGCTGGGAGGAGAACGTGCCCGCCGGCCAATTGTCCGCGCGGCTGCAGAAACGCGAGGTCTACCGCGAGCTGGACCTGCGCGTGCTCGAGGTCAACGCCGACGACGTGGAACGCCTCGACGAGGTGCTCGGCCGTGGCCTGCTCGCCTTCGGCATTCGCTGCTGACGTCGCTCAGCGCCGCTCCAGCAGCGCGCCGCATTCCATGTGCTCCGTGTAGGGAAACTGGTCGAACAGGGCGAAGGCCGCGATGTGGTGGTTATCCGCGAGGATGGCCAGGTCCCTGGCCAGCGTGTGGGGGTTGCAGGAGATGTAGATCACCCGGTCGAAACCCGCGGTCATACCCCGGGTGTGATCGTCCAGGCCCGCCCGGGGCGGATCGACAAACAGGGTTCGCAGCGCGTATTCCCCGAGGGGTTTGGGCAGTTCCGCCAGGCGCCGGAATTCACGCACCCCGTTCATCGCGGCGGTGGTTTCCTCGGCGGAGAGGCGCACGACCTGCACGTTGTCCACGCCGTTCTCTGCCAGGTTCTCCCTGGCGGCCCGCACTGAGCTCTTCGCCAGCTCTGTGGCAATGACATTGTCGAAGTGCGCGGCCAGCGGCAGGGTGAAATTGCCGTTACCGCAGTAGAGTTCCAGCAGGTCGCCGTCGGCATCGCGCGCCCGCGCGCAGGCCCAGCCGATCATGTCGATGTTGACCCCCGCGTTGGGCTGGGTGAAGGACTGCTCGTACTGGCGCAAGCGGTAGCGGCGGTCGCCCACCGGCAGCGCTTCGGTGACGTAGTCCGCACCGAGAACGATCTTCTGGCGTCGGCTGCGCCCGACCAGCGAGATCGCGCCGAACTGCGCAGCCAGCGCCTCGCGCAGCGCTTCTGCGGCCGCTTCCCAGTCCTCGTCGAGCGCGCGGTGGTAGACCAGTGTGACGAGCATGTCGCCGCTGAGGGTCGCCATGAACTCTACCTGGAACAGTTTGCGGCGCAGGAGCGCGGAGTCCCGCAGGCGCTCGCGCAGCGCGGGCATCAAGGCCTGGATGGAGGGGTGCGCGATGACAAACCCATCGACGGGCACGGGCGTGCGCGGGTCGTCCCGGCGGAACATCACGTAATCCAGCGCGTCCCCGTCGTGCCACATGCGAAACTCGGCGCGCATGCGGAACCCGGTGGCCCGCGAGGGAAACACCTCGGGCACGGGCGCACCGAGGGGATCGAAGAGCGCGCGCACGGCGTCGACCTTTGCCGCCAACAGCGCGTCGTAGCGCGCCGGCTCGATCGCCGACAGGGGCATCAGCCCAGCAGCCCCCGGTCGCGCTCCCGCCACAGCCGCGCCGCTTCCGTCAGCGCGCCTGTGGTGTCGAGATCGTCGCGCAGGGCCAACAGCGCTGTCGCTGCCGTGGCCGTGGTGGCCTGCAAGCCGTAGGCGTCGTCGAGGTCGCCGCGCCAGAGAGCCCGCACGGATTTGGTATCCGGTGCGGCCACCGGTTCCGGGCGGCCGCTTTGCGCGCGTGGCAGCTCCAGGGTTGCCGTATTGCCCTGGGCCAACAGGTGGAGCTGCGTCTTCGCCTGTGGTTTGACCTCGATCTCTCCACTGTCGCCCTTGAAGACCACCGCGCGGGGCTGCCCCAGGAGCTTGTCCGCCTCCTGGTGGATGCGTGCGTAGGCGGGGTGGAAAATACTCTGGATGCTGGCCGGTGCGGCGAGGGGATTGACCAGGCGCGCCAGCGTGTTTACCGGGGAGCGCAGCCCGAGCAGGGGGCGCAGCTGCATGATGTCCTGCAGCGGCGGGCAGAAGGCCTGCAGCGGGAGATAGCACAGGCGCCTGGCATCCAGGTGTGCGGCGACCTCGCCCCAGGCGGTAGCCACCGGCAGCCCCAGCGCCAGCATTGCCTCATCGGTGTACAGCCGTCCCGGGGTGTGTCCCGCGCTGCCGTGCACGAACACGCGGTACCCGGCCCCGGCCACCAGCAGCATCGAGAGAATGAACCACGGGTGCTGGTGCTTCTTGCCCGCGTAGCAGGACCAGTCCAGGTCGGCGCCGACGCCGTCGGGCGGGGGCAGCATAGCGGCGCGACAGGCATCGACGAAGCCGGCGATCTCCTCCGGGGACTCCTCCTTGACCCGCAGCAGCATCAGGAAGGCGCCGAGCTGTACCGGCTCGACTTCCCCGCGCAGGATCATGCCGAACGCGTCGCGGGCCTCGCCCCGGTCGAGGGAGCGGCTGCCTGTTTTCCCCTTGCCGAGAATGCGGACGTACGCGGCGAAGGGGTGTTCTGTGCTGGGCTGGCTCACGGGTAGTTGTCCGGGACCGGTGATCAGAGGCAGTTGTCGGGCTTCGGCAGGCCCGCGATCTTAGCGCCGAGCTTGGCGGGGGAGCCGGGGAAGAGCGACATGAGGTAGATACTCCTGCCCTTGTCCCGCCCGAGTTTCAGTGCGCAGTATTTTACCAGCGGGCGCATCGCCGGGGAGCTGTCGTACTCGCCGTAGTAATCGCGCAGCAGTTGCACGATTTCCCAGTGGGCGGGAGTGAGTTCCACGCCCTCCGCGGCGGCGACCTGCTCGGCCACGCCCGGCGACCAGTCCTCCAGCCTGCGCAGGAAGCCCTCCCGGTCGAAGGTGTCGTCCCCCGGCACCGATCAGTACCAGGCCAGCTGGCGGGCGTAACGCTCCGTCAGCGCTGCGAAGCCGTCCATGTCGACGAGTTCGATACCGTCCTGTGCCAGGGGTACGCCCGCGCCCCGGGCGTCCTGGTCCAGCAGGTATATCCCGGCGCCGCTGGCCAGGAGTGCCTCGCGGGAGGCGGTTCCGGCCAGCGCGCCGTACACGCCGTCCCCCAGCAGCAGCACGGCGTCGCCATCCTGTGCCAGGGCCAGGCAGTCGGTGAAGGCGGGATGGCCCGGGGCTGCGGCCAGTGTATGCAGGACCACGGTCAGAACCCCAGCAGGTGATCGCAGCGCGCCATCAGCGCCTGCGCGCCGGCGGTGTCCACCGCAGCGGCGGGCAGTGGCAGCGACTCGAGGGCCAGGCCGTAGCGGCCCGCGGCGGCCGCGTCCACGTAGATCTTGTCGATGTCGTACAGCGGCAGGGAGGCCAACAGCTTGCCGACGTTCTTGGCACCGATCGCGCGCGCCTCCTGGTCCGGCAGCAATTGCAGCACACCGTCGCCGAGAAACAACAGGTCCACCGCCTGTTCGAAGGCGGCCGCGGACAGGGCGGCGTCCAGCCCCGCACGGGATAGACTGCTGCCATAGGGGCTGTGCCGCAACACCACCAGCATGCGCTTGCCGTTGCTGCCCGTGGTTTCAGCCACCGAAGGTCACCAGGCGGTCGCTGCCGGCGGAGGCGTCCACCAGCTGGCCGAGGCCCGATACGACAAAGGCCGGGTGCGCCGTGGCCGCGGTGCGCTCATGCCGTTCGGCCTCCGTAGTGTCGAGCACGCCGCGGCGGAGGGCCGACGAAATACACAGCACCAGTTCGACATCGTGCTCCCTGGCGAGTGCAGCCCACTCCCGCACCGGGTCGGCCTCGTCCTGGGCAAACACCGCGGGGCCGGTTCCTGTTGCGGCGCCCTCGTCGAGGAAAAACACGCGGCGAATGGTGTGCCCGCGCGCCATGACCGCACGTGCAAAGCGCGCGGCGGTCAGGTTGCCGTGGCCCGATGCAGGGCCGGAAAGCACGAGCAGGGAATAGATCATCGGGGCGCTTCGCCAGAAAGAAAAAACCCCGGCGAAGGCCGGGGTTTGATGTGCCTGTGGCGCCGTTCAGTCGTCACCGCCGAAGGCCGTGAGGAGGTTCAGCATGTGCATGAACAGCAAGTAGATATTGACGTACAGGGCCACCGTGGCGCGGATGTAGTTCGTCTCCCCGCCGGTGACGATGCGGCTGGTGTCGTACAGGATGAACCCGGACATGATCAGCACCATGGCGGCGGAGATCGCCAGCGACAGCGCCGGAATCTGCAGGAACAGATTGGCGAGAATCGCGGCGAAGGCCACCAGGAAGCCGACCATCAGGAAGCCGCCCATGAAGGAGAAATCCTTGCGTGTGGTCAGCGCGTAGGCCGACAGCCCGAAAAACACAATGGCTGTTCCCGCCAGTGCCTGCAGGATGAGTTCGTACCCGCCTGGCATGCTGAGATAGAAGGTGAGCATGGGCCCCAGCATGGCCCCGACGAAACCGGTGAACAGGAACACGCTCACCAGGCCCCAGGCGCTGTTCGCTGTGGCATTGACCAGCATCATGAGGCCCACGAACACGGCCAGGGTCACGAACCAGGGCAGGGGCGGGAAGCCCACGGCCATGGAGACCCCCGCGCAGAGGGCGCTGAAGGCCAGGGTCAGGCCCAGCAGCAGGTAGGTGTTCTTCAGTACCTTGTTGGTGCTGAGGACCGACTCCACCGCTAGGGTGTCAGTCCGGTACAGTCCTTTCTCTTGCATCTTCGACTCCGTCAGTCTTCTGACCAGTGGATGTGGTGGTATAGACAGATAATAAGGCCGAACTATCCAAAATCCAAGGTGGATTTCCGGATAAAAATCAGGCGCTTGACACGAAAAAAGGGAATAAAAAGGACGAAAAAAGATGACGGAGGGATGGTAAGGGGGGCGGAGGGAGTAAATTTATTCCGCGGAAGCGGCGGTCCGACGAATCGAATTCCGGGGAATCCACCGTACCTACCGAATCTCCACAATCTCAAATCCCTGCTCCGCGGTGCGCCATTTGAGCAGCAGGTCGTAGAGCTGGCCATCGATGGACACCCCGTTGAGCTGGATCTCGTCGCCGCCCCCCGAAATACCCGCGCCCGAGGTGTCCACCACGTCGTTGGCGGGAATGAAGTTTTTGTGGAAAACCACCACCGTGAACGTGGCGCTGGATTCCTGGAAACCCCCCTGGTTCGCGTAGGCCCGTGCCGTCACGGTGTGCTCGCCCGGCTCCAGGTTGGAGTAGCCGTAGGCCAGTGAGAACCCGGAGTCGCCGGAGCCCGGCACGCCCGGGTAGGCGTCGCCGACGTCGGTGCGCTCGCCGCCGTAGGGTGCGTCGAAGGCGTACTGGCCGTCGATGTAGATCGCGACCCGGTCGATGCCGGCGTCGGCGATGGCCCAGCCGCGCAGGTTGCCGATGCCGCCGTGTACCAGCCCCTGCACGGGCTCCTCGAGGGAGACGATGAAGGTGGGATTGGAGGTCGCGGGGTACAGCGCGTTCATGCCGGCGATGTCGTCGGCCTGGGGTTCCTCCGCGGAGGCATTGAACGGGTGCATCAGGGTGATATGGGAGGCCTCGTGGCCCAGGCCGGCCATGTGGCCCAGTTCGTGGGCCGCGACCCGCCGGAACTCCTCGTACAGGATCTTCGGCGGGCCGCTGTACACGTCCCACTGGAAAGCGCTGTTGAAGATGATGTCGGAGTCGAAGGGCACGCCGTCCGGCCCCGTGTAGGTGATGCTGACGGCGAGGACCCCACCGTTGAAGGGAATCCCGCAGTCGGAGGGGAAGAAGTCCACGCCCTGCCTGAAATCCTCCGGGTGGGGAATGCTGTTGTCCGGGAATGGGACCCCCGCGCAGGGGTGGGAGTAGACGTTCTCGGTGCTGAATAGGAAGCCGGACACCACCGAGTTCCAGCTGTCCGCGGCCTGCAGGAAGGCGTCGTTCCAGGTGGTGCCGGAGGGGCTGGCACCGGGAATGTTCACGGACACGGTCACCCCGGCATCCGGCCAGGCGTGGTCGAGGAGCGTGTAACCCCACACGGCGGGGGCGGCGATGGCCACGCCCGCGAGCAGGCCGAGGCAGTGTCGTCGCAACAGGCTCACCTGCTCACCTCCTGTATGAACGCTTTGAAGGTCTCGCGGGTCATCGCGGCCTGGCTCTCCTGCGCGCCGCGTTCGGCGGTGGTCACACCGCCGGCGGATTTCGCGTTGAGGGCGTTGGGGCGCGGTTGTTTCTCGCGGGAGAGGCCGGTCACCACCTTGCCCTCGCTGTTGCGGACCACGTACTCGCCCCGGGTCGGGTCCCGGTCGAGGATGAAGTGGCCCTGTCCCCAGCCCTTCAGCGGGTGCACGGTGCGGGTGTCCAGCGATTCCATGAAGTAGATGCCCTGTTCCCCGTGGGCCGGCATGGTCTGGTCGCTCACCCGCATGGTAACGCCCCCCGCAGTGCCGCCGAGATAGCGCAGTGCGATCTGGTCGTCAGCGTAATCGCCCTTGATCACGTCGAGGACGTCGAGAGTGATCCAGGTGTATACCCGTTTGCCAGTGCTTTCAGTTCGAATAGCTGTCACCTTGCCCTCGAAGACCAGGGGCGACTCCTCGATCAGGGTTTCGATGGGCTGTTGCAGGACGCTGGAGGCGAACGCGTGCGAAACGACGAGGCATAGCGCCGTTAGGGCGGTGCGCGCAAGCGATAGGAACGTGGGAGAAGACATGGGCTGTCGGCCTTTCGAATTTTCGCGAAGGCATCCCAGTGAAGTGGATGTGGGGGATGGTGTCAAGCGGGCAGAAGGGTGCTCCGGGTACGGTGGGGATATCCCGACATCGTGGCCGCGGGGGAGGGCCGGGGCAGGGCGGCAGGGATTAGCGCAGGCCGCGCCCCCCGAGGCGGCGCGCCCGGCTTCGTGGCATACTTGAATGCAGATAGCTCCTGGATACCGAAGCGGGCCTGTTTATGTCACTCATGACCGACCAGCAAGTTGCCGAACGCATTCTCGGCCATATCGACGCGGGGACCACCGACCAGGGTGAGGAAATCTGGCGCGAACCGGTTGCCAACTACACCTGTGAGAAGCGTTTGCAGCGCGAGATAGAGGAGGTCATGTGGCGCCGCCCCACACTGTTCTGCCCGTCCTCTGCCATCCCCGAACCCGGTTGCTACGTGGCCCGGGAGGCGGCCGGCACACCGATTATCGCCGTGCGCCAGCGCGACGGCGGCGTGCGCGCCTTCCTCAATGCCTGCCGCCACCGCGGCATGCAGGTCGCTGAGGGCAGTGGCCGGCAGAACGTTTTCGCGTGCGCCTACCACGGCTGGGCCTACCAGCTGGACGGCAGCCTCTCCCACGTGCCCCACGAAGCCGGCTTTCCCGGCCTGGATCGCAGTTGCCACGGACTGGTGCCGGTGGAAGCCCGTGAGCAGGATGGCCTGGTGTATGTCGTGCAGCGGCCCTCAGACGGTTGCTGGGATGAGCTCTCGGACATCCCGGCTATTATTACGCCGGACCAGCAGGTGTTTACCAGCAGCGAATACATTGTCGAGGCAAACTGGAAGATATTCGCCGAGGGCTTCCTCGAGGGATTGCACATCAAGACCACCCATCCCGAGTCCTTCTACCCCTACGGCTATGACAATCTCACCCTGCTGGAAACCTACGGCCGCAACAGTCGCATCACCTTCCCCTTCCAGCGCATGGAAAAGCTCAGGGGTGTACCGCCGGAAGAACAGCGGGTCGACGGTCGCCTGACGTACGTGCACAACCTGTTTCCCAACGTTGCCATCGCAATCCTCTCCCACTTCACGTCGGTGTTGGTGCTGGACCCGCTCGGGGTTGAGCGCACCCGCGCCACTTCCTGGACATTGACCAATCGCGGCAAGCTGGATTCGGAACAGGCGGTGGAGGACGCCCAGCGCGACGCTCAGTTCGTGAACAATACAGGGGCAAAGGAGGACCAACAGGTCGTAGAGGCGATACAGCGCTCCGTGGCCAGCGGTGCCAATGAGCATTTCACCTTCGGCAGGTATGAGCGGCTGATCGCTCACCTGCACCGCAATCTGCATGAGTTGCTGGATTAGTTACAGCCTGGTGCGTTTCACTCGATCTTTACCCGCCGGTTTGCCCAGCGGGCGGCATCAATGAGGCCGAATCGGACATGGCGTTTTTCCAGCGCCTGTTCGAGGTTTTCGATATCGATATCCAACGCTCGGCCTCGATCATTGCAGCGTGTATGAAAGACGGGCAGGGCTTTCTGATAGAGCTGTAGGTCCAGGCGATTCATGTCCTTAATCCTGGCGATGTGCCTGTCTTCAAACACCACCGACTGTTTTTTGCTCTTGACGTTACGCTTTCGATAAACGGGCAGGTCCTTCCACTGAAAGACCTGACGAAACAGGCACATCGACCGGTTGAACTCCTCGGCGATGCCGAAACTGTCCAGGTCCCTAGTGAGTACTGTCAGGGCAAGGTCAGGCAACTCCGAGCCGTCGGCATCGGGCAGGGAGAAGTTGCGATTGCCGAGCAGGTACTTCGTGAGCAGGTTGCTGAGCTGGGGCGTCTCGCGTTCGAGAAGCGTATCCAGATCGATACTGGATTCGCCCAACTCGTCGAGAATCTCCGGACTTTTGCCTTCCAGAAAGTGCTGACAATGAGACTTTACCCGTTCGATCGGCTCTCTCAGGACCGTGAACGTCGGTAGGCGGTCCACTTCCTGAATGCCTGTTATTCGTGGCGCGTGTCCTGTGACAAACACCAGGGCGCTTCTTTTGCTGGGCGAAAGTGCCTCGAAATTCCGACGATCATCCGGCAGGTTTCCGTGGAAGGCAAAATGGTTTCGCCACAGATAGTCCTTCAGGTTCAACGCCAGGATGGAATCGTTGAGTGTTGAGCCGGCTGTTTTTGGAATATGTAGGAAACGTACGGTGCTCATTTCAACGCGCGAGATCCTTTCTCGCGTTCCTTTTCCCGTAGATGTCCACGCGCTGTCGGTGGAGGCTCAAAAATATGGGGGGCGGGTGCCGTGAATGCATAGGTGATCACTCCTTGCAGTGTACATCCAGCATGCGGTACTTTTCCACGATGAGTCTTGGTTCCACACGACATTTTCTCATTCACGAATCGCGGCTCGCAGTCGTCGTTTGCTGTCTTGGTTACCTCGTATGCAGCTTAGCCCTTTTCAAGATAACAGGATTGTCTACGGCCGATGCCGAGGCAATGGGGTTCGACTCCCAGGACCATCTGCTCGGATTGATACTACTGATGTCGCTGCTGCCGGCCTGGCTAATAGGCTGCATGTTTGTGACACACCGGAACAGCCTCACGATCGCCCGGGGGCTCGATGCGGACCTAGCCCGCAGGGTCTCAAACGTGCCGGGGGCATACCTGTATATCGGCGCCCTGGGCGGTTGCTTTTACGCGCTCGCCTTCAACGTACCCATTACGCACTATCGTCTTGTGCTGGAAGGTGATGGCCCGATGATAGGGATTTTTGTCGGCCAGGTCCTGGTGTGGGTCTTCGTGGGATGGATGTTGTCAGTGCGCCTCTACGTCGGCAACCAGTTTTACGCCTTCGGAAAAACAGTACCCATTACAGTTTTCGACCAGTCCGGATTGCGGTCTTTTGCGCGTGTCGGGCTTCTTGATGTCGCCATAATTATCGGGTGTATCGCTCTTTCGACTGTGCAATCGATCGACGCCCAGTTTCGCATCTACAATTACCTGACAGCCATCCTGGTCGCTGTGCCAGCAACCATCGCCTTACTGATTAGGCCGATGTGGTCCGTTCATGTCAGGCTGCAAAAGCGCAAGCACGAATTGCAAGCTGAGATCGCGCAGCAGATTCAGCAGGCCCCCGAGTCATCGGACCGGGAAAGCATCATCGCTCTCGAGGAGTTGCTTGAGCGAAGGGACCGTGTCCGGGCGCTAAATACCTGGCCACTCGACTTTTCCATCTGGTCCCGGCTGCTGTTCTACGGACTGATTCCTCCGCTGGCGTGGATTGCCGCGGCCCTGGTGGAGGTTGTCGTGGAACGCGCACTGGGCGCGTGAACTGCCTGTGGCCAGCGGCCCGGCGGACTAGGCTTTCCCGCGTCTTGCCCAGCCGACGCCTGTGAGCCCGGCCCCACGTGTCAGGACGCCGGCACGGCGCGAACAACGTAATCGCGCCCGTAGGGGAGGCCGTCGTGCTTCTCGAGGAGCGCCTCGCCACGGCTGCGCAGTTGGGCAATATGCTCTCGCATCGCCCCTGCGAGAGCCCTGTCGGTAAAGCGCTCCACACGGTCCTCGCAGAGCTGAAGCTGGCTGAACAGGAACCTCTGGCGGTAGCGAATCTTGAAGTGCTTACTGTCCGTCACGGTGAAACCCGCCTGGCGAAGCTGCGCGGCGACCCATGCTGCGGGATACTCCCGGTAGGGTCGATCCCTGGCTAATAACATGCAGGCATCGCGCAGCTGGCCGAGGTCGCCGACGAAAGTGCCGACCTCGTCGTCGGCGATGACAGGCACATACGGCTCGAGGCCGACCACATAGAGACAGCCGCGGGTCAGCGATGTCATTCGGCGAAGCAGCGTTTCCTGGTAGTAGGGTGCGAATGCGTCAACGGCACCGACCAGGTAATCCAGGACGACTGTGTCGAAGCGTTCGCCGGCGAGAAGCGTCTCGTCGGACCAGTTCCCGATAATGACCCGGTCGTCTTCGCGGGGAGGTGCAGGGAGTGCCTCTCGCGCAGCTTCGGCCATGTCCGCCTGGGCGGTGACTGCGGTCCAGCGATCAGTGGGCAGCGCGGCGAGCCAGGACAGCGATTTGGGTCCGGTGCCGGCATCGAGAAGATGGCCCCAGGGGGTGTCGCCCTGGAGCTGTTGGATTCTCTTGAACAGGGCGGAGGTTTGCAACGGTCAATCGGTTCCGGTCGGTCGTGGAGAAGCGGATTGAGTGTAGCCTATGGGATCGATGGTGGGATTGAGCCAAGTTTGCCGGGCGGGGGAAGTTGAACCAAGTCCTGGGCACTACCGCTAAACTATAAAGCCCCCAGGAGGGGGCTTATTGGTTTATGGCGGTGGGCCAGGGATTCGAACCCCGGGAGGCTCTCGCCTCAACGGTTTTCAAGACCGCCGCTTTCGACCACTCAGCCAGCCCACCGTAAAAAACAATCGCCCCGGCTTGTCGGGGCGAGCGAGATTATACAGTCCTCGAGGTGCGGGACAAGCGCCGGGCCTGTCCCGCGCCGTCACCCCTGCTGCGCGGTGGCCTGTTCGACGTTGTCGCCCTCGATGGGCCCCCTCGGATCGTTGCTCGCCCGGGCCGCCACCCTGCCGCTCGTGGAAGCGGGCGGGGCTACCGTTTCGGAGAACAGCTCCGGGTGGTCCGTCGCGATATCCACCGCCTCGACAGGTTTGGGCTCGACGCGGGGGTCATTGCACGCGCGACCGCCATCCGTGAGCCCTGCTGTGGACGCGGGAATGTCATCGATCTCCTCCACGGGTTCGGGCTCGGCGGCCGGCTCCGGTGCAGGTGCCTCTGCGGCCACTGCCGCATCCTCAGCCGCGGGCTCCTCTACAGCTGAAGGCTCTTCAACCGCTGACGGCTCTTCAACAGCTGACGGCTCTTCAACAGCTGACGGCTCTTCAACAGCTGACGGCTCTTCATCCGCTGACGGCCCTTCAACGGCTGAGGGCTCTTCCTGCGCGGCGGCTTGTTCTGTGGCGGCGTCCACGACGGTCTCCGCCTCGTCCACTGCCACGGCCTCTGCTGCAACGTCGGTCACGTCGACACTCCCCGCGGTTAACTCCTCCGCAATCGCTGCGCGGGCGGGGGAATCGGTGAGCGCCTGTTCGGCGCGCGGCGCGTCGGCCACAGTAGCCTCAACGGCAGGTTCCGCGCTCGCCGCTGCGACCGCACCGGTCTCGGCCGGCGCATCGTCATTCGCCGGCTTGCGCCCACGATTGCGCCGTCGGCGGGGCGGTTCACCGCGCTTCATATCGCTGGGTCGCTTGCGCGGCTTGTCGTCGCGCTCGTCGTCCGCTCGGGGCTCCTGCGCCCGCTTTTCCCGGTCCTGGCCACTATCGTCCTGGCTCTCAGTGCGGCGCTTGTCGGCGTCGCCCCGGTTGTTGCCGTTGCCGCGACCTCTGCCGCGACCACCGCGGCGTGAGCGGCCCTTGCGCTCCTGGCCCTGTGTCTCGTCGCGACCGTTACCGCTGCGCCTGGACTGCGCGTTGTCGGGCTTTTCCTGCTCGCGCCGCGACTCGATACGTTCCTCGACGGCGCGCTCCTGCGCCTTGACAGCTTCCTTTGCCTTGGCCTGTCCGCTGCGACGGCGACGACCTGATCCCGCGCTGGAACCGGTACCGGAGCCCGCGGTGGTGCGCTTGCGCTTGCGGCGCCGTTTCTGTTCGCCCTGGGGGCGCGCCTTCTCGCTGACCGGGCGGCGCTCTTCGGGTTCGTCGCCCATGAGGAAGGCGAACAGCTTGGTGAAAAAGTTCTCGTTGCGCTTGCGGCGCTTGCGCACCATGCGCTGTCCCGTCGGGATATTGGCCGGGCTCTCCGGGTCCGGCTCCCTGGCAGGGGCGGGATCCGTCGGCGCTGCCGCCGGGGCGGGTGCCTGCATCGCAGGCTGCACACTCTTGACCGCGGCTTCCTGTACCGGGATGTCCGCCGAGTGGGTGTCGCTGATAGCTTCCGCGTCGGGTACGGTGATGTCCACGGTGTAACTGACCTCGTGGTCGCCGTCCACCTCGTCGTCGCGCAAGCGCTGCACCTCGAAATGGGGTGTCTCCAGGTTCGGGTTGGGGATGACCAGCATCCGGGCCCGGGTGACCTGCTCGATCTCGCTCAGCGCACTGCGCTTTTCGTTCAGCAGGTACGCGGCGACGTCCACCGGGACGATAGCGCGGACCTCGGCGCTGCGCTCCTTGATGGCCTCCTCCTCCAGCAGGCGCAGGATGGAGAGGGCGAGGGACTTGGTATCGCGAATGGTGCCCTGCCCGGTGCAGCGGGGGCAGACAATGGCACTGGTTTCACCGAGCGACGGGCGCAGTCGTTGCCGCGACATTTCCAGCAGTCCAAAGCGTGAAATACGGCCCACCTGCACGCGGGCGCGGTCGATATTCAGCGCGTCTCGCATGCGGTTCTCTACGGCGCGCTGGTTGCGCGCGGCGAGCATGTCGATAAAGTCGATGACGATCAGGCCGCCCATGTCCCGCAGGCGCAGTTGGCGGGCGATCTCGTCCGCGGCCTCCAGGTTGGTGTTGAGGGCGGTCTCCTCGATGTCGCTGCCGCGCGTCGCCCGGGCCGAGTTGATGTCGATGGACACCAGTGCCTCGGTGGGGTCGATCACGATGGAGCCGCCGGAGGGCAGGCGCACCTCGCGTTCGAAGGCGGTCTCGATCTGGCTTTCGATCTGGAAGCGGTTGAACAGCGGGATGTTGTTGTCGTAGAGCTGGATGCGGTTCTTGTACTGGGGCATGACCTGGCTGACGAAGTCCAGGGCCTGCTTGTGCGCATCCTCGGAATCGATAAGCACCTGCCCGACATCTTCCCGCAGGTAGTCCCGGATGGCGCGGATGATGACATTGCTCTCGCGGAATAGCAGCTCCTTGGGCTTCACTTCGTCGGCGGCGGTGGAAATGGCGTCCCACAGCTGCAGGAGGTAGTTCAGGTCCCACTGCAGTTCCTCGACAGAGCGTCCGACCCCCGCTGTGCGAATGATGACTCCCATGCCGTTCGGGATTTCCAGCTCGCTGAGGGCTTCCTTCAGGGAGCTGCGATCATCGCCCTCGATACGGCGGGAAACGCCCCCCGCCCTCGGGTTGTTGGGCATCAGGACCATGTAGCGGCCGGCGAGGCTGATAAAGGTGGTCAGGGCGGCGCCCTTATTGCCTCGCTCTTCCTTGTCCACCTGGACAATGACCTCGGTGCCTTCTTTCACCACGTCCCGGATCTTCATCCTTCCCTCCGCATCTTTCGGTTTGCGGTGGAAGTACTCGCGGGAAATTTCCTTCAGGGGCAGGAAGCCGTGACGCTCGGCGCCGAAGTCGACGAAGGCGGCTTCGAGGCTCGGCTCCACCCGTGTGATCTTGCCCTTGTAGATGTTGGCCTTTTTCTGCAGGCGGGTGCGATTTTCGATATCGAGATCGTACAGGCGCTGCCCGTCGACCAGTGCTACGCGCAACTCTTCGTGTTGAGTTGCATTGATTAACATTTTTTTCATAGTGCCATGTGCTGTCGTTGTGGCAGCGAGCTGGCGGGGCAGGGGAATCAGGAACAAAGGCGGGCTGTCAGGCGACTGCGCCGCAATTTAACCGTGACGGGCCGGCAAATCTGGTTCGCCGGTGTCTTGCCGACAGCCCCAGGGCTATGCCTCTGGCTGCGGACTTTGGTTATTCTCAACTCCCGGTCTGTCCGGGGGCTGGGCCAACGTCGAGCAGGTATGCATTTGGCCGGACCTGCTGTTTTGCTAGTGTCGCAGCAAATTAGCCTGCAACGACGCTGAAAGTTCTCTATAACTGATTCTGTGTCCCGGCAGTTCACGCTGCGCGGTTAATATCTCATCGACGTGGCTTTCTGGTAGTGAGCGGCGTACAGTGTCCGCGCTCGGCCAACTCGTCGAAGGTCGTCGTGGTTGAACTGGCGGGGCCGTGCGTCTCTGAGGCGGGCCCAAAACGTCGCCAGGAGGTCTCTCGATTCGGAACCTGTTCTGAATCAGAGACTTATCCAGTGTTACATCTGTGTCACTCCACACCGCGGTCCCTCCGCGGTCGAGTGCAACCACAGCGCGAACTATACCAGTATATTAAGAAGAAAGACATGGCACGATTTACCGATGGAAAAGGCCGCTGAAACCCACGGGGTGCGCCATCTCACGGTGCACGAGGACGATTCGGGCCAGCGCCTGGACAACTTTCTTCTCCGCGAGTTGAAGGGCGTGCCCCGCGCCCGCCTGTACCGGGCCGTGCGCAAGGGCGAGGTGCGGGTGAACAAGGGCCGGGTGCGTGCGGATTACCGCCTGGTTGCAGGGGATATCGTGCGTATTCCGCCGCTGCGGCAGCCGGCGCCGGGTGATGTGCCGGCGGTGCCGGCGCGCCTCGCGAAGGACCTGGAGCGGCGCGTAGTGCACGAAGACGACGACATCCTGGTGATCGATAAGCCCTCCGGCCTGGCGGTCCACGGCGGCAGTGGTCTCAGCTACGGGTTGATCGAGGCCCTGCGCCAGTTGCGCCCCGAGGCCCGGTACCTGGAGTTGGTCCACCGCCTCGACAGGGACACCTCCGGCCTGGTGCTGCTCGCCAAGCGCGCGGCCACCCTGCGCGAGTTGCATCGTCTCCTGCGGGAAAAGCACGTCGACAAGCGCTACCTGGCGCTGGTGGCCGGCAGCTGGCCGAAGTCGACCCGGGTGGTGGACGCGCCGCTGGAAAAGAACATCCTGCTCTCCGGGGAACGCATGGTCCGCATCAGCGGTGAGGGCAAGCGCGCGGTCACCGAGTTCAGCGTACTGTCGCGCTATGACGGCGCCACGTTGCTGGAGGCCAGGCCGATCACCGGCCGCACCCACCAGATCAGGGTGCACGCCCAGCACGCGGGGTTCCCGCTGCTCGGCGACGAGAAATACAGCGACCAGCGCACCGAACAGTTTGCGCGCGAGATCGGGTTGAAGCGCCTGTTCCTGCACGCGAGCGCGCTGCAGTTCACGGTGCCCGGGAGCGGCGCGATGAACCTGGCGGCGCCACCGGGACCCGACCTGGAGGCTGCACTCGCCGCCCTCGGCGAGCCGCGCTGATCAGGGTACCGCCAGCCCCGCCCGGCGCAGTTGCGCGCAGAGCCGGATCAACGGCAGGCCCTCCAGCGCGGTGGGGTCGTCGCCCTCCAGGGATTCGAACAGGGCGATTCCCAGGCTTTCCGACTTGAAACTGCCGGCACAGTCGAAGGGCTCGTCCAGTGCCAGGTAGCGACCGATCTCGGCGTCATCGAGTTCGCGGAAGCGCACCCGGAAGGGCTCCACCGCCAGCGCCTCAAAACCGTCGGACTCCCGCACCAGGGCCACACCTGTGTGAAAACGCACCTCGCGTCCCGAACTGGCCCTGAGCTGGGCCGCAGCGCGTGCGGCATCGCCGGGTTTGCCCAGGACCTGGCCGTCAAGCTCCGCCACCTGGTCGCTGCCGATAACCAGTGCCTCCGGGTTGGCACCGGCGACGGCGCGGGCTTTTGCCAGGGCCAGGCGACTCGCCAGGGGGGCGGGGCGCTCCCCGGGAAGAGGTGTTTCGTCGACCTGCGGCGCCACACAGCGGAAATTGATGCGGAGGCGTTCGAGCAGCGCGCGACGGTAGGCCGAGGTGGAGGCCAGGATGAGGTCCATAGGGTATCCAGGAAGCGGGGTTGTGATGATTGAACTGTTTGTATTCTAAAGATTTTTTTGACAAAGGGGCAAACCGCACCTATGATGCGCGCCTATGTTGACCGAGCCCCTCCCGACCGCGCTGGATGTGCGCAGGGCGGCGGTGCGTGAGGCGGCCATCAGAGGGGTCCTCAAACCCGCGGATCTGGCGCGTTTCAGGCCCCTCCTGGCGGAGGACGAGGGCAGGATCGAGGTCGATCTGGCCTTCTCCCGCGACGAGGAGGGGCGTTACGTGATCCGCCTGGGCATCGAGGCCGACGTGGTGGTGACATGCCAGCGCTGCCTGCACCCCATGCCGGAGCACCTGAGCTGCGACACCGCCCTGGCGGTGGTGTGGACGGATCAGCAGGCCGCGGCGCTGCCGCGTCACCTGGAGCCCCTCGTGGTAGAGGAGCCCTCGTGCAACTTGTGGGATGTGGTCGAGGAAGAGCTCATCCTGGCGCTGCCGCAATTCAGTTACCACGATAGCGGGGATTGCAGGGAGACACTGGCGGCTTATCGCGAGCCGCCGCCCGGGGAAGAGGCCGGCGAATCCAGGCCCAACCCGTTTGACGTGCTGGCGCAGTTGCGCCCGGGTGAGGAAACCTAGGCACGAAGCACACTGAACATTGGGTAGAGAACATCAGGAGTAGGCACCATGGCAGTTCAGCAAAACAAGAAGACGCGGTCGCGCCGCGGCATGCGTCGCTCTCACGACGCGCTGTCGCGTTCCACCCTTTCCGTGGACCCGACATCCGGCGAGACCCACCGCCGTCACCACGTGACTGCCGACGGGTTCTACCGCGGCAAGAAGGTTGTCGAGACCGACAACGACGAGTAGGCGTGACCTCAATCGAGAGCGGCTGCTCAAGTTGATTCCCCCGGCTGTCCAGGCCGATGCACATTCCCGCGGAGCGCACCGCTCCGCCACAGTCCCCCCGGGCCGCGCTGTAAGCGCTGTCAACACTGCCCGGGCTGGACCCGTCTGCGCGCATTCCGCGTGCGCCCATTAAATCCGGAAGACCTTAGATGCCAGAGCAGAATTGCGCTTTTGTATTTCCCGGCCAGGGCTCCCAGAAGGTCGGCATGCTGGCCGCCGCCCACGAGCGGTTCGAGGCGGTGCGCGACACCTTTGCCGAAGCCTCCGACGCCCTCGGGTATGACATGTGGGCCCTGGTGCAGGAGGGGCCCCAGGAGCGCCTCAACCTGACGAAGAACACGCAGCCCGTCCTGCTGACCTCCAGCGTCGCCCTGTGGCGCGCCTGGCTGGCGGCCGGTGGCGCGCAACCGGCCCTGGTGGCGGGGCACAGCCTGGGGGAGTTTTCCGCGCTGGTGGCCGCAGGTGCCATGGCCTTCGCCGACGCCGTGCAACTGGTGCGCAAGCGCGGTGAGTTCATGCAGGACGCGGTGCCGGTCGGCGAGGGTGCGATGGCGGCCATCATCGGGCTGGACGACCGCGCCATCGAGGCGGTCTGTGCCGACGTGGCAGCGGACAGCGGCGGGGTGGTCGCGGCCGTGAATTACAACTCCCCGGGACAGGTGGTTATCGCCGGCCACACGGCGGCGGTAGAGGCGGCGACCGAGGCGCTCAAAACTGCGGGCGCAAAACGCGCCATACTGCTCCCGGTGAGCGCGCCTTTCCACACGGAACTGATGCGGCCCGCCGGCGAGCAGCTCGCCGGGGAGCTCGCGAACATCCAGCTGGCGAGCCCGGCCATTCCCGTGGTGCACAACGTGCACGCGCAGACTGAAACCGACCCGGCGCGCATTCGCGACCTGCTGGTGGAGCAGATTCACAAACCGGTGCAGTGGACCCACTGCGTGGAGCATATCGCGGCCGAGGGCGCCGCCCACATTGTCGAGTGCGGGCCGGGCAAGGTGCTCGGCGGTCTCGTCCGCCGCATCGACAAGAGCCTGGCCAGCTACGGTATCGAGGAGCCCGAGGCGCTGCTCGATTGCGTCGCGGCACTGGCGTAGGACTGAGGAGAAGCCGATGAACGATCAGGCCAGGGTGGCGCTGGTGACAGGTGCGAGCAGGGGAATCGGGCAGGCCATCGCACAGGGCCTGGCGGCAGCCGGGCTCACGGTCGTCGGAACCGCGACGAGTGACGCGGGGGCCGAGCGTATCTCCGCCTACCTGCAGGAGGCCGGCAACCCCGGATGCGGTATGCGCCTGGACGTCGCAGATGACAGCAGTGTGACAGAGGTGGTCAAGGCCATCACAGAGCAGTTCGGTGCGCCGCTGGTGCTGGTGAACAACGCGGGTATCACCCGCGACAATATACTCATGCGCATGAAGGACGAGGAGTGGAGCGCGGTGGTCGACACCAACCTCAGCGCCCTGTTCCGGGTCTGCAAGGCCTGTTCCCGCGGCATGACCAAGGCCCGCTGGGGGCGCATCGTCAACATCACCTCCGTGGTCGGGTCCATGGGCAACGCCGGACAGAGCAACTACGCCGCGACCAAGGCCGGGGCGGAGGGCTTCTCCCGCTCGCTGGCCAGGGAGCTGGGCTCCCGCGGGATCACGGTCAACTGCGTCGCGCCGGGTTTCATCGACACGGACATGACGCGCGAGCTGCCCGAGGAGCAGCGCCAGCTGATGCAGCAGCAGATCGCCCTGGGTCGCTTCGGCGAGAGCGCCGAAATCGCCGCCCTGGTCGCGTTTTTGTGCAGCGACGCGGCGGCCTATATCACCGGCGAGACGGTGCATATCAACGGCGGCATGTACATGGGATAAATATTTGAAAATTCTCGATAAATGATCGGTGGGTGCGGGTGTCCAAAAAAAGTTATAACTCTCGGGAAAATCCTAGTAAAATCGCGCTCACAAACCGTGTTAATCGGGATTGCTTTTGCCAATTGAACCCTCAGGAGTGGAAGACCAAATGAGCAGCATAGAAGAACGCGTGAAGAAGATTGTCGCAGAGCAACTTGGCGTGAAAGAAGAAGAGGTGCAGACGGAGGCCTCCTTCGTGGAGGATCTCGGTGCGGATTCCCTCGACACGGTCGAACTGGTAATGGCGCTCGAGGAGGAATTCGAGACTGAAATTCCCGACGAGGAAGCCGAAAAAATTACCACCGTGAAACTGGCGATCGAGTACATCAACAACAACCTCGCCTGATTCGCTTCCCACCGTTCCGGAAAAGCCGTTTCTATTCACATAGAGCGGCTTTTCTCTCTCCAAGTCGTACCTCCAATATGCTGCCGGGAATTGTGACCCTGTGAAGGAGTTGTAGCGTT
>Ga0126341_1000039_pt1 | contig 26110 bp, 22 predicted proteins | sample OrbTmetagenome_FD_97057 | JGI IMG/M metagenome (GOLD analysis project Ga0126341, IMG submission 97057) | Coral microbial communities from Florida Keys, Florida, USA - Orbicella T D metagenome | ecosystem: Host-associated > Invertebrates > Cnidaria > Coral | place: Florida Keys, Florida, USA... | reverse complement strand
GGCTGCCTGTCCCAGATTGTCCTGGAGAAGAACTTCGCCAACGGCGACCTTGTCCCCCTGCGCCTGCCGCGCAGGGACATGCGCCGCACATTCTACTTCGCCCTGCCGCGCAAGCGCTTCCAGCAGGAGACCGTCGACGCCTGGATGCGCACTTGTCGCGAAACTGATAGCTGACCCCGGCGGATTGTGCGAGCATGGCGCCAGGACCGTGGGACAGCACCGAGGGACAGGACCCGCCCATGCGCAACCAGGCACTGCTCAAGGCAGCGGCATTCGGCTTCGCCATCCTGCTGGTGGTGGTCCTCTACCGGGTCACGCTCTACGAGGAAGATCCCTGTGCCAATTACCAGGGGGATGTCAGCGGTGCGGTGCTCGCGGATGGGGAAGGCGACCAGGACGCCCTGGTCAACCGCGCGATGATCATGCGCGGGATCTGCGAAGAGGAGCCCGAGTAGCGGCCGGGGTCAGTACGTCCCGCGGTCCTGGCCGCGCTGCCATATCTTCAGCAGCGCCCGCTCAATGGCGCCCTCCGCCGCCAGGCCCAGTTTTTCCTGCCAGTTCTTCTTGAGTACGAACCGGACCTCCAAGACGTCCCAGTCCGCGAGCCGCTCCTGCACGAGGTCGTCACTGGTCCTGATCTCGTCGATGAGTCCCTCCTCCAGTGCCCGGCTGCCGTACCAGACCTCGCCCGTGGCGACCCTGGACACGTCGAGCCCGGGCCGGTTGTCGCCGACGAAGGCCTTGAACAGGTCGTGGGTCTCCTCCAGCTCCTCGAGGAACTTCTCGCGCCCCTTGTCGGTGTTTTCACCAAACATGGTCAGGGTGCGCTTGTACTCCCCGGCGGTGAGCAGTTCGAAATCTACGTCGTGCTTTTTCAGCAGGCGGTGAAAGTTCGGTAGTTGGGCCAGCACGCCGATGGAGCCGATCACCGCAAAGGGCGCGGCGATGATGCGGTCGGCGACGCAGGCCATCATGTAGCCGCCGCTGGCGGCGACCTTATCCACGGCGATGGTCAGGGGCACGCCCGCGTCGCGCACCCGGCGCAACTGGCTGGCCGCCAGCCCGTAGCTGTGCACCAGGCCGCCCGGGCTCTCCACCCGGACGAGCACCTCATCGTCCTCGCCCACCTGTGACAACACGACGGAAATCTCCTCCCGCAGGTTGTCGGTGGCGGAGGCGCGCATATCGCCGTCAAAGTTGAGCACGTAGAGGCGCGGGCGCCTCTCCGCCCCATCGCCGCCAGACTTTTTCTGCGCCTTCTTCGCGGCCTTGCGCTTCGCCTTCTCGGCTTTTTTCTCGGTCTTGCGCCCGGCCTTGACGGCCGCGGGGTCCTCGACGAGGCCGCGCACCGCCTCGCCCATGGCCCGGTAGCGCTCGTTGAGCTTGCGGACCTCGATATGGCCCTCCTGCTGCTCGCCGCGCTGGCGGGCCGCGATGACAATGATGCCGCCCACCACGATGAGCACCGCGGCGGCGAGGGTTATCGCCTGGGCGAGAAACAGTCCGTAGTCGTATACGTATTCCAAGTGCGGGCTCCGGTGTCAGGGACGGAGGGATTCGATGTAGTGCTGTATGAGCTGGCCGGAGATCGAGGAGACGGGCGGGATCAGCGGCAGGTCGCTGTGGTGGAACCACTGGGCGTCGGCGATCTCGACCTGGTCGCAGACGATCTCGCCCCCGGTGTACTCGGCAAAAAATCCCAGCATCAGCTGGTTCGGGAACGGCCAGGACTGGGAGCGGAAGTAGCGCACGTTGCCGACGTCCACGCCGACCTCCTCACGCACCTCGCGCACCAGCGTCTCCTCCACCGACTCGCCGGCCTCTATAAAGCCAGCCAGGGTGCTGTACATGGGCTGCGGAAAATTCGCATTGCGCGCCAGCAGCAGTTCATCGCCCCGGGTGATCAGCACGATGACACAGGGGGCGATGCGCGGGTAGTTGATGACCCGGCAGGGCTCGCAGCGCATGGCGCGCTCCTTCTCGTCCAGGACCATCGGGGCGCCGCAGCGCCCGCAGTAGCGGTGATCCCGTTCCCAGTCCAGCAATTGCTGCGCCCGGCCGGCCAGGGCGAAGAGGCGCTCGTCGACCCGGCCCAGGATATGGTAGAGGTTGCCCTTCTGGAACTTCATGGGGTCGGGCTCGTCGACGGTGTCGATCTCCACGGCCCAGCAGGGGCGGCTGTCCCAGTAGCCCAGAAACTGGCGCCGCACCTCGGTCCAGCCGCAGCGCCCCACCTCGCCGCCCTCCAGCAGGCAGAGCTCCCTGGAGCGCATGTCGCTGAGCAGCTGCCCCTGATGGAACACGATGTGAAGTTCTTGACCGCCGGAGGACGGCGGGCGGTTGTCGGGCTGGAACATGGCTACCCCGGCGAGCGTTCAGGTGACCGGCTATATTATGGGCCGCGACCCGCGCGGGCAAGCGCAGGGAATGGCGATGGCGGTACGCAAACACGGGTGATTGGCGTAGAATGCGCCCCTCATTCGACTGACCCCCTATTCCAGCGCCATGACCGACAGCGCCGCCCAAGCCCTCTGGAAGAACTTTCTCGGCAGTTCCCCGGACTGGTACAAGAAGACGGTGATCGGCTTCCTGCTGCTGAACATCATCGCCCTGCCCCTGTTCGGCCCCTTCGTCACAGGCTGGATCCTGATCGGCGAGTTCATCTTCACCCTGGCCCTCGCCCTGCGCTGCTACCCGCTGCAGCCCGGCGGCCTGCTGGCCATCGAGGCGGTCCTGCTGGGCATGACCTCCCCCGAGTCGGTGTTTCACGAGACCGTGGCCAACTTCGAGGTGATCCTGCTGCTCATGTTCATGGTGGCGGGAATCTATTTCATGAAGGAACTGCTGCTGTTCGTGTTCACGAAGATCCTGCTCAACGTGCGTTCCAAGGTGCTGCTCTCGCTGCTGTTCTCCCTCGTGGCGGCCTTCCTCTCGGCCTTCCTGGATGCCCTGACGGTGACCGCGGTACTGATCAGCGTCGGCGTCGGCTTCTACAGCGTCTACCACAAGGTCGCCTCGGGCGGCGGTGCCGGCCTGGAGGACTACGACCACTCCGACGACCGCTCGGTGCACGAACAACACCGCGAGGACCTGGAGCAGTTCCGCGCCTTCCTGCGCAGCCTGCTGATGCACGGCGCCGTGGGCACCGCCCTGGGCGGCGTGTGCACGCTGGTGGGTGAACCCCAGAACCTGTTGATCGCCACGGTCGCCGGCTGGAACTTCAGGTATTTCGTGGAGGTCATGGCGCCGGTGACCATGCCGGTGCTCGTGTGCGGGCTGACCACCTGCGTGCTGCTGGAGCTGACCGGCTGGTTCGGCTACGGCGCGCAACTGCCCGACAATGTGCGCGCGGTGTTGGTGGACTACCAGGCGAGCCAGGAGAGCCAGCGCACAACTCGCGTCAACGCGCGCCTTGTGATACAGGCCATTACCGCCCTGATCCTGGTGCTGTCGCTGGCCCTGCACGTCGCCGCGGTCGGCCTGATCGGGCTGATGGTGATCGTACTGCTGACGGCGTTCAACGGGGTGGTGGAAGAGCACCAGATCGGCCACGCCTTCGAGGAGGCGCTGCCCTTTACCGCGCTGCTGGTGGTGTTCTTCGCCATCGTGGCGGTCATACACGACCAGCACCTGTTCACGCCGGTGATCGACGCGGTGCTCGCCCTGGATTCCGAGGTGCGCCCGCCGATGTTCTTCCTCGCCAACGGCCTGCTGTCGATGATCAGCGACAACGTGTTCGTGGCGACCGTTTACATCAACGAGGTGAAGGACGCGCTGGACGCCGGCGCCATCACGCGCGCGGAGTTCGACCAGCTGGCGGTGGCGATCAACACCGGCACCAACCTGCCCAGCGTGGCGACCCCCAACGGCCAGGCGGCCTTCCTGTTCCTCCTGACCTCGGCCCTGGCCCCCCTCATCCGCCTCTCGTACGGGCGCATGGTAATCATGGCCGCGCCCTACACCCTCGTCATGGGCAGCGTCGGCCTGCTCTGCGTGTACCTGTTTATCTGAGGCTCAATCCACACGCTCGGAAGCGCGCCACAGCACGCGCCCGCCGTTGCCCGCGGCGATGGCGTCAAGCTGCGCCTCGTGGGCGCGCAGCTCCTCCTCGCCGGCCTCGATAACGGGGAGCGGAGGTCTTCCGGCCGGGAGGCGACGGATCGCCTCCGCGCGGGGCTGACCGCCGGTTTCGCTGGTGGCCTCCGACAACTGCAGTGCCGTCTGCCCGCCGGTCATGGCGAGGTAGACGTCGGCGAGAATCTCCGCATCCAGCAGCGCACCGTGCAGGTCGCGCTGGGAATTGTCCACGCCGTAGCGCTGGCACAGGGCGTCCAGGCTGTTGCGCTGCCCGGGGTGGCGGGAGCGGGCCATTACGAGCGTGTCTATCACCGTGCAGTGGGCGTCCATCGCCCCCGGCCTGTCCTTTAGCTGCCGCAGCTCCGCGTCCAGGAAGCCGATATCGAAGGGCGCATTGTGGATGATCAGCTCCGCGCCCTCGACGAAGGCCAGGAACTCCGACGCCACCTGGTCGAAAGCGGGCTTGTCCGCGAGAAAGTCCTCGGTGATGCCGTGCACCTCGATCGCACCCTGGTCTATCTCGCGCCCGGGATTGATGTACTGGTGGTAATGGTTTCCCGTCAGCTTGCGGTTGACCATCTCGACGCAGCCGATCTCGATGATGCGGTGACCCTGCCCGACCTCCAGGCCGGTGGTCTCCGTGTCCAGTACGATCTGCCTCACGCCGCCGCTTCCCCCCGGATAAAACGCCCCGTCACGACGCCATCTCGTCGATGCCCCGGTTCGCCAGTGCGTCGGCGCGCTCGTTCCCCGGGTGCCCGCTGTGACCCTTCACCCAGTGCCAGGTCACCTGGTGGCGCCGGTTTTGCTCGTCCAGCGCCTGCCACAGGTCGATGTTCTTCACCGGCTTGCGCCCCGCGGTTTTCCAGCCTTTTTTCTTCCAGCCCTCCAGCCAGCTGGTGATACCGTTGCGCACGTAGGCCGAGTCCGTAGTCAGGTTCACGGTGCAGGGCTCCTTCAGTGCCCCGAGGGCCTCGATAGCGGCGCGCAGTTCCATACGATTGTTCGTGGTGTCCGTCTCCCCGCCGTACAGCTCCCTCTCGACATCACCACAGCGCAGCAGCGCGCCCCAGCCCCCGGGCCCCGGGTTTCCCCGACAAGCGCCGTCGGTAAAAATATCCACATTTTTCAAGCAGCTACATCCCCTTTCTCGAAATGCACTAACCTCTGGGGGGTCGGTAGGATAGGGGCCGGCGTCGGTGCGGGCTTCGGCACGAGGCCGATGAGTCGCCCACGCCGCAGGCCGTGCCGCGGGCGGTGCAGGCCGGCGACCTGTTTGCGGGCGTGCAGGATATACAGGCCGCCCGCGGGCAAATTGTGCCGGGCGCTCCAGTTGTTCACGCGCTCGAGGGCGTCGCGCAGCCGGCCGCGTCCCGCCGGCGGCACCGCGTAGAGCCTGGTCACCTCCTCCACCTCGCAGCCGAGCAGATGCAGCCAGTCCGTCAGGCGGCTCTCGCTGACCGGGCGGTGGTGGCGCCACAGGCTGTGACGGGCGAGGCCGCGCAGCCGGGTATTGGCGCCCTGCAGGCTGAAGGGATTGAAGCCGATCACCACCATCTGGCCCTGGGGCGTCAGTACACGCTGCATCTCCCGCAGGGCGCGGTGGGGATTGTGGGCGAACTCGACACAGTGGTGCGCGATCAGCGCGTCGACGCTGTCGCTCTCCAGGGGCAACTCATCGCAGTGGGCGACCAGCCCGACACCGTCGCCGGGTCGCTCGGCACAGAACACGCGGTGATTGATCCGGCTGCTGTCGCACAGGGGTTCTGCGCCGCGCACGCCGAGCTGGAGGATGTGGTAACCAAAGGCGGTTTCGAGCATCTCCCGGGTCGCCTCCCGGGTCGCCTGCAGCAGGTAGCGACCGTTCTCCCCGCCGTACCAGGATTCCAGTTCGGTCAAAATGTCGCTACACTCGTTTTGGCCCTTTGGGCTTTGACGCGTTTGGTCTTGACTGCGGTGATCGGTCATTCAGTGGTCCTGCTTGGACTGGCGCCGACTCCGGTTGCCGGCACAGGCCGCCGGTGGCGATCCCGCCCTGATTCTAGCACTGCATTGAAACGGTGAGCCATGCTTGAGATTGTCCCTGTCCCCGCCTTTTCCGACAACTACATCTGGTTGCTCTACGACAGCGATACGCGGGAGGCCGCCGTTGTCGACCCCGGGGACGCCAACCCCGTCGTCGACGCGCTGGAAGAACACGGGCTCGCACTCAGGTACGTTATCATCACCCACCACCACTTCGACCACGTGGGCGGCCTGCAGGCGCTTTGCGAGGCCTACAACCCCGTCGTCTTCGGGCCGCACAACCCGGGCATAGGGGGCATCACACAGCGGGTGGGTGCGGGCGATCGCGTCGAGGCCCTCGGGCTGCAGTTCGAGGTACTGGAAGTACCGGGGCACACGCTGGACCACATCGCCTATTTCCACGACGGCGACGACCCGCTGGTCTTCTGCGGCGACACGCTCTTCGCGGGGGGCTGCGGCCGCCTGTTCGAAGGCGACCCGCCTATGATGCTGAAGTCCCTCCAGTCCCTCGCCGCCCTGCCCGCGGCGACCCGCGTTTACTGCGCCCACGAGTACACGCTGGCCAACCTGGCCTTCGCCAGTGCCGTGGAGCCCCACAACAGCGCCCTGCAGGAGCGCGTCGCCCGGGCGGAACAAACTCGCGCGCGGGACGAGCCCACGGTGCCGTCGGTTATCGCGCTGGAACTGGCTACCAACCCGTTCATGCGCTGTACACAGGGGGAGCTGGTGGAAAGCCTGAGGGAACAGGGGCGCCTGGAAGGTGAAAGCCCCGCCGAGGTCTTCGCGACGGTGCGGGGCTGGAAGGATAATTTCTAGCGGGCGCTGCCTTCCTGGCTAGCGGGCGCTGTTACTTGGGCAGTTCCCGGTAGAACTTTTGGAAGTGACTGTCGCTGAACCGCGCCTTGTCGTTCGCGAGGATACACTGCACCACGGACATGGCCCTGCTGGACCCGCCGCTGAGTGTTTTCGCGTCGGCCTTGGCCGCCGCGGTCTTGGCTTCTTCGAGCGTGTCCGCCTGCACCATCACCAGGCCGGAGACCCCGGCCTCGGTGGACACCTCGCAGGCGTAGGTGTACTTGCGATCCCGGTTCTCGGCGCTCGCGGCCCCGGCGACCAGCAGCAGCGCCACCGGCAACCAGGTGATCTTGCTCATTAAATTCTTCATTGCGTATCCTCCCTCGGCTTACCAGCACTCGGCGGCCAGTGAGCCCGTTGCGTCCCGTGCGCCACTGGATTCAATGCTGAAGCTGGTGCACTGGTTGTCTTTTGTCTGCACGCCGCCGGCGACCGGGGTCGCGGTCAGGCGATAGCAGTTGGCGATGCTGCCGCAGGCCCCCGAGGTCGCCGTCACCAGATAGTGCCCCTCGGCGGAGGTGTAGGCCACGCTGCCGAGATTCAATTCCGTCAGGTCGGAGGTGTAGGTCGAGCGGTCCAGCATGAAGTTCTCCTGCTGGCTGGCAACAAACTGCAGGGCCTGCATCGCGTCCGTGCGCCGCCCCTTCTGCAGCTGTTGCTGGAAGGCGGGCAGTAACACCATCATCAGGAAGCCCACGATGACAACCACGACCATGACCTCGATCAGGGTGAAGCCGTTGCGCCTGCTAGTATTCACAATCAATACCCCCCGGAGTACCAGTAGTTACCGTAGGGCCCGGGCAGGTCGACACCGAGGTCCTCGATACTGCCGTCGGAGCCGTCGTCATCCGGGTCGTTCGGGTCGGCGGCAGTGCCCTGCGGGTTGACCACCGCGATGCCCTTGCCGCTGCCTGAGTAGTAGAAGCTCGGCTCGTCGGGAATCTCGCCCGTCGCGAGCAACTCTTCCTCAGCCGCGCCCGTCAGGATATCGATGGTGTAGCGTCGGCCCTGGCCGCCTGCGGGCTCACAGGACGCGTTGACACCGACGTTGCCGGTCTCTGGTGAGAAGGTGGTGAAGATCACCTCGCCGCCCAGTGTCGATGCCGCCGAGAGGTTCTTCTCGCCCGAGTTCTCCAGCTCGAATTTCCAGCCATCCGCACCCGCCAGCGCCTCGGGCGCATTCGGATCATTCGGATCGTTGAGCGGATCGTCCGTGATGTCGTAGAGCGCGCCGTGGGTAATCGGCAGGAAGCACCGGTTATCCAGGGGCAGCGGATTGTTCGGGTCGCTCGGGTCGCACTCGCCCGCAGTGGGTGGATCCGTGTCGTAGAGCAGTGTCTGCGGATCGCGGATCGAGTAGAACCAGTTCTCGACGTCCGTCGCCAGCGGGTTGGTGCGGTCGCCGGTGCCGATCAGGACCAGGTCGTAGGGCGACTGGCCGCGCAGGGCCGTGCGCACGATATCAGGCTGGTTGAAGAACCGGCGGTCCCCGGCCACGGAGCCGTCGTTGAAGTCACCGAAGTGGGTAACGCGCCAGGTCTCGTCCTCGCCGGCCCCGGGGATCGGGCCCGCCATGTCGACCCGCCAGATGTTGCCGCCGGTATCGGCGAAGTAGATACGGTCCGCGCGGCCCTCGGCGTCGCCGGTGCTGTCCAGCACCGCGACTTCCGCCGGTACGGAATGCGTCAGTCGTGCGTCCTGCAGGTTTACGCTGGTACCGGTGCCGGGTGTGATACTGCGCACGATGGCGCCTGTCGCAGCGTCCAGCACGAAGATACCGCGGCCCATGCTGTCGGCGGTGCCGACGCCGCTGGCGTCCTTGTTGAGGTCGTAGCCGGCGCCGATGATGACCACCGGCTTGGCGTTGCCGTTGTTGTCACTGTAGCCCGGGATGGTCGTCACCACCGGCCGTGAGAACGTCAGGCCGAGCTCCGAGGCGCCGGCGCGCACGTGCACCAGGCGCCACAGGAACGCCGGGGCATCCGGATCGGAGATATCCAGCGCGTACATGCCACGGCCGCCCCGGCGCATGCCGAAGTATGCGTACACCTTGTCCCCCGCCGCGGAGTTGATCGTCGGGTTGTCGTCCGCCTGCTGCACGTAGATCACCGGGGTGAGGTCCATGCCGTAGACGTTGTCGTTGGACACCGCGTTCACACGACGCTGGTTGTGGATCTCCACGAACTCCTTGGGCGTGAAGGCCCAGTCCTCGCCGCCGTCGTCGTCGCTGAACATGTGCACGAAGCCGGCGTTGGTGGCCACCAGGAAGCGCAGGTCCGGATCGGCCACCGTCTTGCCGTTGATCGCGCCGTAGTTGATGACCCGCGGGTTGGCGTGCAAGACGTCGCCCAGGATCCAGTCACGGGTTCCCGCGGTGGTGTCGCCGTCCTTGTAACCCTGGGCCCAGGCCACCACGGTCTCAAAGTCTGCCTGGGTGTTTACACCAAATAGTGCCCACATCGCAGCGTTTTGCCCGGCACCCAGGCCGAAGGCGTCGGGCGTCAGGTTGGTGAGATTGAACAGCTCCAGGGCCTGCTGTGTGCCCGTGTTGGAGTATATCGTCCGGGTCGATGGGACGCGGCCAGCGAGCAGTGCGCCCACGCCGCCCTCGGTGACCAGCCCGCCGTCCTGGTTGCTCCAGTAGCTGCTGGCGGTCGCCTTGAACGCGTTGGTCGTTGCATCGAAGGCCGCCACGCCGTTCTTGTCGACGACCACGTCCTCGCCGCTGAGGGTCGCCACCTTGAACTTCTTGACGTTACCCGCCCAGTCCACCCGGGCGTCGGGCTTGAACATGGCGTAGTACACCACGTCCAGGCTCCGGGTACGCGCGAACGAGTCCACGGTGGTCGCCGGGGAGGTAAAGGTGGTGTCGTCGGAGAAAATGTCCAGCACCGCCTCCTGGAAGGCCTGGGCCAGGGCGTCGGCGCTGGTGGCGACGTAGTACTCACCCTTGCCGTGGTCGGCGTTCGCGGTTTCACTCAACAATGCCTGGTCCGTCTCGAACCCGATCGTGTAGGTGATCGCGAACTGGTCGCCGTTGCTGGCGTCGCCGTCCAGGTCCGTGTTGGCCATGTGCTTGGCCAGCTCCGGCAGGCAGTTCTTCGGGTTGCCGTTGCCGCTGATATCGTCCGGCCAGTTCTGGCAGGTCTCGCCGGTCAGCAACTCGATCGCACTGTTGGCGTCTGTGTCGTAGGTCGGCAGGCCGTCCGTCATCAGGATGACGTAGATGAAGGCGCAGTCGCCGGTGGGCTGGATATAGGTGCCGTTGCTCTCCGCCAGCAGGTCCCGCGGCGGCAGGTCGTTGTCCGGGTTGCCACCGGTGTCCCGGTCGTCGCCGTACAGCACGGTCTCGCCCGCCAGGTAGCGGTACACCTCGTAATAGGTCTCGCACAGGGGCGTCCAGCCATCCGCGTCGAGGTCGTCCTCGATCATGTCGACGAGAGCCTGACGCTGTGTCGCGTCCATATTGGGGATCAGGCGATGGATGATGCGGCCGCCGTTCTCGCCCGCTCCGTCGTCGTTGTCGTTAAACGTGGCGAGGGCGAAGTCCACGCTGGTGTTCGCCGCCACCAGGTCGGAGATGACCTGCTGGGCGATTTCCATGCGGGTGCGGTCCACGATCAGGGAGTCGTCGTTCCAGTAATCCACGTAGTTGGCGCTGTACAAGGTGTAACTGGTGTTGTTCCAGCTCACGTCGGATTCAGCCGCCGTCGCCGCACTGTACACATCGGCGTCATCCACGTTGTCCTTGGGGAAACCGTCGGCGATGGTGCCGTTGCCCGCCTCGTCGTTGATGACGTCGTCCTGGCACTCCACGTGGGGCGGGTCGTTCTCACTGGTCGTCAGCGTGGACCAGCTACCGGCGATGGTGTTGGTCTCGCACTCCTGGGTGATGGAGCCGCCGAAGAGGAGACAGAGGAAGGCGCCGATGCCGCCGACGGGCTGGCCGGTCAGCGAACAGATGTTCTGGCAGGTGGTCTCTGTGGTCTCCGAGCGCCAGCGCAGGGCGTTCTGTGTCTGGAAAAAGCCCTGGTTGGACAGGCCGGAAGACGCCGAGGCGCAGCGGTTCTTGTCGATATTGAACCACTGGCTGCTGGTGTCGGAAGGGGGCTCCCCGTCAGTGGACCAGTAGATACGGTCGAATTCCGCACCGTCGATACCGCCGTCGTAGTCGTTCTTGGTCGGGTCGTAGGCGGGTCGCTGGCCCTCGACGATGGTATCCATACTGCCGGAGTCGTCCATGATGATCAGCACCCGCGGCCGCTCCGCCGCATTGGTGTTGGCGATCGTCTCATAGATCTCGGTGTCGTCCGCACTCAACGGTGCGGCGGCCGAAAACAGGCCTGCGGCGAATACCGCCGACAGTAACGCGCTCCAATTCAGTTTGCCGATCATCGTCTTGCTGTTCATCCTGTTGCCCTCCTGTTCATCCCGGCTGTATGGCGTTCCGGGAGAACGGTTGCTGCTCGCTGTTACCAATCTCATCGATTTCATCGTTCTGTTGGATCTTGTCCGTTGCATGCCGGGCGTATCCAGTGCCCGCTCAGTTACCGACCGGGATGGTCCTGACCACGCCCAGTGAAACCTGGGTGCGCGCCCGCTTGGGCACGTCGTGCTCGGAATCCACCCGGTAGTAGTCGCACTCGGTATTGCCCACCGAGAACATCACGTCGGATGTCTCGGCCGCCGGGCACCCGGCGGCAAACCTTACCCGTGTGACGTCGGCGTCCACGCTGCCCAGGTCATTGATACTGTCCAGTGGGCTCGGGCTCACCCCGTTGAAGGGGTCGTCAACTGAGTCGCCGTCGAAGGGGTCATTGCCCGTATTAGCCAGTGCGAGGGCGCCGAAAATTCCGGCCTCGGCGGACTGCAGGGAGTTGGCCTGGTCCTGCAGGTTGCCGGACATCTGCATACTGAAGGAGCTGTCACGCGCCGCCACGACACTGATAATGGTGACCACCAGCAGGAAGAGCATGGCCACCACGAGGGCGACGCCCCGCTCCGTGGAAACTGTCCGTACCGGGCGCATCACACTCCACTCCGCAAAATGACCAGCCCGGGGTTACGCAGGTTGACGTGCTTGGTCAGCAGCAGGCGCCAGTAACTGTCGTCGGGCGTCACCACCTCGTCTCCCAGGGTATAGGTCTTGTCATTGGTGTAGTTGAAATCCTCCTGCTCGCTGCGCAGCAGGAGAAAGATCTCCACGGAGGCCACGAAATCCCAGTCGGTCGTGGACAGGTCGTCCTCGTAGCCCGCCGTGTCGATATTGCCGTCCCGGTCCGCGTCGTAGCGGAAGCGCAGGCGCATGTCCTCGACCCCGAAGGCGATATTTTCGGTGACAATGGCCATCGAACCAGAGTCGAAACGCAGGGCTTTGCGCGCCAGGGTAAACTCATCGTCGCCGAGATCGCGGATATAGAAAATCTGGTAGCTGTAAGGCCAGGCCCAGGCGCCGGGGTAGTTGCCGTCGCCGGTGATGGAGGGCGGGGTATCGGCGCCGTCCATGATAAGCCCGTTGGACCCGTTGGCGAGGATATAGGTGGTCTCGTCGTCCATCGTCTCGGGAAAATCGATCACCCCGTTGGTGGGGGCGTTGGGGTCGTCCGGGTCCGCATCCGAGAGAGGCTCCGGTCGCATGTACTTGACTACGAGGACATCGGTGCCCGGTCGGGCGTCGTCTATGCAACCCATCGCGTTGCCACTGCCGTCCGCCTCGGCGGCGAACAGGTAGGGGCCCACGGCGTAGGCCGCGGCATCGCCGGCGCAGTCGCCGGTCACCGTGCCCAGGCTGGATTGCTCGGTGATCTGGTTCGCCGGCACACCGGCGAAAAAACCCGCGTGGCGCAGGGCCTCGGTGAGCACCTGGAGGGAGAAGCGGCCGCTGTCGAGCATGCCGATGGAACGCTCCGTCTCGCTGTAGCTGCGGTTCGCCGCCAGGTAGATGGAGATGGCGCCGCCGATCAGGATCGTGCCGAGCAGCATCGCCACCATGAACTCCACCAGCGAGAAGCCGTGATGGCGGTTCGATTGAGGATTCAGGGTATTCATAATTCGCTCGGGTCCACGACAAAGGTGCTCACGGCAACCTGTCGCCTATTATCATCGGTATCCGCGGCGGCCCCGCCGCAGGCCTGTCCACCCTGGCCCACGCCGTCCGCCGTATTGTAGAGACCGCGCCACTGCACCAGCACGATCAGCCGCCCGGTGCGCTGGTTGGTGCCAAAGGGCGTAAAGGTCACGCAGCCGGTCACATCGGTAAGCCCGCCGGCGGACACGGTGTCGCCGCCGTCCACGTAGGTCACCGCCGCGCCCTCGAGCAGCTGTTCCCAGGACCACAGGTCGTGGGCCGCCATCTCGTTCGGGTCGCAGGCCGCCGTGTCGCAATCGGGGTTCGGTTCCGTGCCGACGGACACCGGGGTGAGACCGGTGACGTACTGGCTCGCACCCCGGGGGTTTTCGCGGATGCGTTCCAGCAGGGTGTCCGCCATGCTCACCGCGCGGGCGCGCTGAACCGCCTCGTACTGGGAGGTCTTCGACGTGGTCAGCAGGCTGACAATGCCCAGGAGCCCGATCGCCAGGATGACGAAGGTCACGAGGGCCTCGATCATGGTGAAACCCTGTTGTCTACGGGGTGCAGTCAACATTCTGGTCTTCCTGGTTGTCGACAATACCGTCGGCCGGGTCATCGGTATCCACCGCGGCGAGTACCGCTCCGGAGGGGATCAGGTCCAGCGCGCGCGCTTCGGGCTCATCGCGATCGTCGCAAAGGACAAACGTCCCGGTGTTGTCGAGGCTGTCGCCAAGCGGGGAGAATTGGGTGCTGCTTTGTGCAGTGCCAGTAGTATCTATAAAGAACAGAGCCGTACCCACAGGCGCGTTCAATTGTCTGCTGACAATAATTTCGTTCGGGTCGGGCGCCCCGTCCCCGTCCGCGTCGGCGAAGGCGAGGTAACCCGAGGTCCAGGAGTTAGTGTCACTCGCGCAACTGGTTTCGTCGGTACTCTCGCAGACCACCACCGGGACGCGTTGCGACATGGCCTCGGAACGCGCCGTGGACAGTGTCGCGCGCAGGGCGAAAATTTCGGTGAGCATGCGGTTGTTCTTGACCGTATCCACAAAGGCGGGCGCGCCGAGTGACAGCGCCACGGCGAGCAGTACGAGCACTACCATGAGCTCTACGAGGGTGAAACCACTGTCACGTCCGCTACTGCGCATGCTTATAACTGCCCTACCGCTGCCCCTGTTACCTGGATGGCTCTGAACCCGCCATTTCCTATCGTCTTTGATACCAACCCTCCCGTACACTTTGAAGCAGTTTCGGACGGGCGGCCGCGACCGCGCGACAAACGGTCGCCGGCGGCGGGGAATCGCCGATTTTCCGCTGAAAACCGCAGAAAAAGGTCGCAATCCCGGGCGCCCTTTACAATAATGGTCCTGCGGTGAGGGGGCCGCGAAACCACCGGGAAATGCTTCCATAAAAGCCAATAAATACAATATGTTAAAGAAAATACTTGCAGTGTTTTGTGCCATTGCTGTGCTCGCGGGCTGCCAGGGCCTGCCCACGGCGGACCCGACCGCCGTCGGCAACCCGGGGGCGCCGCCGGAGGACGCCACCCAGGACGAGGGCCCCCAGCCCTTTACGCCGGCCCTGCCGCCCGCGTCCACCGCTGCCGCAGACGCACCTGCAACCGACCTGTGGCAGCGCATCCGCGCGCAGCTCGCCTGGCACGGCGAGACCCCGGCCGGCGACAGCGGACAGATCGCCCGGGAGCGAAGCAACTTCCTCAAGCAGAAGAACTACCTGCCGACCGTTGCCGACCGCGCCAACTACTACATGCACTACATCGTCGAGGAGGTGGAGCGGCGCGAGCTGCCGATGGAGATCGCGCTGCTGCCGCTGGTGGAGAGCACCCTGAACCCCTTCGCCTACTCCCGTTCCAGCGCCGCCGGGTTGTGGCAGATCATGCCCGCCACCGGGCGCCACCTCGGGTTGGAACAGAACTGGTGGTACGACGGGCGGCGCGACCTCCGGGATTCCACCCGCGTCGCCCTGGACTACCTGGAGAGCCTGCACGCCGAATTCGACGGCGACTGGCTGCTGGCGCTGGCGGCGTACAACTCCGGCAAGGGCCGCGTGGGCCGTGCGCAAAAGAGCAATGCTCGCAACGGGCTGGCCACGGACTTCTGGTCCCTGCGCCTGCCTCGCGAAACGCGCCGCTACGTGCCCAAACTGCTGGCGCTGGCGCAGATCGTCGCGGATCCCGAGGCACACGGTGTCGCGATTCCCGAGGTGCCCAACGCGCCCTCCTTCGAGGTCGCCGCGACCGGCGGACAACTGGAGCTGGCCAGGGCTGCGGATCTGGCCGGTGTCGAAATGGGTACATTGCGCGCGTTCAATCCCGGCCAGCTGCGCTGGGCGACCTCGCCGGACACGGCACAGGAACTGCTGGTCCCCGTCGGCACCAGGGAGAAGTTCGAGCTCGGTGTCGCCGCGCTGACACCCGACGACCGGGTTCGCTGGCAGCGCTACCGCATCGAGCGAGGCGACACGCTGAGCCACATCGCGCGCCGCTTCGACACGCAGGTGGGACTGCTGCAGGACGTCAACGACATCCGCGGCAGCCGCATACGCGCCGGCGATACGCTGCTGATCCCACAGGGGAGTGCCTGGGCGTCGAGCCTGGCCTTTGCCTCGACGGAATCGACCCGGCCGCGCGGGTACCGGGTGCGCAAGGGCGACTCCCTGTACCGTATTGCCGGCAGGTTCAACGTGTCCATCAAGGACATCATCGCCTGGAACTCCCTGGACCCGGACGCCTACCTGCAACCCGGGCAGAAACTGACGCTCTACGTCAGCGGAGGCTAGGCGCGCAATACCCCGCATCCTGCTCCGACAGTGAATTTGAACTGAGCCACTACCGACTGGCCGGGGCGCTTGCGCCGACACTCTCCCAGCGTTATGTTTACGCCCGCGTTGCGCGACGTCGCAACATCCAACCAGACTGAGGAACTTCCCATGAAGCACACGCTTTCCCTGCTGTCGCGCCGCGTCGGCATCTCCCTGCTCGCACTGCTGGCACTGTGCGTGGGCACACTGGCACAGGCCGAGGACGGTGCCGACAGCAGCGGCGGTCGCGCCGTGGCGCTACAGATCGAGGCCGTGGTCACCGACATCGACCTCGAGACGCGGCAGGTCAGCCTGCAGGCACCCGACGGCGAAATCGTCACCGTGACCGCGCAGGAGCAGGTAGTGAAGCTGGAAGACGTCAGCGTGGGCGACCGCCTGGTGGTCACCTACCTCGCGGCGCTGGAAGGCGAGGTGCGCGAGCCCACCGAGGAAGAGCTGGCAGAGCCCTGGGTGGTACTCGAGGAGGCCGGTGAGATGGGCGAGGACGGGGAAGCGGCCATCGGCGCCGCGCGCATGATCCGCGCCGTGTGCACCATCGAGGGCATGAACCGGGTGCTGGGCACGGTCACCATCAGGGACGCCCGCGGCCGACTGCACGTTATTGGCGATGTCGAGCCTGAGAAAATGGAGGGCGTCACCCTGGGCCAGACCGTGGTCGTGGTGTACGCGGAGGCCCTCGCCCTGTCGCTGGAGCACCACAGCGCGGAGTAACTTCCCCTCGGCCGGCTGCTCTTCAGCCGGCCAGCAGTTCCTCCACCAGCGCGCCGACGGTGACGGTTGCCGTTCCCTGGCGCTGCTGGTGGAAATACCCCGCCACTTCACTCGGCTCTTTGTTCAGCTCAATCGAGAGGGCGCCCGCGGAGCGCGCCTCGCGCACGAACCCCGCCGCGGGGTAAACGACTCCCGAGGTGCCGACGGCGACAAACAGGTCGCAGGCCGCCAGCCGCGCCGCGATCAACTCCATGTGGTAGGGAATCTCCCCGAACCAGACGATGTCCGGGCGCAACCCCCCGGCCTGCCCGCAGTGCGCACAGGGCGTGGTCGCGTCGTGGTCCCCCCGGGCCGGTGCGCGGCCGCCGCAGTGCCGACAGAGCTCACCTCCCAGCTCGCCGTGCATATGGCAGACCTGGGAGCTGCCGCCGCGCTCGTGCAGGTCGTCGACATTCTGCGTGACGAGAAATACCTCACCGGGGAAGTCCCGCTGCAGCCGGGCCAGTTCGCGGTGGGCGGCGTTCGGCTCCACCTCCCCGAGCTGCGCCCGACGCGCATTGTAGAAGCGGTACACGAGTTCCGGGTCGCGGTCGAAGGCCTCCGGCGTGGCGATCTCCATGGGATCGTGCCCCTCCCAGAGACCACCGGTGTCGCGGAAGGTTTTCAGGCCGGACTCGGCGGACACGCCCGCCCCGGTGAGGACGACAATGCGCTCGATAGCCCGTTCGGCAAATTCTGGCAACGAATCAACTCTCCCCTGTCGGTAGATCGAGATCGTCGAGGACATGCAGCAAACCCGGCGCGGTGAAGTAGAGGGCGCAGCGCACAGTCTCGCTTCCCATACAGCGCACCGCGTCCCGGTAACCCTCGAGTTGCCCGCGATATTTCCCGGCTTCCCGCGCGGCGAAGTCCTCCAGGCGCTCATCGGGCCCGGGGCGGCTCGTCTTGTAGTCGACGATCCAGCGCACGCCCGTTTCCCGGTCGATGAAGCAGCGATCGATCGCGATGTCCCGGGGAACGCCCTCCCGCACCACGCTGAGGGCCCACTCGCTGCGGGGGTCGCCGTGGCCGGCATCCAGAATCCAGCGGCCGCTGCCCCCGGAATCCAGGGTGGTGCGAATACTCTCGCACACCGCCTCCAGGGCGTTCTCCAGTTGCGCGCCCGACAGGCCGAGCGCACGCAGGGCGGCGCGCCAACGGTCGATATCTTCCGCTTGCGGACGCTGGGGGAGCTGCGCCCGCAGCGACAGATCCTCAAGCGCTGCGTGCACCACTGTTCCGACGCTGCGCTCGACCGGGTTGTCCGGTCGGTCGGGCCGGTTCTTCCCCGCCCCCTCCACGGTGTCTGCCGCGCCGGGGGGCTGTACGCCGCCGACAGCCCGGGCGAGTCGGCGCAGGGGGACGCCCGTGGTCGCGTTGCCCGCGAATCCCGCGCCGGCCGCCACCTCGATACGGCGGGCGTCGTTGTCAAAGCCCGACCAGACGGGGTGCAACAGGCTTGTCTCCCCGGGCGCCTTGAAACACGCGCCGGCGTCGTCCCAGGCGGGGCTGGCGGTGAGGTATAGCCGGCGCACCGCCCGGGTACAGCCGACGTACAGCAGCCGTGTCCGCTCCAGCAGACTCTTTTCCCGGCGCACGCTGCGCAGGTAGTTGTAAAGGGTGGCATCCTTTTCCCGCTGTTGTTCCCGGGCGGCCAGCAGGAAGCGGCGGTTGCCGGCGCTGTCGCGGCGCTCGTCCCAGAGCAGCAGGTCGCGCCCGTCGCTGCGGGGAATGCCGTTCAGGCGCGGGATGACCACGCGATCGAACTCCAGCCCCTTGGCCTTGTGCAGCGTCATCAACTGGACCCTGCCCTGCGGGTCGCCACCGCTCGTGTAGCGCGTCTCGAGTTGCCGGCGCAACCAGGTGCCGTCGAGCCCGACCCGCTCCGTCTCGGCCAGTTCCAGCAACTGCAGGAAACTCTCCGCGTCCGACAACTGTGTCTCCCCGTCGGTGCAGCCCGGCCCTCCGAGATCCGTCCAGGTCTGCTCGACCCACACCCGCAGCGCCAACCTGTCCCGCCGTGTCCGCGCGGCCTCGAGCACCGGGAATACCCTCTCCACGCGCTGTCGACCGTCGGCACTCAGCGCTTCCAGCGCCGCCGGTTCGGCCAGAACACGGCGGATGGGCAGGTGATCCCGCGCCCACTCGCCGATGACCCCCAGGTCCGCCAGGGTAAGTCCGCACCAGGGAGCGCGCAGCACCGCCAGCCAGGCGAGACGATCCGCGTCGCAGGCCAGGGCGTCGCACAGCGACAGGAGGTCGGCCACGACCGTCGAGCTGGCCAGGGACTCCAGCTCCTGGGCGCTGAAGGCGATCCCCCGCAACTTCAAGGCCGCGGCGATGGGCTGCAGGTGCCCCCGCGTGCGGCCGAGCACCGCGATGGTTTCACGGGACTCCGCGAGGCAGTCGCGGACCAGGTCACAGACGAAGTCGATCTCTCCCTCCCCGGCCCCCTCGCCATGGAACGCGTACTGTTCCACCGCGGGCGAGCGCTCGGCCGGTGCAATGGCGACTGCCGCGCGATAACTCACCCGCGCGTGGTTGATGTCGTCCTCGCGCGGGAAGGCCTGCCGGAAGGTCGCGTTGACCCAGTCCACGATGCCCCCCCGGGAGCGGAAATTGCACTTCAGCTCGACCGTCTTCGGCAGCACACCGTTGAAGCCCTCCTCCTGCGCCTTGAGGAACAGGCCCACGTTGGCGCCGCGGAAGCCGTAGATCGACTGCATGGCATCGCCCACGATCATGAAGGTGCGCGGCGCCTGCGGGTTTTCCTCGTTGTACTCGCCCCACCCCCGGGTCAGCCGCTGCAGCAGTTCGTACTGGCTGTTGGACGTGTCCTGGAACTCGTCGACAAGAATATGTTCGATGCTGTAGTCGAGTCTCTGGGCCAGTTCTGTCGGCGCGTCGTCATCACCCAGCGCCTGCAGCGCACCCAGGGCCACCTGGCCGTGATCCACGACGCCGCGACGGCGAAATACCAGCAGCAATTTGGTCGACAACACGGGCAACAGGCGCGACAGGTGTTCCACGCGCTGCCAATCCTGGCTGCCCTGCCCGGTTCCCGGCAGCAACAGCACGCCGCACAATGCCTCCCGCAGCCCCTCGACCGCTTCGAGCCGCGCGATCACCGCCTTCAGTTCCGCCTTGCGTTCGTCCGCGACCCCCTTGCCCGGCGGGAAGCCCATGGTCTTGTCCAGCCGGCTGCGCCACTGGCCGCCGCCCGTGAGGAGCATGTTGCACAGGGCGCGCCAGGTGTCGAGATACTCCGGTTGTGCCCCGGGAAAGTGTGCGGGGGTAGGCTGCCCGAGGTTGTCACAGGCGTACTGCAGCAGCGGCAACAGGTCATCCCCGTGCGGCTCCAGTGCTGCCCGGACCGGGTCCAGGGTTTCACCGACGAGGCCGTCCACCGCCGCGGCGAGGTAGTGGCCGGCGGCATCGGGGCCCTCCTCGAACTCGATGAACGCCCGCCACTGCTCCCGCCTTGCGAGCATCGCGACCAACAGCTCTTCCAGGCCCTCCCAGTTGTTGTCAAAGTCGCTGAGCACAGCGCGCAGGTCGTCGGCGATCGCGCCGCCCCGGTCCAGTTCCGCGTACAGCTCCCGCACCGCCTCGCGGTACAGGGCGTCGGTATCGTCCTGGGGACTGGCCTGCCCGCCGAACTGGCTGAGCACCGGCATCTGGCGCGTCAAGCCCATACAGAATCCGTCGATCGTCTTGATGTTCAAGCGCGCCACGTCCCGGGCGAGCTGCCAGCCGCGCTGTGCGTCGCTGTCCAGGGCCGCCAGGGCCAGGTTGCGGGTGACCTGCTCGTGGGGGCTGTCGCAGGGGTCGCCCTGCCGGGCCCCCCGCAACGCGTCGAGCACCCTGGCCCGCATTTCGGCGGCGGCCTTGCGGGTAAACGTAATCGCCAGCACCTGCTCCGGACGCTGCACCCGCGACAGCAGTCCGAGGTAGCGCTGGATGAGCAGTTCCGTCTTACCGGAACCCGCCGGCGCGGTGACACAGAAACTCCCCGTGGGCCGGATGGCGGCCGCCCGTTCGGCGGCGTCGACGACCGCGCTCACTCTGCGGTCACCGCGGTATCGACCCGACAGAGGGGCTGCAGCCCGCACCATGTGCAACTGTTGCTCGACAGGGGATCCACCCGCGCATCACCGGCGATAAACTCCCGCGCGAGGCGGCGCAACACGTCCGCCCACTGCGCGTTGCGCGCCTCCCAGTCCGCCGCCGCCATGGGCGACTGCGCGTCCTTGCTGCGCCCCGACCCGCTGCCGATACCCGCGACGCCCTCGATGCGCCCGAGTCCGGCGAAGGCGCACTCCCCGCGCCTGACCCGTGCGAAAGCCAGGGCACCCGGCGCCGCGGGCACCGCCAGGCCATAGAGCAGCAACTGCGGCCGCGCGGGTCGGTCTCCCTCCCAGTCCTTCACGCCGCAGGCGCCGGTCTTGTAGTCAATGACAACGGTCGAGCCGTCGGGCAGCCGGTCGATGCGATCGACGCGCAGGGTGATCTGCAACTGCTCCAGCTCAAGCTGCAGCTTTTCCTCCCTTGCCACCACGACAAATTCGCCGCGTTGCTTCTCCACCGCCAGCCACTCGAGCAACAGCGCGCGCAAGCGCTCGCCCTCCAGCGACCAATAGCCGGCTCCGAGGGCGCGTCGGCGGCGCTCGCGCACCGCATCCAGGGCGTGCCGCACGGCCTCCTCCACCTGCACGGCAAGGGCCTGCTCTTCCAACGCCAGCAGGCCCGCGTGATCTCCAACCTGGGTCCACAGGGCGTAGAGCGCATCGTGCACGAGATTGCCGCGCTCGGCGGCGGACAGGGCGACGCTGAAGTCCGGCAGGGGCTCGACCCTGAGCCTGCGGCGCGCGAAAGCCCGGAAGGGACACTGGGACTGGTCTTCCAGCAGCCCGCTTCCGCCGACCCCCGGGGTCGCAAAGGGATCCAGCGCTGGCGCGCGATGGTCTTGGAGGGTTTCGACTGCCGCCCGATCGCGCTGCGCCGACCAGGCGGGATCGAGCAGTGCAGCCGACTCTGGCGGCTGTACCGCGAAGCCCTCCAGCAGCGCGCTGGGCAGTTCCTCCACCCCCTCCTGCTGGTTGCAATAGCTGGCGTATACCACCCGTCCACCGCGTTTGTACTGGCGCATCAAGCCCTCGGCGAAGAGCCATTCGCGCTCCGGGGTCGCGTGGGGCATGTGCAGGCGAGCCTGCAGTTCTATCGGGATAAAGGGACTGGGATGGGCTGGCGCGGGCCAGCTGCTGGACTGCATTCCCGACAGCCACAGATGATCAAACGCCAGGCCCGCCGCCTCCAGCCGACCGAGCACCTGCACCGCGCTGTCATCGGTACGGGGCTGTGACACCCGGCGTTCGCAGCTCGACCGCAGCAGCGCGAGGGCGGTCTCGTAGTCCATATTGCCGACAATCGCGTCGAAGGCGCGAAACCCGTCCAGCGTCTCGTACCACGCCTCCACCTGCTGGTATTCCAGCGAGTCCAGGCTGCCGCTGCCGGGCCAGCCCCAGCTGTCGAGCACGCGGGTGAAGCGGTCGCACCAGTCCGCCGCCGTCCCTACGCGACGCAGATCACGGTCTCCGCGCATGCCACTCAGGTAATGCCCCAACGCCAGGCCGCGGGTCTCATCAAGGCGGGTATTGCAGGCGTCGTAGCACAGGTCGTGGACATCGATTTGCTCACTGCCCCCGTCGTACAGCCGCAGCAGGAAACGCGCGGCGAGCGCACCGCCCGCGTCCGGCAGGTCGAGGAAGCGCGAGCGCATCAATGCGACCACCGCCGGCACTGTCGTCTGCTGCAAGCCGAGGGCGAGTACGCCCAGTGCATCGCGCACAACCGGCGCCTGGTCCAGGCTGATACCCGTGGAAAAATTGACCGGCAGGCTGGTGTAGTCTGCGCCGAGACAACCGAACTCCCGGCGCATCAGGTACTCCAGCGCCACCCGCTGCCCGGGGTCGTCGCCAATGACAATGCCAATGGTGGACTCCGGTTCCTCCCGGTGCAGTTGTGCGGCCCAGGCAGCCATGCCCTGCAGTTCCTCCCTGGGGTCGCTGAAAGCCAGCAACCGGCAGTCGGGCTCCGTGGTCGTCCCCTCGGGCTCCAGTACCTCGACACACAGGGTATCGAGCAGGGTGCGGTGCAGGGGCGCGATGTCGTCGAACTCCAGCAGCACCACGCCGGAGCCCGGCTGTCGGTAACCGCTGCGCGAGAGCGCCACCAGGGCGTCGGCGCGCGCCCACAGCCGGCGCGAGCGCAACTGCTGCTCGAACAGCTCCAGCCAGGCGAGGAAGGTCGCGCAGTCGCGGTCCAGTTCGAAGCGCTGGCGCAGTGCCCTGTCGGTGACACGCACCTGCCAGCGCAGCAGGGTATCCCGCGCCGCGCTGGCCAGTTCCGCCGCGGCGGTTTCGCGCAGCAGTGGGTAACTGCCGCTGTGCGCGGCGTGTTCCTCGATCACGCGGCGCCACAGTTCCAGTTCCTGGTCCTGGGCGAGCTGGGGGCGCAGCTCGAGCAGACCCTCCCGGGACGCCCCCTGCAGCGCGTCCTGCAGCCAGTGGTCCAGCGCCAGCACCGGGAACGGCTCCCAGGCCCCGTCACCGGCGGCCATGCGCCGTCGGGACCACTCGGCGCGGATGCGCCGGGCCAGCCGGATGTTGGGAGTTACCAGGGTATATCCCTGCCCGACCAGCGGCAACAGGGGTTCCATGTCGTAGAGGCTGTGCGCCAAGCCTGGCTCCCGCGGGGAAAAGACCGACGCCGGGACGCCTACACAAAGGTGCCCGACTGCTATAGAATGCCGCGCCCGGCACACCGACCGGTTCCGCGGGACAGCAACACTCTATCAGGTCAGCCCATTGGGGAACCAGCGATGAGCAACATCGAAGTACACAATGTCAACGTCGACGCCCAGGACGTACTCATCACGCCCGAACAACTGAAGGCCGCCCTGCCGATGTCCGAGCAGGTGCACGACACCGTGGTGGAGAGCCGGCAGGTGATCGAGAACATACTCGAGCGCAGGGACCACCGACTGTTCGTCGTGGTGGGCCCCTGCTCAATCCACGACCCTCAGGCTGCGCTGGACTACGCCGGGCGACTGAAGGCGCTGGCGGACGAGGTATCCGACACCCTGTACATTGTCATGCGCGTGTATTTCGAGAAACCGCGCACCACCGTCGGCTGGAAGGGGCTCGTGAACGACCCCCACCTGGATGATTCCTTCAAGATCGAGGAGGGCCTGCACATCGCGCGCAAGCTGCTGCTGGACATCCTCGAACTGGGTCTGCCGACCTCCACCGAGGCGCTGGACCCGATCTCGCCGCAGTACCTGCAGGACCTGATCAGCTGGACCGCCATCGGGGCGCGCACCACGGAGTCACAGACACACCGCGAAATGGCCAGCGGCCTCTCCAGCGCCGTGGGCTTCAAGAACGGCACCGACGGCGGCCTCACCGTCGCCACCAACGCCCTGAAGTCGGCGGCCAAGCCGCACCGTTTCCTCGGCATCAACCGCCAGGGACAGGTCTCGGTGTTCACCACCCGCGGCAACCCCTACGCGCACATCGTACTGCGCGGCGGCAGCCAGGGCCCGAACTACGATTCGGTGCACGTGAAACTGGCGGAGACGGCCCTTGCCGAGGCGGGCGTCTCCAGCAATATCATGGTCGACTGCAGCCACGCCAACTCCAACAAGCAGCCGGAGCTGCAACCGCTGGTGGCGGAAAACCTGTGCAACCAGATTATCGAGGGCAACACCTCCATCGTGGCCATGATGATCGAGAGCAACCTCGCCGCCGGCAACCAGTCGATACCGGAGGACCTCAGCCAGCTGCAGTACGGCGTCTCCGTCACCGACGGCTGTATCGACTGGCAGAGCACCGAGGCCTGCGTGCGCCAGATGCGGGATATGCTGAAGGACGTCTTGCCCGGCAGGATCTAGCGCCAGCTTACAGCTGATGAGACGGGGCTCTCCAGCACGCGGACAGCGCGCGCGGGAGTGCTTTGCTCCCTGGCGGCGCCCCTCCGGGGTACCCTCAGTCGGTCGGGAGCCTGAAAGCGCTTCGCTGTCTCCCTCCACTCCCTCGGCGCCTGGCCTTATACGTCCGCAAAGCACTCCCGCACCCACTGCCCTCTACGGTTCTATGAAAGGAGTGTGGTAGCTCGCGCGGTGCCGCCGGGCCCGGCGGGAAAGGCCAGCCAGGGTGAGTATCTTGGCAGTCCGAACCCTGGTGGCCTTACCGGCCGGGCCAGGTCCAGGGAGGTCGGGTCACCGCCAGGGAGCAAAGCACTCCCGCGCCCGCTGCCCGGCTAAGGCCTAGAACTTAAAGCCGTCGAAAGATTGCTAAGAGTAGTAAGCCTGCGAAGTATCGGTGTGATCGGTGATGTCCTTCACCGCGGTGAGCTGGGGGATCTGCTCCATCAGGGTCTTCTCGACGCCGCCCTTGAGGGTCATGTCGACCGCGGAGCAACCCTGGCAGCCGCCGCCGAACTGCAGCACGGCGACCATCTCGTCGGTGACCTCGATCAGGCTGACCTCGCCGCCGTGGGCGGCCAGGGCCGGGTTGACCTCGTTGTAGAGCACGTAGTTGATGCGGTCCTCGACGGGGCTGTCGTCGCTGACCCGGGGCATCTTGGCGTTGGGCGCCTTGATGGTGAGCTGGCCGCCCATGCGGTCCTTGGCGTAGTCGACCAGGGCGTCCTCCAGGAAAGGCACGCTGCGGCCCTCGTACCAGACCTTGAATTTTTCCAGTTGGTGCTCCTCGTCGTCGTCCTGCACGTCCCCCTCCCGGGCGTACGCGATGCAGGTCTCTGCGCGGGGAGTCCCGGGCTGGTTGATGAAGACCCTGACACCCAGGGCGTCCTCCTGTTTGGCGAGCAGTTCGGCCAGGTAATCCTGGGCCGATTCGGTGATGGTGATCATGACGCGTCCCAATCCGAGTAAATTACTCAGGTATTCTATCACAAAAGTGTGAGGGCGCGCGGGTTTTCAGCACCTCATGGTGAAGATAATCTGTTAATATGCTTAGCTTTTTTGGGGGGAGTGGAACGTCCCGCTCCCGGGACTCTGACAGGGTGGAACCATGGCCAGCGACAATATAAAACCCCTGACACTGGAGGAGGCGCTGCAGCAGCGCATCCTGGTGATCGATGGCGCGATGGGCACCATGATCCAGGCCGAGGGCCTGGAGGAAGCGGATTTCCGCGGGGAGCGCTTTGCGGACCACGACACGGACCTCAAGGGCAACGGCGAGGTCCTCAGCCTGGTGCGCCCGGACATCATCGCCAAGGTCCACCGCGCCTACCTGGATGCCGGCGCCGACATTATCGAGACGAATACCTTCGGCAGCACCTCTGTTGCCCAGGGGGACTTCAACCTCGCGGACCTGGCCGAGGAACAAAACCTGGCTTCGGCGCGCATTGCCCGCCAGGTGGCGGACGAGGTCACTGCGGAAAATCCGAAGAAGCCGCGCTACGTCGCCGGCG
>Ga0126341_1000037_pt1 | contig 26940 bp, 26 predicted proteins | sample OrbTmetagenome_FD_97057 | JGI IMG/M metagenome (GOLD analysis project Ga0126341, IMG submission 97057) | Coral microbial communities from Florida Keys, Florida, USA - Orbicella T D metagenome | ecosystem: Host-associated > Invertebrates > Cnidaria > Coral | place: Florida Keys, Florida, USA... | reverse complement strand
GTCCAGCAGGTCCGGGTCGATCACGGCGTTGCCCTTGAGCGCGCTCGCCTCGTCCCCGACCTGGTCGCGAATCATTTCCCGTCGCTGCTCGAAAGACGCAACCACCTTCGCCTCCGCGAGGGCGTCGACGTACGCTTCCGGGCTATCCAGCACGATGGGGCCACCGGCGTGGAAGCGATGCCCGCGCGTGACGTTGCCGGTGGGCAGGCCGAGTATCTCCCCGTGGTCGCAGGCGCTGCCGAGCATCGCCACCACCCAGTGCACGGGCCGCACAAACTCCTCGCGACTCGCGCCCCAGCGCATGCGTTTCGGAATAGGCAGCGCCTGGACGCTCGCGCTGATGATCTCGTTGAGACAGTCGGCCGCCCTGGCGCCCGTTTCGGTGCTGCGCAGGCCGAGGCGGGGGCCCTTCGGCGTGTCGATGGTCTCCAGTGTCTCGGGCGCGACGCCCTGCTTTTTCGCGAATCCCGTGGCGGCCGGGGTCCAGTCGCCCGACGCGTCCTTCGCCCGGTCCACGGGCGGCCCCAGCGCTTCGACCTCCCGGTCCGGCGCAGCGAGCTGCACGGTGGCGATGCGCACCGCGAGGCGTCGCGGGGTGGCAAACCACTCGACCTCACCGTGCGCCAGCTCGCGCTCGGCAAGCCCGGCGACCACACCGTCGCGGAACGCCTCGGCCAGTGAGCGCAGCGCCTTCGGCGGCAGCTCCTCCGTGCCGATTTCCACCAGCAGGCTCGCCGAGCTCACGACGCGCCCTCAGCGCCGGTCCGTTGCAGTACCTCGTCGCGCAGCGCCTCCTGCGCCATGGGAAATCCGAGTGCGGCGCGGGCGTCGAAGTAGGCCTGGGCGACGCCCCTGGCCAGCGTGCGCACACGCAGTATGTAGCGCTGGCGCTCGGTCACGGAGATCGCGTGGCGCGCGTCCAGCAGGTTGAAGGTATGGGAGGCCTTGATCACCATCTCGTAGGCGGGCAGGGGCAGGCCCTTCTCGACCAGCCGCAGCGCCTCCTGCTCGCACTGGTCGAACAGGCCGAACAGGAAGGGCACATCCGCCTCTTCAAAATTGTAGCGCGACATCTCCACCTCGTTCTGGTGAAACACGTCGCCGTAGGTCACGGGCCCGGCGGGGCCGTCGGACCAGAGCAGGTCGTAGGTGCTGTCCACGCCCTGCAGGTACATGGCGATGCGCTCCACGCCGTAGGTGATCTCGCCGGTCACGGGGTAACACTCCAGGCCGCCCGCCTGCTGGAAGTAGGTGAACTGCGTCACCTCCATCCCGTTCAGCCAGACCTCCCAGCCCAGGCCCCAGGCGCCGAGTGTAGGCGACTCCCAGTTGTCCTCGACGAAGCGGATGTCGTGGATCGCGCTGTCGATGCCCAGCGTGCTCAGCGATTCCAGGTAGAGCTCCTGGAAGTTGTCGGGTGACGGCTTCATCACCACCTGGAACTGGTAGTAGTGCTGCAGGCGGTTGGGGTTCTCGCCGTAGCGCCCGTCGGTGGGCCTGCGCGAGGGCTGCACGTACGCCGCGTTCCAGCTCTCCGGCCCGACCGCGCGCAGGAACGTGGCGGGGTGGAAGGTGCCGGCGCCCACCTCCATGTCCAGTGGCTGCAGCACCACGCAACCGGCGTCGGCCCAGAACTGCTGGAGCCGGAAAACGATGTCCTGGAATGTCAGCGTGGAAGTGTCAGCCACGGGTCCGCCCGTCATGCCGCCGCAAAAAGCCGGCTATTATACAGCCTCTCATGGCGGCATAATACGCGCATTCCCTGAAAGTGAAATTCCCCGCGTCGGGGTGGACCGGTGTGCCGTCGGGCACCCGGGGTTGTCCCGGCGCAGGGTCGGCGGTAGGGCACATGGTTTTCGGCAAGATCGTTGCGGGCATGATCGGCCTGCTCACGGGCGGGTGGCCCGGGCTGTTGATCGGCCTGCTGGTCGGCCACCTTTTCGACCGCGGCCTGGCCAGGACCCTGGGCTTCGCCTCGCCGGCCAACCTGCAGCGCATTCGCGACAGTTTCTTCGAGACCACCTTCCTGCTCTCGGGTCATCTCGCCAAGGCGGACGGACGCGTGTCGGAGGCGGAGATCGCGCACACCGAGCAGGTGTTCGTGCAGATGGGGCTGGACGCGGCGGGTCGCCGGCGGGCGATCGAGTGTTTCCGCGCCGGCAGCGCGCCCGGGTTCGACCTGGAACGTGCGGTGCGAGCCTTCGTGGCGAACTGCGGTCCGCAGCGGGCCCTGCAGCGTACCCTGCTCCTGTTCCTGGTGTCCCTGGCGCACGCGGACCAGAGTCTCCAGCCCCCCGAGCACGCGGTGCTGGTGCGGGTGGCGACCCTGCTCGGGCTGGCGCCGGGGGAGCTGGACGCCCTGCTGGACATGGCGCGGGCCCAGGGGCACTTTCACGGTGGCTCCGGCGGGGGCGCCGCAGGGCACTCGACGGCCGGTGCGGTCGAGCGCGCCTACACCGCGCTGGGCGTGGAGCCCGCCGTGTCCGACCGCGACCTGAAGCGCGCCTACCGGCGACTGATGAGCGAGAACCACCCGGACAAGCTCATCGCCAGGGGTGTCCCGGAGGAAATGGTCAGGCTCGCCACCGAGCGTTCCCAGGAGATACAGGCCGCTTACGAGACGGTGCGCAAGCACCGGGGCGGCCGCTAGCGCGCCTACATGCGCCAGAACATGGGCGTGAAGAGCACCAGCAGGGTGAACACCTCCAGGCGCCCCAGCAGCATACTGAAACAGAGCAGGCCCTTGGCGGTTTCGTTGATCTCGCCGTAGGTCGCGGCGACGTCACCGAGGCCGGGGCCGAGGTTGTTGAGGGTCGCCCCCACCGCGGAAAACGCCGTGGTGAAGTCCAGGCCCGTGGCCATCAACAGCAGCATGATGATGATGTAGCTGGAGGTGTACACGGCGAAGAAGCTCCACACCGCGCTCACCACCGACGCCTCCACCCGTGCCCGCCCGACCTTGAGGGGTATCACCGCATTCGGATGCACCAGCTGTTTCAGTTCGCGCACGCCCTGCTTGTAGATCAGCATGACGCGCATGGCCTTCATGCCGCCCCCCGTCGAACCGACGCAGCCCCCCATGCAGGAAAAAATGAGCAGCATGACCGGCAGGAACGAGGGCCAGGCGGCGAAGTCGTGGGTGGTGAATCCCGTGGTGGTGGTAATGGAAATGGCCTGGAACACGCCGTGGATCACGCTCTCGCCCGGGCTCAGGGTGCGCGTGAACAACAGGTAGGCGCTGGTGATGACGATGCCGATGAACAGCACGGACAGAAAGAACTTGGTCTCCGAGTCCCGGGTGTACACCGCCGAGTTGCGTTGCCGCCGGTTCGCGGAGGTGCGCTGCCGCCAGGCGGTGTAGTGCAGGCCGAAATTGATCGCCGAGATCACCATGAACACGCTGCAGACGATCAGCACCGCGTCGTTCTGGAAATACCCCATGCTGTCGTCGTGGGTCGAGAAGCCGCCGATGGCGACGGTGGAGAAGGCGTGGGTGACCGCGTCGAACAGCGACATGCCGACCACGTAGTACGCGCCGGCGCAGGCCGCGGTCAGCGCGATGTAGACGGAGGCCAGCGCTTTCGCCGTCTCGGTGATGCGCGGTGTCAGTTTGGTGTCCTTTGAGGGCCCGGGCGTCTCCGCCTTGTACAGCTGCATGCCGCCGATGCCGAGCATGGGCAGGATGGCCACTGCCACCACGATAATGCCGATGCCCCCCAGCCACTGCAGCAGGTGGCGGTAGAACAGTATGGACCGGGGCAGTTCGTCCAGACCGACCATGACGGTCGCCCCGGTCGTCGTGAGCCCGGAGACCGATTCGAAGACGGCGTCCACGGGGCTCATGTGCAGCGACTCGGTCAGCGCGAAGGGCAGCGCCCCGAACAGGCCCAGCACCGTCCAGAACAGCGAGGTGATCAGGAAGCCGTCGCGAATGCGCAGCTCGTGGCGCGCCCCGCGCACCGGCAGCCACAGCGCCACGCCGGCAAAGAACGTGATGCACAGCGCGGTGAGGAAAGCCATGACGGTGTGGTCTTCCGCCAGCAGCGCGAGCACCAGGGGACCGAGCATCGCCGTGCTGAAGATCATCAGCAGTATGCCGAGGATCCTGAGCGTCACGGAAAAGCGCATTGTCCGCGGATACCCTAGGAGAAGAAACCGATGCCGACGGCGAAGAGCTTTTCCACCGCCTTGATCTTGTTGCGATCCACCAGGAACAGGATCACGTGGTCATTTTCCTGCACCTCGATGTGGCCGTGGGCGATAAGCACCTCGTCGCCGCGCACCACCGCGCCGATGGTCGCGCCCTCCGGCAGCGGTATTTCGTCCAGGCGCCGCCCGACCACCTTGGAGGAGTAGGTGTCACCGTGCACGGTGACCTCCAGCGCCTCAGCGGCGCCGCGGCGCAGCGCGTGCACATTGCTGAAGTCGCCCCTGCGCACGTGGGTCAGCAGGCTGCCGATGGTAATCTGCTGCGGCGAGATGGCGATGTCGATTTCATCGCCCACGAGGTCCGCGTAGGCGGGGTTGGTGATCAGCGTGATGACCTTCTTGGCGCCCATGCGCTTGGCGAGCATGGACATCATGATGTTCGACTCGTCGTTGTTGGTCAGGGCGCAGAACACGTCCGTTGCCTCGATGTTCTCCGCGACCAGCAGCTGCGGCTCCGCCGCGCTGCCGTTGAGCACGATGGTGTGCTTGAGGCGCTCGGACAACACGCGGCAGCGATCGTAGGAGCGCTCGATGATCTTGACCTGGTAGCGGTCCTCGATGTTCTGCGCGAGGGTCGCGCCGATGTTGCCACCGCCGGCGACCATGACACGCTTGTAGGGCTTGTCGACCTTGCGCCACTCGGCCATCACCGCGCGGATATTCTCCTTCGCGGCGATGAAGAACACCTCGTCCCCCGCCTCGACTACCGTGGTGCCCTCGGGAATGATGGGCCGGTCCTGGCGGAATATGGCCGCGACCCGGGTATCCACCTTGGGCATGTGCGCACGGATCTCGCGCAGTTCGTGCCCGACGATGGGGCCGCCGTAGATCGCCCTGACCCCGACCAGTTGTACCAGGCCGCCCGCGAAATCCAGCACCTGCAGCGCGCCGGGGTTGGCGATCAGCCGCTGGATGTTCTGCGTGACCAGCTGTTCGGGGCCGATGATGACGTCCACCGGGATGTGCTCGCGCCCGAACAGCCGCTCCTGTTCCTTCAGGTAGTTCGGCGAGCGCACCCGGGAGATTTTCGTGGTGGTGCCGTACAGGGTGTAGGCCACCTGGCACGCCATCATGTTGATCTCGTCGGAATTGGTCACCGCGATGAGCATCTCGGCGTCCTCGGCGCCGGCTTTTTCCAGGGTGCTGGGATGGGAGGCGCCGCCGACGACGATGCCTATGTCGAGCCTGTCCTGAAGGGCGCGGAGCTTGTCGCCGTCCGTGTCGACAACGGTGATGTCGTTCTGTTCGTCAGCAAGGTGCTCGGCGAGGGTGCCGCCGACCTGGCCCGCGCCGAGAATGATGATCTTCATTGCCCGATGGGCTCACTGTTGGTGTCAGATGCCGGGTTCAATGCACGATAAATAAAAGCCCGACTGAATGTAAGCGCCGGTGGCGCGAAATTGTGCACAACTAATTGCGCCGGGGTGACCGCGTGGTTCACCCGGTCCTGGATAGCATGGCGTAGAACAGCCCGTCCCCTTTTCCCGCTGCGGGCAGTATCTGCCTGCCGGGCCCGGCGGGTTCCCCCGCCGTGCAGTCGAGCGGGATCGCCCTCGCGTCCGCCGTGGCTGCAGTGAACTGCTCGACCACGTCGGCGTTTTCCTGCCGCAGTACCGAACAGGTGGCGTACAGCAGTGTGCCGCCCGCCTTGAGCAGGGGCCAGAGGCCGTCCAGGATGGCGAGCTGCGCGGCCGCGAAGCCGGGAATGTCCGCGGCGCGGCGCAACAGCTTGACGTCCGGGTGGCGGCGGATGACACCGCTGGCGGAACAGGGCGCGTCGACCAGGATGCGCTCGAAGCCGGCCGGTGTGAGCTGCGCCGGGGGCGCCGCGGCGTCGCCGGTGAGCAGGGTCGCGGACAGGCCCAGCCGCTCGAGGTTCTCGGCCACCTGCAGCATGCGCCGGGCGTCCGCGTCCATCGCCACCAGTTCGCCCGTTTGCGGCTGCTGTTCCAGGAGGTGGCAGGCCTTGCCGCCGGGGGCAGCGCAGGCGTCGAGCACGCGCTCCCCCGCCGCCGGCCGCAGCAGTTGCGCCGCCAGTTGCGCCGATTCGTCCTGCACGCTCGCCGCCCCCTGCGCAAATCCCGGCAGCGATGTCACGTCCACCGCGTCGTCGAGGTACACGGCGGTATCGACGAGATCGCCCGGGCGGGCGGCGATGCCCCGCTCCGCCAGCAGTGCCAGGTAGTCCTCGCGGGACTGCCGCCGCAGGTTCACCCGCAGCGTCATGGGCGGCCGGGTATTGCCGGCCGCGAGAATATCCGCCGCCTGCCCCGGCCACTGCTCGCGCAGTTCGCGGTGGAGCCAGTCGGGGTGGGCGCTCGCCGCGGCCTCGTCGAGTGCCGCCGCGAGGGTCTCCCGCTCCCGCAGGTAGCGGCGCAGCACCGCGTTGACCAGGCCCCGCGCCCAGGTCTTGCCGAGACCGGCGCTGGCGCCGACGGTCGCGCTCACTGCCGCGTGGTCGGGGACGCGCGTCCCGTCGATCTGGTAGAGCCCGCACAGGAGCAGGCCCTGGACGTCCCGGTCGCGTGTTTTCAGCGGCCGGTCCAGCAGTTGATTGAGGACAGCCTGCAGCCGGGGCGCCTCGCGCAGCGTGCCGTAGCAGAGCTGTTGCAGGAAGGCGCGGTCCGCGCCCTCCGCGCGCTCGAGCTGCGGCGGCAGTGCCCGGTCCAGGGAGCGGCCGGCGAGGACCTCGCCGATGACTGCGGCCGCGGCGGCCCGGGTATCGAGGCTCACCCTTCCGTGCCCGGCCCGGGGGGTTCGAACCGGCGACCGGGTGCGAACAGCGCGCTGCGGGACCTGAGCAGTTCTGCCGCCGGCATGGCGCTGCCGCCGGGGAGCTGCAGGCGCCGGATGGCCAGCCTGCCGTCGCCGCAGTTCACCGCGATACCGCCGTCGTCCGCGCTGAGGATGGTCCCCGGCGGGTCGTCCGCGGCGGCCCCCGCGAGGGACCAGGCTTCCCAGATGCGCACGCGCTCGCCGTCGAGAACGCCGTGGCAGACCGGGAAGGGATTGAAGGCGCGAATCTGCCGCTCCAGCTCGACCACGCCCCGGCGCCAGTCGAGCCGGCCCTCGGCCTTGTCGATCTTGTCGGCGTAGGTGGCCAGGGCGTCGTCCTGTGCTGCGGCGGCGCCCTGGTAGCGCTCGATATCGCCGAGCACCTCCAGCAGCAGCGGCGGTCCCATGGCGGCGAGCCGGTCGTGCAGCGACGCCGCGTCCTCGCGGCCCCGGTGGTCGATCTCGCACTCCGCGGTGGCGAGCATGTCCCCGGTATCCAGGCCGGCGTCCATCTGCATGATGGTGATCCCCGTGCGCTCGTCCCCGGCCTCGATGGCGCGCTGGATCGGCGCCGCGCCGCGCCAGCGGGGCAGCAGCGAGGCGTGGACGTTGATGCACCCCAGGCGGGGAATGGCGAGAATTTCCGCGGGCAGGATGAGGCCGTAGGCGACCACGACCAGCAGGTCCGCCCCCAGGCCCGCCATCTCCGCCTGCACGTCGGCGCCCCGCAGGGAGCCGGGTTGTAGTAAGGGCACGCCGGCGTCGAGGGCGAGTTGCTTGACCGGGCTCGCCTGCACCTTCCTGCCCCGTCCGGCGGGGCGGTCGGGCTGCGTGTAGACGGCGGCGAGCTCGTGGGGGCCGGCCGCGAGCGCCTTGAGGTGGCGCGCGGCGAAGGCGGGGGTGCCGGCGAAGATGACCCGCAGGGAGCTGTCTGACATCCAGGGGCGCCCTAGGCCCGCCGGCGTTCTTTTTCCAGCTTTTTGCGGATGCGCTGGCGTTTGAGGGGGGACAGGTAATCGACGAACAGCTTGCCGTCGAGGTGGTCGATCTCGTGCTGCAGGCAAACGGCGAGGAGCCCGTCCAGCTCCCGCGTGAACCGCTCGCCGTCGCGGTCGAGGGCGGTGACCTCCACACGCCGGGGCCGGTTGACCGTCTCGTAGAAGCCCGGCACCGACAGGCAGCCCTCGTCGTATTCGCCCAGCTCGGGGTCCAGCACCGTCACCTCGGGGTTGATGAACACCCGGGGGTCGCTCTTGTCGTCGGAAATGTCGATGACCAGCAGGCGCTGGTGCACGTTCACCTGGGTCGCGGCCAGCCCGATGCCCGGCGCGGCGTACATCGTCTCGAACATGTCGTCGATCAGGGCCCGTGTGGTGTCGGTCACCGTCTCAACCGGTTCCGCCACTGTGCGCAGGCGCGGGTCGGGGAACTCGAGAATTTCCAGTACTGGCATGGTTTTGGGGGTAACTGAGGCTGCCGGAAGTGGCCGAAATTGGCTGTGTGGATTAATAACATTTGGCTTGCCAGCGTTAAATGGCGGCAGCAAACTGTAGTTAGTATACAACTTGTGATTATGGGGTGCCTAGCGTCGGGCGCCGCCACTCTGCGGGTCTGCCGGAATCGGGGGCTTCGGGGCACGGCGGTCGGAGCGCGGGTGAATCGCACAGTTGCCGCGCTGCGACGAGCTCCCCCGGAGACGGCGGCAGCGTATGCCGCCGAGTTCGGGATCGAGGTCCCGGGCAGTGCGGACGACAATGGGGCTATACAGGGACGCAAACAATGAAAACAAGGTCACTTACTGTCTGCCTGCTGCTGGTTTCCCTGCTTTTCAGCGGGTGGCTGCAGGCGGCGGTCGAGCTCAACGAGGAGGTTCCCGAAACCTACATTGTCCAGAAGGGAGATACCCTCTGGGGCATTTCGGGCATGTACCTCCGGGAGCCCTGGCGCTGGCCTGAGCTGTGGGATGTAAACCCGCAAATCGACAACCCCCACCTGATTTTCCCCGGGGACGAACTCTACCTGGTCTGGATCGACGGCGAGCCGCGCCTGCGGGTGCGCCGCGGCCGCGACGTGAAGCTGCAACCGAATATGCGCGTCAAGCCTCTCGACCTGGCCATACCCATTATCCCGCTGGACCAGATCGGTCCCTGGCTGATGAGCCACCGCATTATCGGCGCCGATGATCTCAACAACTCCGCCTACGTGGTGGCCGGCGACCAGCAGCACCTGATCAGCGCGCCGGGCGACCGGGTGTTCGGCCGCGGGCCGTTCCCCGACGGCGAGCGGACCTACGGCATCTACCGCGCCGGCGATTCCTATACCGACCCCGTCACGGGGGAAAACCTCGGCTGGCAGGCCCAGGACATCGGCAACGCCAAGCTCCTGAGCAGCAACACCCAGGAGGTGACCGAGCTGGAAGTGACCCGCGTCACCGAGGAGGTGCGCATCGCCGACCGGCTGCTGCCCCTGGAGGAGCGCATCCTGGACGCCACCTTTCACCCGCGCGCGCCGGACGTGGATATCGAGAACGGCCTGATGATCGCCGTCGACGGCGGTCTCACCCAGATCGGCGAGATGAGCATCGTGGTGCTCAACAAGGGCAAGCGCGACGGCCTGCAGATCGGCCACGTGCTGGCGGTCTACCAGGCGGGCGGGCTGGTCTTCGACCGGGTCGCGCAGAACAACGTGCGCCTGCCTGACACCCGCTCGGGCCTGGCCATGGTCTTCGAGTCCTTCGAGAAGGCGAGCTACGCCATCATCCTCAAGGCCAGCCGGCCGCTGAAGGTGATGGACAAGGTCAAGAACCCCTGAGAACCGTCCGCCGCGGGATGCGGCGGCGCTGCGGCCCCGGCCCCATCAGGCTGAACCCGGAAGGCTGAGAGAACGGGCCCGCGGTCACCAACAACGGACATGACGTCAAGGATGATGTATGAGCGTTGTCACCACGCCTGCGGGGGACGTCCCCCGCGCTGAACTGACCGTAGCGGATTCGCGCTACCCCGCCCTGCTGCGGGAGATTCACGACCCCCCGGCGCTACTGCATGTGCGCGGCGACCCGTCGCTGCTCGCCGCGCCCCTTCTGGCGATAGTCGGCAGCCGTCGCGCCAGTGCCGCCGGTCTGCGCCTGGCGGCGGAACTGGCGGGGGAACTCGGCCGCGCCGGGCTGGGTATCTGCTCCGGCCTGGCGCTGGGCATCGACGCGGCCGCCCATCGCGGCGCCCTGGAGGCGGGTGCGCCGACGGTGGCGGTGATGGGCACGGGCATCGAGGACATCTACCCGCGGCGCCACCGCGCACTGGGAGAGGCGATCGCCGGAGCGGGCTGTCTCGTCACCGAGTTCCCGCGGCACACGCCGCCGCACCCGGGGAATTTTCCGCAGCGCAACCGCATCATCAGCGGGCTGTCCCTGGGTGTCCTGGTGGTGGAGGCCGCCACGGCCAGCGGCTCTCTGATCACCGCCCGCTGCGCGCTGGAACAGGGGCGCGAGGTCTTCGCACTGCCCTGGTCGACCCTGCACGACGGCGGCCGCGGCTGCCTGCAACTGCTGCGCGACGGTGCCAAGATGGTGCAGTGCGTGGACGACGTGCTGGAGGAGCTGGGGCCGCTCTACGCGCTCAACCGGGAGCGCGCGCCTGTCTCGACACTCTCCTCGACGCCCTCCCCCACGTCCTCCTACACGCCCTCCCCCGAAGCCGCGGACAGCTGGCTGATGCCCCTGCTCGGTTTCGAAGCCACCCCTGTCGACGCGCTGGTCGAGGCCAGTGGGCGGCCCGCGGCGCAGGTGTTGCGGGAGCTGTCGGCGCTGGAGATGGGCGGTCTCGCGGAGCGCGCCCCCGGCGGTTTCCGGCGCCGCTAGAACCCGGCGCCCTTGCCAAGCACGCGCCCGCGGGATAAATTCTCGCTTTTTTCCACCGCTGCGCCCGACCGCGGGCCACCCTTTGACAGGAGTAGAGCATGAGCAAGCCATTCGTGGCGATCGTGATGGGTTCGGATTCCGACCTGCCGGTAATGGAGGCCAGTTTTGACGTGCTGCGTTCCTTCGACATTCCCTTCGAGGCCCGCATCACCTCCGCGCACCGCACACCCGAGGTCACCAAGGACTATGTGAAGGATGCCGAAGCCCGCGGCTGCGGCGTCTTCATTGCAGCCGCCGGTATGGCCGCGCACCTGGCGGGCGCCGTGTCCGCAACCACGGTGCGCCCGGTGATCGGCGTGCCGATGAACGCGTCCCTGGACGGCCTGGACGCCCTGCTCTCGACGGTGCAGATGCCCGCGGGCATCCCCGTCGCCTCCGTCGCCATCGGCAAGGCCGGCGCGAAGAACGCCGCCTACCTCGCGGCGCAGATCCTGTCCGTAGGCGACGCTGGATTAGGTGAAAAGCTGCGCGCCGAGCGGGCGTCAAACGCCGAGGCCATCTACGCCAAGGACGCCGCCCTGCAGGAACAGCTCAAGGGCTGACATTGCAGTTGCCGGGCCCGGAGGAGCTGGCGCAGGCGCGCGACGCCCTTGTCGCCGGGGGTGTCATCGCCTGCCCCACGGAAGCGGTCTGGGGCCTGAGCTGTGATCCCTCCGACGGCGACGCGGTGGCGCGCCTGCTCGCTCTCAAGGAGCGCCCCGTGGAGAAAGGCCTGATCCTCGTCGCCGCCGACCCGCCCGCGTTCGACTTCATACTGGACGGGCTCACCGCCGCCGACCGGGCGACACTGGCCGCGAGCTGGCCGGGTCCCGCGACCTGGCTCGTCGAGCACCGCGGCCGCGTACCCCGCTGGATCAGCGGCGAACATGCGACCGTCGCCCTCAGGGTCAGCGACCACCCGGTGCTGCGCGCCATCTGCGAGGCCTTCGGCGGCCCCCTGGTTTCGACCTCCGCCAACCCGGCGGGCGCGCCGCCGGCGCGCGCGGAGACGGAGGTGCGCGACTACTTCGGCGATGCGCTCGACGCGGTGTTGCCGGGCGACCTCGGCGACAGCTCCCGACCCACTACCATTCGCGACCTGGCCAGCGGCGAAATCATTCGGGCTTAGGCGCCGGCGGGAGTATAATGCGCCCGCGCCACCTCCCCGGGAAAACCCTGCCATGGACATCAACGCGGTAAAATCCTACCTCCTCACCCTGCAGGACGAGATCTGCGCCGGGCTGGCGGAGGAGGACGGGGCCGCGACCTTTGCCACCGACGAGTGGCAGCGCGCAGAGGGCGGCGGCGGCCGTTCCCGTGTGCTGGTGGACGGCGCGGTCTTCGAAAAAGCCGGCGTCAATTTTTCCCATGTGCACGGCGACAGCCTGCCCCCCTCCGCCAGCGCCGCGCGCCCGGAGCTCGCCGGGCGCAGTTTCGAGGCGATGGGCGTGTCCCTGGTGATTCACCCGGAAAATCCCTACGTGCCCACCTCCCACGCGAACGTGCGCCTGTTCGCCGCACATCGCGACGGCGAGGATCCGGTGTGGTGGTTCGGCGGCGGGTATGACCTGACGCCCTACTACGGCAACCGCGAGGACTGCGTGGCCTGGCACCGCGTCGCCCGGGACGCCTGCGAACCCTTCGGTAAGGACGTCTATCCCCGCTTCAAGCGCTGGTGCGACGAGTACTTTCTCCTCAGGCACCGCGGTGAACCGCGGGGTGTCGGCGGCCTGTTCTTCGACGATCTCAACGAGTGGGACTTCGACACGAGTTTCGCCTTCATGCGCGCGGTGGGGGATTCCTACCTGCGCGCCTACCGGCCCATCGTCGCGCGGCGCAAGGCGACGCCTTTCGGTGAGCGCGAACGGCAGTTCCAGTTGTACCGGCGCGGGCGCTACGTAGAATTCAACCTCGTGTTCGACCGCGGCACGCTGTTCGGCCTGCAGTCGGGCGGGCGCACGGAGGCCATACTGATGTCGCTGCCCCCGCTGGTGCGCTGGGAGTATGATTACCGGCCGGAGCCCGCTTCTGCCGAGGCGGAACTCACCGGGTACTACCTGCAGGATCGCGACTGGCTGGCGGAAGACGAGAGCGGTGACTGATGACTGACACGCAGCGTTACGCCGTATTCGGCAACCCGATCAAGCAGAGCAAATCGCCTGCGATTCACGCGCGCTTTGCCGAGCAGTGCGGCGAGTCCATGCAGTACCGCGCCGTGCGCGTCGAACTGGGCGATTTTGACCGCGCGGCGACGGATTTCTTCCAGGGCGGTGGCGCCGGCCTGAACGTCACTGTGCCTTTCAAGCATGACGCCTTCGAGTTTGCCGGGGAACTCAGCCAGCGCGCGCAGCGCGCCGGCGCGGTAAACACGCTGGCCCAGCGCGAGGACGGCAGTATCTTCGGTGACAACACCGACGGCGTCGGCCTGGTGCGCGACATGATCGCCAATCTCGGCTGGGCGGTGCAGGGACAGCGCGTGTTACTGCTGGGGGCCGGTGGCGCTGCGAGGGGTGTGCTGGAGCCGCTGTCGCGCGAGCGCCCGGCGGAGCTACTTGTAGTCAACCGCACCGCGGAAAAGGCCGCGGGCCTGGCCGGGGAATTCAGGGATGTGGGCCCGGTCGAAGGGGGCGGCTTCGAACTGATCGGCGAGCGCCAGTTCGACCTGGTCATCAACGCCACCAGCGCGGGGCTCAGCGACGAGATGCCGGCGCTGCCGGCGAGCCTGCTCACCGAGCGCAGCTGCTGTTACGACATGGTCTACGGCCCCGACCCCACGGCGTTCATGCGCTGGGCCGCTCACCACGCGGCCTGGGCGGTGGCGGACGGCCTTGGCATGCTGGTGGAGCAGGCCGCGGAGTCCTTCTATATATGGCGGCATGTCCGGCCGGAGACCCGCAGCGTGATCCACCAGTTGCGCGAGGCCATGGAAGCGGCCTGAACGCCGCGCTCAACCGGCCGCATCCTCCAGTCCGGCGATGTGCCGGTCCTTCAGCGCCACGTAATTGTTCGCGCTGTACACGAAGTAGTCCATCTCACTGTCGGTGAGCGCGCGGCGCTCGGTGGCCGGGGTGCCCGCGTAGAGAAACCCGCTGCGCAGGCGCTTGCCCGGTGTCACCAGCGCGCCGGCGCCGATGACAACGTCGTCCTCCACCACGGCGCCGTCCATGATGACCGCCCCCATCCCCACGAGCACCCGGTCGCCCACGGTGCACCCGTGCAGTATGGCGCCGTGGCCGATGGTGACATCGCAGCCGATGTCCAGCGGCCAGCCGTCGGGGTTGTAGGGGCCCGCGTGGGTGATGTGCAGGACGCAGCCGTCCTGCACACTGGTGCGGGCACCGACGCGAATGCTGTGCATGTCGCCGCGCACCGCCACCAGGGGCCAGATCGAGACATCGTCCCCCAGTGTCACGTCCCCGAGCACTACCGCGCTGGGATCGATGAGCACCCGCGCGCCGACCGTCGGCGACACACCGCCGAAATCGCGCAGGCTGGTGGGGGTGTAGTGGCGCATTACTTGGGCTCCCTGGGTGTGGCGGCGCTCGGGGAATGGAGGCTGATACAATAGCGGCAGTGACCCGGGCTGGCCAGCGCCCGGCTGGCAGTGCACAGGCAGCGCACAGGAGATAACCGATGCCCGAGAACCGCCGCCGCTTCATCGCCGGCGCCGTCTGCCCCAGCTGCGGGCAGCAGGACAAGATTGCCGTCGACCCGGACCGCGACCAGCGTATCTGCGTGAGCTGCGGATTTACCGAGGACCGGCCGACCGGGCCGGGCGAGGCCGGCGCGGAGATTCCCACCCGGGTGAGCCGGGCCGTGTCGCGACGGGTGGAGACCCCCGCGGAGGTGGTGACCCTCCTTGAGCCGGGAGGTCCTACGAAAAAGTAGCGCGCCTCAGGAGGCGAGCCGCAGCCGCACCTGGGGTTGCGGGCCGGCGAGCCGCCCGGTTGTGACCAGGGGCTCCGGCTCGGGCCCCGCCAGTGCGCGGGCGCGGTCCCAGACATGTTCCTTGTCCAGCAACTGTTCAGCCGTGGACTGCACCATCTCCTCCAGGCCGGTCGCCAGTTCGTCTCCCAGCAGGTGGTGCACGATGATGTTCGCCTCGGTCATGTCCACGGGCAGCAGCGGGCGGCAGAGATTGCGCACGTGGTGGTCGTTGACCTCCTCCAGCAACCGGTGGGAGAGGAAAGCCGCGTCGAGCAACGTTTCCAGGCCGCCGTTGCGCGGCACCTCCCCGGGCGGGTGCAGAAAGTAGTCCCCGGCCAGGTCCAGGAAGGGGGCGGCGTAATCGTAAAACCCCTGGCGCCGGCTGACGGCGGTCACCAGGCGCAGGCAACTCGGCACGCTGCGTATGTAGCCCGTGACGAAAGTGAGCAGCGCGGCGACGGGATTGTCTTCCGCGATGACCAGCTTGTCGCGCAGGTCGGGCATACGCGAAGCGAGACTGGCGCGCAGTTCCCCCGTCTGCTCCTCGCGGCGCAGCGCGGCGGCGATGACCTCCCTGATTTCACTGGCGGCAAACATAGTGGGAACAATGATCCCCTGCCCGCGGGCGTTTCCTGGCGACAGCCAACACTCATTACAGGCTAGTACATAACCGGCGAAGCGCTATTCGCGGGGGGTTGACAAGCGTGCGGGTAGCGCGCCCCCAGGGAACCGCGCGGGACCTGATATTGATCAAGACAAATGCTCGGTATAACAGCGACTTGGGTATGCTTTTGGCGCCGAGTTCCGCTATAATTCGCGCGCTCTTTTGGCGGGACGTGTCGTCGCGCCATCGAGAAACGCCATTTTGCTGGCCTATCCACACACCCCAGTTCCCGGACGGCTGTGTCAGTTTACAGCGCTGCGCCGGGCAGTCGTGTCCGTCCCCGACCGCCAGGTGGGTGAATGTGACCGGGAACAGCCGGCGCTGGTACAACAGTATTTACTGAATGGAGACACGGGCAATGTGTTTTGAAGCGAAGCGGCTGTTCGGGCTCGCGTTTGCTCCTGTGCTTATGTTGATGAGCGCCGCCGCTCTCGCAGCGGGCGGGGAAGTCAACCAGCTCAATATGTCGCCGGGCGTCACGGAAGTCGGCCGGCAGATATACGACCTGCACATGATCATCCTGGGTATCTGTGTCGTGATCGGTATCGGTGTGTTCGGGGTGATGTTCTACTCCATCATCTACCATCGCAAATCCCGCGGCGTGACACCCTCCACGTTCCACGAGAGCACCAAGGTTGAGATCCTCTGGACGGTCGTGCCCTTCATCATCCTCATCGGCATGGCAGTACCTGCAACCACCACCCTGCTCGCCATCTACGACACCGACGACGCCGAACTGGACATACTGGTCACGGGCTACCAGTGGAAGTGGAAGTACGAATATCTCGATGAAAACGGCGACAACGTCAGCTTTTTCTCCAATCTGCGCACCTCCCAGAGCGAAATCTACAACACCGCCGCCAAGGGCGAGCACTACCTGCTCGAGGTGGACGAGCCCCTCGTGCTGCCCGTCGACACCAAAGTGCGCTTCCTGGTTACGGCCAACGACGTAATCCACTCCTGGTGGGTGCCCGCGCTGGCGGTGAAAAAGGACGCCATCCCCGGGTTCATCAACGAGACCTGGGCGCGCACCAGTGAGCCGGGGGTCTACCGCGGCCAGTGTGCCGAACTGTGTGGCAAGGACCACGGCTTCATGCCCATCGTGGTCAACGTGGTCAGCAAGGAGGAGTACAACGAGTGGCTGGGCGAGAAGCAGGCCGCGGCCGCCGAGGTGAAGGACCTGATGGCCCAGACCTTCAGCCTCGACGAGCTGATGGAGCGCGGCAAGGCGGTCTACGACCGCAGCTGCCTGGCCTGTCACGGCGCCAACGGCGAGGGCGGCGTGGGCACGCCGATTGCCGGCAGCCCTATTGCTACGGGTGAGGTCGGCCCGCACCTGGAGATCGGTATCAACGGCGTCCCGGGCACTGCCATGCAGGCCTTCGGCGGGCAGCTCAACGACGTCGACATGGCGGCCGTTATCACCTACCAACGCAACGCGTTCGGCAACAACATGGGCGACATGGTCCAGCCGATCGACGTTTACAACCACAAGAAAGGCTGATCGGAGGAGTATACGATGGGAGATCATCATCACGGTCCGGCCAAGGGCCTTTCGCGGTGGCTGTTCACCACCAACCACAAAGACATCGGGACCATGTACCTGTGGTTCTCCTTCGCCATGTTCATCCTGGGCGGCGCGTTCGCGATGATTATCCGCGCGGAACTGTTCCAGCCCGGCATGCAGCTGGTGGACCCGGCGTTTTTCAACCAGATGACCACCCTGCACGGGCTGGTCATGGTTTTCGGCGCGATCATGCCCTCCTTCGTGGGCCTTGCCAACTGGCTGATTCCGATGATGATCGGGGCGCCGGACATGGCGCTGCCGCGCATGAACAACTGGAGCTTCTGGATTCTGCCCCCGGCCTTTCTGCTGCTGGCCTCCACCCTGTTCATGGAAGGCGGCGCACCGGCGTTCGGCTGGACGTTCTACGCGCCCCTGTCCACCACCTATGCACCGCCGTCGGTCACGTTCTTCATTTTCTCGGTTCACATCCTGGGCCTGTCCTCCATCATGGGCTCCATCAACATCATCGCCACGGTGATGAACATGCGCGCCCCCGGCATGACCTACATGAAAATGCCCCTGTTCGTCTGGACGTGGCTGATCACCGCGTTCCTGCTCGTCGCCGTAATGCCGGTACTGGCCGGTGCGGTGACCATGATGCTCATGGACGTGCACTTCGGCACCAGCTTCTTCTCGGCGGCCGGTGGCGGTGACCCCGTACTGTTCCAGCACATCTTCTGGTTCTTCGGTCACCCGGAGGTGTACATCATCATCCTGCCGGCGTTCGGTGTGGTGTCGCAGATCATCCCGGCGTTCTCACGCAAGCCGCTGTTCGGCTACGACTCCATGGTGTACGCGACCTCTTCCATCGCCTTCCTGTCGTTCATCGTGTGGGCGCACCACATGTACACGGTGGGCATGCCCATCGCCGGCGAGCTGTTTTTCATGTACGCCACGATGCTGATCGCGGTACCGACCGGCGTGAAGGTGTTCAACTGGATCACCACCATGTGGCGCGGGGCCCTGTCGTTCGAGACGCCCATGCTGTTCTGTATCGGCTTCCTGGTGCTGTTTACCCTCGGCGGCTTTACCGGCCTGATGCTGTCCATCGCCCCCGCCGACTTCCAGTACCACGACTCCTACTTCGTGGTGGCCCACTTCCACTACGTGATGGTCGCCGGCGCGGTGTTCTCCATGACCGCCGCGGTGTACTTCTGGCTGCCCAAGTGGTGCGGCCGCATGTACAACGAGACCATGGGCAAGACCCACTTCTGGATTTCGTTCATCGGCTTCAACCTGACCTTCTTCCCGCAGCACTTCGTGGGCCTGGCGGGCATGCCGCGACGCATTCCCGACTACGCGCTGCAGTTTGCGGACTTCAACATGATGTCCAGCATCGGTGCGTTCATCTACGGCGCCTCACAGCTGCTGTTCCTGTACAACGTGATCGCCACGATCGTCGCCGGCAAGCCCGTCTCCGACGAGAAGGTCTGGGACGGTGCGGAGGGCCTGGAGTGGACTATCCCCACACCGGCCCCCTACCACACCTTTGAAGTGCCGCCGAAAGTCGACACGGCTCACGCACACGCCTGAGGAAGCCCATGCTGCGCATCAGCGACAACCCCGCCGTCGACACCGCCGCCAGGCTGGTGGTGGTGGCGGTGATGATGTTCGCATTCGTGTTCGTCGTCATGGTGCCGCTGTACGACGTGCTGTGCGACGCGCTGGGTATCAATGGCAAGACATCGGGGCAGGCTTATACGTCCGTCGAGGTGAGTGTCGACGAGAGCCGATTGGTGACTATCCAGTTCGTGGCCACCAACAACGAGGGCATGCCCTGGGAGTTCCGCCCCGAGCAGACCGCGATGAAGGTCAACCCGGGCGCGGTCAACGACACGGTGTTCTACGCGCATAACCCGCTGCCGCAGGCCATGGTCGCACAGGCGATCCCGAGTGTATCCCCGCCGCGCGCGGCGGAGTATTTCCACAAGACGGAGTGCTTCTGCTTCAACCAGCAGCCCCTGGAGGGCATGAGCTCGGCGCAGATGCCCCTGCAGTTCATCGTCGACCAGGACCTGCCGCGCGACATAAAGAAGATCACGCTGTCCTACACGATTTTTGATGTAACCGATATGGCGGGCGACGCCCTCGCGGCCCGCTGAGGCGCGAAGCGGTTTTCGCGCGCCAGATAACGGAGAGAGAAGATGACATCGACATCAACCGAGTACGAGAAGTACTACGTCCCGGACCAAAGCAAGATGGCGATTTGCGCGACCATCGGCCTGGTGCTGAGCATCTACGGTGCCGCGAGCCTCATGAACGACATGACGTTCAGCGAGTCCGGCGTGATCACGGGCGGCTCCTGGTCGATATTCCTCTGCGGCCTGTTCTTTTTCATGGCCACCCTTTTCGTCTGGTTCCGCACCGCCATTCGGGAAAACATCGCCGGCATGAACAGCGCGCAGATGAAGCGCTCCTACGTGATCGGCATGTGGTGGTTCATTTTTTCCGAGGTGATGTTTTTCTTCGCCTTCTTCGGCGCCCTGTTCTACGTGCGCACCCTGGTGGGGCCCTGGCTGGCCGGCGAGGGCGTCGGGCGCATGAACGGCCTGCTGTGGGAGGGGTTCGAGTACTCCTGGCCGATGATGCAGACGCCCCAGGAGGCGATCGGCGGCGCCGTGGCGCAGGCGCAGTCCGGCGTCATGGCCAACACCGGCAGCTTCACCAGCGCCGAGACGAGCATGGCCTTCGGCGACGCCGCGGCCTGGTACAAGTGGCTGCCACTGTGGAACACGCTCATCCTGCTGTCGTCCAGTTTCACCGTGCACGTGGCGCACCTGGGCCTGCTCGACGGCGACCGCAAGAAATTCAACACCTGGCTGACCATCACCGTCGCGCTGGGCGTCATCTTCCTCTTTGTACAGGTCTACGAGTACTACGAGGCCTACGCCCACTTCGGCCTGACGCTGAATTCCGGAATCTACGGTTCGACGTTCTTCATGCTCACGGGCTTCCATGGCTTCCACGTGTTCATGGGCATGACCATGCTGGCTATCCAGTTGCTGCGCTCGGTGCGGGGTAAGCACTTTACCCCCGAGGACCATTTTGGCTTCGAAGCCTCAAGCTGGTATTGGCATTTCGTAGACGTAGTCTGGGTATTCTTGTTTCTTTTTGTCTACATCTTGTAGAGAGCGGAAAACCCCCAGCCGGTCCGATGCTTCGTTGAAGTCGCCGGAAAAATACTCACGTACTGTCGTGTACGCTCCGCTTTTTCCGGCAACTTCGCCTCGCCTCGACCTCGCCTGGGGATTTTCTTCGCACTAAGAGATCCGATGATCACAACCCCAGACGCCGTCATCCCCAGGATGCCGTACCACGCGAAAGCGGCGGGGCCGGCAACTCGAAAGAATGCCGTCATTCCCGCGCAGGCGGCGGTCCGGCGTCCCGGAATCCAGTGAAGTCAGTTACTGGCCTTCGGGTGGTGACTCGAGTTGAGACTGCGGAACCGGACCCGGGTCCCAGGGGTTGCTGCGGCCCAGCTGGCCGGTGGCGACGCCGTAGAAAACCAGTCCCAGCAGCAGTATCGCCAGGGTCAGGCGCACGCCGAGGGAGTGGAACGTGCGCCGTTTTTCCCTGTCCCCCTGGTCGACCATCAGGTAGTAGAATCCACTGCCAAGGCTGGCGATAAGTGCGACCATGAACAGGACAATTGCAGCTTTTAACAATGGCTTTCTCCGGGGCAGAACCCGTGCATTATAAACCAGTACGCGCTACCGCCGACCGCCCGCAGGCGCCCCTGTTCAGGTGCCCGTGGTGAGTGTCCCCTTCCGCTTTGACCCGGAGTGGCGCACCACCCTGTTCGCCCTGGTGATGGTGCCCGCGCTGGCCGGCCTCGGCGTGTGGCAGTTGTCCCGCGCGCAGGAAAAGGCCGCGCTGCAGGAGGCCTTCGAGGCGCAACAGGCGGGGCCGCCCGCCGCGCTGTCCGAACTGGCGGGCGCCGACCAGGCCGCCCTGGCCTACCGCCCGGTGCAGCTCACCGGCAGGTTCCGTCCCGGGCAGTACTTCCTGCAGGACAACCGCCTGCAACACGGCCGTTACGGCAACGAGGTCGTCGCGATTTTCGAGATTGATGGCGGGGACGAAGACAGGCCGCGCCTGGCCCTGGTCAACCGCGGCTGGCTGCCCGCGGACCCGGCGCGCACGTCCCTGCCCGAGGCGCCGGAGGTGCCGGGCAAGGTCACCATCCGCGGCCACGTGTACATCCCGCCGGGGGACCCCTACCTGCTGCGCGAACAGGACCTGGCCGAGGGTTGGCCCAAGCGCGTGCAGGCGGTGCAGGTGCCGGTGCTGGCGGCGGCGCTCGGCGATGAGGGCGACGCGCTGTTTCCCCATGTCGTGCGTATCGAGCGCGGTGAGACGGGCGCCCTCTCGGTCGGCTGGAAGATTGTGAACGTGGGCCCGGCGAAACACTACGGCTACGCGGTGCAGTGGTTCCTGATGTCCGTGGTGCTGGCCCTGCTGTACGTGCTGCGCAGCAGCAACCTGCGCCAGTGGCTGGGTGCGCGCCGCGCGGGCGGGTCGCAGACATGAGCGGGCCCAATAACGGGCGGCTGGTGCTGCTGCTCATCGCCGGCATCCCGGTGACGATGATTCTCGCCGCCACCTGGCTGTGGCTGTTCGTCGCCCGCGGCGACCTCGACATCGTCGGGCTGCTGGGAACCGCGAATCGCGGAGAGCTGGTACAGCCGCCCCGGCCCCTGGCCGAGGTGACCTTAAGGGACCGGGCGGGTGTCGCCCTGCCCTTCGAGCAACTCGAGCCGCGCTGGACGCTGCTGGTCCCGGGCGGCGCCACCTGTGGTGAGGATTGCGAGCAGTTGCTCTACCTCACACGGCAGATTCACGTCGCCATCGGCAAGGATTTCAATCGCCTGCGCCGCGCGCATGCGGGTACCGCCGACCCCGGCCGGACCCGCCTCGCGGTGGACGCGCTCAGCGACGACTCCCCGGTGCCGGAGAGCTTTGGCGCGCTGCTGGAGGGTGAGCACCGCGGGCTTCTCGCCCTGCACCTGCAGGCGGCGGACTTCGACCGCCTCTTCCCGGAGTGGCGTGCGGACCGAAGCACCTGGTACCTCGTCGACCCCCGAGGGTGGGTGATGATGGCCTACAATAGTGAGATTCCGTACAAGGACGTGATTTCCGACCTGAAGTTCCTGCTGAAGAACTCGGGCACATGAGGTTGTAATGGAGGAACTGCCACAGGCCGGTGCAGCCACCTGGCGCGACTACCTGGAGCTGACCAAGCCCAACGTCGTGCTGTTGATGATCGTGACCTCGGTCATCGGCATGTTCATGGCCGTACCCGGCATGGTGCCGCCGCTGGTGCTGGTGCTGGGCAACCTCGGTATCGCCCTGTGCGCGGGGGCCGCCGCCGCGGTCAACCACCTGGTGGACCAGCGCGTCGACCAGAAGATGGCGCGCACCCACAACCGGCCGCTGGCCCAGGGCCGCGTCGGCAACCTGCAGGCGAGCCTGTTCGCCCTCGTGCTCGGCGGCGCGGGCATGGCCATCCTGCTCATTTGGATCAACGCCCTGACCGCCTGGCTGACACTGGCGTCCCTGGTGGGTTACGCCTTCATCTACACCATGTTCCTGAAGCGCGCGACACCGCAGAACATCGTCATCGGCGGCCTCGCGGGCGCGGCCCCTCCCCTGCTCGGCTGGACCGCCGTCACCGGCGAGATTCACGGGCACGCCCTGCTGTTGGTGCTCATCATCTTCGCCTGGACACCGCCCCACTTCTGGGCCCTGGCCATCGCGCGGCGGGAGGAGTACGCGGCCGTCGGCATCCCCATGCTGCCGGTGACCCACGGCGTGGCCTTCACCAAGCTGCACATACTGCTCTACACCATCATGATGTTCCTGATCACGCTGCTGCCCTACGCTACCCGCATGAGCGGCCCGCTCTACCTGCTCGGTGCGGTGGTCCTCGGCGGCGGCTTCCTGTACTGGGCGGTGGAACTGATGCGCGGGCGCAACGAGAAGGCCCCGATGGAGACATTCCGCTACTCCATCATCTATCTCTTTGCCCTGTTCATTATCATGCTCGTGGACCACTATCTCTTCCCGGTCGGCGCCTATGCGCCTGGGGGGTCCCTGTGAGCCAGTCCCGCAACATCCGCTTCACCGTCGCCGCGCTGCTGGTCCTGATCACCGTCATCGTCGGCGGCTTCGTGCACCGCATCAGCCTGCCCCGCGTCCTGACCGACGGCGAGATGAAGGCCAACGGCCTCTACCTGCTGGAGACGCCGCGTGACTTCGGCGAGGTCAGCCTGCTTGACCACCGGGGAGAGCCCTTTACAGGGGCGCGGTTCGAGGAGAACTGGAGCCTGGTGTTCTTCGGTTTCACCCACTGCCCCGATGTGTGCCCGACCACCATGGCGTTTCTCGACCAGTTCGTGGCCTCGCTGGAGGGCACGGAGGCACAGGACACCCAGGTGGTGATGGTGTCAGTGGACCCGGCGCGGGATACGGTGGAGCAGCTGGGGCAGTACGTGCCCTACTTCAACCCGGAGTTCGTCGGGGTGACCGGCGAATTCCTGGATGTGCACCGCTTCGCCACGGCGCTGAACACCCCCTTCCGGAAGGTGCCGGGGGGCGATGAAAACTACCTGGTGGATCACAGTGCCAACGTGGTGCTGATCAATCCCCGGGGCGATTACCACGGGTTTTTCAAGGCGCCCCTGGACCAGGCGAAGATGAAGCTCACCTATCGCTCGGCCCGGGCGCTGTGGGATAAATCGACCTGATCGGCCGGCGCGGGGTCAGTTGTTGCTGACCAGGCGGGGTTCGGGCGCAACGTCCACGGGGGCGTCGATCTCCAGGGATGCCTGTATACGGGCGTCGAGGTCCCCGGCCACCTGGTTGGAGATCTCGTCCAGGAGGCGGTTGCCCTCCTGGTAGTCAGCCCCGGATTGTCCGTCCCCGGGCAGGTCCGCCGGTTCCAGGTATACACCCGTCGCGGGGCCCGCGAGGCCGACACCGGCGAGCGTCGGGGCGGGGGCCGCTTCCTGTGCCGAGGCGGTCACGGCCGCGAGGGCCAGTACCAGTCCGGCGATTACACTGTACAAACGCATGGTTCTACTCCTTAATCTGTTACCTCAAGTGTTACCTGGGTAACACCTGATGAGGCCATTGTACGCTGATTCAAGCTGCACGGTTCGTGCAATATCGCACGGCGACGACGTAAATCAACGATAAGTTGTTGTTTTTGAACATTTCTCCACTTTTCATGACAATTTCTTCACTTTTGTAACCGAAAAATGTGAAAAAGTAACACTTTGGCCCCGAAACCCCCCGGGGGCCGCGCCGCGTGGCATTTTCCGGTGGGATGGGCTTTAATGCCTGACGGGTGCGTCGGCCGGCGCGCCCGGCCCCTGGAACTGTGAGCCCCGTGCCCGATGCCCGATAAAACCGCCCCGATTGTCCTGGTGGATGGATCGTCATACGTCTACCGCGCCTTCCACGCACTGCCGATGCTGACCACCTCCGACGGCGCCAATACAGGTGCCGTGCGGGGCGTTGTGAGCATGTTGCGAAAACTGGTGGCGGAATACCCCGAGAGTCCCGTGGCGGTGGTCTTCGATGCCAAGGGCAAGACCTTTCGCGACGATATCTACCCCGAGTACAAGGCGAACCGGCCCCCCATGCCCGACGAGCTGCGCGAGCAGATCGAGCCGATCCACGCCATCGTCAGGGCCATGGGCCTGCCCTTTATCTGCGAGCCGGGCGTGGAGGCCGACGACGTCATCGGCACCCTGGCGCGCCGGGCCAGCGCCGGGGGGAGGGCGGTGGTCATCTCCACCGGCGACAAGGACATGGCCCAGCTGGTGGACGCCAACACCACGCTGGTCAACACCATGACCGAGACGGTGATGGACGAGGCGGGGGTGGAGGAGAAGTTCGGTATCCCCCCGTCCCTGATCGTCGACTTTCTCGCCCTGATGGGCGACAAGGTGGACAACATTCCCGGCGTGCCCGGGGTCGGTGAGAAGACAGCACTGGGACTGCTGCAGGGCCTGGGCGGCCTCGACGAGATCTACGCCAACCTCGATAAGGTGGCGGAGCTCTCCTTCCGCGGCGCCAAGAGCATGGGTGCCAAGCTCGAGGCGCAGAGGGACAACGCCTACCTGTCGCACACGCTCGCCACCATAAAGACGGATGTCGAGACGTCCCTGGGCCCCGACGACCTGGCCAACGGCGAACCGGACAACGAGGCCCTGGTGGACTGGTTCACGCGTCTGGAATTTCGCAGCTGGCTGGACGAGTTGCTGGGGGAGGGCGGCGATGTCGCCGCTCTTGCAGCCGCGGAGGCCGACTACGAAATCGTCACCACGAAGAAAGCCCTGCGCGACTGGATCGCGCGCCTGCAGAAAGCGCCGCTGTTCGCCTTCGACACAGAGACCACCAGCCTGGATTACATGGAGGCGCGCATCGTCGGTGTGTCCTTCGCCGTGGAGCCGGGCAGCGCCGCCTACGTCCCGCTCGCCCACGACTACCTGGGCGCCCCCGAACAACTGGACCGGGAGGAGGTGCTCGGCCTGTTGAAACCGCTGCTGGAGGACGAGGTCTGCGCCAAGGTCGGCCAGAACCTCAAGTACGACGCCAGCGTGCTGGCCAACCACGACATCACACTGCGCGGGATCCGCTTCGACACGATGCTCGAGTCCTACGTGCTGGATTCCACCGCCACGCGCCACGACATGGACAGCCTCGCCCTGAAGTACCTGGGCCGGAAGACCATCCACTTCGAGGACATTGCGGGCAAGGGCGCCAAGCAGCTCAGTTTCAACGAGATCAAGGTCGAGGAGGCCGGCCCCTACGCCGCGGAGGACGCGGACATCACGCTGCAGTTGCACGAAACCCTGTGGCCGCGCCTGGAGAGCGAGGCGGGGTTGCAGTCGGTGTTCACGGATATCGAGGTGCCGCTGGTGCCGGTGCTGTCGCGCATCGAGCGCCAGGGCGCGCTGTTGTCGCGGGAGCTGCTCGTCGAACAGAGCGGGGAGCTGGGTGCGCGCCTGGAAGAGCTGCAGGGCGAGGCCTATGAACTGGCGGGCCAGGAATTCAACCTCGGTTCACCCAAGCAACTCGGCGAGATCCTGTTCGAAAAGCTCGAGTTGCCGGTCATCAAGAAGACCCCCAAGGGCGCGCCCTCTACGGCGGAGGACGTGCTGGTGGAACTGGCGCTGGACTACCCGCTGCCGAAGCTGCTGCTGGAGTACCGCAGCCTGAGCAAGCTCAAGTCCACCTACACCGACAAACTGCCGGAGATGATTCGCCCGGACACCGGGCGCGTGCACACCTCCTACCACCAGGCGGTGACCGCCACCGGGCGCCTGTCGTCCTCGGACCCGAACCTGCAGAACATCCCCATCCGCACGGAGGAGGGCAGGCGCATCCGCCAGGCCTTCATCGCCCCGGCGGGTTACCGCATGGTGGCGGCGGACTATTCGCAGATCGAGCTGCGCATCATGGCCCACCTGTCGGGTGACGACGGCCTGCTGGGTGCGTTCCGCGATGGCCAGGACGTGCACCGCGCCACCGCTTCGGAGGTGTTCGAGGTGGGGCTGGAGGCGGTGTCCGGCGACCAGCGGCGCAAGGCCAAGGCGATCAACTTCGGGCTCATATACGGCATGTCCGCCTTCGGTCTCGCCAAGCAGTTGCACCTCGGCCGCAACGAGGCGCAGCAGTACATCGACCGCTACTTCGAGCGCTACCCGGGTGTCGCCCAGTACATGGACCGCACCCGCGCCCTGGCGAAGGAGCAGGGCTACGTCGAGACCCTGTTCGGCCGGCGCCTGTACCTGCCGGAAATCAACGCGCGTAACAAGATGCGCGTGCAGGCCGCCGAGCGCACGGCGATCAACGCACCCATGCAGGGCACCGCGGCGGACATCATCAAGAAGG